>ENA-UONY01001929-UONY01001929.1-human-gut-metagenome-genome-assembly--contig:-CS9-NODE-1929-length-15785-cov-12.050477_pt1 | contig 15785 bp, 11 predicted proteins | sample MGYA00242465_ERZ724012 | MGnify/ENA metagenome assembly ERZ724012 | reverse complement strand
ATCTGCTGGCAATGCCTACGGTGGTTCGAATCCACCCGCCCCCACCAAAAGCCCGAAAACCATTGATAAATCAACGGTTTTCGGGCTTTTCTGTGCCCGTTTTCATCTCTTTTTTCTCCGTCTCAAATAGGGAAAAATGGGCACTTTTTGGCGCGTTTTGATGGCAAATTTGATGGCAAATTCCCGGTCTTGCTCGGCTCTCAAAAATTTTAAAAAAATTTTTCAGCGCCCTTCGTACACTCCGAGCTTTGCCTGTATTTCCATCTTACGCTCCATGAGCTTTTCGTGCTCATACTCCCAGATGGCGCGCATGCCCTCTGGGGCAGTCTTGCCGGATTCCTCGATCATACGCACGGCGGCAGCGTGGAACAGCTCCATGTGGTTCAGCTCCTCCCGCGCTACGTGTGCGTAGGTCTCGGCAAGCTCGGGATGGTCTTCCTTGTTTTTTATCGCGTGCTTGGCGTAGTGCTCGGCCGCGTCCAGCTCGTAGCACATGTCCTTGATAAGGCGTTTGATCTCCTGCATCTCAGATTTCTCCTTTCAGGTAGTGATAGAGTTTTTCCCAGTCCGCCCGGTCAAACCGGAAGTCCCCGATGATTGGGAACGAGATCATGACCGGCTCGTTGATGTACGGGCTGACGGCGGAAAAGAGCGCGTCCACGTCCACGCCCTCCTCGGATACCGCGCCGGTCATGGCAACGAGCGGCTTGTCCTTCGCGCTCTGCAGCATACCGGCGGCGTTCTTTGTCGCCAGCGCCGCGTATCCGCCGAGCAGGATCCGCTTCCCGCCGGTCATGTGCGGCAGCATCTCCGCGTCCACGAACCGCGCAAGCCGCGTCTGTAATTCTGTATATGAAACCATGTTGAATCCTCCTTATAGATCAGGCAGGGGAGGGAATGTCACCTCCCCCGCCCGGCGATGGATCAGGGCGCGGCAGCGGCAGCCGTTTCCGGCTTCACGCTCACTCCGCCCCAGCCAGGGCAAACGGAGCTGTTCGGAACAATGAGCTTCGTGAGGCTCTGGAGCTGCGCGATCTGCCCCTGGATGCAGCCGACGGCAGCGGTGTTCGTGCCGTTGTAGACGGCCTGCTGGAGATTCAGAGCGGCCTGCTCTTCCTTGTTCGCGCGCACCTCACCGGCAAGGCCGAGAATGCGGCTTTCAAGCTTGGTGTAGGCGTCCGTGATCTTGCGGTTCGTCTCGTCCTGCCCGCGCCAGTAGGCGATCTCCATGTCCTTCTGCGCGATGGTCTGGGTCTGGTTGAGCTCATAGCGGGAGACGTTGGCGTCGTCGCCGCACTTCTGGCTTGCCATGCCCGCGGCGAGACCGGCGACGGCGGGAGCTACCACGCCGTTACCGCCGAGACCGCCGAAGAGATTGCCGAGACCGCCGTTGAGCAGCCAGCCGGCCGTACCGGCGATGCCGAGACCGAGGGCGGTTCCGCCCGTAGCTTTGGATGCGTATTCCATGATGATTCCTCCTTAAAAATTTCCACCGTAGCGCTCCGGTGTCTAAAGAAATCATCGCATAAAAAGAGAGAGCCGCCCTGTCGGGAAGCTCCCTCTTTCGCTGCGGGAAACTGTCGCTAAACTCTCGCCATTTTGGCCTTGATGCACCGGATCTTCCGGTTCACCGCCGATTCGGACAGGCTCAACGCCATGCACACCTCGACGATGCTTTTGTCCGATACCCGGAGATCAAAGACCCTGCGCTCTGTCGGCGTGAAATTGCATTCCTGCCGGAAGTATTCCGCCTCCGGCCGCGTAAGATCGCTTAACTGCATAGCCGCTCCTTTCTTTCGGAGCGCCCGTGGTGGCACACGCTGCAAGCGTCACAAGGCGCGTTTTCTGCGCTTTGTCCGGCTCCCCTTTCGGGGAGCCTTTTTTACTTCAAGCTCGGCAGTTTTCCATACTTGAGGAAGTAATCGATCGGGCTGCCCTCCTCGACGTACACCGTCCGGTTCCCTGCCTTGAGCGCCTTCCTCTTTGCCTGCGTCACGGCTTTCTGAATGTCCGTCCCGCTCGCCGTCTTCGTGAAGTCCGCGATCACGTTCCCGCTCACCTTCGGCGTTTTGGACGTTCCGCCCGCCTTCGCGGAGGATGCCGTGCCGGACTTCGGGATGATGATCTCCGGCGCTTTCGGCGTCGGGGCTTTGAGCGTCGTCCGCTTCCCGCTCCGGCCAGAACTGCCGCTTCCGCCGTTCCACTTCTGATTCCTCGCGCTTTTCGCGGTGTACCCGGCGGCAACGTAAAGGGCGTCCTTCTGCTCCGGCGGAATATCGAGCGAGTTGATGTACTTCACGACCTTTGCTTTCTTGGAGCCGGAAATACTCTTGCCGTTCTCGTCCTTGTCGGCGTGCATCTCCTTTGTGGCAAAGTAGTAGTCGTAGTAGGTGTCGTAGGAAACGCCCTTTGCATACGCGGCGCGGGCCTTGTCGTAGACATCCGCGTTGTAGGTGCGCAGCGCATACTCCGCGCCGAATACCTCGCGGTTTGCTTCGCGGTAAACGATGGCGTCCATGCGGCTCTCCGCCTGGTCCTCGGTGATCTCATACTGCTCGGCGTACTCGGCGATGGCCGCGTCGTTGTCTGTCGATAGCTCCGGGTGCGCCTTGAGATAGTCGTTCACCGCCTCGCGGTACGGCTCGGCCTGCGCGATGATCTCCTTCTGCCGCTCGATGAGCTGCGCCTTCAGCGCCCGGACAAGCCGGTTCTTCTCGCCGTCGGAAAGGTTCTTGTCGTTCTGGATCGCGCGGATTTGCTGGTAGTAGTCGTTCACCTCGTCCCCGGCGTGGGAGACGTATTTCCGCGTGATGCCCGCGCCGATGTCGCCGTCGTTTGCGTCGTACTTGAGATCGTCCAGAAGATCGTAGTACTCGCCCGTGGTCTTGTTGGCGCTCGTGGTGTCGATGGTAAACGCCGCCATGGGCGCAGCCAGCAGCTTGCTTTTCGCGCTCGTTGCCGGTGTCATCAGCGGCAGCAGAATGTCGCCGATCACGCCGGAGTACTGGTCGAGCAGATAGTTGATCTTCTTCGGCGAAAGGTTGAACGTTTTTCCGAGCCATTTGGAGAGCTCGTCCGTTTTCTCGTCGTACCGCTCGCCCGGCCGGTAGTTTTGCAGACGGTCGCTCTCGATGTTCCCGCCGTACCACGTCGTGCCGGGGTTGTCCGGGTTCGTGAGCTTTGCCTGCGTCCATGCGGTAGCAATATTCTGGTTGAAAATGTCCGTGGGGGCGATGTTGCTCTTGATGACCTCGAACACGTCGGAGAACTTCACGTCCTCGCCGTCGAGCTTCTCTTTCCCGTATACCGCCGCCGTGCTCAGTACAGCGATAGCGCGCCCCTTTGGTATCTTGATCCAGTACCCGTCGCCGAACCATTTTCCGGCGTTGATAAGATAATAGTTCGCCTTCGTGTTGGCCGGGATATCGTCCCATTCGTCATCGTCGCGGTACGCCAGCGCGTTGAGCAAGGCTGGGACGATTCCCATCAATGCCGCTTTCAGAATGAGTGAGCCTGCCGCCTTCACGCTGCGCGTCTCCGTAGCGTTCCGGATGAACTTATCAAAGCCCTGCACGGACGGGTTGAGGAACGGCACGAGATACCGGTTGAGTGCCTTGGTGACGCTGCCGCCGCGGGCAAAGTTTGTCGTGATATCCGCCGCGCCGAGCATTGCCTCCATGAGGTCGTTCTGCGTGAACTGCCCGGTTTTCACCCCGTTCACCGTCTTGCTCCCGCCCTTGTTGGCAAGGATGGTCATAAACTCCGCGAGACGGGGAGCCGCTTCAATAGCCTGTCCAAGTCTCTCATACCGTGCCGCAGCTTTTCCGATCGCGTTCTTCGGTTCCTTCACCATGCCGGTCGTGTAGTCCAGCATGGAGGCGTAGGAACCGCCGAGAGCAACGTACTGCTGCCAGATTTCTCCGTTCGTCGCAATCTGCTTCCATGCGCTCCAGTACATTTTCTCCCACGTCTTCCAGTCCGTGGAGTAGAACCCGGCGTCCTGCCAGTCTCGCACGCCGTTGCGGATCATAAAGAACGGGTTGTACCCCGTGCACAGCGCCTTGAAGAGGTCGTTCAGCTTTTTCATGGCCTTCGCTGCGCCGTAGTTCGCGAACTTGTCCGGCTCAAAGGCCTTCATTGCCGCGGTGAGTCCCTCGTCCATCGTGATGTCGTAGGCCTTGCCGTTCTCCTTCACAGAGAAGATATTCTCGAATACCGGCTTGTAGTCTTCGTCGCTCTCGATGGCGGCCTCTGTCGGCGTATACTCGCTCTCGGCAACGTTCCAGATGTACTTTTCCGCGGCTTTCTTATTTCCGTCGTACTCGCGCACCAGCGCAAGGCCGAACTGGTTGAGACCGGCGTTCCGCATCGTGGATACCGTCTTGCGGGAGAGCGCCGTGTGCAAGGGAAGCAGCACGCCGTCGCTGCCGACGGCCCGCCCGATGGCGTTGGAGACGACGATTCCGCCGTTCCGCCGGGCGCTTCTGGCTCTCTTGCTGTTCGTCCCCTCCTCGCGGAACGTGGGGATGTAGTGCGGATACCGCTTTTTCAGCGCGTCGGCAAATTCCCGCGTGATGAGTCCCGCCTCCACGCGGTACCGGATGAGGTCGTCCGAGTACTTGTAGACCTCCTTTGCCCACTCCTTGAATTCCGGGTTCTTCGCTTCAAGGAGCATGGCCGCCGTCTGGGAATCGTCCGCCGTCACGTCGTACCCGAACACCGGTTTCAATCCCTGTTTTTCCACAATGGCGCGCTGCTTTTGCAGTTCCTGAATGTACGCCGCCGCCATGTTCACCGTGCCGATCCGCGGGTTCTTCCCTTGATGCGCCTCAATGTACATTTCGTGCGCTTCTGCCCGGGTGATCGGGTCGTCTGCCGCGTCGCTCGCAACTCTCGCCAATTCCTGGGCACTCAGCTCTTTGAGCTGCGGGTAGCGTTCCTTCACGCGGATGAGCTCGTCCTTGATCCGCTGAAGTTCTTCGCTGTTGTCGTACTTCATGCGGTCTACGTTATGCATATGCAAAAGATAAAGCTGGAAGTCGCGGTACTTCGCCGCGTCCTTGCGCATTGGGGCAAGAGTATCCGCGAGACTCGCGCCGATCTTGTGGCCGTCAATGTCGGTGCGCGCGCCGCCCTTGGCAATCCAGTTTCCCGCCCTCTGGGAGTAAGCCCCGGCGTTGAAGTAGTACCCTTCCAGACTTTTACTCTTCGTCGCCTTGGCAATCCGGCGCACCGTGTCCCCGGCGTTCACGAACATGCGCATAGCCCCGCTCGTGATCTTCTCGATTTCTTCGCGGTAATTCCGCTCTGCCTTCAAGACCTCTGGTATAACCTTTTCCGTCGTGCCGGCGATCGTCGCCCGGGCGGCGTTTTCCTCGGCTTTGTCCGCCCGCCCCTTCTCGGTCAGATTCTTAACGGTTTTGTCCGTCAGCTCCTGCTTGGCGAGTTCTTCGGAATCTCCGAACAACTCGGCGATTCTCGCGTCCTCGTCTCCGGTCTTCTCGGCTTCGAGATGCTTGGCGCGCTCGAAGTTTTCCTCGGAGAAGTTCTTGTTGGCCTGCACGTCCACGAACTCCGCCGCGTCCCGCGCCACGTATTCCTTTATCGGGCCCGTCTCTTTGTAGATCTGGTGCCCGTTGTGCATGACCGTCGCGGTAGCAACGCCGAGCACGTTCGTGTCCAGCGTGATCTTGAACGACAGTGTCCTCGGGTTGTCCATCGAGATCGGGGTGAGTACCTCGGACTTCCCTTTGCTCATCAGCTCGCGGTATACCTCGCCGGAGCCCTTGTTCGGCATCGGGCGGCCATTCTCCCGGTTGATCTGATGGAGCGTATCGTCCCTTTTAGTCAGGCGGTCAAGCCTCTGTTGGTCTCCTTCCCGCATTTCTCTCAGCTTCTCTTTCCGGGCATTTCTGGCCGCAGCGCTTTCTTCCGCGTCACCCAGTGCTTCCGCGACGATCTCGTTGTTCCACGCCCGCCTCTCGTAGTCTCCCTCCACGGCATAAAGCGTTGTGTTGGCAGCGGTAACGACCGTTCCGGTTCCGTCGCCTCCAAACGGAAACCACGCGCGCACAGCTCCGTTTATGTCCTGCCCGACAACGAGCCCGTAATGTCCGGATTTGTCCTGCACCCATGTCCAGAACGGCACGGTCTGCACCTCTGTCCCGCTCTCGGTTTTGAACACAGGATACTCTTGGTTTTCCGCTCTTTTCAGATCGCTTTGATAGCTGCCGCGGAGCTTCGTGTCCGGGTTGTAGAGGATGCGCGACGCGATCTCCGCCCGCATCCGGTCTCCCGCCCATCGGATCGCTTCCATTTTGGCCTTCGACTTATGCTTGGCGACAACGTTTTTCCCGTCGCTGATATAGGCGTAGTACTCTCCGTTTTCCTCGCGGATGTTCACACGGTAGAAATTGCCTCCGCCCTCGTTCAGCGTCGCCTGGCCGCCGGTTTCCAGCCGTTTTTCCATGCGGGTTATCTGCTTTTCATACTCTGCCACGTTCCGGACGGTGCGGGTTTCCGCCATTTTGGAAGTCGTATTCTGGTACTTCTCGGCCTCGGAGAGCTTTTTTCTTCCCTGTTTTTTGTTGTCAGAATCCCGATTTTCCACCTCCGTGCTCGCCCTGCCGGAAGATTTTTCTTGACTATTCCCCTCCGTCTGGCGTATAGTAGCCATAGAAGAGGATTTCCCCTGTTGAGCGCCGGTTTCGGTAACGGAATCGGAAGAGCCGTGCTTTATGGCGGGGGAAGTCTTCTTTTCCATTTTCCCCACATTGTACACAACTACTCCGTTTCCGCCGTCAGCGGTAGAGATCGTTACCTGATAGTATGTCCCATCGAAGTCCTGAAACCGTGCTTCCCTGTAAATCCATCCGTTCCTCGCAAGCTCTCCGTGAATTGGTTGACCGTTTCTTGCGGTTTCATCTTTTCGCGGTTTTTTATTTATTCTTTCCGAAATCTGCGCCAGCTCGTCAATATGCGCTTCGGCGTTCAGCTTGGCTTCGTATTCGGCGTCCGTCATTCTTCGCATAGCACCGTTTTCGTCGCGGACATAGTTCCGGAAGCTCGCCTTCCCGGCGGTGTCCTTCGTGATCTTCAGCACGTCCCCGGAATCCGTCGTGAGGATCACGTCCTCGCCGTTGCGGATCTTCCGGTTGATGTAGCCCTCGATCTGGTCGGCCCAGCCGTCCGGGTCGCCCCCGAAGATCACCTGCCGGTCAGCCTGCACGTACTTTTTCCCGTCCGGCAGAACCACGATCGTGCCCCTGCCTTCCGGCGGTCCCGTCGTCTCCTGCTGCGCCTCTGCTCTCTGGGCCGGGGCGTTTCTTTCTGTCTCGGCGCGCACGGCCTCCTGCACCGGCGCGTCGCCGGAGAACCAGTTCAGTCCCGCGTAAGCGTCCGCCGCGATCTCCTCGGTGAGCAGCCGCTCGATCTCGTCCACACTCATATTTGCGAAATCGTAGACCCCTGCGTAGTCCGCTTTATAGGCCTCCCGCATGGCGTCGTATTCCTCGGCGGTCATGCTCTCGCGGATCACCTCATCTGTCGCGCGGATAACTTCCTCGGATGCATAGTTGTGGAACATCTCGTGCTGCACCAGCATCTCCGGGCTGATGGCGTTGCCTCTGCTGTCCACAGCGTCCACGCGGAAGAACACCCTCCCGCTCTCGGTATAGGCGTTCGCGTAGCCGTCTCCCACCTGGATTGCCCCGCGCACCGCTACCGGCTCAAGCCCGTTCTCCAGTACGGCGTCGTAGGCGCTCTTCGCCTCGCCGCCGAGTCTCTGCGCATCCACCACGGTCACGGCCTCCGTGCCGCCGTTTCGGATGCCGAGCTGCGCCGGAGTTACTTGCCGTAGATCCGCTTGCGCGTCCGTTCCCACGCCTCGTTGAACTTCCGTTCGGCCTCCGGCGAGAGCTTGTAGCCCTCCTTCGGCGCCTTCCGCAGCTTGTCCGCGGGAACCGACATAAGCAGCCCCGCTTTCTTCCCGGTGATAAGTACTCTGTCCATTGTTCATTCCCTCCTGAATGTTGATCGCCGCCGCGGGCGTCGTGCTGATTTCTTCGTTCTGCGCCCTCTGCGCGCCCACAGGCGCATTTTGCGCCCCGGCAGTATAAGTGCCTTCCTGTGCGCTGAAACGCCCTCCTGCCTCCATCTGCTTCGTCAGATACTCCGCCGCGCGCTTCATATCTTCCTTCGTGCCGATCTTCTGCCGGAGATCGTCGGCGTTCTCCGCGTCAGTCAGCTCGGCCAGCGCGTATATAACGCTGGGGTTTTCCGTCTGCGCGTCCTGCATCATCTGCACAACGTTCTTCGGCGTGGTGTCCAGCCGCTCGGCTGTCTGGTTGATGTTCGCGCGGTTCGTGCCATACTGCACGCTGCTCGACCCCAGTGTTGCCAGCGCGCCGCCGAGGAACGAAAGCCCCTCCTGTCCGAGAACGGCAAGCACGGTCGCAAGCTCCGCGTGCTTCTTCTGCCAATCCGTGCCGCTGGTCCGGTAGTATTTGAGCATCTTCGGGATCCCGCTCTCTTCCGTGCCAAACGCCGCGTCGATCGCAAGGTTTACCACGCCGTTCGCCGCGTCCGACATGACCTCCTCCACGCCCTCAGGGATCATCGTGAGCGCCATGCTCTTCACAAAGCTCAGCGGATTTGCCTTGATCTTTCGGATGACCCATTCGCCGCCGACCGCCTCCGAGGCGTATTCTATCGCGCCGCGCGTCAGACCGAGCGCCAGCGCTCCGGCGTTGGAGTATCCCTTTTCCTTGCTCTCGGCGATGGACAGGGAAGCCGCCTCCGAGCTCATCAGCGCCGAGCCGAGAATGTTCGTCGCCTTCATCAGCGTATCGCCGGTAAGCCCCACGGCCTCGCCGACGCCCTTGGCGACAAGCGCGTTCATCGCGCTGTCCGCGGCGCTCATCGCCGTGTTGTATACGAAGCTCCCGACCTTGCCGCCCATCCCCGGATTCGTTTCCTCGATATGCTGCGAGGTGTCGGCGCGGAGATCCTGCGTGATGTTGCTCGCCTGCCGCCACTTGGAATAGGGGTTGATCTCCTGCCCCTTCGCCGTGCGCACCGCATCGTCCGCCATGGCGATCATGCTTGTGATCGTCCGGGCAGGCTGCGCCGCAACGGTCATGGCGCTTGCCAGCGTCCGCGTCGCCGCGTTCTTTCCGAGCGCCTCCGTCGTCGCCCGGTTCGTGCCGGTGTACCACTGCTTATCGAGCTCCGGATCAAGATCGCTCAGATAGGCGTTCGCCGCCTTCTTGCCCTGCGTAGCGTATAGGTAGTTGTATACGCCGATCTCATCATCGGTCATGAAGGCGTATTTCCCATAGTCCTGCCCGCGGCCCTGCGCCTGCTGCACGTCGGACTGCGCGCGGAAGTTCCCGATGTTGTTTATGTAATCATACCGGGCGTCGCCGAAGAGCTTCCTCTTGCTCTCGCCGCTTTTGGAAAGCTTGGTATAGTCGCTCGCTTTGAGAATATCGGCATACTTCCCGGAGCCGGCCGTGCTCGCCCGGTCATCCGCCTTTCCGTACACGCTGTTGAAAATGGCGCTCGTGCCCTTCGCCGCATTCCCGCTCTTCATCTGCGCCGCCGCGTCGGCGTATGGTGTCCCGCCGTTGGCTTCGATGCGGCTTGCAAGCGAAGGCTTCTGCTTTGCTGCGGCGTCAGCGTAGAGCGTCGGCTGCCCGCCGTTCTGCGCAATGCGGTTTGCGAGCGACAGCTTTTTATTCGCCGCCGCAGTATACAGGTTCTTCTGAGTGTCCGAAGAGACAGCCGGTTTTCCGGCTGTCTCTTTTCCGTAGATTCTTTCCGTAAGGCTCATTTTCTACCTCCGAGAATTTGGCTGTAAAAGTCGCCCTCAGTGATCAATCTCCCTCCGGAGACAGGGCCTTTTTGCGTTGTGTTTTTCTTCATCGACGCATAGGCGTTATCCAGCCCGCTGCTTATCGCCGCTCGCTTTGCCGCCTCCGCCTGTGCCGTCGTGATCGTTCCCGCGGCAGCTTCCTCGTCGAGTGCCTTGGCGATCTGGCTGTACGGTGTCCCGCCATTTTTCAGCTGTATCGCTTCGCTCAGAAGATCTCTTCCGTTCTCCTGCTGCTCAGCGCTCGGCGTGTTGTTTTTCCCGCCGCCAGATCCGCTGTAAGAGCTGTACACCGGCTCCGGCGTCTTGACATACCCCAGCGCCTTCGCCAGCTCCGGATTCGCCGCGATCCACGCCTTCTGCATCTGGTCGATCTCGCTCTGCGTGTAGCCGAGCCCGAGATACCCGGAGAAGTCGCCGTACTGCGCCATGTTCTGCGCCTTCGTCGCGGCGTCCTGCTGCTGCTGAAGAATGAGATTCATCATGTTCGCGTAGAGATTCTGCTGCGCCTGCGCGTTCGCCTGATCCCGCGCGGCGTTCGCCTGATACTCGGCGTCCGCCCCCTGCCGCCGCAGCTGCGCAATGGCGGCGATACGCGCGGCCTCGTTCTCGTTCAGCCGCTCGCCGTAGGCCGTATCCAGCCCCAGCCGGGCCGATTCGCTCATGCCGCCGCTGTAGCCTCTCGCTGCCATCTCCTGCGGCAGCACGCGCAGGGATTCCATGTAGTCCCGGTAGAGCTGCTTGTTGAGACTGCCGTACTGGTCGCCCAGCTCGCCGATGCTCTGCTCCACCTGTGCAAGAGCCCGCTCCGCAGCGGCCTTCGCTGCGTCGTTGTTGGCCTTTACCGCGTCGTCGTACATTTTCTGGTACTGGTCTTTGAGATCATCCAGATACGACTTCTGCGGCTCCGTCGTCTGTGACGGCGTTTCCGATGGAGCCGTCGTGCCCTTCGCCGCGTCGCCGTTGGCGTCGATGTACGTCACGCGGCTTCCGCCGCTCCCACTTCCGCCGTTTCCTCCGCCGGACGGCTTCTGCGTGCTGTCGCCCGGCTGTGCCGTATCCGTCGTCGAGGCATCCCGCTTCGGCAGGCGCCCCGCTCCGGCGAGACTGCCATACAGTCCCCCGGCTGCCGCAGCCGCAGCCGCCTTCTCTGCGGAGGAAACCCATGGAGCCCCGCTCTCCGCGTTCTTGGCCACCGCCTCCGCATACAGATTCCCGCTCTGGTTGTTATTCGACCGCGGGCTCGAATAATCTGTTTTGCTGATCCCCACGCCTTTTCCGGTAACAGCGTCGGTATATCGGTTTTCATACCGATTATTTTGACTGCTTCCGGTCACCTGCCCGTCCACGATGTCAACCAGTTTTTTCGCCATTCTTCTTTCCTCCCTGATACCGAACGCACTTCGGGTTGCGGCACTCCCATTCCGCCGCGTTCTTTTTCGTCATCTCAATGCCGCACTTCGGGCATTTCATACCGGCGCACCTCCCAGCAGCGGGAGCGTCTGCGCCCCCGGGATTTCGCTCTCAAGGCTCCCTTGTGCAAAGGGAGCTGTCTGCGCAGCAGACTGAGGGATTGTCGTCTCAAATCTCCGCTGCCATTCTTCGATGATCTCCTGCTTGCCCGGCAGATTCATGAGATCGAGCTGCGCTGCAAAGAGCTTCCAGTTCTCCGGCGTGATCTGGCTCTGCGTGAGCGCCTGCAGCGCCTGCAAGGTCTGCGCCTTGCCGTGGGCTACGCTGTCGCCCGCCGTGATCGTCACATCTACGCGCGGGAAGTATTTCCATTCTTCCCGGACAACGTTTCCGGCAGGATCCGTTACCGCCGGCATGGTGTCCCAGAAAGCGTCGGCGTTGAACTCCATTGTCTGCGCCGCGCGGTCCTTCAGCTCATCCGCCCCGATGTACAACAGCCGGTCGTCGTCGAAGAACTCGAGCGCCAGCCAGTCCAGCAGCTCATATAGCCGCTCAAACCCGGCGTTGCGGTCGGCGCTCTTGATATCCGCCTGGCTCTGCGCGTCCTGCCGCATCATGGCAAGGCCGGTCGCCGTCGTAACGCGGCTCGCCTCCTTGCCGGTGTTGGTGTCGTAGTTGCGGGACGCTCGCTCGATCTGCTGCTTGAAGAAGTCCACGCCCATGGAGCCGTTCGCGATGCTCTGCAATCCGCCAAGGCGCTGTACGCCGCCCATGCGGCCCTGTTTAAGGTGTACGACCGCGCCGGGCTCGTTGGTGAATTCCTCGCCGTCGGCAATGGCGCTGTCCTCCACGAGCAGGATGTCGTTTGCGAGAAACGTATCGTTCAGGATATTCATAGCAAGTTTCCGGTCGGCGGCGTCCACGAGATCCAGAACCGGCGTAAGCTCGCTCTTGTTCCAGAAGCGGTTCTCGTCCTGAATGCGCCAATAGTGCACGAACGGGAAGAGCCGGTTCTGCTTGCATGTGCGTTTCCAGAAGTTCGGGATGTATTTCAGCTCCCGTCCTCCCGCGAGGATCGAGCACGCCACCGCCCCGGCGGGGATCGTCTCGCCGTCCTCCGTGGTTTCGATCGGCTGCCGGAACCAGTGTTCCAGCACCTGCACGGTGTCGTCCACGTCGTTTATGGCTGTGGTGAGGTCAAATACACCGGTACGGGAGACGTAGTCCTCCGTGAGGATATCGTCCGCGGTGAGCCCCAGCTTCTCCAGTTCCCGGCGGAATACCTGGCAGAACTTCACCTTGTGCATCGTGTAGACATAGTCCACGTACTGCCCGTCCTGCAAAGTGCCGTCCCGGATGGCGGGATCAGGGAAGATCGCCTCCGTGGGGATATCCTTGATGCGGATATCCCCCTCGTTCACGCCGCAGCGCATGTCCTTGTCCCAGTACGCTTTCCAGAAAGCATCGCCGAGCTTCAGAAGGCGGCGCTCGTTGCGCGTGTTCATATCGGACAGGCGGTTGTTCTCGGTGATGTACCGCACGGCAAATTCGCGTTGCTTGGCCTTCTTGCTGTCGAGGTCGTTGTCCCGTCCCCGGAACTCCGGTTCCGGTACCGTCGGGTCGATCTGGCTCTCGACGAGGATGTACGGATCCGGCATGTTTGCCGGGATCCACGGAACATCGTTCGCCCGGCAGTAGTCAACCATTTCTTTTGAGGCGTCGTGGATGCCGTTGTAGTAGTCGTTGCATCGCTCCCACTCGATCTCCACGGCGGTGCGGGCGCTTTTGGCTCTCCGGAAGAGGGCGTCCGCCGTCTCCTCGCGCAGTTCGGGTGTTGAGTAGTCATAGCCGACGATCACCCGCTCGTCGTTTTTCTTCTTTCGCAGCTTCATTTCTTCCGCCGTTCTGCGTCGATCTCGTTGACGCGGTTCTGCACCGTCCGGTAATCATACCCTGCGGCGGTCAGTCTGCGGCGGCGTGTCACGCCGTTGCCCCATTTGCCATCGAGCACCTCCAGCGCGATCTCGTCCACGTCATAGGCAGGTTTCTCCGGCTCCGCGGGCTTTTCAGGTTCCGCGGGCTTTTCGGGTTCCGTGGGCTTCTTGCCGAGCAGGGCGGATACCTTGGCAAGCACTTCCGCCGCATCAAGGCCGCTGTCGTTGATCTCCGTCGCGATCTTCCGGGCAAGGTCGCCCACCTTGTTCGGCTCAGCGGGTTTCTCCTCCTCGGTTGCCACGGAGGCGTAATCCGGAATGCCAAAACCGCGGATGTACCGCCCGTTGACCTCCAGCACGCGCGTGCCGACCTTGTTGGACACGTTGCCCTCGATGACGCGGATGGTCTTTCCGTCGCAGGAGGTCACGATGCCAACGTGATCCGGCGTGCCGGTGTTGTCCCCGACGCCGTTGTCCTGCCAGTCGTACAGGATAACGTCGCCGGGAGACGGGACGTAGGCGTCGTTTTCGATCCAGCGCCCGAGCCGCTTGTAGAGCAGCATCATCTGATGGCAGCTCATCTCCGTCGGCATGATATCGCGGAGGCCGAGCTTGAGAGAGACCGCAGAGGCGAACACCGCGCACCATGCCCAGCTCTCCTGCATCTGCGTCCCGCGCGGGAGCGGACGCTGCGCGTTGTAAAGCTTGATGATCTCCTTGTGCTGCGCTGAGCCTGTCTTAGCTCCGAGCCACGCTTCCGCGGTGGCAACGACCTTTTCTCTGATCTGTTTTTCTGTCATTTCTGTTTCCTCCTGTCAAATTTTAATTTCGCTGTGCGTTATCGCCAGCAGAGGATCGTCGGGATGGTGGTTGTCGCGGAGGGCTTCGCCGCGGCATAGATATAGATGCCGCCCGCGTAGCTCTCCGCCACCGGCGCGAAGTTCCCGCTCATGGCGTCTGTCAGTCCGAAGAACACCTCCGGCACCATCGCCGCCGTCACACCGGTAAGCGCCACCGCGGCGCGGTACGGGAAATCGGAATAGGTCGAGTTCGAGACGAACGCCGAGGCCGCCACACTTTTATTCGTGAATGTCAGCTTCACCGCGTCCGCCGCGAGCTTTGCCGCCGTCACAGCCTTATCCGCAAGGTTTGTCGTTTTCACAGCCCCTGCCGTGGCCGGGATCGTATTGTCAACCGTGGTTGTCGTTCCGTCGTTTTTGATAATCCACTTGCCCAAATGCCCTGCGTACAGTCCGACAGTATTATTAAAAGCCTCAAGCGCACAGCGTACATCGTTTGTTGAGTTCTGAACTGAGACATAGGAGTCCGTGGCTTTTTTAATGGTGACAATGCCACTCACCGTTCCGCCCGCAAGTGGAAGAAACAGGTTCTTGAGCTTCGCCACGATATTCGACCATAGCGTCTTTCGATTGATGCCCTCCGAAACGTCATAAAACGGAAAAGCATCTTCGTCGGCAATCTCGGTTTCCGCGTCGAGATTCTTGGTATCCATCTGGCGGTCGTCGATCTCCGATTTGACTGTCGTGGTGCCCTCCGCCGTATACGGAATATCCACCGCCGCGAGCGCAACGTTTCCGTTGTCGTCCGCTGTCTTGCTGTTGACCGTCGCCACAACGCCGTCGCTGATCGTGGCCACAACCACGCCGTCCACCATAACGGTCGTTACCTTCCCGGTTTTCTCCGCCGTGATGACCGGCGTGTGTCCGGCCTTGCCCTGGTCGCCCTGCGGCCCCTGGTTTCCCTGTGGCCCCGGATTGCCCTGCGGGCCCTTCAGCGCGGCGAGCTGCTCCTCGGTAAAGTCGGCGTAGGTAAAAGCATCGCCTTTGGGGCCCGGTTCGCCCTGCGGCCCCTTATCGCCTTTCTCGCCCTTCAGCGCGGCAAGTTCCTCTTCGGTGAAGTCATCGTAGGTGAAGTCGTCACCCTTGGGGCCCGGCTCACCCTGTGGGCCGGGGTCGCCCTGCGGCCCTTGTTCGCCCTGCGGGCCCGGATCGCCCTTCTCGCCCTGAAGCCCCTGAAGATACACGATCTCCGGGACGGTGACCTTCCCGCCGATCGACACCTCCGGGGTAACGCTGCCTGCCAGTGAGGCAGCAGGTGTAATGTCCGGCATCACGTTACCTCCTTCAAAACTTCAAACTTCGTCGGCGGAATGACGGTGTAAACATCGCCGTCCGCCGTGGTGAGCTGAACGTCGTAAAGGTAATTGCCGAAGGCCATTTCCTTCGTGTCCTCCGGTTTGATGTGGATCGCCGCTCCGCCCGGCACCGTGATCTGCACCGCCGGGGTGGTGTCATAAACCGTTTTCTTTACCGTGAACGTCACCGTATCGTCGGCGGAGAGGATGTACTCTTTTCCCGTGACCAGATTCACCACGCTGCTGAGGAGCAGCCGTGCCGTATCCCCTCGCGTCAGATGAATTGCATTGTCTTTGTCTACCGTGAGCATCGTTTCCCCTCCTTATTCCATCCAGATAGCATGGATCGTCGCTGCGATGTCGCCCGCGCGGCCGTAGCTTTCGCCCATGATGCCGATATAGCGGTTTCCGG
>ENA-UONY01001928-UONY01001928.1-human-gut-metagenome-genome-assembly--contig:-CS9-NODE-1928-length-15792-cov-4.923492_pt1 | contig 15792 bp, 16 predicted proteins | sample MGYA00242465_ERZ724012 | MGnify/ENA metagenome assembly ERZ724012 | reverse complement strand
GCACCACGTAAAACACCAGCACCCCCACCAGGCTGGGCAGCAGGAACAGCCAGTACGATGCGGTTTTCTTTTTCATCTTGGGGACCTCCCCGGTTTTCAGTTACTCGTTGAGCCAAATCTCCGCCCGGGCCTGGATCTTCCCGGCGCACTCCTCAGCGGTGATTAGGCCATTGGCATAAAACTCGTCGAGATAGTCCTGTACTTCGAGATTATAATAATCAACTGGAATCAGAGGCTGGGAAACCAAAAACTCGGTATCTTCTAGTACGTGGGCCACATCTACACCGTTGAAATTGTTAGGGACCCCAGATATTCCGGTGGCAAAACCAGTACCGTTAGAGACTCTTTGGACAATTTGTTCCCAATTTGCCCTGGTCACGGGGATGTCTGAGGTGTAATCCCATGAATACCCTGCTTCGGTAAAACGGGTATCTTCTCTCTCACTAAGACAGTATTTTATAAATTCCCAGGCTAGTTTTTTGTTTTGTACACTAGCAGGCATAGCGAAGCAATCTTGAGAAAGAATCCCTACTTTTCCTTGGGAATTCGTGAGCAGGTAGGGACCCGACAATCGATCCATGGGTTGCTGTACTACCATCAGATTTCGAGTGGGAATGGACATATCCATCACTGAAAAGAACGGCATGGTTTGGGTGATCAGGCCCTTAGCCGTACCTGTTGGATCCATCTTCATAGTAACTTGTGCTTCCCCGTCCAACGGCTCTCCAGCCTGGTATGTTAAAGCATCGTCGGCCATACCAAAACTGGCATGACCCAGCCAATTATCCTCCCATTCTGGCTCTTCAACCAAGGCCTGATTCGTACGGGTAAGGAAATCGACGAATTCAGGGGACTGGAAGTTGCTTACCCGATCTTTTAAATCCATATAGGCGGTACACTCTACTGTATATAAATCATCTTTCCAAGGTGTAGCGAAGAATAGCCTCAACTCCGGATTGATTTTTTTGGCTTGCTCATACCAGTCCAAAACCTGCAGAGTGCTTACCGTCTGGAAAGGTTCGAGATCAACATCAATTTGTTCTAACAGTGATTTGTCAAAATACATAGCATAAAAGGAAAAAGATTGGGGTAGCAGGGTCTGTTTTCCATCGATTTGAAAAGCTTCCAAAACCGGAGTGTAAAACGTATTCTCGGAAATATCCGGATCGTTTTCCAAGTATAGAGCTAAATCCTCTAATACTCCACTTCGCGAGAAAGACTGGAGATTGAGACCAGAGCCGCCGTCGAAAAGCAGATAATCCGCTTCTCCTGCGGCGAAATCAGTGCGGAGTTGCGAGTAGAATCGTTCTTCCTGTATTCTGCGTTCTTGTAAGGAAAGCTCGCCCAAATCGTAAGTTCCCATTTCTTGCTCTACAGTAATAACTGCCTGCGGGTGCAACTTCATAAACTCGTTTGCTAGGGTTTGGATATTTGCCTCAAACCCACCGGGCCAATAGATACGTATTGTAAGTTCCCCAGTAATATCGTCTCCGGGTACAGGCGTAGCGCGCTCCTCTGGCGGCGGGGTCGCTAAACCGATGTAGCCGGGATCTTCGTAATCAATAGACGACTCACTAGAGGCTTGACTCTTCGCGTCTTCCACCTGGGATAATACATCGTTGTAGATTTCGTCTTGTTGAGATTGACAGGCAGGAAAAGTTGAAAGGATACATATAGTTAGGATAATTAAAACTTTTTTCATAATAATCTGTTCCCATCCTACAATAAAGGCAAGAGACAGAAAGGCGTACCTGTTATCTCGTACGACTTTCCGCCTGGTTCGATGCTTTAATCAGGTTCTTCACAAACGACGTTGCACAATTGTGCTATCCAAAGAGCGATTTGTTTACAGACGATACTGCATTGTGTAATATTCTTTTCCTTTTGCTTCTCTGGGAATCCACTCATTTGTTAGGCAAATGTTCAGACAACCACAGTCAACTACGCTGATAAAGCAAACGCACTGTGCGCTGGAATTTACCTTTTTCCTAAGTTCTCGTTTCATTTTATTACCTCCTGTGGTAAGGTTAAATTGTACATTCCTTTCAGGATAGTATTCTTCTACATATGATACGACTTTCTTTATAAGGCTGAACTCGAGAAGGGGTTCTCCGCCATAAAATCCAATAGTAGACTTGCTGACCTCTGACGAGTGTGACATGAAAAAATCTACAGCTCGGATAGCCGTCTCAGTACTCATTCTTTTTTTAGAATGAGTCCGATTAAAATAGCTACCAGAATAGGCACAATAGGAACATCTCAAGTTACAGTTTTGGGTGACTTGAAGCACAACCTGATTCAACCCATTAGCGAGGACTGAATGAAGCTTAGCGGTGGCGGGATGTTCAATTTTTCTCAATACACTGTTTCGACAAAACCCCCGTTTTTGGAAATTCTGTAAGACTGTTTGGTCCTCTTCTGATCCTTTTTTCTGCAGAATATTATTCAGTGCTTGGTATTCTTCCCGCGTGATTGCTATAATTTTATTTTTTTCTCTATCATATAATCGATAGCCAACGGGGATTCTAAATAGAGTAAAAGCCATGTATTACCCTCTCTCTTTCGTTTACGAAACTGGTTTATTGTAGTTCGCTTTTTGCCTGTGCAAGTAGGAGGAAGTGGTATACGCCATTGCTGATTTGACCATATTATAGCAGCAGCTTTAACAAAAATCTGGGGTTTTGCGTGAACTGTCGTTTTTGTTGATTATTCTGTTGTGGACAGCAGACAGAAAAAGGCCCGCTTCTCAGAGGAAGCAGGCCTGCTGCAATTTAATACATAAAAATCGACAATTTAAGCAAATTTGCTGAAAAAAGAAAAATCGAGCAGTAAACTTATTCTGGATGATTCAGCTTAAGTATTCCACTGGCGATTTCCACTATAAGCTGTTGCTCTTCCAAAGTGAGTTTTTTCATAATCTCAGACAACTGTCTAGAAAACACATCTGTCGGAAGGAGCTGACTAGGCGAGACATAGAAAGCATCAACTGTGGTACGCAATATCTGTGCTAGCATTTCTTGGTGCTCCATAGTGGGACTTATCTTGCCGTTTTCCCAGCTGGATATCGTATGGATGGAAACATTACATTCTTCTGCAACTTGCTGCTGCGTTAATCCCTGACGTTTTCTTAGTTCCCTGATTCGGTCACCAAAACTGCTCCCCATGGAATCACCTCCACGTGGATTGTAGCAAGAAACTTAGCCGAGGTACATAATGTATAGAATCAATACCTATTTACTTTTTAATTCAATAAGAGTATACTGAAGCCAAAAGAAAGAAAGGATTTTGGCTATGGAACCATGTTTGCACCTTAATATCCCTGTGGAAAGCATGGTACGAAAACTGATTCTTACGTGCAACCAAGAATATCAGCCTATTTTAAGGGATCAGGCGTTTTCCCTCTTCCGGTTGCTCTGCGAGATGGGGTTTGACTTTTACCGGGTCTTGCAGCTCTATGCCAAACTGGAGCGATTTTCTGAAGAAGAGATTCACGTGATCCTTCAGATGTCGCCTCCGCCGAAAGCTGCCCTGCGCCCGATTTCGAAGGACATCCGCATGGCCATGCCCCGGTGGACGTCCACAAAATACCACACCGGTCCCATCGACGAAGTGGTGAAGCAAATCCAAATCACTATGGCGGAGAAAGAGCAGGGGGTCCACGCTTACAACAGCAACTTGAACCCTAAAAACCGGCGCAGCCTGAATGATCTTTACCTGATGATTATTGATGGGGACAACATCTGGTGGTATGATATCAATCGAAGGAGCACCTACCAATTTATCACCGAGTAGGAGGAGATACTCTTGATCAAAATCGCCCTGTGCGATGACGACAGCCCGTTCGTTAGCAAAATCACCGGACTGATTCAGTCATTGCTTCAAGACGGCACTGATTCCCCGGTCATTACCACTTACATCAACCCAACGGCACTTACGGACGCCATCTCGGACGGAGAGCGATACGATGTCTACATCCTTGACGTAGAGATGCCAGAGCAAAACGGCCTGGAGGTTGCGAAGCATATCCGGCAATTCCAGCCAAACGCTGCCCTGCTCTTTTTGTCCTCCCACCTCAACTACGCCACAGAGGGGTATAAAGTGCAGGCCTTGCGGTACGTCCCCAAACTGGATTTGGAGAACGCTCTGCCAGAGGCTCTGGAGCAGGCCCTTACGACCCTGGAAAAAACGGATACCCGTTCTATTATGGTGCAGCACTATCAGAACTATACCCGCATTCTCCACAAGGACATCCTCTATGTCCAGAAGATGCAGCGCAGCGTCCAGATCGTCACGGACCGACAGGGTAATTTCAAGGACAACCGGGGGATCAAAGAGCTGTTTTCCGAAATCGACGATCCCCGCTTTATCTTCACGGACCGGGCCTTTTTTGTAAACCTCGACTACGTCCAGGAGCTGGATGGTTCCTGGCTGGTGTTGAACAACGAGGACCGAGTCCCTATCAGCCGCCCCATGATGCCTAACGTAAAGAAGGCCATGATCGCCTTGTGGGGAGGGAATAAGAAAAAGTGATTTACCAAATTGTGGACTGGGCTGCGACATATATTGAATGCTTTGTGTTGCTTGCTGCTATCGCACAAATTAGCGGAAAGAAACTAGCCGGGATAAAACACATCCTTCTTCTTTGCCTTTTCTCCCTAACTGATTGTATTTTGGTTGCCACTCTAAACTCTATCCAGTCGTTTTCGTTCTTGACTCCTATTGCATCAATATTATTTTGCTTTTTTGTATCGGCAGGTTTCTCTACCGGAAAAGTCGCTTTACGAGCAGCGGCCTGTATTATGACGGTTTTTGTTATATTAGCGATAGGCTATATCTGGATGATTTTTGCCTGTCTTTTCCATGGGGGTGATTTCGAGAGGGCTTTATTGGATTTTATGACACTGGGGCCGTTACGCTGTCTCTATCTGGCTTTGGATAAATCCACTGATATTGCAATCTACCTCATTTTCCGAACTCACCTTCATCGACTGTCTACACTGAAGAACAGATGGCTTGTTTCCCTTCTCGTTGGTAGTGCCTTTGCCTACGGGGTTACTCAATATTTGATGAACGCCATCCTGTCTCACGATATCCACACCATGCGTCAGGCGTCTATTGTTTCGTTTCTGGTTCTGTTGCTGTTCTTCCTGGTGTTTTCCCTCTTGCTGTTGACGATCTCCGCCAGGGATCAGGAGCGGACGCAGCGCCTGGTATTGCAGCAAACAGACCGCCTTATGGAGAAGAATTATCAAACGCTCCACCAGGACCTGCAGGAAAACGCCAAGCGCATCCACGATTTTCACCACCACCTCCAAGCGATATTGGGGCTTGCCGAACAGGCCGGGGATCAGAAAACTGAGGAATATGTCCAGTCCCTTCTGAACGTTTCCTATCGGGACGTTCGGATGTGCAGCTGTGGAAACGACATCATTGACGCTGTCATCAACTGCTCTGCAGCGGAGGCGGCCCGCTCCCATATCGACTTCCATTACAATGTGGAGCTTTCTTCCAGTCTTTCACAGATTTCCCCCATTGATTTGTGCGCAGTTCTGGGAAACCAAGTGGAAAACGCTTTGGACGCCTGCAAGAAGATCCCCGACTCCCAGCGCCGGTTCATTCAGGTGTCCATCCGCCAGAATAAGGGTTTTGTTGTAATCCAGGTGATAAACTCCGCCTATCGAAACCCCTTTACGGCGGATGGTCGGCTCGTTACCAATAAAGAGGATCCCGAGTTACACGGGCTGGGGCTGAAGAGCATTCAGGATACGGTAGACAAGTACAATGGCTACCTGACCAACTCCTACGAAGACTACCGGTTCCAGTCGGAAGCTCTTCTCTGTTTTTCTACAATTTAATACATAAAAATCAGCAGTTCGCGCAAAACTGCTGATTTTTTTGTCATTAGATGCTAAAATATCTCCAACAAAAGGCAAGTGGAGTGATTGTATGCTAGCGACTATTGCAGCCCGGTTGACTGACCAGCTCTACTTTCGCTGCCCTCTTGCCCCGTCCAAAAAGGCCATTTACGAGTACGGCATCCAGCTAAGCCTTTCTACCTTGGCGTCGATGTGCTCCATCGTATTGTTAGGCCTGCTTTTGAAAAATCCTGCTTCCGCATTTATATTCCTGGGCGTGTTCTTCTTCCTGCGGCTTTTTTCCGGCGGATATCACGCCCCCACCTACACCCGTTGTTTTCTGCTCACCAACTCCGTTTACCTCGCCGTGGTGGGAACAAGCTGCTTGATTGTGCGCTTTCAGCTGTATCATCTGCTCCCTGTAATCGTTGTGGCGTCATGTGTAGTTGTGATCGCTCTTTCTCCGGTTAGAAATAAACACCATCCCTTGTCCGAGAACACCTACCGGAAGAATCGAAAGATTGCTGTTGTTCTGGCGTCCATAGAGAGTTCGCTTTTTCTGATTCTTTTCTTTTGGCGGATCTTTCCGCCCTATGTGACCGTCTCCACCATGTCGTTAACAGCGGTTGCTGTTATGATGCTAGTCACCATAAATGGAAGGAGAGTAAAACAATGACATCCTTGTTCGCATTTCTGGCTTCTATCATTGAGATGATTGCTTCTGCCGGTGCTGGGGTGGCTTCTATGGGCTTTGGCTATGAACCCGAACTGCCCGAAGAGCTGCGTAAGTAATCCGCAATTCCCCAAGGAAAAGGGCCTGCCCTCCTGCCTGTGATCTGCAGACAGGGGGATAGGCCCTTTTCCTTTGTGACGATTTACGGCGGGGGTGGCTTGTGCTTCTGAAGCCGCTGCCCCCGCCGCACGATACTGTCCTTATGCCGTAGTCCTCTGGACTGCGGCTTTTTTTATCCCTTTTTCTAGCCATCATTGGCTAGAGTGGAACAACTGCCGCTCCCCACCTCCGGCGATCTGAATCCGCGACAATTCAGATCAAATGGAGGTATCTTTATGGCTTATAACAAGGCCAGGGCCGAAAAAGAGTGGCTCAAATGGAAAAACGAGGAAGAGGCAAAGCTCCGGGAGCTGGGCGTGAACGAGGACACCATCCAGCGGCTCCACGCCTACGACTGGAGCGTGTTCAAGTCCGACCGGCGGTTTTATGAACCCCAAGGCGATTGGACAGCCCGCACCGATTGGGATACGGCTCAATGGATGGAATGGCCCATTCGAGATGGCAACGCCCTTTTAGATGAGGTTGAGGATCAGCGGCTCCTGCGTCTTCTTTCTCGCGAAAGCAACTCTACTTTGGAGATTGTCTATCTGAAGCTCTGCGGTTTTTCCAGCAAGGAAATCGGAAAAAAGCTGGGAATTTCCGCAAGCGCAGTGGACTTGCGCATATCCCATCTGCGAAAAAAATGGAAAAATTATTGAAACCATGATAGATTTGCCCCTCTCCCGGCGGCTATAGAGTGAACGGGGAAAAATCGTTCACCGCACCTTGATAATTGAATCCAGCCATGCGGGTACGTTCCCGTCCAGGCGAGCGACACCAGGGGAGCCTTTGGGGCCCAGCCCCGGAAAAGGGATCTGGCAAATCCCGGCGCCACGACCCTGGGCGGGGGATCATGATACGCAATGCTTGCCCCCGCGTCAGAGGGGTTGGCCGAGCTTGGGTTGTAATCAGCAAGACCCCTGCGGAGCCAGTGAAGGGCCTGCCGCGGCCTGCCTGTCATGGTATGGGAGTTGTGGTGCAGCTCCCCCAATTCTTATACAGTTTCGATTCAGATCGCTGTCCCTTACAGTGGGGCAGCCTGATTTGCTACCGTTTTTCCTTTTGTCCAGGAATCATTTGGATAAGCCACATCAAATAGAACCTGGCAGCAAATCCATGTGGTGTAGTCGTGCGGCTACACCACATCAGTTTGCCGCCAGACAAGGAAGTGAGCGTTTGACTGCATCCTTAGAGCGGGCCCACCGGGAGGTGGAGCGCATCTTCCGGGACCTGCTGCCCCAGGGCGGCCTCTCTGTCCGGGAAGGGCAGGTGGCCTTGTGCCACACCATGGTGGACGCCCTGTTCCAAAACAAGATCGCCCTGTGCGACGCCGGGGTGGGCATCGGCAAGACCTACGCCTACCTCACCGCCGCCGTCCTGTTGAAAAAGTACCGGCCCTTTGACTGCCGCCCTGTGGTGGTGTCCACCTCCACCGTGGCGCTGCAGGAGGCCATCACCAGGGAGTACTTGCCCTTTCTCTCCCGCATTTTGGTGGAGAACCAGGTGATTGCGGAACCCATCAGATTCGCCGTGCGCAAGGGAAAAGGCCGGTATGTCTGCGACCTCCGGCTGCTCCACCGTTTGGAGGCCGTAGAGAGCAAGCCCAAGAACCCCCTGCAGCGGGCGGCTTTGGACTCCCTGCGGAAACTAGTGGACTTGGACAGCGTGCCCCACCTCAGCGGCTTTGACCGGCGGCAGGTGTGCGTGCCCCCAGTCTGCCTGAGGGACTGCCCCCAGCGGCTGTTCTGCCGCTACTGGAAAACCAGGGAGAGAGCGGGGGATGCCGCCGTATTTATCCAGATCTGCAACCACAACTATTTGCTTGCCAACGCCGCCCACCGGCAAAATGGCCTGCGGCCCCTGCTGGGGGACTACCGAGCCCTCCTCATCGACGAAGCCCACAAGCTCCCGGAGGCGGCCCGGCAGATGTACGGGGAGAGCCTTGCCCAAGGGGAGCTCCTGGACCTGTGCAAAGCCCTGGGGAGAGAGGGGTTCCTCTCCGCTACCCAACGGCTGCGGGCGCAAGTTTCCACACTGTGGGACACCCTCCAACGCTGTGAGAATGACCCGGACGCCCCGCGGGTGGCCTTTCGCCTGACGCCACCCCGCCGTGCGGCCCTACGGGGGTGCCTCTCTCTTTTGGAGAACTTCCCCACCCAGCTGGGTTGCCGGCTGCCAAAGCACCTTGCCTACCGGCTGGGAAGAACGGCGGCCACCCTGGCCCTCTTCCTCAACACGGACGAGAGCCATGTCCTCACCCTGGAGTACGACCGGGAGGGGAACCCGACCCTCCAGGCCCACAGCCGGGAGACGCCCCGGCAGCTGCGCCAGGCGCTGTGGGAGCGGGATCTGCCCGTGCTCCTCACATCCGGCACCTTGGCGGCGAACGGGAACTTCCAACGGGCCAAAGCCCTGCTGGGGCTGGAATCTGAAAGCCGGGTGACGGCCAGCGTCACGCCCTCTCCTTTCCCCTACGAGAAAAACTGCCTGCTGTACCTGCCCAGCGCACCTCCTGTTTCCATGGGCGGCTGGCGGGAGGTCAACTATCTTTCAGAACAAATTCTGTCCCTGGTGGAGGCCACCCACGGCCACACCTTGGTGCTGTTCACCTCCTACAAGCTCATGGGGGCGGTGTACCGCCAGGTGAAAAACCGGCTGGGATTCCCACTGTTCGAGGTGTGGCGCAACGGCGGCGCCGCCATCCGGCAGTTTAAGGAAGCGGGAAATAGCGTGTTGTTCGCCGCCGGCTCCTGCTGGGAGGGGGTGGACTTCCCCGGCGACATGGTGTCGTCCCTCATCCTCCCACGACTGCCCTTCCCTGTGCCGGACCCCTTGAGCCAGGCGGAACAAGCCCGATACCCCTGCCTGGAGGACTACCTGCAGGAGGTCATCCTCCCGGATATGCAGGTGAAGCTCCGCCAGGGCTTTGGCCGGGCCATCCGCAGTGAGACGGACACCTGTGTGGTGTCCCTCCTGGATCACCGGGCCTCCCCCGGCGGGCGGTACCACCAAGCCTCGCTGGAGGCGCTGCCCCCTGTGCCGGTGACGGATAAGCTGGAGGAAATAGCGTGGTTTATTCGGACCAGAAAACATACGGAATATTTCACTTAGGAGGAAACCATGAATCAAAAATATTTGCAAGGGCTTGCATCGGACATGGAACGCCCCGCTGAAGCTGTGTTCTTTGAATCCACCCCCGAAAACATCGCCGCATTTTTATCCCAGCATACCATGGCAGTGCGGGCCGCAATTGGCACCACAGACGACCGAACTTTTTTGACTACCCGCATGGGGATCATCGACATCTGCCCTGACCAAGAATTTCTCGCCAAAAAACTCCTCCCTGTTTACACCGCCATACAAATGGGAACGGCGCCTGTTCCACCCCTTCAAACAGTGCCGGAGATCGAAGCCCGCATGGAACCGTGCCCCCTTCCGGACTGGAATTACCTCCGCTGGGAGGGATATAGCGACAGTAAGTATCAGGGCATCATCAGCGGCGAAAAACTTTTGAAGCTATCCTGGCACGGAGAAATCATCCCGCTGGAAGTTCAAGTGCGTTCCTATTACAGTGGAGGCAACCTGGCGATCCTCCTGGCCGACTGGACTTCCGGAGAACCGCAACCATGGGGCGATCTGACCGTAAACTTGGGCTGGACCGTTTCCAAGGACTGCGCCTTTATAGACGTCAATAATTTAGGAAACGATATACTCCCTTGGATGGAGAAAAACAAGCTGGGAAAGCCCACCGGCCGTTTCGAGCAAAGTGGTTTTGTCACCTATCCGGAATACCGATTTGACCCGAACCGCTTGCTGGAACTGGACGACCTAGGATATGAGCAATACACAAGCCTTCTGAAACAGCGAGAGAAACGGAGCCGGGAGGCCCAGGAGAGATAAGACAGGAGAGTGGAACGATGGATCGACTGCTTAACGAGATCGAGTATTTCATCACGTTTACTGTCCTAAAACGGTTGGTAGGCCTCGGTTGCCTTCCCGTAGAAACTGCCCGCCAAGCCAATGTCGCTCTTGCCGAAACCTATGGCGTTTTGCGGCTCACTCTTTAGTGGTCCTCGTGATGGATATTGCCACCGGAGTGTGATATGGTTAGAGCGATGAAATAGATGTCACTCCCCGCAGGCCGCAAATGGACTACACCGGCAGAGGCTTGGTGCGGAGTGCGTCCAGGCGCAGCTTGGTGATGAAATAGATATCCAGGTGGTGAGTGCGATGCCCCAAGTCCAGGTGATACCGCCCATTGGGGAACAGGCAAAAAAGCTGCGGGTGGCGGCTTACGCCCGGGTCAGCAGCGACTCGGAGGAACAGCTCAACTCCTTTGCCATCCAGATGGCCTACTATACCGCCCTGATCGCTGAGAAAGAGGACTGGGAGTTCGCCGGGCTGTACGCCGATGAAGGTGTCACTGGCACCTTCATCGCCAAACGAGAGGATTTCCAGCGGCTTCTAGCGGACTGCCGGGCCGGGAAAATCGACCGGATACTGGTGAAATCCATCTCCCGGTTTGCCCGGAACACCACTGATTGCATCCAAACAGTGCGGGAGCTGCGGACACTGGGCGTATCTGTCTACTTTGAGAAAGAGGATATCGACACTGGAGCCATGGGCAGCGAGATGCTGCTGAGTATTCTTGGCTCCGCCGCCCAAGAGGAATCCCTATCCATCTCCCAGAATCTAAAGTGGAGCTATCGCCGCCGGATGCGGGCGGGGGAGTTTATCACATGCAGCGCTCCATTGGGATACTATCTTAAGGATAACACCCTGGTGCCTGATCCTAATGAAGTTCCCATTGTAAGATACATTTTCCAAAGCTATCTCTCTGGGCAAAGTCTTTCCCAAATCGCTTTTGATTTGAACAACAACACACCCCAATACACTGGTAATTCCTCACGTCACTGGCACCACACAACCGTCCGGTACATTCTTTCCAACGAAAAATACACAGGGAACGCACTGGTACAAAAATGGTTTACTCCAGAGAAACTTCCTCTAAAGCATCAGGTCAATCGCGGAGAAGTACCAAAGTATTACATCCATGACACCCACACATCCCTTATTCCAACCGAGCAATTTGACACTGTTCAACGATTGCTGCAAGAAAAAGGAACGGGATGCAATCCCAAAACATGCCCTATGCCCTATCCGTTCACCCATAGGCTGTTATGTGGGGAATGCAGTACATGGCTGCGGCATCACGCAAGTGGAGCTGGAACGAGATGGTTTTGCCCACAGCACTGGAAAGATAGGTCAAACTGTCCGTTAGGAGCCGTCTATGAGGGAGAAGTGTATGAATCATTTCTTACCCTCTTCAACAAGCTCCTGGACAATCGGGAGTTCCTCCTTCGGCCCACGGCGGCCCAGCTGCGGGAACTGCGGGAAAGAGCCGTCTGTTCCCAGCCTGGGGTGGCGGAGCTGCAAAACAAAATAGCGGAACTGGTCAAGCAGGATCATGCCCTCACACGGCTGCAAAGTAAGGGGGCAGTGGATCCTACTCTTTTTCGGGAACGCCACAACCGCATCGCCCGCCAGCTGGAGGAAACCCGCGAGAAGCTCCGTCCGCTGCAACAGCCGGATGAGGTTTCCACAGCCCTGGAAGAAACGGAGCGCCTGCTGACCCTGCTGGAAAGCGGCCCGCCATTATTGGAATTCGACTCAGCAATCTTCCAGCAGGTGGTCGCAAACATCGTGGTTTTCCCGGAGAAATTCGCGTTCCATCTCAAATGCGGTCTGGTCTTGGAGGAGGGGAGGGCATTGTCGTGAAGAAGATACGCTACCTGCCATTCGGCTATCGAATCGCCAACGGGAACTACGAGATCGTCCAAGAGGAAGGACAGCTGGTACGGCAGATCTTCAGCCAGTACCTGGAAGGGAGCTCCCTGCTTCAGCTGGCAGAGATGGCCCAGCGTTCCGGGATTCCCTACCGGGAAAACGCCGCCCTTTGGAACAAAAACATGATCGCCAGGATGTTGGATGACACCCGGTACTGGCAGGACCATCGCTTGCCTCCCTTGGTAGATGGGGAAACCGCCGCCGCTGTGACCCAGCTTCGCCGGAAAAAAGCCACACCACCCTGTCCTATCCAGGCCGTGCGCTCCAAACTTATCTGCTGCGACTGTGGAGGGGCACTCCTCCGGGTGAGTAAAAACGCCCCGCGCATCCGCTGGGACTGCAAAACCTGCGGCCGGCGCTTTGGCCCGGTGACGGACCGCGAACTCCTGGCAGCCATCCAAGTCCGATTGGAAGCACTGTGCCAGGAACCGTCCTTGGCAGAAATTCCCCACCTCCAACAGCCTGCTCTCTCCATGGAGGCAATGCGCCTCACCCACGAGATTCAACATGCCCTCATAGAGCGGGAGGTAGATACCACCCAAGTGCTGGGCTTCATTCGCCAGTGCGCGGCGGAGAAGTACAAAGCCTGCGCCCCGGGTGAGTCCGACCATATCACCATCAACCTAAAACGCCTGCTGGAACAACATCCCGCAAGGGAAGATTTGCTGGAGCGGGCCGTCCGTAAAATCATCCTCCAGCCGGAATGCGATGTGCGCCTCCAACTGGTAAACGGGAAAGTATTTTGAAAGGATGAGCGCCATGCCACGGGAAGTCACTGAAATCCCCGCCACCCGGACCTACAGCCAACCATCGAAACAGAGGAAACACCTGCGGGTGGCCGCCTACTGCCGGGTCAGCACCGAGGAAGAAGAACAGCAAAACAGTTTTGAAGTCCAGGTCCGCTACTATACGGAGAAAATCACCAACCACGAGGGCTGGCTGCTGGCAGGGATTTTCGCCGATGAAGGCATCTCCGGGGTACGGACCAAACACCGGGACCAGTTCAATGAGATGATCGACCTGTGCCGCCAGGGGAAAATCGACTTGATTTTGACCAAGTCCATCTCCCGGTTCGCCCGGAACACGTTGGACTGCATCCAGCACGTCCGCCTGCTGAAAAGCTGGGGCATCCCGGTGATTTTCGAGAAAGAGTCCATTGACACCTCCAGCATGAACAGCGAGATGATCCTCACCTGTCTCAGCTCCTTTGCCCAGGCGGAGAGCGAATCCATCAGCGGCAACGTCACCAAGGGGATCCGCATGGGGTACCGGCAGGGGCGGTTCGCCTTTCGTTACACCAACTGCCTAGGCTACCGAAAGGGCGCCGATGGAAAGCCGGAGGTCGTTCCGGAGGAGGCCCGTATCATCCGGCTCATCGCCCAAGATTTTCTCAATGGGGAGAGCCTGCACACCATTAAGCTCACGCTGGAGGGGCTGGGTGTCCGCTCCCCATCGGGAAAGATTACCTGGAGCACCCAGACCATCCAGCGCATCCTGCAAAACGAAAAGTATGTGGGGGACGTGCTCCTGCAAAAGACCTACACGGCGGATTTCCTGGAGGGCAAAGTGAAAAAGAACAATGGGGAGCTGCCCCAATACTACATCCGAGACAACCACCCCGCCATCCTCACCCGGGAGGAATTCTCCCAGATCCAGGAAGAGCTGGCCCGGAGACGCAGCAAGCATCCGTTCACCTCAAAAAGCAAGACCAACAAAGGCCGGTTCAGCAGCAAGTACGCCCTCTCCGAGCGCCTGGTCTGCGGCTGCTGCGGCAGCCCTTACCGCCGGGTGACCTGGAACATCCACGGCCGGAAAGAAATCGTGTGGCGGTGTATCAGCCGTCTGGAGAACGGGAAAGCTGGGTGCCCTAACTCCCCCAGCATCCCAGAGGAAGAACTGCACCAAGCCATCTTGGAAGCTGTCCGCTCCCTGGCGGAAGGACACCAAGAGGAACTGGCACGCACTCTAGAAAATAGCCTGGTGAGGCCTGCCACCCCCAAGGAAGAGTACGACAACAAATTGGCCCAGCTGGAGGGGGAATTCGACCGGCTGCTGGCCCAGGCAGGAGAGGATGACGCCTTAGACAGCCAACTTCAGCAGGTCAGCACTGAGATCCTCTTCCTGAAAAAGCGCCGGGAACAGGCGGAGAAAACCGCCCAGCGCAGCCAAGCCCAGCAGAGCAAAAGGGAAGAACTGCGGCGCCTCCTGGGGGAGCAGGAGCTGAACCTCACCCAATACGAGGACACTTTGACGTTCCGCATTGTGGAGCGTGTCACAGTGCTGTCCCGGGAAGAAGTACGGATACAGTTTGTGGATGGGGTGGAGAAACGAGCGTTTCTAAGAAAATTCCCGTGATAGAATGTGTAGATCTCCTCATTCTATGCTATAATGAAAAAAACACCAGGGAGGGCTACTATGACCGACTATGAAAAGGCGGTGGCTTTGTGGCAGCGCAAGCACATCACTACGGATGCGGAGTTGGCCGAGGCCCTGAACGGCCACAGCATTGCCTTTGCTTATCACTCCGGAAAACTGGAAAATGAAAATATCACCTACCATGACACGCTGGAGATCTTCGAGCATGACGGCGTGACCGCCTACACTGGTGACCTGCGCACCCTGTTTGAGATCCGCAATGCAAAAGAAGCCAATGAACTGTTCCTTTGCGCGTTCCGGGACCGTAGAGCGCTGGACGAGGGGTTCGTCAAGGAGTTGCAGCGCCAGTTGACCCACGGCACCTATGACACCCGCCGCTGGCAGCTGGGGGAGCGCCCCGGCGAATACAAGCGCCACGACTATGTGACGGGCCGCGAGGAAGTGGGCGCCGCCCCGGAGGACGTGGCGGACGAGATGAGGGAACTGCTTTCTGAGATCCAGGATGTGCCGGCGCGGAACGCCTTGACCGCTGCAGCCTATTTTCATGCCAAGTTTGAGAACATCCACCCCTTTGCGGATGGGAACGGGCGCACCGGGCGGCTGGCCATGAACTACTTTCTTGTGCTGCGCGACCATCCTCCCATCGTCATCCACGAGGAAGACCGCAAAGGTTACTACGAGGCACTGGAATCATGGGACCGTGAACAGGAATTGGAACCCCTGCGGCAGTTCCTCCAGGAGCAGACGGTAAAGACCTGGGCTAAGCAGATCGCGCGGGAAGAAAAGCGAAAAGGCCGCTCTTTGGATCGATAAACAAAGACCGAAATTTGGAACACAACCGTGTGCTATCCAAATTCCGGTCTCTTTTTCTATACGAGGATC
>ENA-UONY01001925-UONY01001925.1-human-gut-metagenome-genome-assembly--contig:-CS9-NODE-1925-length-15815-cov-6.922462_pt1 | contig 15815 bp, 20 predicted proteins | sample MGYA00242465_ERZ724012 | MGnify/ENA metagenome assembly ERZ724012 | reverse complement strand
CGTTGTTATCACTCTCAAAATAGCTAGTGATCATATTGAAAGAGACTTATGTCCAATTAAGTCACCGCTTTTTTTACATAATTATTTCATACTGGCACATTATTTTCTTCTTTAAAAAAGTCACAAAAAAAATAATATTCTCTTGAACTTTCCGTCGGTGCAGAATCTTCCACGATGTCCATGTCAAAATCGTTTTACCGTTGATTGGTATCGAACTTTGAATTCCTTTTTACAATGCAAAAACATGTGTTAGAGACAAGATTGACTTCTTAGTCACGTCTCTTCCATTAGGTGTAAGATGCGATCCTTATCGAACTGTGCATATCTCGCCATATCTTCGTCGCAATATTCACTACATGTGAAGTGTGACCAAACGTCTTGCCAATGTCCGCACAATCAATCTCGATCAAAATATTCTCAAGAAGTTCTTCATGTCCCCGATCTACGTATGCGCTCCCTTAGAGACATCACATAAATTCGGAGACATTGGATGTTTACGTTGGATTCTCCTGAATCCACGAAATGTCCAATGTGGCGGATTTTCACTGTAAAACACCCCATTTTCGGAGTGTTTTAGGAGAAAATACACCGATCGCCGTCGTAGGATTTGCATACTCCGACGGTACGTAAATTAGCCTCTCGATATATAAAGCCGATATGTTGAGGAAAAAGAGGGTAAATGGTTTCGAAATTGACGTTAAAATATCACGTCTTCGATTGTATCCGTTGCCTGCGCCATCTTCCTAGGATCGGCACACACGTAGCAGTCGATTGTCGTTGTGATGTGCTCGTGGCGCATCATCCTGCGGACGGTATCGATGTCCAATCCCGCGTCCACCATCGCCATGCAATAGAACCTGCGCAGCATATGGCAGGTGACGTGGATTCCCGCCTTTTCCGAGAGATGTTGAAGTATCGTTTCGACGGAACGGGATGTCGCCGATGACCCTTTTCTTTTGCGAGACATCACCAGTAGATTCCCGTCGGAGATGTCCTCCTCTCCAATGATCGATGACCGCACGACGAGGTAATCGTCGATACACCTCATGACCGTCGGTGGTATCCGCATGGTCACCACCTTACCATTAGGGCCGCTCCCTTTACCATGAACGCTGAGGACATTCCCCGAAATGTCCGAGATCTTGATGTCCGCGATCTCTGACCTGCGGAGGCCCATGCCTCCGCCCAATGCGAGTGTCAACCTCTCTGTTTCATCGGCGCGATTCCACAGCTCCTTCCATTGTGCCTTGAAGATCCAATCCCTTTCGGTGGCTTCGGGAGACCAAAGCACATCCGCCTGACGGTAGGGATTCACGCCGTAGAAGAACTCCAGCATCTTCCCCAATCTGTTCAGGTATGTCCTTATAGTCCTCTGCTTCAGATTTGTGATGGTATTACGCAACCTGCGGATGTGGTGGTAATTTATGTCCCTCGGATGTATCGGGCCGAACTCCTTCATCAGTTCCTGGTAGCCTTCCTTGATGGAGTAGATTATCGATTGGACCGACCTTGGGCGGAGACCTCTCTCCATCTGGTCCAGTCTGTACAACTCCACCAATCTCATGAACTCCCTCGTTTCGTCGTTGAACGTGAAGATATTTTCGGATTCCGTCTCCTTCAGGGTGTTCAGGAGATTCGTGCCTGTGTGATATTCGACGAACTCGCTGAGGTCGAAGATTATCTTCTTGGAAGTGGATTCGACCAATCCGTTTGTAAGATTTTTGATGTGCTTCAGACAATCGCAATCGATCCGATCGATGCGGAATATTTCCTTTTCCTTCGTCAGTATGCGGCAGCATATCGTTATGTGCATCGCCTTCTTCCTGATCGAGTAGGGGACGGATACGCCAGTTCCTTTGAGATGTGCGATGTGTTCCTCCAGTTCCCTTTCGAATAGGAATACTCCCATGTGACCTGTGAACCAATCCTGTTTCGATTCGGGATCTATCTCCGTATATGGGTTGCTACCAGTGATGAACTCGATGAAACGCCCCGTGTGTATCATCGAGCCTCTGATGGATGCTTCGCTGAGGTTATCCGATTCCATTTCTTTTTTGACCTTCATCATGATGTTAGCCGTCAGTCCATCAGGGGATGTCGGTGGGCAACGCATCAGGAAACTCCTGATCTTGCTCCGTATGGAACGGATGGCGGATTCGCTTTTACCACCATCCCTCAATTCGTCCAAATAACGATTCAAGTGCGAGCCGTAGATTTCTAGGTTCGTCTTTATATAATCTGTTGTTGTTCTTGATTCGACCATTGTATGACCTACTTTGGTTGGGCTCGCTCCTGATTTCCCGTCGTTGCGGGCCCTTAATTTTCAATTCATGTCACTGTTTTTCATTCTCCTCGTCGTATTCCTCTGTCTCTGGCCATGAGATCTCGACGTCGAGATAGTCGCCGTCCTTCAGCCCCATGCGTTCCTCAACCGAACTGGGTACGCTGATGTAACGCTGGCTTCCCTTGCGGGTGAACCGACTGGGAAAGATCGTTCTTGCAATACGTCTCATTTGTTGGTTTCTCCTTTCGGTGTATGGAAATGACTTTTGGATATAAAATAGTTTCATAATCACCATTTTTTATTCATTTTTATATAAAGTTTGAATAATAAATAGTGATTTTATTACTACATCACCGATTTTATAGTTCTATTTTGGGAGTGAAGTCATGCTGCGTGCGAAATCGAAATCTAAAAAACGGATTAGGACAACAATTATTATCCAGCAACCCTTTTGTGCAACTGATGGATGACAGTTTCTTCACTTCGATCGGAGAGGGGCGGACCGTTTCGTTGATCCTCGCGTTGAAAGATGGTCCGCTTATAATGAAGGATTTGAAGCATATCCTTACCAACTCCCAGACATTGAGAGGGAGACTCGACAGGATGGAGGGGGATGGCCTCATCAAAATATCGATCTCGTTGGATGGTCACAAATATGTCGTTGCCGAATTGACCGAACTCGGAAAGGATGTGGCGATGTTGTTCACCATGACGAATCTGTTAGTTTCTCCTGGTAAAGATATTAGAGGAAAGAGTATCGATATGAAACACTTCGACACCGTGGTCAGACTTCTTCGCGGCAAGGAATACATGGTTCAAATGGACATTGTGAAGAACATAAAGACCTTTGATACTGTCATCAGAGTGCTGGATGCGATGGAATCCGATGGTCTTCTCATCAAGGAAGAGATTCATGAAGGTTGCAGACAGATCAGATATTCGCTCACACCCCTTGGTGAACAGATCGCGGATGTGTTTGAATCCGTTCATCAGAAGATGATGGCGGTTTGATGTGCGAAGAATATCATAATGCCTCGCCATGGAATCTGATTTCAATACTTGAAATGAATATGATATTGAAGACAACCCCTCATGCACGTACGTGCGTGAGAGATTATCTTCTTTGAAATCAGGCCGTGCCGACGTACTTCGTCGTGCCTGATACGTTCCATGTTCCATCATAGATTATCTCGGCGTTCTGTACATCCGCAGATTTCGGAATCTCGAACACGATACACGATTTATCGCTGGCGCCGATGCCTAGGTCCTTCAATACGTTCTTGTTCTCATGTTCGATGGTGCTCGTATACCACAGACTGCTATTGTAGATGACGTTATCTACCTTTATGCGGAAATTCAGTGAGTTGTTGGATAATCCGTCATCGGCTTTCTCATTCGTGAGCGTGACCAATGCCAATACGAACACGTTCCCTGGATCTGGGGTTTGTGAACCTAATGATGTTTCTATGCTGTCAGCAGTCGAGATCTCGGCTGTGAATGTTCCTTTGTCCTCGGATACGTAATTACCGAAGCTCAATGCGAAGATACCGCCGCCGATGATGACTATCGCGGCAACGGTTATCAATGCGATTGTAACCTTATTCATGATCTCAAATCCTTGTGCTTATTGCACTGGATGATCGATTTTTGTATGTGTTTAAAAAGGCTGGCCATTTCTTCGGTATTGGCGACAAAAATTAGAACAAGCAGTTTAACTGAAGAAAGGATTTGTCGTGCAACATTACTGTTGGGACATGATAATGTAAAATTCCAAATGTCCTATAGTATTTGTCTCGCCCCCCATTCTACCTTCAACGTGAATGTTACAACCGCCTGGTGAACTGTTAAACCATTGTTCTTTGTTCCCAGGTATATTATGAGTTTTGTCAATTGAATTCTCACCTTTATTAATTAAATAAAACGTATATGAGTGTACACCAGCATCCGTACTATTAATTTTACATCCTTCCCCTTTATTGATGCTAACAGTAATATCATTTACAATGTACTGGTGATATCCATTGGACGTTACGATCTCTATGATAAATTTGTATCCCTCTGGAATGTTAAAATTGATATTAAATGTACCTGGAGAATCTAAGACATTGTCTTTACTTTGATGAAGAGTGACTCTATCGATTGAAACATTATCAAATTTCAGACCTTGCGGATTGTTTTCTTTATCGATGTTACCATTCAGCAGATCTGCATAAGATGTGGTCGTAGGTACACCGACTGTACTGTTACCAGTACTGACGAAATCCGATTCTAAAGAAAAAGCGGGCTAGACCGCAAGTAAGGAGAACATAGTGATCACGAATGCACATCTCTTGAAACCCATCGTCATTTATGTTCACTTTATGTCTATGTTATTCTGATGAAAACCCACGGACATCCTCTTCTGCCGAAGCATCTGTAGGCAGATAGCGAATGATATTTACTAAGAACACCAGAGATCTTAGATGGATACTTTGATGATCTTCTACCGCTGTCGAGTTGTCTTGCAGATATTCAATGATGGCTTGGCAAAGGTACGTGATATAAAACGGTATCTCACCGTTCCCTATAAAAACAAGATAAAAGGGATCATAAATGAATTTGGCGCATGCTATCTGTTCACTGAAGTGTGAAATACATATCCAATCACTTTTTGAAGATGACAAAGAACTTCAATTGTAATCCATGACGTCCGCTGATTGAAATATTATGATTTTTGGAATCGCCTTCGAACCAACCAGTCCAATCGGATGTTGGTCCATCTCTAGTTATACCAATAGTTTTATCGGGTTTATTTACAAGAAATAATGAAGTTGTGCCATACCAAGAAGCACTTGTCTCTTCATCTATCCTTACGGTTTTAGTTCCACCATCAACTGTTACTGAAATGTCGATATGGGATATCTGTATACCGAGCACTCTGTATACGACCACTTCGAACGTAAACTCTTTTCCGCAAGGGATGTCAAGAATTAGATCAAAATTTCCATTGACATCCGCTATATTGTCATCACTACTACCTTCAGGATGGAGATAAATCCTTTCATTACCATATTTATCATCAGAACCCTTTTTAAATTCCATGGGAGGTTTATGTGAATCGAGAGATCCTTTATTTATCAGATTCAACAGAACTTCATTGGATTCGGCCGTGGGTATCCCAATGGTACTGTTTCCAGTACTGACGAAATCTGATTCTAAAGAAAAAGCGGGCTGGACCGCAAGTAAGGAGAACATGGTGATCACGAAGATCACGAATGTGCATTTCTTTAAGTCCAGCCACATTCAAGATGCCTTCTTATGGTGCTGTGTGTTTAGCAGTTATTGTGACTGTGATGTCAGTCACGGCAAGTTTGGTCGTATCAACAATATTTACATTATCCGTTACCTTCAAAACGACATTCAATGTGCAGGTTTTAACATTGGGGTCTGTTGTATCATCAGATAGTGACCCCACTGTTGCAACCAATTCATATTTACCATCACCCAACACACCTTTAAGCGCAACAGATGTCGCTTTTGCAATAACTGTATAGGCTTTGTTCAATCCCGTGTTATCGGTTACTTTGACAGTTTTACCATCAACGAGCACATAATCGTCTGCATATACAGTGTTTGCTACAACAGATCCATTCTTTGTTTCTACTCCGTATGGAATCTTTGCATCAGTGAACAATTTACCGCTAGTATATCCGTCGATTGTTACTTTAAATTCCCCGCCAACAGTAGTGTTTCCATCAACAGTAAACGTACTGCTGACCGCAGCATATCCCACACCAGCCATCATCACGATAGCGACCATCAACGTGGCCACTGGTATGATCAATCTCTTCTTCTTATCGGAATTCACTTCATTCCTCCTTTTTCAGAACCCACAGGCATACAACACGAAGATAGAACTAGACCGTCCACTGGAATGTGACAAATATTGACGATCTTAGAATCGCCATCCCTCAGATCGGACAAAGCCTTATTCTGTTCATGGATGGCATACGCTGACAACGCTACAAAAAATACGACAGAAATCACGGGAAGGCGATTGCGGTGCGCCCCCCCCCTTTAGAGGTATCTGTGTGCATCGTTGAGTTGTCCTGCGGATAATCCGTGGTGGAATGTATGATTCTACGAACTATAAAAGATTGTCTTACTTTATTACATTCTTCGACAAGAGGATGTGTTGAATATTGACATGATTATCAAAAATCATATCGTTCTAAGAATAACAACCTCTTACGTTGTTGAATCGTATTTTCAATAGAATAACGAAAACATCACCCTTGTATTTCGTGACATGCTCAATGAACATCGAGTGGAATGTAGGGGTGCTTGATCATTTTCTTCCCCTATATCCCATTCTATCCACGTCTATAATAAAATGATAAAAACGAATCGATTACGCTTCAGGCATATGAGAGTGTTATCTTTATGGAGATATTCTTAATCTCTAGGATTGATGGATCATTAAATTCAAAACCACTGCCGATACTAATGACAATGCTCAGCGATAAATTATCGAGATTCTCAATGATTGTCGTAGGCAAAACAGAAGAACTCTCATTCTGTTTAATGATACCATATATCAACACCTTGTCCCTAATGCCATCTATTTCTGAAGGGGTTATCTCGGCTTTTATGTTGTACTTACCATGGTTCATACCATCGGTAGCTGTTATAGGGGCGGTTTTGAGTACCATGTCCCCAGGTTCGACATGATATGATTTCACACCATTTGTCGTATTGACTGCATATGGTATCTTCACATCCTTCAGAATCTTGCCATCCACCAAATCCTTATCTTCGATTTTCACTTCTAACATCGCACCGACCGTACTGTTTTCCGTGACCTCGAACGTACTGGTCAATGCGGCATATCCGACACCAGACATCATCACGATACCGACGATCAATGTCATGATGGGGATGGTCAGCCTCTTCCCCTTAGCAGAGTCCACCTCAATCCTCCTCCCTTACGATCTGTATTATCTCCCTTATGCTGAATAACACCAAGGCCAGACATGCCAACTCAACCAGTATGAACACTGCTTTCGTACGCAACAACGTCATGGCCTTACCGATCGCAGGGTGTACATCCACCACTTTTCCAACAACATCGGAGAATGATACCGTCTCGGTACTCGTATTCACATCTCCCTTCAACACCATCGTTTCGTTATCACTATCTATCGATACAAGGCGATGCACTATCAACATACTTCCATTGCGATAGGCTACGACATCTCCGATCTCCAATGAGGAAATCCTGTCATGACTGACGCGCTCGACGACGATAAGACTGTCCACTGGGATGGAACCGATCTCATAACCAGTGTCCTCTCCATCCATCGAACCAGTCACGACGATGACGAACTCCCTGTTCTTCAGGTCGAACGAGTCTCCATTCAAATAGTATAGAGCGTACGCTGATAACGCTACGAGAAGAATCACAAGTATTGTGGGAAGGTATCTGCGACACCACCCCTTTTCTTTGGTATCTTCGGGCATCGTTTTTCCGTCCTGTTCGTTTTCCTAATTGAAGACAACTGTACGCATTATAAAACGTTGTTTACAGAGTTAGGTCCTGTAAAAAAGATAATTTTTGGATATTTCATGCCGTTCAAAGATAGTTATACTTAAATTATATGATGCATTCACCAGAAATGAGGGGAGTGGGATGATGGAGGCATTGAGCTTCCTCTAAGGTTCGTTTTCCTAAATGTCGTTGTTTGTTCTGCGAACTTCCCAATTTCCCTCACTACATTCATAGGTCTGATGACTATGATATAACTTTCGTTCTTTCTATCGGCATATGAAAAAGTAAAAGGTTTGGTTCCCGAATCGTCAGGTTCTTTCTTCTGAAGGGATCATCTCTTCGCTTTAGTGTACGCCCTATTGTACGATTTCATCGCCGTCGCGCCTATCGGCCCCAATGTGGTCTTCGTCATATCCGATCTCTTCTTCCTGACCGGTCTGTTCGCCACTGGCAACGTACCCTTGGTCTTCCTCTCCGTATAGTAGTTGGATGCGTTATCCCCAGGACGATAGTATCCGAGACGGGAGATCGATGTATCATCGAATCTGTTGACCACTTGCTTCTCCGCCCTCCTTCCCCTCATGGGTTTCTCAGGTGCGAGCGTTCTCCTATCGTGATCGTACCTCTGACGTGGCGTGTCCCCGTGTGCGCTCGTACGGCTGTAATAACCGTTCACTCCTACGGACGGGGATTGTATCCTTACCAACGATTCGGCGACCGTCGCCGCTTCCTCAAGATTGGATGCCGAGTTCTCCTCTCTCTTCGGGAAGGGAACCCACTCCCCTCTCTCGTTCAGTCTATGAGGCGTGCGTGTCAATCCTCCCCTCGTGTCATCTATGAACCTCAGATGGTGCGTGAACTCGTGGACAAGGGTTTCCTCATTCCATCCTGGCCTGAGGATTATGACTGGTGTCTTCAACGAGGATGACTGCTGTATCGGGAGATAACATCCCCCTGCGCCACGGCCAGGGTTACCCTCTTTGATTATTATCCCACCGTTCTTCACCGCTCTTTTTACCTCGGCCGCGTTGAAATCCCTGGCGATTATCTCTCTAGCCTTATCCGCGCTGGCTGGAGGCATCCTGAACACCATCTTCCTCCCCATGCCCTTGGCTGTGGCGGAAGCGTACTCCAGTTCCTGCGCGAACTCCAATGCTCCGGTATCATCTATTCCTTTGATATCGGATTCGTTCATCGCCTGGAGCCATCCAGTCTCGACCAGTTGTTTCGGAGTGAAACCGCCTGGAGGCATCTCGTGAAGGATCTCCGCATCCTTCGACATATCCTTCACTACGTTCCTCATGCCCCCGTCCCTCGTTCCACGGGTCACATCGAGGAACATCGCATACAGACACTCCTCAGTCACCTTGCCTGTCTTGGAATCCACGGGTATCTCCCATTTCTTCCCATCCTTCGTGGTCACCCACACCGTGGATATCTTCCTTCCTTTCGTGAAACCGTTCCCTAGGGATCTGATCTCATCCTTGCCGTGCCTTACGTACGCCACCTCTCTGCTCTTCTTGTTTGCAGAGAATCCTAGTTTCCTGTTGAATAATACCATATCCAATCACACTCTGTACAATGTACCCTCTTTCCCTGCGAACCATCTTCCAACGTCGATGGATCTTGTGGTATCCATCCTCGCATAACCCTGTTCGCAGTCCTTCGACTGCTTGGAGCCCTGACGGTGCGCGCTCTTCATCCTCATCGCTTTCGTTCTCGCTTCCTCTTTGCTTCCGCAGACTATCGCCTGTCTGTCACGGCCGTTCTTGGAGTTGATCTCCATGGCCACCCACGATTGGGTGGGTTTGCTTGTCTGTAAAGGAACGAGACCGTACTCCTTCTCGTTCAGGAGTATTATTGGGCCGTCGTAACCGATGCCTCCGGCATACTCCCTTATCATGGTCTGTTTCTTCGCTTTCTCTACCCTTGCGTTCAATTTGACTGTCTTCCTCTCCTTGTACGCATCCTTCTTCGCCTGTTTTGCGATTTTATATTGCATCGCAGGCGATTGGTTCTCCTTTCTCTCTGTCATACTCTCTCCTTTCTCATTCATGCAAAGTGCTGCCACACCGACGGCAAGCGATGCCCCCGATACGAGCAGACTTGCCCAATCCATCCTCTGTTTGTCGCTGTCCGTGTACGTCATGTTACCACACCGAGTACGGCCCTACCTCCAGTTCCATCATCTTCAGTTCTTCGGGTGTGACCTTGATGTCGGGATAGTTCGATGTCTTGCGGTACAGCTCCACTATGTCGAGACCGTTGGTCATACTCCCCCAATACCTATCCCCGCCGAACGGGAACGTACGGACGAAGAACGTCTTGGAGTTACGATTGTAGAACACCCTTGCTGGCCCGACGTATGTGTTGAAATCCCTGATAGCACCAGCCAATCCAGTTGGATCCTCCTCGATGTGTTGGATCTTGTGTCTCTTCCTCATTTTCTCGCCTTCCTGTTCGCCGATATTATGGCTCTTGAGATCGATGTTCTGTTGTAGTTCTCCTCCAACGCTTTCATTGCGGCCTTTCCTTTGAGTGCCTTGGAACCGCTGAGGACGGCCTGGTCATGGAGATATGCCCCTCTCGCCGAACGGTTGTCGGGGATGTAGTCGTAGTAACCAGAATGTTTAGGATCCACTCTCGTTCTGACTATCGTCTCCGCGACGGTCTCCTTCTCCTCTTTGTTGAGGATGGCCGTCTTCTTGGACTTCGACATCTTGGTGTTCGGGTCGTAGTATCCTTTCTTCGTAGGGATGGGAGATCTCCCATCCACCGCCCTCAGATGATGTACCGCCTCGTGGACGATACCGTCGGGTGTCGTTCCCTCTTCCAGAATTATGTGCGGAACGGGGATGCCCTTCTGTTTCCTTGCGTAAACTCCGGTGCAATCGTCCAGATCCTTCTCGGTGGAGATGATGAATGATTTGTCCGAGGCCATCCTCTCCAATTCATCGGCAGTGAATGAGTTTGCCAGGATCTTCTTGATACGGTTGCATTCCTTCTTATCCGCTATGACGGCAACCTTGGACAATGCCGCCCTCTTCTTCCCTCTTACCGAGAACGGAACGGAATAAATGTCCGCGCTGTTCGTGTCCACGCCCTCGACATCGCAGACCGAAGGGTCGTACCACCAGTCCTCTATCTCGGCTGGTGTCAGTTCCCTCGGCAATACCTTGGAGTGTGTCGAACGCGCATCGTCGTGTTTCCCGACTTCATGGAATCTCCTCACGATGGCCGAGAACGGAACCTTGCCGTCCTTATCAACGGGTATGTATTCCTTCTTCTTGCGATCCGATCTCATGGTATCAAATGTATAATCCGTTCTTGTCCAACCACATCTCCGCATCCGTACTCATGGGATGGTGCGATGCCAGTTCCATGTACTCATCCAATCCGTCACGGTATCCGATGACGATATGACAGACCATTGCGTAAATGCAGTAATCGATCACAAACTCAGGTACGTCCTCTCTATCCAAACATCTGTTGACCCATATCAAATTATGAATCGTGCTGCATCCAGCAGCTTCCCCCGGATTGATCGTACTCCAGCAGATGTCGAAATCGATGTTGCCAAGTATGAAACCCTGTTCCCTCAGACGAGTGACGTTATCGTTGAGGTCATGGTGGACACCGACGTTACTGTTGAGACTCCTGTTCCTCTTCATGAAGGTCTCATGGGTCCTGTCATGAAATTCGGATGATGAGATGTATCCGAGGTAACACTCGTCGTATCTCGCATCGTCGTACTTCTTCCTCCTGAATATCATGTCAGCCAGACCGTACAGAACGTTGTCGGGCGCATGGTCTAGGTAATCGGACACCGTGATACGGAGCCATATGTAGCTGTTCTGCCATTTTACCTTAAATTCAGGGAATGCATCGAACTTGGCGACGACATTCTGATAGCCGTACCTTTTACCTACTTCGCTAAAAATCTCTGATAGGTGCTCATCAGACACTTTCTGTGCCTTCTTATTGTAGGTGGCGATCAGGATATCGTCACCGTTCATTCTCTTCTTCCTCACAGCGTTTCTCCTGGAGGATCACCTATCAGTTCTGCGATGGATTATGGGGAATGCAAGGATATAATACTGAGTGAGAGGTCGGAAGAATCGATGTGTCCGTCATAGTCTCTTGGTGTATGCATCGATTGAGGATTAAGCACGGATCATCCAACTTTTTCATGATTTTCATGACCCTCATCGGTTACTTTATAAATGATTTGATGAAAAAAGGAATTTCGGAGTATGGATCGGGGATATCCGTTAAGCACCCATTAAACACTCCGTACCAAATGTGAACTCAATGGGAAAAGTTAGTTAGAGATTAGTAGGGGGGAAGGGGAGGGACGGAAGGATGTCGGGGATTGATTCCCCAACATTCTTGAATTATGTCTTAAAAAAATGTATAGAGTCCCCTACTCTGAATGATACAGTTCTCACTCTTCATGAGGGAACATCGATGTTGTACAATGTCTTGAAGTACAGTTGAGTAGGGAGAGGTTGTCCTAACTTACCGATTTCCTTACGTACCAATCTGATCAATTCGAGGTCGTGTTCGAGAGATAGATCTTCATAGTACCTCTCTATGAACGGGATCAGACCTACCTTCTCGAAGTATTCTTCAGTCTCTTTGATGCCCATGCCGTGATAAGCAGCGAAACATTCTGCGATATCCTCTAATGCATCATCATACGTGTATGCTGAAGAACTATCATCCGCAGTCTTAGGAAGAACATTGTCATCGAGTACTGCTTGAAAGTACAGTTGAGTAGGGAGAGGTTGGTCTAATTTACTGATCTCCCTACGCATAAATGCTACCAGCCTGAGATCGGTCTCGTATGCTATGCCGACATAGTGTTTCTTCAGTAGTGGGATTATGCCTACCTTCTCGAAGTACTCCTTTGTCTCTTCGACGGTCATTCCGTGATAACGAGCGAAACATCTGGCGATGTCATCAAACCCTTTTCTGAATGTATATGGCATCTACTCACTCAATCCTATGTGCTGATACGAATTTCAAGTATTTCATTATGACCTTATCGGTTCCGAAGAAATATTGAGTACCATATATGTCGAGTCTCAATTCCCTCAACGCCTTTTCCACATCTTCTCTACTTCTCAATGATGAACGATATGCGTTAAGGATCTCCCATGTTCTAGCATCGGATGAGGGGGCGATGATTATCCCTTCGATCTTTGCATTCTCCCATAATTCTCTCAATGAATCATCCCAGAACATCGTTACGGCATCTAACCATTCTTTATCCTCTCTGTATTCTTTTATCTGTAACTTTCCATTCTTCGCATCAGCATATGCTCTCTCGTCATCGAACTCGAACACCAGGATCCATTTCTCTGACCCTTCAACCAATGTCGCTTTCTCTTCCGCACGACTGACGGCCCGGTCATAAATTTCTGTGAGATAGAAACCTCTTCCGAAATCACAAGGTAATGTATTCCTGTCTGATTTGGGTTCCTCGAAACGAACGTTCGTGCCATGATACAAACGTTTGTTGTAACTGAGAAATGGTTTTCTCTTGGATCTGCGGAATATCATAATCCCGCCCCATTTCTGTTAGATGGATTGCAGCCAATAGCCGATGACTTCGATTTTCTGTTCAATAAAAAGTCCTGTTCTTTGTTCTTCAGATTTGTCATTGTGTACTCCCGAAGGAGATCCTACGTGTTCTACAGTTCTGCGATTCACCCATGTGTTCTACGAGGATATAATACTGAGCGAGAGGTCGGCAATTCTTCATCCTCAAAGCCCTTTGTAAGAATGTGAAACTCATCGTCCCCTGATAACACATTTAGAAATAACCAAAACGTTATGATGGTATGAAATGGACGAAAGGACAACATTGAATGAAATATGCAAACTCGTCGATGATATCCTGGATACATATTCGACGATTACAGACAAGTGGTGCGAATACAGAGAAAAAGAGGGCATTGCTAGATTCAATCAGAAATCCACGAAGATATCTGATCTGAGTGATAAACAAAAATCGATGAATGCCATCATACGGTATGTGAGCTTCCTGAATAGTGTGCAGGAGATTAGACAATTTGACTACAGGAAAGAAGGGTTCGTTGTCAATTCTCGTGTGAAGAATATAAACTCTGTACAGGAAAAATACGATGACTACCTATCCTATCGTCCAGAAAAAGGTAAAATTCAAGTAAACAAATGTTTCAATGACCTATTCGGCGTACGTGCAATCATTGATTGCGATAATCTTTCTACTGATAACGTGAGGGATGCGTTAAAGGACTATACAAATGTCGAAGTTCATGATAAAAGTCCGTCCAAAGGGAAAGAATGTATCAAATACACCGCAACACATCTGTATTTCAAGGAGAACAACTACGAATTTAGATGGGAGCTCCAGATTTGGGAAAGTAAAAACGAGAGGACCAATCAAGAGTCCCATAAAACACACAGATACAAATATCGTGATTGGGAGTCAGAGGCGATGGACTGTGATAAGACACTGCATTATTTTGAGTAGCTCATATTCTACTGGCAGACGCATCTGTTTACATTATACTGGTGACGATTACAGTAAGATCGATGATGCCATTACGAAGATACGCGGCACATATGATGGTAAAATCGTACCGTACAGTACGTACATAGTCCATACTGATCTGCCAGACTGGGAATCTGTCATCGACAAAGACCCTTATTTCGATGATGTCGAGGTCATCGATACCTTGGATGAGTTCGTCGAGAGGATTAGTCGCGATCGTTATCTCAAGGGTCTCGAAGTTGCAAGATACATCATGTCAAAGTATCAATGTACCCACACACGTTTAGAAAAGTTGACCTATATGTGCTATGCCGATTATTTGTGTAGCACTGGGGAAAGGTTGTTTGAGGACAAGATTTACGCCTTCAGCTATGGGCCAGTGATTGATAGTGTGTACAAGGCATTCTCTTCAGAAAGCCGTGAACACCCATGTTGTACCATAGACTCCACCAAGATACTCAAAGGGGAATCATTGAGTCCGATAAAAAGCAGAATCCTGTTCTCAGAGGACGGGTTGATGAAGATAGAATCAATAGACAGAACTTTGAAAAAGTATGAGGATGTGGCAACCAGCGATCTAGTATCACTCACTCATAAGAACGGTACACCGTGGTCTGTAACGGACAAGAGTGTGATGTATGCGGAGATCACGGACGAAGCCATATTGAACTACCATTCCAAAGAGTCTTCCGATGTAGTCAAAGATGTCGACTGAAATTTATAGTCATATTACGTCCTAACAACCATGATGGGATTGAGGTTGAAAAAACCCAAAAAGAGAAAGAAGATAACGGATCCATATGCGATCGAGATTGCGCGTCTTGCGCAGGGTACACCGATCGTAGGATACCATGACGAAGATGGATGTCTAGTCATTCCAAAGGAATACGACGATGAATGTGGAAAGGATTGAACATCCATCCGTCTTAATGATTCAGTGATGATATCAACTATGAATGCATATCCTCGCGATCATTCTGGCTGTCGCATTGGTTACTCATATATCGTCACCAAGTCCATGTGGATTATGTCGATGAAACGTTGACTGCAACCTGAGGATACGGCATCGACCTTCTTACCAAAGGCCTCTTCGAGTTCGGCGGCCAATGTTGCGAATTTGAAATAACTCTTAATCTCCCCTGGGGTTATCAAGAGATCTATATCGCTTTCTGGCGTTGCTTCTCCGCGTGCATATGAACCGAACACCTGTATGGGGCCCGTTCCATACCTCTCTGCTATGGGAGCAACGATAGATGACAACTCCTCTAATGTGTAGACCTTGTGTCTCTTACGAAATGTGTTGACAGAATCGACAAATCCCATGAAGTAACGATTGATTAGAATCTACTTAAACATATTATCGCTCTTGACAACATCGCCTATAAATGTATTTGATACTTTTTGACGGTTAAGATAACGGAGATCTGCAACTTGCAATAATGTTTGAATGATCGATTTCAGAC
>ENA-UONY01001914-UONY01001914.1-human-gut-metagenome-genome-assembly--contig:-CS9-NODE-1914-length-15869-cov-5.994878_pt1 | contig 15869 bp, 20 predicted proteins | sample MGYA00242465_ERZ724012 | MGnify/ENA metagenome assembly ERZ724012 | reverse complement strand
TGCAGATGAAGAAAAGTGACCCGCCGACAGGAGCGATCAAACTCGAACGACGGGTCAATTACCTATCATTATTGTAGATATAAAATAAACGGGTGGGCCGAGGCCCTACCCGTCAGTTAAGGAGTTTGCTCGCGAGCTCCCTCGCGCTCTCGAATTGGTCGGGAATCCTTGCGCCTCTCTCGATGTATTCGAGAAGTACGTCCTTGGCCGTAATCGGCAGGAACTCGCTACCGTTGATACGGTAGTAGGTCCCGTCAGGACCGATGCCTAACCCGTAGTCATCGGCCATGACCTCGACGTAATTAACGACCTGCATCTGTACGACTTGCATCAGATCACTCGCTGTTATCGTCGCCAAGAAAAACGGTCAGTTTGTCGGCATCGTTGCCGTTGACTATTTCAGCAACCTTCTGCAGAGACATGAGGTCAAGCTTTCCGCCAGCCGAAGCGATTTTGCAGAAGATCCTGATCTTCTCCTCATCGACGACACCGAGGGCCTTCGCTTTGGCCTCGAGCATGTCGATGGCCTTCTGCCTTGCCTCCTCGGACTTGGCTGCCTCTCTGATGAGAGCCTGTCCCTGAATGTATGCCTTGTCAAGCTGGCCGTTGAGCCATGCCTGTGGGAACCATGCGTCTACGACGTAGGCAGCTCCTGCGCCGAAAATGGCGGCGATGAGCAACACCGCAGGGATGTCCTCTCCACCGAACGGCTGTCCGGTGTAGAGCCAATTGGCGACCCTATAAGAGCCGTATGTGAGGACGACACCGAGGATGATGTCGACAGCTGCGGCGACGAACGCGCGGTTGTCCCAATCCTCGGGATCCTCTCCTCTCTTGAGCTTTGCCTTACAGGCCCTCTCGTAGAGGGAATAGTATCTGAAGCTGATGAGGAGCCCTGCACCGAGGAACGATGCGAGGAGGATCCAAATCAGGCTATATTCAAAATCGACGATCATATGATTACTTCCTGTGTCATGTGAGACCAGCAGTAGCCCCGTGAATCCTGTTGTCAGGTAGCTATACGACAGCGACACCTTCATCAAGCTCTTGGATGCCGTAAGCGGCGTTGGGCAGTACATTATTGGACCTCACGGTAGAGGTGCCTCGGGAGATCAGAAAAGAATCATGGCCGACGGAGGAACGGATGTCGGCCATGTAGACACACAATCGCCTCCATGTTATTATGATTATATAAAGAAAATGAAGAAAGGGTTTTAATCGGACGTTATGCGACTATTACAGTCCCTTGGACATCCGATGATGTGGAGCTCCATTCGATAGTTACCTTATGCAAGTCTGCGACCTTCGGAATGGAGAACATCTGCGTTGTTACCTTGGATTCTCCCTTGTTGAGCGTTACCTCGACGTAGGGATCCTCTATGAGCTGCGATGATGACCCTATCATCCATATCGCGTTGCCGCTGACGGCCACGTCATAATTGGTCCATCTCGTGCTTATCTTCCCGTGATTGCATGTGAGCTTTATCTTCACGAGCATCAGGGTCATGTTCGGTTCCGCGTTATAGACGGTCCCATCCTTGAGCGTAACGCTATCTGCCGTGCTGATGGTTGCCTCGAAGTTTCCCATCGGACCTATCTCCGTCTGGACGTACTTCGTCGTTCCCGACAGGTTCCATGACCCCTTGTAGATGATCTCCGCCTTGTTAGGATCTGCGGTCTTCGGAATCTGGAAGACGTAACACGATGTATCGCTGGACCCGATGCCGATGTTCTTCAGGACATATCTCTTATCGTGATTGAGCGACGATGTCTCCCACAGGTCGCAACCGTACGTTATTCCGTCGGCTTTGATGTTCATGTAGAGATAGTTATTCGATATTCCGTCATCGGCCTTGTCGTTGGTTATCGTTACCAACGCAAGGACGAACGTGTTACCTGCATCGGGTGTCTGTGCGCCCGTTGTCGTGTAGATCATGTCACGCGTGGATATTTCAGCAGTGAATGATCCCTTGTCCTCCGACACATAGTTGCCAAAGCTCATGGCCAATGCACCGCCAGCGATGACCAATATCGCTACGACGGCTATCACTGCGATTGTAATTTTCTTCATAATAAATTCAACCCGTGCTATGCACAGGTCGACTAACGCCCTACTCCGTTATATAAGCTGTCAAGCCTTGACGACGGGTTTCTGGTTTTTCTTCGCATATGCGGTCTCTATGGCCGTTCTGCGTGCATCGGATAAACGGGAATATTCCGCATCCTTACGGCAGACCTCATCGATGATCGCATCACGTCTCTTGGAGAGCTCCTTCGATGCCTTTACTACGTCGGGATCATCCTTGACGGATGATTCCATCATAGCGAACAGCCCCGGGTCTATCTTCGGAGCCGATTCCATCTCCTCGATCCTTTTCTTCAGAGCGTCGACCTCCTTTATCTTGGCCATGAGGTCGGGAATGTACACGCCCTGATCCATGAGCTCGTTGAACGCCTTGAAGTTCTCATTCTTCTGCTCATTGGACAATCCGTTGTTGCCCTGCATCGCTCTCATGATGTTGTTGTATTGCATGGTCCCCCCTGTAAGAGGTTTGAGGGCCGTGTGGCCCTCGTGTTCAGGACATAACTCCCATACCCTGCCAAGTTCCCGCTGTGCTGTCGACCGTGCCGTTTCCGGTGAAGAGCCTGTTGGCATTGACTGCCGAGAGGATCTGTGCGGTCTGCGCAGTCTGGGATTGCTCCGCGACCTTATCGCGCAATGCATCGATCTGGTTCTTCAATTCTCTCTTCTCGAGGTCGCAGAACCTTTCGTTCATAGCGACCGTTTGGGCCTGTATCGCCTGTATGATGGCGTTGTTCCCTCTCTCGATGTCGAGGTTGGTCTGGCAGCAGCATTGCTGGAGCTGACTGCCGAGGCTGGCCAGCCCTGATTGGACAGCGTTCTGTGAGCTCGCTATCTCCGCACGGAGATTGCAGCAACATGATTGGATCGCTGATGTTATGCTCCCGTTGTTCATGGCCAGCTGCTTATCCAAGCCAGCGAGGGCTGACATGACAGTGTTGTTGTTGCATCCGAGAGCTGTCGCGAGGTCGTTGATAGCTGCCTGTTGCTGTACGCCCTGTGTGCTGATGGCATCCAGCAGTCTGGTGTAGTTGGCAGAATTGACAACTGTGTCGTTCGTTGCCAAATCCGCGCCTCCTCTGCCGAATCCGAATCCGCTCCCTCCGAATCCGAGCATGAGGATCAGGAACAGGACGATGAGATAGCCTCCGCCCCATCCTTCTTCTTTCCCCCTGTCGAGCATGGCGAGGACCGCAGGATCCACGCCCTTGTTATTGAGCATGCTCGCGATTGCGCCATAATCTATACCGTCGTTCATGTGTGTGTCCTCCAATATCTCGTCGGTGTCGTGGCCGATGTCGCTGATTTGGTTCTTCATCCATTCGATGTCCTTACCGTCCATCTCTGCCATGATCCACCTCCTGCCTAATGGCGGATATAACATGACCCTGTCGGATTATAAGTGAAATGATGGTTACGTTCTTATAACGTCGATTCAAAAAACGATGGCCTTCAGTAGCCATCCCTAAAAACAGTTTATGCCTTCGGTCTGCCTTTCGGCCTTCCCGTGCAGACATATTGCGACAATACCTTGGAACATCTGGCCACGTGCTTTTCTGCTCCGGTGTCGTCAAAATGCGATAATTCGCAGTTACAATATGGACACTTTTTGTATTCCATATTTGAACATCGGACTATCTCACGATAAACTTTACTGTCGAACTCATGTAATTTCCAACTATATATAACAATAATTTAGATTTGATTGATGGTTTGAAGAGCGATCTTATTACATCAGTTGCAGGTAAACAAGATAAGTTAATCGCTGGTGATGGGATTACGATTGGTAGTGATGGTAAGACCATATCGGCAAGTGGGAAAGAGTATACTGCTGGCAATGGGATAGAGATTAGTATCGATGGTGTCATTAGTACAAAAGCACCATCTGAAATAACTGTATATTCGCCTATTGTGGTTGGAACTTCAGATGCCAGTGGTGATATTAGTACATCCTCAACAACAACGGCTACAGAATTAACGATAGTTAATTTCGGTACAGGAAAACGCACCACCAATTCATATTCTATCCCTATCACAAATTCTTTAAGAAAATTCAGCACGAAAAATAAAACTCTTGCAAGTTCAAATTACTTATATATTAGTCCAATTGATTTTCCTTCATTTTTAAAACCTGTTAATGGTTCATCTGTTAATCTATCCATTATTGTATTAGATGGGGAATTTTCATCATTAACTACATTTAACATAACTATAACAGATACCAGCACTTTTAGTATTAAAATACCATCAAAAACAATGTTAAGAGATGGAAACTTATCAGCATATCTTATAAACGCAAGTTGGTAATACATTATAAAAAGGCGGATAAACCGCCTGTTTATAATACATATACTTTATAATATCCACTACTAAGTGTAGTATCAGTAGTTAAGCGTGATAATTCATTAAAATCTCTATCTGTTGCTGATTTAAACCAATTAAAAAACACCCAAGTATAATTGCTAGCTAAATCTACTGATAATCCAACTAGAGGGTATGTTTTATTAGAGGACATATGTCCACCAAGTGAAGAAAACCGTGTATTATTAGTGGAATACGTACCAGCGTAAATTCTTACAGATGATACTATATCATTATTTTTACTAGTTGAAGTACCAATAAACAATAAATCTTTTAAAACTGTTAATACACCATTACTGGTAGTATAATAATTCCTAATACTGTCTGATACAAAAGTCATCCCTGGTGTACTTGAACTAATCGTCTTCCCATCATCTGCTATTGTAATTCCACTACCAGCGATCAGTTTGTCTTGCTTGTTATATAATTCGTCGATCAAATCTAAATTATTGTTATATATAGTTGGAAAATTGCCTGCATAGTCTGTGTCATCTATCTTCTGCAGCTGTAAGTTCGTGGTCTTGCCTGCCATCTTAATCTCCCCACACTTTGGTTAATAATTGATTCCACTTGATCGCTATCAGGTCTATCCAGCGCAATCTCGCACCCTCTGCGACCGTCACGGAGATGAGCACCGTCGACCCTGCTGTCGCTGGATTGTCGCTCCATGCGACCGCAGTGATCGTCGGCGGCTCCCTCATTCCACGACCTCCTTGATGAAACGGGCCATACGGGTCTCCACCCCTATCGTGTATGTCAGTGTGATGGTATGGATCCCGACCCTATCGGGGGAGAAGAAGATCTTGATCTCGTTACCCTTGATCGTTCCTATCCCGCTGAACTTCTGCCCATCGACCTCCACGTCATACTGCGCATTGTCGATGTCGAACTGCTCCCCGTTGATGTTCTTCACTTTGAACACGATGTTGAACCTCTCACCTAAGAAGACCTTGTCATGATTCATGCCTTGCACCCCTCGATCGTTACCCTGTATGCATCCATCTCCTCGCAAGCCTCCCATGTGGGTGCCATCATCGTTACCCTATATGCATCATCATGCATGCAGAAACAGGTGACCTGTCCTGCGACGAGGGTAACGACAGCCGTCGCATAGCCGACATTATCGTAGTCATCCCTCGCCCAGATCTCGATGATGTAACGGCCTGTGACCGTCGACGGGAACCGAGCGGTCCACATGTCTCCCTCTCCGTGGAAGAACTCGACATCACGGCCCTCTACTCTGCCCCACACGTCGACTACGACCATGCGATCAGTCGTCCGTTACCGTTACCGCGATGGTCACGGTCTTGCCTATTTCTGCTGGATTCGGTGTGACCGATACCGCGCTGATAGTCGGAGGCGTCATGTTGATGTTCACGACGATTGTCTGCTCCGTGGATTTGCCAGCGCTGTCGGTGGCCGTTACCTTGATGGTGTTGGTTCCGACAACTCCCGTGATCTCCTTCGAGAACGTTCCGTTCTCTCCTATCGTGATTGCCCCGACGGATGTACCGTTGAGCGTGGCCGTTATCGTAACGGGAGATGATGTCTCGTCGCTCGTGTTACCGACGAGATTTATCTTGAGGAAGTTCTGCTTGGATCCGTTGGTCGGCGATGTGACGACCAATGTCGGAGGGATGGTGTCTATCTTGAACGAGATAGCATCGGATGTCTTGCTGTTGCCGTCGTAATCGGTCGTCTTGACCTGTATGGTGTGCGAACCATCGGCGAGGGCCGTCGGTGGCGTGTAGGTGCCTGTCCTGTCGGTTCCTGTACCCGTGACAGTGACCTTGGTCCATGAGCCCGCGTCTATCTTGATGTAACACTCGCTGTCCTTGATTCCCGACCCTGCATCCGCGAATTTGAACGTGATAGCTGGCGTCGAATTAGTGATAGTCGACCCGTTGGTCGGATATGTAACCTGTGCAGTCGGGAGGACCTTCTCCAGCACCTTCAGACGGAGGGATGCACCGAGGGTGGCATCGCTATCCGTCTTGGTCGTCTTGTTGCCGTAATCATCGGTCGCAGCTACCTCGACGGGATAGTACCCCTTACCTGCGGCCGCTGAACCGACCCCGGGTCCGTTCCCTGAATTATTGGATCCTGATGTCTGCGAGGGTGCCGTTATAGTACCCTCATACTTGCCTGTCGAAGAATTGTAGGTCAGTGTCGTCAATTGGCCGTTGATCTTCACTGTTACTGTTAATGCCATGGTATACCGTCTATTGAATTAATGTCGCATTATAAATAATTAAAGAGACAGCTTTATTTTTATCATGCGTCTGTCCTCGGTGTCGTTCCTCCGAAGTCGACATATATTGTATAGAGATTGCTCTCGACCCTCTCTATGTCCATATAGGACATCGAGTAACCCGCGTACCATCCGACGATTGTATCGAGGGATAATCCGCGCAATGCACTTAGTCTGCTGGCGCAGGTCTCTATCTTGTTCATCTCTCTGTAATCCAGCGGGTCTCCTGCAGACGGTCTGACGAATGCCTCGTATGTCATGCTCACACACCCCATCAATGTCTCGCATGCCGTCTGGATCCTCGCCATGTCGCTGTATGAGAATACCTCCGCCGATGAACCGTCCCAACGTTTGAATTGGATCACTCCGGGATTCTGTGGGACGACCTGCTCCCATACCGCGTACAGGTGTATCGTCGTATTCGTCAGATTGAGGACCATCTCTCCGTCGACATACTTGACGGTCGTCGAGCCCTCGGATTCCGCCCAACCGAGGAATGAATAGGACACCTTGCTGAACGTGTTGAACATCAGCCTCTCGCTGATCCCTCTCCTTAATGTCTGCTCCTTGGTATCATTGGTGCCGTTGTTAGCGTGGAATATTACCTTGTATTTCTTCCTCGAGAACTCTGCCGTATATGTGGCGTTGCTCTTGACGGTTATCGTCCTCGATGATGATGTGGAGCCATCGCTCCACTTGATGAAGTTGTGATCAGCATCGGGTGTCGCGGAGATCGTCACGTTCGTGCCATATGCGTACGTTCCGCCTCCCGCGACGGAGCCTCCGACATCCTCCTCCCCGTCCTGCGATGATGCAAGGACCGTGATCGTGTAGTTGTTCTTCTGCCACACGGCATATAATGTGGTCGATGATGTCCCGTTCAGCGAGTATTGTACGCTTATCGAACTGCCAGCCTGATATTGGGCCGTGCTCGCTCCCGATGATAATGACCATCCGAGGAATGTGTGACCCTCCCTTATCGGGATGACCGATGACACCGCCACTGTCCTCGGCGATGGCTGCGTCAGGGATTGTTTCTCGTCGGTGTTGTTCGACGGCGCATTGCTCCCGCCGTTCGCATTATATTTCAGCGTGGAGACCCATCTCTGCGGTGTCTGCGACCATACGGCGTATAGCGTAGTGGCTCCCTTCGGGAGATATGCGGACGTTCCCGTGAACTCCGCCGATGTCGCTGATGATGACTTCGCCCAACCGAGGAATGCCCATCCGTTCCGTATGGGCTTGACATCATCCCAACTGACATAGATCGATGTCTCCGACGTGGTCCAATCCGATACTTTCGGCGACGGCACCCCACTTCCGCCGTTCGCGCTGAAAGATACCTGACAGCGATAATAATTGGTCTCCGACGATACCTTCGCAGATTCCGGATAGGGATAAACTTCCGATGTGTCGCTCGGTAATGTCTTACCGTCGCCGCTCGTAACGACCGTGGAACCGTAGACCAACTTCTCGATATTGGTCCCTGCGTAAACCGTCTTCTTCTTGTGATAGTTATCGACCTCGGTCTCTACGGTAGCTCCTTCCCAGTCTACATCGATGGTCTCTCCGCCATAGTGATCTATCGCCTGATTGTAATTGTAATCGACACCGTCGTTGTATCTTGACGGCTGAATGATCCTGTAACTCTTATAGTTCTGACCAGGGAAGATCATACAGAAGAACAGCTTCTTCGAGAACGAGACCGACATCGACATCGATGATGTGACATCCCCACTCGATGGGCTCCAGCTCGGTACGTCGTAGCCCTTGTTCGGCTTGGTATATATTGTGTATAGGGTCGAGTTGTTGTAAATGAAGTACATCTGATTGTTCGACGACACGCCGTAACTCACGCCCGTCTTCGGAACATTCAGCGATAATGATTGCGTGTATGTTCCGTTCTCCGATGTAGATATGGTACCATTGGTGGCATTGATCGTTACCGTGTACTCCTCGATTACATAGTATTCGAGGATGATCAGACCGTTACCGCCTTTGCCTCCTACGCCGTAATTGCTCCCATCGAATCCTGAATCTCCGCCTCCGCCCGTTCCATAATGTCCGGGCTTTCCGCCTTCTTGGGCACTCGCATTGGCGGATGAATCGGTGTGAGGAGAATAACCAGCGTTGGTCGCATAGTTGTAGATGGTGCTATCTCCGATACCTCCTCCGCCTCCTCCTGCATTTAAGACGGAACCTCCATGACCGTACCCGCTACCGTCCTTACCGCCTGCGCCTCCAGCTCCTCCGCTGAATATGGTCGATGGAGACGACCCTCCGCTACCGCCGGCTCCTCCATCTCCGTCAACTCCGCCGTTGACTGTCGTATATCCCTTGATTCCACCCTTACCGCCATTGACATAGTAGGAGCCGAACGTGGTCTTGTTACCATCCTTACCGTTGGTACCTGCGATTGATGAACCCGTACCCTTTGCTCCATTGCCTCCAAGTCCGCCTGACCCTACGGAGTAGCTGATGGATTGACTAGGTGTGACATTCATCGAGAATTGTGTACAGGCTCCGCCTCCTCCGCCTCCTCCCTCATTGACTTGCTTGGAGCCTAATTTGGCGCTACCGCCTCCGCCTCCGCCAGCTCCGATCATCGTTACCTTTACTGTCTTTACGCCTGACGGAACGGTCCATGAACCCGACCCTGATGTGAATACCTTCTGCGTCATTGCCAACCTCCTGTACAACCCTTAACGGCGCATTTGAGCGAGCCCGTGTATGTGTACTCCATCTCCGTCACGACCATCAGCGGAGCATTCTCCGCTGTCGTGAAGCGTGACTGCATTTTCACGTAATCGGACGGATCCATACGGAGATCCCCGACCATCGTTGTGGACTTGCATGATGTCATCATCCCCTGTATGACGTGATTGGCGAGAATCGTCGCCTGCGCTAACGTCTCGATGAACGGGTTCTCAATCGCTATGTGCTCTTCAGGGACGTTCAGATTCCTTGCTGGTGTGTAATATTGGTCTCCGTACTTGACGGAGATCATGTTGTAGGAATCGAATGTATCGACATACGGGTGGTCGTACTGCACGACTGATAGTATATTCCCATATGTGTCTCTGGTCCTCGGTCCGAACGTGAGCGTCCCGTGTCTGTCGATGTACATCTCGATACGGTCCCCGTCTATGAGGACGTCCGCGTATTGGATAACGTACTGCGTAATCGTCAACAGGTCCACATCCCCGTTGAATGTAACATCCTTTTGAAATTGCACAGCATTTATGCTGTCATCGACAACGGAACCGATGCCGTAGGTCTTGAGTAGGTTCTTAATCGTGGTCCCGATGCTTGTACCCGCCGAGAATGTGACGGTAGGTGCGACATCCTGCATGAGAACACGACAATCCATCGCCGTCACGTTGAACGTGCCTCCCGTGACGTAGGCATCGACAATGTAGAAACGGCCCATCGGCGCGGACACTTGCATCATACGTCCGTTGACCATCGCTCTGGCTGTCATGGTCAGCGTGATGCTGTTCTCCTTGTCGAAGGTTCTCCATGTTCCGCTCGGATTGTCGGTGTCGAATATGCCGCCGATATTGATGTAGGATAGATCTAGCTCGTCGGGAGACTGCGTGAGCCCCATCGGGTCGTAGGAGTAGAGGACCGATGTGCCTGCGCTGATGTACTCCGAGCCGACAGTATAGGAGGACCCGAACTCAATCTCCGCTATGCGGACGTGTGCCCTCGGCCTCGGTATTTTCGTGAAGTTGATGACTATCTTATCATAGTCCGTTATTATGGGTGTGTCGTCCTCGAGGACGTTGTAAGCGACCTTGGTGTTGCCTGTGGCCGTATGCGTCTTGTTGAGGGTCGTTCCCGTGTAGAATTTGATGGTAAAATCCGACGGGATGCACATCTCGTCGAAGTATAGCGTAAGGGATGAATTGTGAACCTTACCACCGAATGATAGCGTCAATGTGTCGTTGATGTTGCCGTTGTCATCGCTTATCCCGTCCAGCCATATGGCCGTTTCAGGATAGGTGTCCGTCTTGGGATCCATATCAGGACATACCCATGATTGCCCAGATGCCACACTCATTCCCGCTCCCTCGAAGACTGCGATGCGGTTGATCTCATAGATTGCGTTGGTGCTCTGATGCGTATTGGCGATGGACATGAGCTCATCGGGATCTAAGGAGAGGTCATCGGCCGATGTCTGGTCTATCCCGACCCCGACAGCTGCGAACAACTTGATCTCCCTGTTAGGCGATGTCAACACGGCCACTTGGTCAGCGGTAAGGCCTTTGAGCATGGGATCATATCTCCGTAAGGGTCATCGAGAGGGTGTAATACCTGAACCCTGCCGTAGAGCCGCCATAGTTGAGTAGCGGAGCTATCTCGAAATCATTCCCACGATAGAACGTGCCATTCTTCATCGTATCCGTTTCACAGTCGTAGTACTCGTTGATAACGAAAGTGTTACCCCCGGTGGCGGACACGATCTTGTCCTTGTCGGCCTTCGAGACGACAGCCCATGAGACCGTAATCTGCTTCTTGACCGCGACACGGTTCTTGATCATCGTTCCCATGACGTTACGCTCGGTCCCCTCATCGTTTATCTCCTGACTGACCGTCGCATATTCGGACGGCATCGGGAGCTCCTGTCCTTGAATCTTGAGTAAATACATCAGACACTCCTCGCTATCGTTGCGCCTCTCCTACGGCTCTCGATGGCGTTATAATTGTGCGTTATCCTCGCGAGCTTCCTTCCGTCGATATTAAGCGTGATGTCCTGCCTCGATGGCTGGTTGTCATACCTGCCTAATGCGTTGCGGACGGATTTATCGATCATCTTCTCCAGCGTACTAACGGGAGCGATGGCCTCCTTTTCCTTGGTGTTATCTCCGACGATGACGGGCATCGGGTTGTTGGGATTGACCACACCGCCATTGGCGAGCCTTGGGATCCTCAACGCTCCGAGGTCGAACCCGAAGTGTTGTCCGAATACATCGAACCCTACCCCTATGCCTGCGATGTTGTGGTTCCAAAGGTCGATTATGCCGTTGACAACGCCCTTGAAGGCATCGACTATGCCGTTGAATAATCCTCTCCAATCGATGTCAAAGAGGCCAGCGAACGTCCTCCCTATGCCTGTAACGATGCTGTTGAAGGAGTTGACGAGGTCATTCCACACCCCTCCCCAATCGATGTTGAAGATACCTGTGAACCATCCGCCGACGGTCCTGACTGCGTTGCCGATAACGGACTTGATGTTATTGGCGGTAGAACCGAGCCAATCGAAGATACCCGTGAACCATCCCGTGACCGCGTCCCCTATGGCCTTGTTGAGATTGCTAATCCCGTTCCTGACCTTGGTGGAGAATGTGCTCAATCCTGCGGCCATGTCTCTGTATGTCTTCTTGAGGTCTATCTTGGATATGTGCTTTACAATCTTGGTTATTGTACGAGACACCCATCCGATGGCGGATTGGACGGGAGCGATAAGCCCTTGGATCCTCTCCTTTATCTGGCCTGCTAGCTTTGCTCCAGCCTCCATCGATGCCTTTACTCTCTCGTATTGTTCCGCGTTGCGTTTGTTCTCATCCGCGTCGCCGAGATCCGTGGTTGATGATGACTTTGCCTGAACAGTGAGCTTGTCGAACCCTGCCAGCCCCTTACCCATCTCCTTTACGTCATCGGCCATCTTGCCCGTGCTGTCCGATGCGTCGGACATAGTGTCCGATACCGACGATACGCCCGATGTGTCGAATGCATCCATCCATCCGAACATGCCCGATATGAATCCCCAATACGGAGCGACGACCTTCTCGACGAACCATGTCAATGCATCGGCGACGACCTCTATCGCTTTCGAGAGCATGGAGAATATCGGCACGAGAACGGTCCCGATCGAGGTCTTGAGCTTGTTGATGGCGTTGTTCATCCCCTCGGTCGCTTTCTTGTACTCGTCGGGAGCTGCGAACGCCACGAGCTCCGACATCCTATCATACATCGCCTTGGCGACCTTTGCGATGGCCACTGCGGCGATGGCTGCGATAGCGGCACCGACGGCCACCATCGCCCCCTTGCTGGTCTTGGCCAGCCCTTTCATGGAACTGCCGACGGCACTTATGCCCTCGCGCATCTGGCCGAATTGAGGATTGATCTTTGCAAGGGCCACTGATAATGTATTGGCGACCGACGCCCCGCCCTGACCGAACATCTTCATTGCAAGGGATGCCTCTTTGGTGGATGTGCTGACATCCTCTATCGGCTTGACCACCTTCTTGAATGACGGCTTTATACTGGCCGTCGCATTATCGACCGACCTCTTGAGCGAGGTCATCTGCGTCTTTACGCTCGCAACACCCTGTTTGACCTTATCCGTGGCCAAAGAAACGACTATCTTCAGTTCACTTATGTTTCCGCCTATCATCATAGCCCAACCGTTTAACGGATGCGTAGCGTTGGAGCGTGATCATCAGAGCCTGCTGACGTGCGAGCTCCTGTTCCTCCTCGCGTTTCTCCTGCATCCTCTTCTTCAATTCAGCGAACTCCGTCGGTGGGTACAGGTGCCCCAGCCTTTCCAAGGGATCGCCTCCCTCCGTGGCTAGGCTGATGGCCTGTACCTGCGTTACGGCATCCATCCTCTTGAGGTCCATGTCGGCCATGTGCTTGACCATGACCGCGTCATAGATCTCCCGAGGCGATGCGCTGATGATGCCGACGGACAGTCCTATCGCATTCAGGCGAGCTCTGATGCCTGCTGACCGTCCGTAGCGTCCGATGAGGTATCTCCACCTTTCGGAGCCGAGATAAACCCCGCCTCGGCGAACACGGACATGATGATCCCGTCCTCTCCCATGAGGTCCGTGAGCGTGAACCCTGCGTTGATGAGCTCGGCCAGCGGATGGCCGAGGACGGCTGTGCAGATGCGATTCACTCCGAGAAGTGATGGGTTGCCCTTGTCCGTGAGCATCGATTCGATGCCGTCGAAGATATTGAACCCGTCCTTCTCCTCGAGCTCTATCGCTTTCTCGATGTCTATGCAGAAATTGAACTCGCGCTCGCCCTTCTGAACGATCATCCTCAATCACTCCATATAGCATAGAGCACGGTGTTTCCGTGGATTGTGAACTTCTGGCCCGGATGATAGATCTCTCCGCTTCCGTCGGATGATGTGGCCCAATACTTGAACTGCTTGCTCGTCTTCGTGAAGCTGTTGTCCATGACGGTGACAAGTGATCCATTGGCGTACGGGCTGTTGGTGTCGGTCATCGTTCCTGTACCGGTGTTGGCATCGTAGCTGATGGCGTATGTCGCATCGAGGTCGTCGAAGATCATCTTCGTCCTTCCTGCGAGGCTGATGACGAGCTCCTGAACGGTGGACACTCCGCCTGCGCTGATGTTGTATGTCCAATCCGCCTTGATGGTCATCTGTACCTTCAGGAGCGGGATCTCCAGCTTCCAATCGTAGGCCTCGTTGATGTTCATGGTGTTCATGACCATGTCGAGGTTGGAATCCACGCTATCCGTGGGCATAGCGTTGAACGTGAATTGGAGGTCAGGCATATCAGGGATGTCCTTGATGTATGTCTTGACCGTGTCTGATAAGCTTGTAGCATCGAGCTTTGAAAGGTCTCCTTCCCCTACCTGTGGGTAGGTCTTCATCTCCTTGAGCTCCTTCCATGCTCCATTGATCCTAACGTAGAGCTTTGCATCTCTACAGGTTACTGCCTCTGTCATTGCGATCATCTCAATTGTGGTAGCTCCCGCCACGCTTGTCCAGCGTAGCGCGTAAGCTGATGTTCGCGCGATACAGAGCGCAGTTCGAATCGAAACCCGAACTGCCACCGATTCTAATGATGTTATATTCGGTATATAAATCGTTCAATTCCGAGAGTAGGTCCTCGGTATCATCGGGTGTATCGGCGTACACGTCAACGGAATAGGTCATAGACGAGATTATCTCCTCCTCCCCTATCACAAGGTCGGCTACACCGCTAATGGCCGAGATGACGACGAACGGAGCCTCTGGGAAGACCTGCGGGAACTCCCTGAATACTCTCCCCTCGAAGTTGGGTATCTGCTTGGCGATAGTGATCATCTGGTCCATGTTGCGTATCATTCTGTCAGCTCCTTGTTTATCTCTCTCTGGAGTATTGCGCGGATGTTATTCTCGTTGTCATAGAGCGCTGGCCTGATGTATGGTTGTGCTCTCTGGCCCCTTATCTCCACGGAGTAATCGACATCCGCGACATGATCTCCGTATGTGCGACCTGTGTCGCTTCCCCTCGTCCCTGTTCCGAACTCAATGTAAGGCGCATAATGCAGATTGGTTCCGAGCGTGATGTCCGCCCCCTCGGCCGTTGGGATTATCTCGGTGTTGATGCTCTGTTTCAATGCTCCCGTATCGACGGGAACGCGGAGGATGGCCGTCTCCCTCATGATGGCTGCTATCTCATGGGATGCCCTCTCTATCGCTCCGTTCACGTCATCGGGGATGCCATCGAGCTTGAGCATGAGTTCATCCAATCCGAGGATGGATTCGGTGTCGATGACATCCTGATCCGTGATGCGCATCGTCGTGCCCTTACGGACCGATACCATGTCAGACCCTCTTCAGAATAAGGCTCCAGCCGTTGATGTGCTTGCTAGATTCCAATACCTCGTAGAGCTCGTCGGTGTCGATGTCCTGCAAGCGGTCCCCTACTCCTGCTTTCGATTCGTAGAATGCGGTGTAGACAGAACCGTCAGTGATCCCATACGCCTGACGTGTCTGTGGGTTGTTCGTGAGATAGAGCGTTATCCACGATACAGACCCTGATCTGTACGTGGCCTTCGCCACCCCGCGAGAATCGGATGTCTTGGGAAGGGTGCGTTTGAGATGGCGCATCAAGGTCCTATTGCTCTTTAACGGCATCATGACCTATCGGCCTCCTCCACCTGTTCATCCTGATCTGGAGTTCGGGAGGGATGGAGGACCATGTCCTGCTTATCCCTCCCTCTGATGCCGACGTAGAGCCTTCCGCGCCCGCCATGTTAACGGAGATAGTTGCAGTGTCCACAATTATGCTGTCTATTGATGGCCCAGGATCGAAGGAACGATTAGTGTAGTCAAGGAACAGACTGACGGCGTTAGCGAGCTCCTGACGGAGGTATTCGTCAGATTTACCGCTGGCCGATGGTTTTTGTTTGAACATGGAGAGA
>ENA-UONY01001912-UONY01001912.1-human-gut-metagenome-genome-assembly--contig:-CS9-NODE-1912-length-15875-cov-6.037168_pt1 | contig 15875 bp, 11 predicted proteins | sample MGYA00242465_ERZ724012 | MGnify/ENA metagenome assembly ERZ724012 | reverse complement strand
AAATGCTGGGAAAGTAGTGAATTAAAACAAAAAGCCTTGGGGAGGCAATATGGATTTTTCGCTATTGCCAGTTGCAAAAAGTTCGTTAATGGTGTATCATTACGATATTGTGAAGCCTTTGTGAACAGAGTTTTCACAAAATTTGAACCCAGAAAACGATCAGGGGGAATCAAGAATGAAGCTTAGAAAGATCTTGGCTTTGGTCCTGGCTGTTTTGATGGTGTGCACCGTGTTCGCCGCCTGCGGCAACGATGACGCCTCCTCCACCGCTTCCGGTGAGAGCAGCACTGCCGAGACCAGCAGCACCGCGGAAGAGTCTGAGACCAGCGAGGACACTTCCAGTGAAGCCACCACCAGCGAGACTGGTACCGACGGCGAGGGCGTGACGCTGAATATCCGCGCCGGCATGGAGCCCACCTCCATGAACACCCTCAATTCCACCTACTCCATCGAGTTCTCGCTCATCAACCACATGTACGACAAGCTGTACATGCTGGACGAGAACGACGTGCCCCAGCTGTCCGCCGCTGAGTCCGTGGACATCTCTGACGACCAGCTGGTGTACACCTTCCATCTGCGTGAGGACGGCATGTGGTCCAACGGCGACCCTGTGACTGCCAACGACTTCGCTTTCGCCTGGCAGCAGGCCCTGAACCCCGCTGTGGCCGCCGACTACGCCTACTTCCTGTACTTCATCAAGAACGCTGAGGCGTACTACAACTACCAGGGCTACGCCGCCGATCCCGAGGCTTGGGAAGAGGCGAACGCCGAGCTGGAAGAGCCCCAGGACCCTCCTGCCGAGGTCAAATGGGAAGACGTGGGCGTAAAGGTCCTGGATGACATGACCCTGGAAGTCACCCTGGAGAACCCCATCCCCTACGCTCCCTTCATGTTCGCCTTCGGCACCCTGGCCCCCATCAACCAGGCTTTCTATGAGGAGTGCGGCCAGGACCTGTACAACAGCGATGCCGAGTACTTCTGCACCAACGGCGCCTACGTGATGACCGAGTGGGTCCACGACAGCCAGATGGTGCTGACCAAGAACCCCAACTACCGCAACAAGGACAGCCTGCCGGTAGACACCCTGAACTTCCGGATCATCTCTGACGGCCAGACCGCTTTGACCTCCTTCCTGGCCGGCGAGCTGGATATGACCGAGCTGGGCACCCAGCAGATTCTGCAGCAGGCCGAGGACGCCGGCTATGAGACCCACAGCTATTCCGACGGCTCCTCCTTCTACGCCATGGTGAACACCTCCGATCCCCAGCTGAGCAACGTGAACCTGCGCCGCGCCCTGGCCCTGGGCTTTGACAAGCAGGGCTTCATCGACGTGGCCATCGGCATGCCCTGGAGCCCCATGAAGGCCTTTACCGCCCCCGCCGTGAACGGCGCTGACGGCACCTCCTTCTCTGAGGCCCTGCTGAAGCATGAGGGCGTGGACGCCATGGCTCCCGTTAACGGCGACATCGAGGCTGCCAAGGGCTACCTGGAGACCGCTCTGTCTGAGCTGGGCATCACTGCCGACCAGCTGACCCTGTCCATCGACTGCGGCGACTCTCAGGACGCTCAGACCCAGGCCGCGTTCCTGCAGAACCAGTGGCTGGAGAACCTGGGCATCGAAGTGACCATCAATCCCAAGCAGACCAAGCAGGGTTCCGCCGACCGGAAGAACGGCAACTACCAGATGTCCATCACCGGTTGGAGCCCCGACTACAACGACCCGATGACCTTCCTGGACATGTGGGTATCTGACGGCGGCAACAACGACACCCGCTGGGGCTCTGCCGAGTACGACCAGCTGATCGCTGATGCCACCGTGGAGACGGACGTGAACGCCCGCCAGGAGATGTTCTACCAGTGCGAAGAGACCGTCTTCGACCAGTACTTCATCATCCCCATCTACAACCGGACCCAGTCTTACGTTGTGAGCGACAAGATCGCCAACATCCAGCGCAGCACCTTCACCGACTTCAACCTGATGACGGTAGAGCTGGCCTAAGGGTATCGGCATCTCTCACAAGTAAAAATACCGAAGAAGCGCTGGCGAGGGCGTGTACCGCCCTCGCCGCCTTGGTATTTTTATTCTCCCTTTTTCTGACGTTTTTTTGGGGAAAGGAACGCTTTTTTTACCTTTGAAAATCCAACGCGCGCGGGGGAAGGCCCCCTGCGGGCGCGTTTTTCCACCATAACTCTACCCCGCAAGAAAGGAGGATTTGCCACATGGTAAAATATGTACTTAAGCGTTTGGGCTACTCGATCGTCACCTTGTTCGTGCTGGTGGCCCTGACTTTCTTTTTGCAGCAGTGTCTGCCCGGCGACCCCTTTGTGGGCGACAAGGCGCTGCCCGAGACCACGATGGCAGCCTTACGGGCCAAGTACGGCCTGGACAAATCGATGCCGGAGCAGTTCCTGATTTACATTGGCAACTGCCTGCACGGCGACCTGGGCCTCTCTTTGCAGACCAACCGCCCGGTCACCGATACCATCCTGGACTCCTTCAAGGTGTCCTTTGACCTGGGTATCCGGGCCATCCTCTTCGCCTTTATCCTGGGCGTGGTGCTGGGCACCATCGCGGCCATCAAGCGCGGCAAGGCCGCCGACACCATCTGCATGTTCATCGCGCTGATCGGCGTGTCGGTGCCCAGCTTCATCATGGCCTCGCTGCTCCAGTACTATCTGGGGCTGCAGCTGGGCAACGCCATGCGGGACGCCGGGATGCAGGTGCTGTTCGCCACCAGCGACTGGAAGGGCTGGAACACCAAGATCCTGCCGGTGCTGGCGTTGGGCTTTGGCTCGCTGGCGCAGATTTCCCGCTTGACCCGGACCTCCATGCTGGATGTGCTGGGCCAGGATTACATTAAGACGGCACGGGCCAAGGGCCTGTCCCAGCCCGCCATTATCTGGCGGCACGCCCTGCGCAACGCCATCACCCCCGTGGTGACGGTGCTGGGCCCCATCACCGCCGGCGTGCTCACCGGCGCCTTCGTGGTGGAGAACATCTTCGCCATACCGGGCCTGGGCAAGTACTTTGTCACCAGCATCCAGGTGCTGGACTACACCATGATCTCCGGCACTACCATCTTCTACGGCGCGTTCCTGATTTTGGCGAACCTGGTGGTGGACCTGGTGTACGGTGTCATCGACCCCAGAGTGAAGCTGGAGGAGGGATAAGGCTATGGAAAAAATCGACAAGAGCCGCTTTGGCTGGGTGGGCGCCGACCCGGAGCGCCGGGAGGAGATCGCCCGCCCCAGCATTACCTTCTGGCGGGACGCCATGGGCCGCCTGGTAAAAAACAGGGTGGCGCTGGTATGTCTGATCGTCATTGTGCTCATCATCCTCTCCTGTATCATTGTGCCGTTCTTCTCCCCCTTTACCATGCGGGAGCAGCACCTGCAGGAGCTGAACCAGGGCTTTTTTACCCCCTGCACCGACCCGGACTTTGAGGGCACCGGGGCCATGCACGTGTTCGGCACGGACAAGCTGGGCCGTGACCTTTTGACCCGTACCTTTGAGGGCGGCCGGGTGTCCCTGCTCATCGCCTTTGCCGCGGTGGGCGTGAACCTGATTATCGGCATGATTTACGGCGGCGTGTCCGGCTACTTCGGCGGCATGGTGGACAACATCATGATGCGTATTGTGGAAGTGGTAAACGGCATCCCCTACATGATCGTGGTGGTGCTGCTGATGATGGTGCTGCCCCGGGGCATCTTCACCATGGTGGTGGCCTACGCCACCGTGGGCTGGACCGGTATGGCCCGTTTGGTGCGCGGCCAGTGTCTCAGTTTGAAGAACCAGGAGTTCGTGGTGGCGGCGGAGGCCATGGGCGCAAAGCCCGCCCGGATCATCCGCAAGCACCTGCTGCCCAACACCCTGTCGGTCATTATCATCAACGTGACGCTGCAGGTGCCCAGCGCCATCTTTACCGAGGCGTTTCTGAGCTACATCGGCCTGGGCGTGCCGGTGCCCCAGCCTTCGTGGGGCATGCTGGCCCAGGAGGGCGCTACCATGTTTACCCAGCACCCCTCCCAGCTGTGGATTCCGGCGATCGCCATCAGCCTGACCATGCTGGCCTTCAACCTGCTGGGCGACGGCCTGCGGGATGCCTTTGACCCGCGTTTGAGGAGGTAAGCCCATGGAAAACGAGAACAAGAATGTGGTTTTGGAGGTAAACGACCTCCATGTGTCCTTTGACACCTACGCCGGCGAGGTAAAGGCCGTGCGGGGCGTCACCTTTAACCTGCACCAGGGCGAGGTGCTGGCCATCGTGGGCGAGTCTGGCTGCGGCAAGAGCGTGACCGCCCAGACCGTGATGAAGCTGAACCCCATGCCCCCCGCCCGCATCCCCCAGGGGGAGGTGCGCCTGGGCGAGCACGACATCGTGGCTGCCAGCGAGAAAGAGATGCAGCAGCTGCGGGGTAAGGACGTGTCTATGATCTTCCAGGACCCCATGACCTGCCTGAACCCCACCAAGCCTGTGGGCAAGCAGATTGTGGAGGCCATTAAGCACCACCGGAAGCTGTCCGGGAAGGACGCCAAGGCGGAGGCCATCAAGTATTTGAAGATGGTGAACATCCCCAACCCGGAGGAGCGGGCGAAGCAGTACCCCCACGAGTTCTCCGGCGGTATGCGGCAGCGGGCCATGATCGCCATGGCTCTGTCCTGCAGCCCCAAGGTGCTCATCGCCGACGAGCCCACCACCGCGCTGGACGTGACCATCCAGGCCCAGATCATGGACCTGCTGGCGGAGATCAAGGAGGAGACGGACACCGCCATCATCCTCATCACCCACGACCTGGGCGTGGTGGCCGGCATGGCCGACCGGGTGGCGGTGATGTACGCCGGGAAGATCGTGGAGACGGGCACGGTGCAGGATGTGTTCTACCGCAACGCCCACCCCTACACCCAGGCGCTTTTGAAGAGCCTGCCCACCATCGACTCGGACAAGAAGGACCGGCTGGTGTCCATCGCCGGCACCCCGCCGGACCTGCTGAACCCGCCCAAGGGCTGCGGCTTCGCCGCCCGGTGCAAGCACTGCATGCACATCTGCAAGGAGGAGCAGCCCCCGGAGTTCACCGTGGGGGAGAACCACACCGCCTCCTGCTGGCTGCTGCACCCCGACTGCCCCAGCGCCGAAGAAAGGGGAGAGAAAGATGTCGACTAAAAACAGCGAAGTGCTCCTCTCTTTGGAGGACATCTGCAAATACTTCAAGGTCTCCGGCGGCGTGCTGAAGGCCGTGGACCACGTGTCCTTTGACATCCACAAGGGCGAGACCATGGGCCTGGTGGGGGAGTCTGGCTGCGGCAAGTCTACCCTGGGCCGGGTGGCCATGGGCATTTACGGCCCCACCTCCGGCAAGCTGACCTTTAAGGGCAAGCCGGTGGACCTGCACAAGCGGGCGGACCGGTTCCGCTACGCCAAGGTGGCCCAGATTATTTTCCAGGACCCCTATGCCTCGCTGGACCCCCGTATGACGGTGTCCTCCATCATCGAGGAGGGCATGGTCATCCACAACATGTACGACGACAAGCGCCGCAAGGAGCGGGTGTATGAGCTGCTGGAGATGGTAGGCCTGAACCGGGAGCACGCCAACCGCTTCCCCCACGAGTTTTCCGGCGGCCAGCGGCAGCGCATCGGCATCGCCCGGGCGCTGGCCATCGAGCCGGAGTTCATCGTGTGTGACGAGCCCATTTCCGCCCTGGACGTGTCCATCCAGTCCCAGGTGATCAACCTGCTCCACGATTTGCAGGAGAAGCTGGGCCTGACCTACCTGTTCATCGCCCACGACCTGAACATTGTGAAGTATATCTCGGACCGCATTGCCGTGATGTACCTGGGGAACGTGGTGGAGCTGGCCAGCAGTGACGAGCTGTACAAGAACACTCTGCATCCCTACTCTCAGGCGCTGCTGTCCGCGGTGCCCATTCCGGACCCCAGCGCGGAGGCCCAGAAGCACCGGATTATCATCTCCGGCGACGTGCCCAGCCCCATCAACACCCCCAAGGGGTGCAACTTTGCGGGGCGGTGCCCCAAGGCCTGCGACAAGTGCAAGGAGAGCAAGCCCCAGCTGAAGGAGATCACCCCCGGGCACTTTGTGGCCTGCCACTTGGTGGAGGGCTGACAAGAGAACAGCCGGCGGTATGCCGGGTGAGTGAAAAAAGAATCCCTGTGCATGTGGGAGACCACCTGCACAGGGATTTTTGCGTTTTAGGGGGCGGGCGGGGGCCCGTGCTCGCCGGAGCGGTATTTGCCGGGGGTGGTACCCATGATGCGCTTGAATACCCGGTAGAAGTTGCGCATATCGGAAAAGCCCATATTTAGGGCAACTTGCTCGAAGCTGAGGGTGGGGGTTTGGAGGATGCACTCTAAGATCTGCTCGATGCGGTAACGGTTGAGATAGTCTAGGAAACTGATGCCCACCTCGCCGCGGAAGAGCTGGCCAGCGTAGTTGGGGTTGATGCCAATGTCCTTGGCCACCATGTTCAGGGTGAGCTCCTTACGGAAGTTGGCCTCTACCATGGCCAGCATTTGGCGGACATAGGGGTTTTTGGGCGGGGGCGAGGCTGTTTTGACATAGCTTGACATGCTCTTCCAGGCCATAAAGTAGAGGAAGAGCTGCTTTTCCGCCGGGCGGATGTGGTAGCGCTCCCACAGGCTTTTTTGCAGGAGGTTTTGGGACATGGGCACCTGGAGCCAGCTGCCATTGACCGGCTCGCGGTCCAGGAAGCGGTCAGAGAGCAGGGAAGCCTGGAGGGCTTTTTCGTAGAGGAGCTGGAGGCTGTCCCGGCCGGTGACGGCGCCGCTGGCATAGCCCACCGCCATGGCGTGGTAGTCCGCCCGGACCTTTTTCACCAGCAGGGACTGGGTCTCGGGCTTGCCGAACAGGGCAAAGGCGGGGAAGTGGAGAATCTGGATGATTTCCTCCGCCAGGCCGGCCTCGTACAGCCCCTGCAGGTCTTTGCGCAGGATGGACTGCTCCCGCTGGAAAAAGCAGGACAGGACGGTGACGGAGACTGGCCCCCGGAAAAGGGCCAAGGCGGCCTGGTCCAGGTCGAAGCCCTCGAAGAGGCACTCGGACAGCATGCTCTCGGTGTTGCGGCGCCGTTGGGCCACGGCTTTTTGGCCTTTATTCAGGACCCGCTCCAGCATTTTGAAGAGCTTGTCCTTGTCCACGGGCTTGAGCAGGTAGTCGTCCACGCCGAAGCGGAGGGCCGCCCGGGCGTATTCGAACTCGGAGTAGCCGGAGAGGATGCAGATGCTGGGGCAGAGGTCCTGCTCCCGGACGCGGGCGATCAGGTCCAGGCCGGACATTTCCGGCATGGATACGTCGGTGATGAGGAGCTGGTAGCGGGCCATTTGCAGCTGCTGCAGGGCCTCGCGGCCGGAAAAGGCCACGTCTACGGCTTCCAGGGGGAAAGAGAACTGGCGGATCACATGGGCGATCCCCTGGGCAATCATCTTTTCGTCGTCCACCACTAAGACTTTCATATCATTCCTCCTCTACGATCCCGGGGGACTCCCGGGGTTCCCAGGCAAGGGTGACGGTGAGGCCGGAGGCGTGTTCCGCCGGCTGGAGTTCCATTTGGAAGCTGTCGGGATAGAGATGGCGCATCCGCCGGTTCACGTTGTCCAAGCCGATGCCGGTGCCGGAAGAGAACTGGCTGATGTCCATCCCCTTTTGCAGGCGCTGGTTGATGGCGGCCATTTTTTCCGGGTCCATGCTGGCGCCATCGTTGCTGACCTGGATGACCAGGAGGCGGTCCTCCCGCAGGGATACGGACACCGACACGGTGAGGTGCCGCTGGTTCCTGCCGTATTTGACGGCGTTTTCCACCAGGGGCTGGACAATGAACTGGGGGCACCGGTACCGGGCGAGGGCCTTGGGACAGTGGAGGCGGAAGGTGAGGCCGTCCCCCAGGCGGAGCTGCTGGATTTTCATGTACTGCTCTACCAGGTCCAGCTCCTGGGCGATGGGGACCTCTCCCATATTGACGGAGAAGGTGTAGCGGAGCAGCCGGCTGAGGGAGAAGATGGCGTCGGCGGTCTCGGAGTCGTTGTGGATTTCCGCCATCATCCGGATGCTCTCCAGGGAGTTGTAGATAAAGTGGGGGTCGATCTGGGCCTGGAGGATGTGGTAGGCCATCTCGTCCTGGCGGAGTTTTTCCAGCTTGACCTGGCTGACCAGGTGGCTGTTGTTTTCCAGCATCACGTTGAAGTTCTGCACCAGGAGGCTGAACTCGTCGCTGCCGCCGTCCTGGTAGGGCTCCGGCACGGCTTCGTAGGAGTGGGAGAGGTATTTGGCGAAGTCTACGATACGGCGGGACAGCTTGGAGACGTTGACGAAATAGACGATGCTGAACAGGATGACGGCGAACAGTCCCAAAAAGGTGGTAAGGGAGAGGGCGTTCAGCCACTCCCCCTGGCCCTGTTCCGTGTGGGTGCTCAGGCAGATACGGGCGGGGAGCAGGGAGCACTGGGCAGAGGGGTCGGAGGGGTCGGGCTCTCCGGCCAGGGAAAAGACGACCTCCTCCTGGAACAGGTAGGGGGTGTCCTCGTAGACCACGTAGGCACCGCGGGACACAGAGCTGCTCAGCCGGCTTACGGGCTGGGAGACGATTTCGGGGTGGCAGGTGATCTCCAGGATGGCCAGTTCTTTATCCCCGGCCACGCTGTATAGGGTCTTGCGGAAAATAAAGCGCTGGGCGTCTGAGTCGTACCGCCAATAGCCGGTGCTGGTCTGCTGGTCGAAGGTGAAGGGGCCCAGTTCGTCGATATGGGTGACGCTGTGGTTCATTTGGAGCAGGTCGTCCCGCAGGGCATAGACTGTCACCCGGTCGATCAGGGGGGAGTAGGTCTCGGCGTAGGTGAACATGCGGGAGAACTCTTTGTAGTAGGCTTCCAGCTGGGCGGAGACAGTGGAATAACCCCCGTTGAGAAAACGGAGGAAATTGCTGTGCTGGGTGATCTGCAGAAAGACGCTGGAGCAGAGCTCCATGCTCTCCTCAATCTCGTTGCGGCAGCGGGTGAGGGCGGTCTGTTCCAGCTGGCGTTTCTCTTCGGCGTAGTAGGAGCGGTTTACGGCGAAGTAGATCCCGGCGAAGAGCAGGCAGGGGAGGAGCAAAAAAAGGAAATACCAGCAGATCATCCGCCAGAGCAGATGGGAGCGGAATGTGCGGAGAAACCCCATAGGCTCGCCCCTTTCTTGCGTTATACTATTTAGAATATAGGGGAAATCGCAAAAAAATTCAATGAAAAAAGCGGAAGTTTGAGAAAATTGCCATGCAAGATAACGGGAATGGTCATTATGCCAAATAACCTATCTGCCTATAATGAACACAGATTTTGACAGAGAGGGGACGAAAAATGAAGAAAATACCGAAAAAAAGCGGCATAGGGAGTATCTTCCGGCGCCAGATCTCGTTACAGACGATCTTGCTGATCGGACTGCTGTACCTGGTGATATTCTCGTACATCCCTATGGTAGGCGTTATTATTTCCTTTAAGCAGTACAAGCTGTCTACCGGGCTTCTGGGCTTTTTTACCAGCGACTGGGTGGGATTCAAGTGGTTTGAGGAGTTCTTTGCCAGCCCCATGTGCTTTACGGTAGTCCGCAACACGCTGGTCCTCTCTTTGCTGAAGCTGTGCATCGCCTTCCCCATCCCCATCATTTTCGCATTGATGCTCAACGAGATGCGGTCGGAGAAGTTTAAGCGGGTGGTCCAGACAGCCAGCTACCTGCCCCACTTCATCTCCTGGATCATTGTTTCGGGCCTGTGCTTTACCATGTTTAGTTCGGTGAACGGGCTGGTAAATGAGTTGCTCATCAACTGGGGTTGGATCGACGAGCCTCTCACGATTTTGACGGACGGCAGTAAGTATTGGGGGCTGGCTATCGGGACGGAGGTATGGAAGGAGACGGGCTGGAACGCCATCATTTTTATCGCGGCCATCGCGGGCATTGACGCCTCGCTTTATGAGGCGGCCCAGATCGACGGGGCCAACCGGATGCAGCGCATCCTGCACGTGACCCTCCCCGGCATTAAGGGCACGGTGATCATCATGTTCATCTTGACCCTGGGCGGCTTGGTAAACGGCAATCTGGATCAGGCAATGATGCTGGGTAATAATGTAAACCGTGATTACTCGGAGATCATCAACTCTTATGTGCTCACCATTGGCTTGAGCCAGTTCCGCTTTGACTATGCGGCGGCTATCGGGTTGATGCAGTCGGTTATTTCGGTCATCCTGGTGTTCGGTACGAACGCCATCAGCCGGAAAACGACGGGAGCTTCCCTGTATTGACTGCACCGCATAGAAAGGAGGAACCATTGTGGCGGCTTTAGCCAAAAAGAAAAAGCGCATCCGCGCGAAGGAAGATATTGTTATCGACACCATCATCATGGTGGTTATGATTTTTGTGTTGTTCGTGACGGCCTACCCGTTTTACTATACCGTTGTGCAGGCTTTCAACAACGGTGTGGACTCCTCGCTGGGCGGAGTGTATTTCTGGCCCAGACGGCCCAGCCTGGAGAACTTTGAGACGCTGCTGGCCGATGCCAGCTGGGGCAACGCCATTATTGTTTCAGTGGCACGTACCGTTGTGGGGACGGTGTTGGGCCTGCTGGCTACCAGCGCTGTGGCCTATGCCCTGTCCTTTGAACACATCCTGTTCCGAGGGGCTTATTACAAGTTGTATATCTTTACCATGTACTTCTCCGGCGGGCTGATCCCCTTCTACATCCTGCTGAAAAGTCTGGGGCTCCTCAATACGTTTTGGGTGTATGTGATCCCCGGCATGCTGAACGTGTATTACATGCTGATTTTGGTCAACTTCTTCCAGACCATCCCCCGGTCGCTGTATGAGTCGGCCTGGCTGGATGGGGCGGGTGACATACGGGTGTTTCTCCAGATTGCGCTGCCCCTGTCGAAGGCCAGCTTGGCCACCATCGCCCTGTTCTTCGCGGTGTCCCAGTGGAACTCCTGGATGGACTCGGTGTACTATGTGACCAAGGATGAGCTGCGGCCCATGTCCTATTTGATGATGGAGATCATCAATAAGTCGGCAACGGCCTCTACTGTGACAAACGCCCAGGCTTTGGGCTATGCCTCATCCGCACTGCAGAGCACCACCACCTCCCTGCAGATGGCCTCTATGGTGCTGGCTGTGGTGCCCATTTTGGCGGTATATCCCTTCTTGCAGAAGTACTTTGTGAAGGGCGTCATGATCGGCTCTGTAAAGGGCTAACCTTAGGCGTATCCCCCTTTGGGGGTTGCATAGCACGACAAAAATTTTAGAGAAAGAAAGGGACGGAACATGAAGAAACTGATCGCAATGCTTTTGGCAGTGGCCTTAGTGCTGACAGCGTTCGCGGGCTGCGGCGGGGAAGAGGCCTCCTCTACTGCCAGCGGCTCCAGCGCGGCGAGCACCGCCAGTACTGCGGATGAGGACAGCGGCGAGGAAGTGTCCTCCGCGGCCGGCGAGGACGACGCCTCCAGCGCCACCGAGACCGCCATGAATACAGATCCTATCGAGTACTCCATCTTTATCGATATGACCTGGTTCTGGTTTGACAGCTGGGGGACTGACCCTGTCTCCCAGAAGATCACAGAGACAACCGGTGTGAGCTTTGATGTGACCCGCGCCACTGACGACCAGCAGCTTGGTCTGCTGATCGCCGCCGATGACCTGCCGGATATTGTCTACACCGACAACACCGCCCGTATCGCCCTGCTGTGCGACCCGGATGTGTGTTACTCCTATAATGAGCTCATCGAGGAGACCGGAGTGGATATCCACGCTACCGAGACCGAGATCGCCAACAACACCCGGGCCGACGGCAACTACTACGCGCTGCTGAACGCCTACACCTCTCAGGAGGCCATTGATGAGGGCAATACCCTGCTGTCCGGCGGTATGAAGTCCATCGCCTACCGGACTGACATTTGGGAAGCGATCGGCTCGCCTGAGATCAATACCCTGGAGGATTTGGAGAACGCCCTGCTGGCCAGCAAGGAGCAGTTCCCCGATGTGATCCCTCTGCTGCCGGATTCCGGCTACATCTGGTACTTTGCGGAGCAGCTGGGTCTGAACGGCAGCTCCAGCGTAGGCTATGACGCCGATGGGAATCCCTGCTACTTCCTGAACGAGGAAGGTATTGAGGACTACTTCGCCCTGGTGAACCGGTTTGCCCGGGAGGGCCTGATCACCGCCGAGTCTATGACCTATAACTACGACCGGTTCTGCGAAGTGCGCAACAGCGGCAACTCCTTTATGCAGCTGCGCGCTACCGGTGAGGCCCAGTCCTCTAACAGCGCCGCTATTGCCGCCGGCACGGATTACCGCTGGAAGCTGCTCACCAACGACCTGAGCGATGACGCCCTGGTCAGCGTGAACACCGGTATTGGCTGGGCTGGTACCTTTATCACCAAGAACAACAAAGATCCCCAGAGAGCCATTGAGTTTATGTCCTGGGCCCGCAGCGAAGAGGGCCGGAAGCTCTGCTCCTGGGGCATCCAGGGCGAGCACTGGGACTACAACGAGGACGGCGAGACTGTCACCACTACAGAGTACCAGGAGGCGCTCTCTGCCGGTAAGCAGAAGCAAAACGACTTCGGTATCGCGGTTTGGATCTTCGGCGACCAAGGCGATGAGAATGCTTTCATCGACCATGCTGTGACCGATCCCGATATGCAGGATTACTACACTCGGTTGGAGAATGGCGTACAGCACACTGCTGTTATGTCTGAGCTGTACTTCTGCATCCCCACCGAGGGCGATATGCTGAACGTTTATAACTCTTTGAACGATATGTACACTTCCGAGGTGCAGAAGGTCTTCTTTGCCGCCAGCGACGAGGAGTATGAGGCGGCGGTGGAGTCCCTTTATAGCCAGGCCGAGGCGCTGGGCATGTCGGAACTGAACGCCTGGATGGTGGAGCAGCTGGCTGCCCGCCAGGGCTGAGAAAACTGAACCGTACCTAGTGCGGGGAGAGGCCGCGGGTCCTTTCGCGGCCTCTCCTTTTTTCTAGGCAGGGCAAATGGGGAGTCCCGCCTGGGGCGGGAAAAATTGCAACGGAAGGATGGTAAGAATGAATTTGGACCTGCAGCGGCCGGAGTATCTGGCGCTGAAAAAACGGTTGATGACCGGCTGGAAAACCTACAACGTGTACAGCGTGCTATCCCATGTGCGGATGCAGGATGGGCTGGCGCTGAATGTGGCGGTGAAGGAGTATAAGTCGGGCCACTATTTGAAGGAGAGTCTGATTGGCCGGCAGCCTGGACGGGCCATCATGCACGAGCGGGAGACGGAGGAGGTGCTGCCAGGGCTGCACGCCTATGACGGCAGCTACACCCAGGCCGAGGTGCGTTGGCAGGGCATGTCGTTTACGGTGGAGTCGGGGCAGGACGGGGAGGACCTGGTGCTGCTGGTGACGCCCCTGAAAAAGCAGAAGTGGCCTGCCATGCTGGTGTTGGAGACAGGCTTTTTGTGGAACCGGCCGGGTTATGTGGTGCACACGGCGGACGGCCTGGAGGCCCATGGCCCCCTGGGGGAGACGGGCATCTACACTACGGGCGCCCCGGCGGACCTGGATGGGAACATCCCCGCCCAGGCGGCGTACCTGGCTTGCGCGTTTACCGAGCCAGTGGTGTTCTGCACCGGGCGGCCCCGGACCGTGGAGGAGGCCCGGCGGTTTTTGGACGGCCGCAAGCAGACCCTGCAGGACAGCTTTGCCAAATATGGGGAGTATGCTCCGGTGTATGAGGCCATCCAGTGCGCGGTGGCCTGGGACACCACCTACGACGCGAAAAAAGACAGGATTGCCTCGCCTATCAGCCGGCTGTGGAGCATTGGGGCAGGCGGGTTCATCCTGGCCTGCTGGGACAACTATTTTGTGTCCTATATGGCGTCGCTGGAGGACAAGGACCTGGCCTATGCCAACATCATCGAGATCACCCGGGAGCAGACGGACCGGGGGTTCGTGCCCAACATCGCCCATGCCTCGGGGTATTCCAGCGAGGACCGGTCCCAGCCTCCGGTGGGCAGCACCATGCTGCTGGAGATCTACCGCAAGTACCGGGAGACCTGGCTGCTGGAGTTCTTGTACGACGCGCTGTTCATCTGGAACACCTGGTTCTGGGAGCACCGCCGCAACGAGGAGTACGGCGGCTTCTGCTGGGGCAGCGACCCCTACGAGGGGAAACGGGGGAATTACTGGGAGACCGCCGGTGTGAACGATACCTACGGCGGTGCGCTGGAGTCTGGGCTGGACAACTCTCCCATGTACGACGACATCCCCTTTGACAAGGAAAAGCACGTGATGAAGCTGGAGGACGTGGGCCTGACCGGGCTGTTCCTGCTGGACTGCAGGTCCCTGGGGGAGATCGCCCGGCTGTTGGGGAAAGAGGCGGACGCCAAAGAGTTGGAGCGGCGCAGGGCGCTGACCCACCAGGGCCTGGACCGGCTGTGGAACGAGGAGCTGGGCTGCTACTGCAACCTGCGCACGGACACCGGGGAGTTCTCTACCCGGTTGTCGCCCACCAATTTCTACGCCTTGTATGACCCCCAGGTGCCCCCGGAGCGGGCCCGGCGCATGGCGGATGAGCATTATTTCAATCCCCAGGAGTTTTATGGGGAGTGGATGATGCCGGCCATCGCCCGGAACGACCCAGCCTATGGGGACCAGGATTACTGGCGCGGAAGAGTGTGGCCCTCCACCAATTTCCTGGCCTACGGGGCCATCCGCAGCTGCGGCTGCCTGCCGGATGTGGCCGAGGACCTGGCGAAACATTCGGTGGCACTGATGATGAAGGAGTGGAACGAGCACCGGCATATCCACGAAAACTACAACGCCAACACCGGCGAAGGCTGCGATGTACGCAACAGTGATAAGTTCTATCACTGGGGAGCGCTGCTGGGGCTGATCGGCATGCTGGAAAGCGGGGAAGTCCCCGGCTTTTTGGAGCCGCTGGCGTAACGGAAAAAGAAGGGAGAAGTTGTTATGAACGCAGAACAGCACATGGAATACATTTTTGCCCACGGGCACCACTTGTACCAGCCCAACGACGACATCGCCTATGAGTACCAGCCCCTTGTGGAGGAGAACGTGTTCCTCCACAAGGAGAAGGACCGGGACCCCCTGCCCACCTACCAGGAGGCAAAAGAGGTGCTGCCGGAACTGATCTGGGACGATTTCCCCGCCGCGGTGCGGTGCTATAACAAGGCGTGGGAGATCGCGTTTTCCAACCTGCGCCTGCCCAAGGAGGATGACGGGATGGTGTCCAGCTACATCGACACCGCCTTTAACGGGTTCCTCTTTATGTGGGATTCCTCCTTTATCTCCATGTACGGGAAATATGGAGCCCGGGTGTTCGACTTCCAAAAGACGCTGGACAATTTCTACGCCCGCCAGCACATGGACGGCTTTATCTGCCGGGAGATTTGCGAGCAGGTGGCAGGGGACCAGTTCCACCGGTTCGATCCCAACAGCACCGGCCCCAACCTGCTTCCCTGGGCCGAGTGGGAGGCCTACCAGATCACCGGGGACAAGGAGCGGCTGGCCAAGGTGTTCCCACCCCTGCTGGCCTTCCACCTGTGGATGAAGCTGTACCGCACCTGGCCGGACGGCACCTACTGGGGCTGCGGCTGGAACAGTGGGATGGATAACCAGCCCCGGCTGATGCCCGGGTACTCCAGAGAGTTCCACCACGGGCATCAAATTTGGATAGATACTTGCATTCAGCAGGTGTTCAGTGATAAAATACTGGTGAAGATGGCGGAGGTGCTGGGCCGGGAGAAGGACGTGGAAGTCCTGCGGGAAGAGCAGGACCGGCTGACCAAGGTCATCAACGAGAAGCTGTGGGACGAAAAGACCAGCT
>ENA-UONY01001911-UONY01001911.1-human-gut-metagenome-genome-assembly--contig:-CS9-NODE-1911-length-15892-cov-22.147440_pt1 | contig 15892 bp, 15 predicted proteins | sample MGYA00242465_ERZ724012 | MGnify/ENA metagenome assembly ERZ724012 | reverse complement strand
TATCAATGGCCTCCACAAGGCCCATAAAGCCTTCCAGAGGACCGGCGGTGATCTGAACCGTGTCGCCGACGTTGAAGTCAACGGCCAGCGGTGCAGCCTTCTCCACGCCCATCTTCTCCACTTCTTCAGCAGAGAGGGGAACGGGCTTGGAAGCGGGGCCGACGAAGCCGGTGCAGCCGCGCGTGTTGCGCACCACATACCAGGTGTCGTCGTTCATCACCATCTTGACCAGAACGTAGCCGGGGAACAGCTTGTGTTCCACCATTTTCTGCTTGCCGTTCTTGTCGATCTCGGGAACCATCTCGACGGGAACCTTAACGTCGCAGATCAGGTCCTGCAGGTGGCGGTTCTCCACCATGGTCTGCAGGTCGTTCGCGACCTTGTTCTCGTAGCCGGAATAGGTATGCACAACATACCAAAGAGCCTCAGTGGACTCATCCACCAGCTTGGTTGATTCTTCCATTTTGGTCTGCCCTCCGTTTCAAGATGATTCTCAGGCGCCGATGATCAGGCCGAGGATGCCGCCGAAGACGGTGTCCAGCAGGATCATCACGACCGCTGCAAGTGCGACGGTCACGAGCACGACGACGGTGTTCTGCTTGGTGTCCTCTTTCGAGGGCCAGACCACCTTCTTCAGCTCGCTCTTGGTGTCGCGGAAGAACTTGGCGCATTTGCCGAAGAAGTTCTTCACAGCGGCCTTTGCTCTGGCCACAAAGCCCGGCTTTTTCTCGGTTTTGTCTGCCATGATGCGTCCGCCTTTCTTACTTGGTTTCGCGATGAACGGTGTGCTTCTTGCAGAAACGGCAATACTTCTTCATCTCGAGACGATCGGGGTTGTTCTTCTTGTTCTTCGTGGTGTTGTAGTTGCGCTGCTTGCACTCGGTGCAGGCCAGAGTGATTTTAACGGTCATTTGTTGACACCTCCATTATAACGGTTGTTTTGAACCTCCCTCGGGTTGCGGGTGGTACCTGTAAAACAGGCGCACTTAATAACCCCGCAAAAGAGGTGATATCATTGTACCACGCACTTTTCCATCCGTCAAGCAGAAATTTGCGCTTTTTGGAAAGTTTTTTTGAAAAATATCACTTCTGTTCTGGCGGCTGCTTTTGCGCATTGCGCTTGCATCGTGCGCATAGATATTGTATAATAAGCCAGAACGGCATTTTTACCGGTTGAACCCGCCCCGCATCATGGGGCTTTATAAATAGGAGAGAGTTATCATGCAGTCTGAGAAAATGTGCGTTGCCCTGCTGTTCGGCGGTATGTCCAGTGAGCACGAAGTCAGCCGTGTTTCGGTGGGCAATTTTGTCAACAACATTGATCGTGAAAAATATGAGGTGCTCACTGTGGGCATCACCAAAGAGGGCCGCTGGCTGTACACCGAGGCCACCGCAGCCCAGATGGCCGACGGCAGCTGGGAAGAACTGGCCGGCAACATGCCCTGCGTCATCAGCCCGGACCGTGCCGACCACGGCATGATCCTGTTCACGCCGGAAGGTCATGTGGAAAAGCTGCACATTGATGTGGTCATCCCGGTGCTGCACGGCCTGTGGGGCGAGGACGGCACCGTGCAGGGCCTGCTGGAGCTGGCCGGCATCCCTTATGTGGGCTGCGGCGTGCTGGCAAGCGCGGTGTGCATGGATAAGGCGGTGGCCAACGCCCTGTTCGAGGCCAACGGCGTGCCCCACACCAAGTGGCTGGCTGCGAACCGCTGGGAGATCGAGTCCGATCTCGAAGGCGTGTGCGAGGGCGTGGAGAAGAAGCTGGGCTGGCCTGTGTTCGTCAAACCCGCCAACGCCGGTTCCAGTGTGGGCATCTCCAAAGTCAACAGCCGCGAGGAGCTGAAGAAGGCCATCGATCTGGCACTGGAGAACGACCGCAAGGTGGTGTTTGAAGCCTTTGTGGACGGCCAGGAAGTGGAGTGCGCCGTCATCGGCTCTGACCCCGCCGTGGCCACCCGCCCGGGCGAGATCCTTGCCGGTGCTGAGTTCTACACCTATGACGACAAGTACAAGAACGGCGTCAGCCAGACCGTCATCCCGGCCCACCTGCCGGAAGCAAAGCTGGACGAGGTGAAGACCTACGCCGCCATGGCCTACACGGCCCTGAACTGCGAGGGCCTTGCCCGCTGCGACTTCTTTGTGGAAAAGGGCACCGGCCGTGTGCTGATCAATGAGATCAACACCTTCCCCGGTTTTACCGCCATCAGCATGTACCCCAAACTGATGGAGCACGAAGGTCTGCCGGTGCCCGCTCTGATCGACCGGCTGATCGAGCTGGCTCTGGAAAGGAAGGAAAAGCAGCATGGATAACCGCCCCATCGGCGTATTCGACAGCGGCCTTGGCGGCCTGACCGGCGTGCGCGAACTGCGCAAACGCCTGCCCCATGAGGAGATCATCTATTTTGGCGATACCGGCCGTGTGCCTTACGGCAGCCGCAGCCCGGAGACTATTCTGCAGTATGCCCGGCAGGACATCGCGTTCCTGCTTTCGAAAAATGTAAAGTGCATCATGGCGGCCTGCGGCACGGTGTCCAGCACCTACCCGGCTGCCGAAGCGGCCCGGCTGCCGGTGCCGTACCTGGGCGTGGTGGATGCTGCCGCGCGGGAAGCGGCCTTTGCCACCCGCAACCGCCGCATCGGCGTCATCGGCACGGCGGCCACCATCCGCTCCCGCAGCTATGAGAAGCTGCTGCGCCAGCTGGTGCCCGGGGTGGAGATCACCGCCCGGGCCTGCCCGCTGTTCGTGCCTCTGGTGGAAGCCGGCTATGTGGACCACAGCGAGGAGACCAAACAGCAGGTGACGAAGCTGGTCATCGCCCAGTACCTGACCGGTGTGCGGGACGCCGGGGTGGACACCCTGATTTTGGGCTGCACCCACTATCCGCTGCTCAAGACCATGATCGGTGAATTCATGGGCCAGAGTGTGACGCTGGTGGACCCGGCCAAGACCGCCGCTCACCACCTGGAACGCACCCTCTCCGAGCGTGGCCTGCGGGCCTCGCAGGAGCAGGAGGGCCAGGCGCACTTCTACGTCAGCGATGTGCCGGACAGCTTTGTGCAGACGGCAGATCTGTTCCTGGGCGAGTACAAGGGCGGCCCGGTGGACCAGATCGCCATTGACAAATATTGATAAGGAACGAAAACGTGAGCAAACCGTTGAAGGAAGATTATATCATCCGCATCAAGAGCCGCATCGAGCAGCATGTGGAGGAGCCGGTGGAGACCGACGAAAAGGAAGAATTCGTCGAGCTGATGACCCGGGGCCAGTTCGTGCAGAAGGGCGACAGCTATTATATTACCTATAAAGAGACCGAGACCACCGGCTACGAGGGCTGCACCACCACCCTGAAGATTGCCGCCGACGGCAGCCGCGTGGCGATGCTGCGGTTTGGCAAAGGCGGCGGGGCAGGCACCCAGCTGATCATTGAAAAAGGCAAGCGCAACCTCTGCCATTACGAGACCGGCTACGGCTCCATGACGCTGGGTGTGACCGCCGACGAGATCGTCTGCGGGCTGACCGAAAAGGGCGGCACAGCGAAGTTTGGCTATCTGCTGGATGCCAACAGCGCCGACCTTGTGAGCCGCAACCGCCTTGAAGTGACCGTGACCCACGTAAATTGAGATATTCCCCCAGACTGTGAAAGGAATCCGACCAATGACTGAATTTGAAAAGACCTATCAGAACTACAACCCCCGTCAGGCTGCGCTGGACGAGGCACGCGCTCTGCTGACCGCTGCCGCCAAGGCCGCCATGGCCGACGGCACTCTGCCGGAAGCGGAGCTGCCCGCCTTCATCGTGGAGATCCCGGCCGATACCAAGAACGGCGACATCGCTTCGAACATTGCCATGGCCGGTGCCCGCACCTGGCGCAAGGCCCCGAAGATGATCGCAGACGCCATTCTGGCTCACCTGCCCTCCATCGAGAACAGCGTGTTCGCCAAGGTGGAAGTGGCCGGCCCCGGCTTCATCAACCTGTTCCTGTCCCAGGGCTTCTGGGCCAGCGTGGTGCTGGGTGCCTGCGCCAACAAGGAGTATGGCCGCACCGACCACGGCAAGGGTGCCAAGTACAACGTGGAGTTCGTCTCTGCCAACCCCACCGGCCCCATGCACATGGGCAACGCCCGCGGCGGTGCTCTGGGCGACTGCCTGGCTGCCTGTCTGGACTGGGCCGGTTATGATGTGACCCGCGAGTTCTACATCAACGATGCAGGCAACCAGATCCAGAAGTTCGGCAAGAGCCTGGCCATCCGCTACCTGCAGCTGTACAAAGGCGAAGAGGCCGTTCCCCTGCCGGAAGAATGCTACCAGGGCGCTGACATTATTGCTCGCGCCAAAGAGTTTGCCGAAATTCACGGCGATTCCTATGTCGATAAGGACTTTGAAGAGCTGAAAGATGCCCTGATTGCCGATGCCCTGCCCAAGAACATTGCCGGGCTGCAGCGCGACCTGGGCAAGTACCGCATCACCTATGATGTCTGGTTCCACGAAAGCGACCTGCACAAGAGCGGCGCTGTGGATGATGTCATCAAAATCTTGATGGACAAGGGTGCCTGCTACAAGGCCGAGGACGGTGCCATCATGTACCGCAGCGCCCAGTATGCTGCCAAGTACGGCACCGTGAACAAGAAAAAGACCGAGGACGGCACCGAGGAGGAAGCCAAGGACGAAGTCCTCGTCCGTGCAAACGGCATTCCCACCTACTTCGCCGCCGACATTGCCTACCACTACAACAAGCTGGCCACCCGCGGCTTTGCCAAGGCCATTGATGTCTGGGGTGCCGACCACCACGGCCACGTTGCCCGCATGAAGGGTGCCATGGATGCCATCGGCCTGAACGGCAACGATTTGGATGTTGTGCTGATGCAGATGGTCAACCTGATGCGTGACGGCCAGCCTGTCCGGATGTCCAAGCGCACCGGCAATGCCATCACCCTGACCGACCTGCTGGAGGAAGTGCCCATCGACAGCGCACGCTTCCTGTTCAATATGCACGACGCAGGCAGCGGCATCGATTTTGACCTCGATCAGGCTGTCAAGACCGACAACGATAACCCGGTGTACTATGTGCAGTATGCCCATGCCCGCATCTGCTCCATCCTGAAAAAGATGGAGAGCGAGGGCGTGCAGTTTGCCGGTGCCGAGAAGGTGAACGCCGCCCTGCTGACTGAGCCCAGCGAGATGGATCTGATCCGGATGCTGGCTGCTTTCCCGCAGGAGATCGTGATGGCCGCCGAGAAGTACGACCCCAGCCGCATCAACCGCTTCGTCATTGATCTGGCCAGCGCCTTCCACCGCTTCTACGGCAACTGCCGCATTCAGGGCGCAGACCCCGCTGTGCAGCAGGCCCGTCTGGCCCTGTGCATCGGCGTGAAGAACGTGATCTTCAACGTGCTGACCATGTTCAAGATCAACGTGCCGGAGAAGATGTAACATAAAACCACAGGGGCTGTTGCACAGCATTTGGCGCAACAGCCCCTTTTTACGGTGTATGGAGAGAAAGCAGCTGCCGCTTCCGTCACGACCTCTCCCGTGAAAATGCGTTTGGAGCGCTCCGCAGAGCGCGACAAACGCAAAATTAAAAATAATTTTTCCTCTGAATATGCGCAAAGCAACGCGGAGCGCATTCCAAATCGTCTACCCCCCCCCCAAAACAGATACAAGGAGAACCCATGGAACCTTTGAAGATCGGCAATATCACCCTGCCCCACCGGGCGGTGTTCGGCCCCATGGCGGGCTTTACGGACGCACCCTGCCGCCGCCTGATGGCCCAGCACGGGGCGGGCTTTACCGTCAGCGAAATGGTGTCCAGCCGGGCGCTGGTCTACGGCGACCACAAGACGGTCAGCCTGCTCAAGGCGGAACCCAACGGGGCCCCCTACGGCGTACAAATTTTTGGCGAGGTGCCCGAGATCATGGGCGAAGCCACTGCCGCCATCGAGCAGTATGATTTTGACTTTGTGGACATCAACATGGGCTGCCCGGCCCCGAAGATCGTCTCCGGCGGCGCAGGCAGCAAGCTCATGCTGGACCCCGACCGCTGCGGGCGGATCGTAGAGCAGGTGGTGGCCCACACAAAACGGCCTGTCACCGTGAAAATGCGCAAGGGCTGGGACGCCGACCACATCACTGCCGTAGAGTGTGCCAAGGCCTGCGAACAGGCAGGCGCAGCTCTCATCGCGGTGCACGCCCGCACCCGGGAGCAGATGTACACCCCCGGCATCGACCCGGAGATCATTGCCCGGGTGAAGGACGCCGTCAAGGTGCCGGTGCTGGGCAACGGCGATATCCATTCGGCCGAAGATGCCGTGCGGATGATGCAGGCCACCGGCTGCGACGGCGTGATGATCGCCCGGGCAGCGCTGGGCGACCCGTGGCTCTTTGAGCGCGTGAATGCAGCCATCGAGGGTCTGCCCGCACCCAAGGAGCCGAACCTGCAGGCCCGCATGAACGCGCTGCGCTGTCAGGTGGAGGAAATGGTGGAGCAGAAGGGCGAGTTCGTGGCCATGCCCCAGGCCCGCGCCCAGACCATGCACTATATGAAGGGCCTGAAGGGGGCGGCCAGCCTGCGGCGCTACTGCTGCACTCTGACCCATCTGGAAGACCTGGACGAGCTGATCGACGCGGTGTTTGAGGAGCAGCGCAAGGCCGGCCTTGACCCCGACGATGTGCGGGAAGTGCCGTTCCCGTAAGAAATAAGTTTTGAGCCAGTGGGCCGGTAGTTTCTCTGAGGACCGTCCGCTGGGGTGGGACCCTGCCGCCGCAGGCGGTAGGGCGGGCGATGGAATGGCCCGTTTCGTGTCCGAGGAGGAACTACCGACACACTGACCCTACTGCAACGTCCTGCCGGGTCAGCTCATCCAGATTCTGGGTGTAGCAGGGCAGGCAGTGGGCCATGAACCAGTCGGCTTCCGGGCAGTGCATGGCTTCCAGCGCCGCTTTCTGCTGGGCAAAGGCTGCGTCGAACTCGTGGTTGCCGCTGCGCTGCTCCTCCATGCACTTGATGAGGGCACTGAGCCGGTCGGCCGCTTTCAGCAGCCGCTTTTCTTCGGCGGTGAGCAGCTCGCCGGAGATGAAGGGAGAAATTTCTTCGCCCAGTTCTTCCGGCAAAAGGCCGGTCATGCTGCGCACGCTCTCGGCCTCCAGCGCCTTGTAGGCGTCCCGCAGGGCGTGGTTCGCATACTTGACGGGCGTGGGCATGTCGCCGGTGATGATCTCCGGCGCGTCGTGGTACAGCGCCGCCACCGCTACCGTTTTGGGGCGGCAGGGGGTGCCGGTGTACCGCCGCGCGATCAGGCACAGCATGTGTGCCAGCAGCGCGGTATCACAGGTGTGCTCACTGAGGGATTCGGCCCGGGTGGAGTGCATCAGGCTCCAGCGGGTGATGTACTTCATGCGGGCCAGCAGGGCGCTGAACGGATACAGCATGGGCGGTCTCCTCCTTTGCAGATGCGGACTTTTCTTCACCATACCTGCCCGGCAGGGGCTTGTCAAGCCTTTGGTGAAGAAAAGTTCTTTTTTTAACCGCGTGCCCGTGCTATACTATACAGAAAGAACATCAACATTCTGCCCCAGCGGCAGAGAAAAGAGGAACCCATGGAGTGGTCTGGTACCGCCCGGCAGCCGCAGCTGCCTGGGCAAAAAAAGGATAAATTCTGGCGGACGGTGGCGCTGTGTGCCCTGACGGCCGCGCTGTTTTTCCTGCCGTTCTATATCATCGACGGCGGCTTTTTCCACTATGCAGGCGATTTCAACAGCCAGCAGATCAGCTTTTACCGCTATATGAACGGCTTTTTTAAGGGGGCCGGTTACCCGGACAGTGCGTTCACCTCGGTGCGTAACACCTTCTCCTGGGCCACCGACCTTGGCAGCGGCGTCATGAATGCCTACTCGTTCTACCTGTACGGTTCGCCGTTCTTCTATTTTTCGCTCATCTTCCCGCAGAAGTGGCTGCCCTACCTCATGGTGCCGTTGCTCGTGCTCAAATTTGCCGTGGCGGGCGGCGGCGCGTACCTTTACCTGCGCCGCTACGTCAAAAACATCGACTATGCGGTGCTGGGTGCCTGCCTTTACACCTTCTCCGGCTTTGCGGTGTACAACATTTTCTTCAACCACTTTGTGGACGTGGTGGCCCTGTTCCCGTATCTGCTGTGGTCGCTGGACGAAGTGCTTTATGAAAACAAGCACAGCTGGTTTGCCTTCTGGGTGGCGGTGAACCTTTTCAACAACTACTTCTTCTTCATCGGGCAGGTGGTGTTCCTTGCCATCTACTTTGTGTGCAAGCTCAGTACCGGCGACTTCCGTCTCACGGTGAAAAAGTTCGGCCTGCTGGCCTTCGAAAGCCTGCTGGGCGTGGCCATGGGCAGCCTGCTGCTGGTGCCGGCCATCCTCTCGCTGCTGCAGAACCCGCGCACGGTAGACCTTTCCTCCGGCTGGGGCTTCCTGACCTACAGCAAGGTGCAGCAGTACCTTGCTATCCTCGTCAGCTGGATCATGCCGCCGGATTCGCCCTATCTCACCTCCATCTGGTCCGAGGGCGTCATCAAGTGGACCAGCATGTCGGCCTACCTGCCGCTGTGCAGCCTGGCCGGTGCGGTGGCCTACTGGCGCGCCCGCCGCGGCGACAGCAAAAAGCGCATCGTGGCCACCTGCGCCGTGTTCGCACTGGTGCCCATCCTGAACAGTGCGTTCTACGCCCTCAATTCCAGCTACTATGCGCGCTGGTATTATATGCCGGTGCTGATCCTTGCCGCCATGACGGTGAACGCGCTGGAAGACCACAACACCGATCTGGATTCCCCTGCGGGCGGCATCAGCTGGCTGATGATCGCCACGCTGGCCTTTGCCGTGGTGCCGGTGCAGGACGGCGACACCGGCAGCTGGTCCTTCGGCGTGCTCAAGAACCCCGGCCAGTACGGCGCGGTGCTGGGCTTCGGCCTGCTGGGGCTGCTGGTCTACCGCTATGTCTGCGGCAAATGGCGGGCAGACAGCCGCTTTGCCCAGCGCATGACGGCGGCGGTGCTGGCATTCGCCTTCCTGTTCAGCGTGGTGCACATCGGCATTGGCAAGTTCGGCCAGTGGTACACCGACAGCGACCTCGTGGAGCAGGACACCAACGCCCTGCTGCTGAAGGAAGACCTGCCCGAGGGCGATTACCGCATCGACACCTACAAAATTCACGATAACATCGGCATGTGGCTGGATAAGAGCTGCCTGCAGTATTTCGGCAGCACGGCCGCGCCCAGCATCCTCAGCTTCTACCCGGCACTGGGCGTCAAGCGGGATGTGCGCAGCGAGCCGGAGCTTTCCAATTATGCCCTGCGGGGCCTGCTGAGCGTGGAATACCTCATCACCACGCCGGAAAAGCAGGGTGCCTTTGAAGCCGAAGCCGACGACGGCTGGGTCTACGACAGCGCAAAGGACGGCTATGTGCTCTACCGCAACACGAATTATGTGCCCATGGGCTTCACCTACGACTACTACCTCACCGAGAGCGAGTACGAAGACACGGTCAAGACCACCCGTTCGAACCTGCTGATGCGGGCGCTGGTGCTGCCGGATGAAGCCGCCGAGACCTACGGCAAGTATCTCACCCATCTGCCGGACGACAAGCTCAATGATCTGTACTACGAGGAGTACGTGCAGGACTGCGCCGACCGCCGCGCCATGGCCGCCAGCGTGTTCCAGATGAACAATTCCGGCTTCCACGCCGAGATCACGCTGGGCAAAGAGAACCTTGTGTTCTTCTCGGTGCCCTACGACGACGGCTTCACAGCCTATGTCAACGGGCAGGAGACCGAGATCGTGGAGGTGGACGAAGGCCTGATGGCGGTGCTCTGCCCGGCAGGGGAGAACACCATCGACTTTGTGTACCAGCCCGACGGCATCCGGCTGAGCCGCCCGCTGACCTTTGGCGGCATCGGCGTGTGGCTGGTGTACACGGCATACTTTGTCTGGCGCAAGCGCCGGAAGAATGACTTTGCCCCGGAGAAAAAATAAAATTTTGCAATTGCCTCTTGACTTTATCCAGATAAAGTGTATAATGCAATCAAACCGATGAGGCGGAGGAGAACCTGCACAGCGCATCTTCAGTGAGCCCGGACAGTGAAAACGGGCGAGAGCGGGGCAGAGATTCGTGGGCCGCCGAGGGCCGGGCAAACGAGATGCCAGCGCATTTTCAGTAGCTTGGGACGGAAGCCTCCGTTACAGGGCAGGGGAGTGTTGGCTCTCCGTGAGAGGCTCTGCGTTTTGAGAGCAGGGCAAGCAAGGTGGCACCGCAGAATCGTATTTTACCGATCCTGTCCTTGTGGATGAACACACAGGGACAGGGTCGTTTTTTTGTAAGACCCGTCCCGCAAAGGGAGCGGGTCTTTTATTTATAATTTTTTGGGCCGCCCGCTCCGGGAAAGGAGTTATTTATTATGAAAAACGTTACCATGATCTCCCGCCGCAGCTTCCTGAAGGCCGCTATGGCAGCTTCCGCCGTTTCCGCACTGGCACTGACCGGCTGCGGCGGCTCCGCTTCCAGCACCACCGCTTCTTCCGCTGCCGCATCTGCTGCAGCTGAGGGCGGCCAGACCTTCAAGGTGGGCATCGTCAACTACGTCGATCATGCATCCCTGAACCAGATCGTGGCGTCCGTCGAGAGCCGCCTGGATGAGCTGGGCAAGGAGAAGGGCGTCACCTTCGACTACGCCGATTACTACGCCAACGCACAGGCCGATCAGTCCAACCTGAACCAGATCGGTGCTGACCTCGTGGGTGACGGTGTGGATGTGATCGTGGCTGTGGCGACTCCCACCGCTGCCACCATGCTGGCTGCTGTGGAAGATACCGACATCCCGGTGGTCTACTCCGCCGTCACCGACCCCGCTGCCGCAGGCTTTGACGATGGCGAGAACATCACCGGCACCTCCGATGCCCTGAACACCGATGCCATTATGAACCTGATCCTTGCGGTGGACCCGGACATCGACACCATCGGCCTGCTGTACGACCTGAGTCAGGATGCCTCCACGCAGGCCATTGCAGACGCCAAGGCCTTCTGCGAGGCGAAGGGCATCAAGTACATTGAGAAGAACGGCACCACCACCGCCGAGGTGCAGATGGCAGCCGAGGCCCTGATCGCATCCGGCGTCAAGGCGGTGTTCACCCCCACCGACAACACCATTATGACCGCAGAGCTGTCCATCTACGAGACCTTTGCCGAGGCCGGCGTCAAGCACTACACCGGCGCAGACAGCTTTGCGCTGAACGGTGCCTTTGTGGGCTACGGCGTGGACTACGTCCAGCTGGGCGAAGCCACCGCCGACATGGTGGCCGAGATCCTCTGCGACGGCAAGAGCGCTTCCGATATGCCGTACCAGACCTTCGACAACGGCATCGTGACCATCAACACTGAGACCTGCGAAGCCCTGGGCCTCGACCTCGACACCGTGAAGGAAGCCTTCAAGCCCTACTGCACCGAGATCGTGGAAGTGACCACCGCAGAGAACTTCTCTTAAAGATAACCCTCTCAGTCAAAACCTGACGGTTTTGCCAGCTCCCCCGAAAGGGGGAGCTTTTGGCGGCTATAGGAAAAGTTTTCCGTCCCAATAAAAGCTTGCCCTTGGGGAGAGCTGGACGCGAAGCGGCCTGAGAGGGCCGTTCTAAAATACGTAATGTTAAAAGGAGCACACACATGCTGGCGAGTATCTTTTCGCTCAACGTCCTGCAGACGGCGCTGGAACTGGGCTGTATCTATGCCCTCGTGGCGCTGGCGCTGTTCTTGAGCTATTCCATTCTGAACATTGCAGACCTGTCCACCGACGGCTGCTTTACCCTGGGCTGCGCGGTGGCCTGCCAGGTGGCTCTGACCGGCCACCCCGTTCTGGCCCTGTTTGCGGCCATGGCGGCGGGCGTGTGCTCCGGCTTTGTCACGGCCTTTCTGCAGACCCGCCTCGGCGTGGAGAGCATCATGGCCGGCATCATCGTCAACACCGGCCTTTACACCATCAATCTGGCCATGATGGGCTTCTCGTCCACCATGTCGCTGGTCAAGACCGACACCATCTTCTCGCTGGCAAAGGGCCCGCTGAGCTTCCTCGGCGGCTGGTACAAGCTGGTGATCGCGCTGGTCATCATCGTGCTGGCAGGCGCAGCGATGCTGGGCTTCCTCGGCACCCGGCTGGGCCTGTCCATCCGCGCCACCGGCGACAATGCTGCCATGGTGCGCGCTTCCAGCATCAACCCGGCCTTCACCATCACGGTGGGCCTGTGCATCTCCGGTGCGCTGTGCGCGCTGTCCGGCGGTCTGCTGGCACAGTACCAGAAAAGCTGCGACATCAACGTAGGCACCGGCATGGTGACCATCGCGCTGGCGTCCCTCATCATCGGCGAGACCCTGCTTGGCAAGCGCACCATGCTGCGCCGCATCATCGGCGTGGTGTTCGGCAGCTGCCTGTACCGCTTTATCGTGGCCGTGGCTCTGCGCTTCAATGTGCCCGCTGCCGCCATGAAGCTGGTGTCTGCCATCATCGTGGCCATCGCTATTTCGATGCCCGCCATCAAGGAAAAAGTTGCTTTCGAGCAGCGCAAGCGCGGGGCACGCAGCCGCCGCGTGACCACCGGCAAGGAGGGACAGTAAGATGGAAATGCTTCAGCTGAATGACCTGCACAAGACCTTCAACCCCGGCACCGTCAACGAAAAAGTGGCGCTGAACGGGGTCAGCCTGCACATGGAAGCAGGCGATTTTGCCACCATCGTGGGCTCCAACGGCGCGGGCAAATCCACCCTGTTCAATGCCATCACCGGCGGCTTCATCGCCGACGAGGGCAGCATCCTGCTGGGCGGGCAGGACATCACCTTTGAGCCGGAACACCAGCGCAGCAAATACATCGGCCACCTGTTCCAGGACCCCCTCAAGGGCACCGCGCCCAATATGACCATTGAGGAAAATCTGGCGCTGGCCTACCTGCGGGCCGGCACCGCCCCCCACGCCATCTTCTCCCGCATCTCCCGCAAGGATAAGGATGTGTTCCGCGAGAAGCTGGCTTTGCTGGACATGGGCCTTGAGGACCGCATGAAGCAGCCGGTGGGCCTGCTTTCCGGCGGCCAGCGGCAGGCACTGACCCTGCTCATGGCAACGCTGGTCACGCCGAAGCTTCTGCTGCTGGACGAGCACACCGCCGCCCTGGACCCGGCCACCGCCGAAAAGGTGCTGGAGCTGACCAAGAGCATCGTAGCCGAAAAGAAGATCACCTGCCTGATGGTCACCCACAACATGCATCAGGCGCTGGAGCTGGGCAACCGAACCCTGATGATGGATGCGGGCTGCATCGTCTTTGACGTGAAGGGCGAACAGCGCAGCAAGATGACTGTGGACGATTTGTTAGAGAAGTTCCGCGAGAACGCCGGCAAGAATCTGGACAATGACCGCATCCTGCTGAGCAAGGTAGAGCAGTAATTATAGGCAAAACAAAAATCCCCTCTGTGTAGATGCACAGAGGGGATTTTTGATGCAAGAAATTACTGAACGTACTCGACCGTGTACTCGAAGCCGTACTCCTCCTGCAGCTTCTTCACTTCGGGCTCGCAGTCCTCAATGAAGGTAGGAGCATAGACAGAAGCGCCGTTGTGAGCCTTCTTGTAGTCCTCCACAATCTGCTGCAGCTTTGCCCAGCCCTCGTTGGCCTTGGCGTTGTCGATGCTGTCGGGGAAGTTGATGATGAACTCGCGGTGTTTGGGGATACGTGCTTTCATGGTAGAAATCTCCTTATAACAGTTTGGATTTTACTTGTTCATTTATACAGAAGCACGGGCCTGAACCTGTGCAACTTGCGAAAAAATTTTACAGTCCGTACACCCGGCGGGCATTTTCCGTGGTTACACGGAACACATCCTCGGCGGGGACGCCCTTCACCTGCGCGATGTACTCGCCCACATAGCGGATGAGGGAACTGTCGCAGCGGGTGCCGCGCACCGGTTCCGGGGCCATGTAGGGGCAGTCGGTCTCCAGCACGATGCGTTCCAGCGGCAGGGCGCTGATGGCTTTTGCCGCCCGCTTGGCACCCTTGAAGGTGCAGGCACCACCGAAGCCAATATACAGCCCCTGCTTTGCCAGCCACACAGCGTCGTCTGCGCTGCCGGAATAGCAGTGCACGATGCCCTTGGGCCGGTATTTTTTGAGCAGGGCGTATACATCCGCGTGCGCCTGCCGGTCATGCACGATGATGGGCTTGTCCAGTTCCAGCGCCAACCGGATGTGGGCTTCGAACATGGCCAGCTGAGCGTCCTTCGGCACGGGCCAGTGGTAGTCCAGCCCGCACTCACCCACAGCGACCACCTTGGGGTCGTCGTAATAGGGCATCAGGGCCCGCATCTCGGCGGCCCAGTCGCCGCCGTACACCGATACCGTGGGTGCCGGGCCGTCTTCGCCGCAGTCCTCCGGGGCCAGCAGGCTTTCCGGATGGATGCCAATGGCCGCCACCACCCATGGGTAGCGGTGGGCCAGTTCCAGCACGCGGGGTGCGTCGCCGGAGTGGGTGGCCTGTTCGCACACGCCCACCACACCCTTGCCGGGCAGGCTGTCCAGCAGGGCAAAGCGGTCGGTGTCAAAGGCGCGGGCACTGTAATGGGCGTGGGTGTCAAAAATGGGGCCGGTCATTTGCCCTCCTTTTTGGCGGGGGCCTTGTTCACCAGCCAGATGCCCACGCACACGAACACCAGCGCCGCCAGATACTGCCAGCGCAGCAGCGGTTCGCCGTTGAGCACCGCGCTCAGCAGCACATTGACCACCGGGTTCACGAAGCCAAAGATGACGATGCGGCTGACCGGGTTGTTCTTCATCAGCAGGGCCCACAGCACATAGCCTGCGCCGCAGATGAAGGCCAGATACAGCATGACCACCACCGCCAGCGCGCTCTGCACCTGCAGCCGACCGCCCATGGCAGTGCCAATGAGGAACAGCGCCACGCCGCCCACAAAGAGGTTGATGAAGCAGACGCCGAAGCTGTCGGCCTTTTTGGTGACCGACTTGTTCCACGGGCCGGACAGGGTGAAGATGACGGTTGCCGCCATCATGCAGAATACGCCCCAGCCGCTGCCGCTGCCGTGGTTGCCCAGCGTGCCGATGAGCACGCCCGCAAAGCCGATAACACAGCCCAGCGTTTTGGCAGGGGTCATGCGGTCGGCGTTGCCGTAGATGAAATGGGCAAAGATCACGCCCAGAAAGCTCTGGGTGCTGTTCAGGATGCCGCCAAAGGCACCGGTGAGCATCGCCACGGCGATGTAGTAGAAGGCATACTGTGCGGTGGTCTGCCACAGACCCAGCGCGCAGCACTCTGCCGCCACCTTGCCCCGGGGCAGGCGGGGCATCCGGCTTTGCAGCAGCACACTGCCCAGCAGCACCAAAAAGCTGCCCAGCATGAACCGCACACCGGCAAAGCAGAAGATGGAGGCGGTGCTGCTGGAATCAATGGCGAACAGCCGGTAGCCCAGCTTGATGAAGGGGAACGCCGAGCCCCACAGCACATTGCAGAAAATGGCCAGCAGCACGGCAAACACCGGCGTGCCGAAGATCTTATCCAGCCGTTCCGCGCGGGAAAGCGTTTTGTTTTCCTGCATGGCGGCTCAGTGGATGCGGCTGCCCACGGGGGTGTCGTCGCCATAGAATGCAATGGAGCAGCCGCCGTCGGCGGTATCAGCAGCAAAGATCATGCCCTCGCTGACATACTTGCCCTTCATCATGGGGCGAGGTGCCAGATTGCACACAATGCCGATCTTCTTGCCGATCAGGTCTTCCGGCTTGAACCACTTGGCGATGCCGGACAGGATGCAGCGCTCGCGCTCGCCGTCGAACACGGTCAGGTGCAGCAGCTTCTTGCTCTCCTTCAGGTTCTCGCAGGCGCGCA
>ENA-UONY01001906-UONY01001906.1-human-gut-metagenome-genome-assembly--contig:-CS9-NODE-1906-length-15951-cov-3.909222_pt1 | contig 15951 bp, 17 predicted proteins | sample MGYA00242465_ERZ724012 | MGnify/ENA metagenome assembly ERZ724012 | reverse complement strand
GTATATCTCTATCCCGTTGACATAGACAATATTCTCGTCGAAATTTCCACCTCGTACCGAATACTGCGAACTCAATTCGTTATTGGAGTGTACGCCGGGCATAGTCGCCAGCAAAGCCTCGATAGATCCCCCCGAAGCATCGGGCATCAATTTCCAATCTTTCGGATCGATTTTTTGCAATGTCGACATTTGACGACGATACTCCCGTATCTGTACCTCGCTCAATGTACGGTCTTTGTTATACATACGCACCGTGAGCGAAACTTTTTCGGCCGGATCTACCAATTTCCGGGTTTCACGACGATACCCGAGATAGGAAAACACCACCTCTACCGTATCGGACGAGGCGATTTTCAATTTAAATTCACCCTTCTCATTGGTAAACGTTCCCGTCGAAGCAGCCGGAACGGCCACGGTAACAAGATCCATCGGCCCCCCCTCCGAGTCAATAACTTTTCCCGTTATTTCGACACGACGTTGCGCTTGTACCGTAAAGCACAAGAAAAGAAAGATATACAACCACAGTCGTCGTAAAATCATACCGTCGTTTCGGTTCGAGAATGAATACTCTAAATAATATACTATGTATATAAACGACATTTCTGCCGTTTCAGTATATTCGGAAAGTTTAAAATTTTACAAGGTTTCCGTTCCAAGACGCACCCCCCCGGGAAGTCATATTTCATCGATTATCTGCAAAGCTATGGCAGCGCATGCCTCGGCATCGGCCAGTGCATGATGATGGCCGGTCAAGCCGTATCCGCAACGAGCGGCAACAGTATGCAACTGATGATTGGGAAGCTCCTTGCCGAATTTACGACGCGAAGCCCGGCATGTACAAAAAAACAGATAGCCGGGATATGGCAACCGATAATGCCGGTGTACCTCTTTCAGACACCCTTCGTCGAACGGGCTGTTGTGTGCCACCAACGGCAATCCCTCGATAAGCGGAGCTATTTCGCTCCAAACGTGAGGAAAATCATCGGCTTCATCGGTATCTGCCGCCGTAAGCCCATGTATTTCGGTAGCCCACAGGGAATAATAATTCGGATACGGACGTATAAGCCGGTATATTTTATCGACTACCGTCCCGTCCCGGACAATGACCACTCCTACGCTGCACACGCTGGTACGACGGCTGTTTGCCGTTTCAAAATCGATCGCTGCAAAATTTTTCATCGTCCATCTGAAATTTCCGTATCGGAAAATCGGCAATCGATATACTCGGGCAAAACCGACAATTCGCCGTCCAACCGTACCGCAGGTTTTCCACCGGGAAGGCAGAAAGAAACCCGGTCGAACCGGATACGGCGTGCATCGGTCAGCGCAAGGATCGAATCGGAACCATACACGATCATATCTCGAAATGTCATGCCGTCGACATCTTGCAGTGTCATCAGCTGGTTGCAATAGGCATCGATCCTCTCGATCGTAACGTCGGAAACCGGCACTTCGGGAATACCTACGGCCTTAACCAAACGACTGCACTGTTCCACGATAATATCCCGCGCCATGATATTTCTGTAAAATGGTGTAAGGGGTGTCATCTCCCGTGCCGGCAAACGCACAGCCAAATCACCGACATAGGTGCGGCTACCGAGCATATCCCACACAAAAGGTTGTCCGCACGACGACATACGTACACGTTCGTAAAGGAGATTTTCCCCACCACCGCCTCTGTTACGGCGTGTTTTGAAGCGCAATCCCGTATCGGTACCGTCGAAAACACAATCGTGTACATATACGTTTCTTATCACACCGGCAGTCTCGCTACCGCAGGTAATAGCACCATGCCCCTTTTGTGCCAAACAATAGCGAATGACAATATTTTCGGAGGGCCTATTTACCCGTAACCCGTCTTCGCAACGTCCGGCTTTCAATGTAAAGCAGTCATCACCACAACTCAACGTACAATATTCTATCAACACATTCCGAGATGATTCGATGTCGATGCCATCTCCGCGAGGAATCTTTTCGGAACGTACCGTGATACCCCGTATCACGACACCGTCGCAATAAACGGGTACGACATTCCAAAACGGCGTACTCTCGAATGTAACACCTTCGACATAGACCTGCCGACAACGAATAGGAGAAAAGAACATGGGCAAGAACACTCCTCCGTCTTTCCTCCCATCGTAAACACGGCTCTCTACCGGAGAAGAAGCATCGATGAGATTTTCGATGACATTGCCGCGCATCTGACGTTTCTGTATCTCGCAATCCCGGGCAGGGCCTACCAATTTCCCTTTACCGGTAAGAGCGATATTTTCCTGTCCGTCGGCATATACCAAAGCGCCCAAAGAATAGACCTCCACGCCCTCCTGACGGGTAAAAACAGCGGGCTGATAATCGGCCACAACACCCGAAAAATGCAGTTCGGCCCCCTCGGACAGGTGCAAATTCACATCACTTAAAAGGACAATGCGACCGGTCAACCAAATACCGGAAGGAACGATTACCATACCGCCGCCTCTCTCATGCACATCTCTTATCGCCCGATTTATAGCTTCTGTCACCTTTTCACCGGAGACGACCCCGTAATCGGCGATAGAAACCGCAAAATCGGGAAAAACACTCTTTTCCATATCGGGAAAATCGAACGGAGCCGACACCGGAGCTATCGTATCGGGTAAAGCATGCGCACCCACCTCTCCTTTTTCAGGGACTGCCGCTTGCCAATGTACTGTCTCCCGACAAGCAGAAGACAATAACAATATAAGCGACAAAAAAATATATTCTTTCGGGGAAAAAGATTTTTTCATAATCTTTATTTGATCGTTTCAAATATATGCAAATATTTTAAGAGGGCACTTCGATTTCGACCAATTATTGCTATTTTTGTAAAGTTATTCCTGTATGGTATCATACCGGAACGGTTTCATAAACAATCACTATATGAAAGACTTTCACGAATTGCTACGATTGCGCCGAAGCACGCGCAAATTTACCGAACAAGAAATAGCTTCCGACGACGTAAAAACCATCATGGAAGCCGCACTCATGGCTCCCTCATCGAAACGATCGCTATCTTGGGAATTTGTTCTGGTCGAAGATGCAGAAAAACTCGAACGGCTCTCGGTCTGCAAAGACAACGGCGCGAAACTGATAGCCGGTGCCAAACTTGCGGTCGTAGTCTTAGGCGACCCGATGAAAAGCGATGTATGGATAGAAGACGCTTCCATTGCCGCTACACTCATACAACTGCAAGCCGAAGAACTGGGACTGGGTAGCTGCTGGGTGCAGGTACGCGGCCGTTATGGTGAAAACGGCGAATCGGCCGAAGATTTCGTACGGGAACTATTGAACATTCCTCTGCCTATGCAAGTACTGGCCATTATCGCCTTAGGACACAAAGCCGAAACAAAAACGCCTTTCGATCCCGAAAAAGCTGCTTGGGAAAAAGTTCACATCGGCCAATGGTAAAAGAGACAAAACAACGTATCGTTTTTATCGGGGCCGGCAATTTGGCGACCCATCTGTCTATGACTTTGCAACAAGCCGGATACGACGTCGCGCAAGTTTACAGCCGCACCGAAGATTCGGCTCAACGACTTGCCGGGAAATTGAAGTGCGGCATGACTACCCGCATAGAGGAATTGTACAATGACGCCGACATATACATATTCTCGGTGAGCGACTCGGCCCTCGAAAAGCTCATAGATAAAGTTCCGAGATGCGAAGAGGCTCTTTACCTGCACACGGCCGGCAGCATACCGATGTCGGTATTTTCGGGAAAATGCCGACGGTACGGAGTTCTCTATCCATTACAAACATTCAGCAAAAACAGAGACGTACAATTCGACGAAATACCTATTTTCATCGAAGGTTCATCTCCTGAAACAACAGCCACACTGCAAAAAATCGGGAGAGAGATATCGGGACAAGTTCTCGAAGCGACTTCGGAACAACGTAGACATCTACATTTGGCTGCCGTATTTGCCTGCAACTTCACCAACCATCTCTACGCCATCGCCGCCGAACTGCTCGAAAAACAACATCTGCCTTTCGATGCACTCCGCCCGCTCATACGCGAAACGGCGGCAAAAATAGAATCTCTTACGCCTATCGATGCGCAAACAGGCCCGGCTATACGATACGACCGTAACGTCATGCAAAGACATATCGACCTTCTCGACGATAACGACGAAAAAGAAATATATCGGCTGTTAAGCAGGCATATACACGCATTTGCCGACACACCACCTACACAATCTACCACTCATGAGTAAAATAGATTACGATCTCACCCGTATAAAGGGATTTGCTTTCGATGTCGACGGAGTACTGTCGGCAGAAACTATACCCTTGCACCCCAACGGAGAACCGTGCCGTACGGTAAACATCAAAGACGGGTATGCCATACAACTCGCCGTACGCAAAGGTTTTGAAATCGCCATCATTACCGGCGGCCGTACCGAGTCGGTTCGTAAACGATTCGAAGGCCTCGGAGTACAGCACATCTTTATGGGTGCAAGCATCAAAACCCAATCGTTTGAAAAGTGGACGCAAGAAACCGGATTGAAACGGGAAGAAATCCTATACATGGGCGACGACATTCCCGACTATGAGGTCATGCAATTGGTCGGGCTTCCCTGCTGCCCGGCCGATGCCGTACCCGAAATAAAATCGGTCGCCACTTACATTTCTCCCCATAAGGGAGGTTACGGCTGCGGCCGCGATGTGATAGAACAAGTCATGAAAGCCCAGAGAAAGTGGTTCGGCGAAGAAGCTTTCGGCTGGTAAAAACCAACAGACATGGATTTTTTGAAAAACTACGACATTGTACTGGCTAGTAATTCTCCCCGCCGGAAAGAGTTGTTGGCGGGACTGGATATTTCTTATCGGGTAAGTGTACTGCCCGATATAGACGAGAGTTACCCCGAAACTCTGCAAGGAGAGGAAATTCCGCTATATTGCCAAGAAAAAGGCCGAGGCATATAAAAAACAGTTAACCGACCGCACCCTACTCATCACAGCCGACACTATCGTATGGCTCGACGGTCGCGTGTATGGAAAACCTCTCGACAAAACCGACGCACGAGCCATGTTACATGCCCTCTCGGGAAAAACGCATACGGTAATAACCGGCGTCAGTATCACCACCATCGATAAAGAGGTCTCTTTTGCGACATCTACCGAAGTTTCGTTTGCATTGCTTACCGAGGAAGAAATCGATTATTATGTCGAAAAATATTCACCGCTCGACAAGGCCGGGGCTTACGGCATACAAGAATGGATAGGGTATGTAGGGGTTACCGGCCTACGCGGCTCGTACTACAATGTCATGGGGTTGCCCATACAAAGGCTCTATCAGGAATTGAAAAAATTCTGACGGAACGGTTTTCCTCTGCTATACAGAATATATCTCGACAGAAGCCCTATAATGCGTATCGGGCAGAATCGGATTCAGAGCTAGATAACCGCTCTTTATTTTTTGCCGGTCGATACGAAGGGGATTTTCAAATTGCCGGCGACAATGATCGGCCATAAGTTGCTCCGCGTCGGGAAAATACTCCACGCGATAAACACCATTGCTTCCCTCTGCCACGTAACGATCATAAAAAATACGGGATACCATACCCATATTCATACGCAGATTTATCTCCACGCACGGGTGCAAAGCAAATGCGCCGGAGCGACGGTATATCATCATATCAACCCCGAAATATCCCTGATATAACGGAGCTATATAGTGGGTGAAAAATCGCTCCAAACACTCGCGTACCCGATACAAATCATCGACAGGGAGATAGGAAGATACATGTTTCTCGATTTCATCGTCAGATAATAAACAATTCCCTTTATATGCTCCGCGCTCATCGGTCGAAAACCAAGAGTAGCCCGAAAAAACGACCCGATTGCCATCTGAAAGGAATTCCATCGCCATATCGGCCTCTTTCTCGAAATATGGTTCACAAACGACCTCTCCTTGACGGCGGAGCACCCCTTGTACCCATCGGCCTACCGCCAGATCATACGTTCCATAAGTCCGGCACAAGCCTTTCCCACTGCCCGACCACGGCGCTTTGAGCATAGCCCTAAGATGAGTTGTAACAAAATCATGCACTCGTCCCTCGTCCCGAAACGAAACAGGAATCTCGTAGGGAACATCTACTCCTTCGCTCTTCAAAAAGGAAAGGACTTCTCGGGTGCGTATGCGATGCGCCCACACACGTTGTAAATCCAGTAATTCTGCACGTGGAAGTAATTCGGCATCAGCTCCGTGTCGGAGAAAGCGGTGGACAATTTCGGGACTCCACCCCCACGGCCGGTAAGCCGAAACATCATCGGGCAACGAGGCAATGGAACAAACACGACATTTTTTTCCCAACGACTCCAAGACAGGTATCAACGAATCGCCATAACCGAGAGATGGCAAACAGATAATATTCTCTCCTTCAGTGGCATACCATAGCGGCAAAGTAGATAAATCCCGGGCTATCGTTCGTGCCAACGGCGGCGGCGTATAATTTTTTCCACCATTAGCCAACGCCAAATCATTCTCGGGATTGAAAAGATAGAGAACCGACATCAACCAAGAGAAAATATAACATGCCAGAAAGAGAGGGGCAGAGCGATATTGGGAACATCTACGGCATCGCAAAACAACGGAGCTATATCTCTATCGGTAAAACCGGCAATGCCACAACCGATACGCGTTACCAAAAAGCGATACTCGGTATGGGTACGGGCAAAAGAGATAAATTCATCGACATACGGTTTTATCATCTCCACACTCGCCCGCATGGTAGGTATGGCATAGGTCTTCCCCGTAAGTCCGCGACCTATGCCCCATTCGGCCCCGAACCTTTTATTTGCGATAAATGCGGCTCCCCCGTAATGTCTTCCCGACAAATTACTACCGAAAACGAAAATTTCATTCTCTTCCAACGTCTCGATATGATCGGCAGCAATACGGTCTGGCGGTATATGCGGCACATATAAACCCTTACGTTGCAAAACTTCCCAAAACGAAGCCGGTAAAGTAACATGCTCCATTCCGACAGCAACGGCAAACAATGGAGCGATATCTTCATCGGTAAAACCGGCGATACCGCAACCGATACGGGTTACAAAAAAACGGTACTCGGTATGGGAACGAGCAAAAGACAAAAATGCCTCGATATGCGGTTTTACCATGTCTATACCCGCCCGTACCACAGGAATGGCATAAGTCGACCCTTTCAAACCCTCTGAAACACCTCCCGCTCCGAATTTATCATAGGCAACTCGGGCGGCATCTCCGAAATGGACACCCATAAGACTGGAACCGAAGACGAATATTTCTCTTTCTCCGAGCCGTTCTATTTTCTCAGGTGTTACGCGACTTGCAGGAACTGTGTTTATCGACATAATTTTTTCAAGAAGAAGAAAGCGAGTGAAACACCCGCCTTCTTCATTTAATTTTATACATTACCACTGGCCGGAATAACCAATAACGGCGTATCAGAATGGAATATCATCTTATGTGCCAATCCCGGATTGAAAAGCCGGGCGAAAACATTACGCCGTCGTGTGGTCATGGCCAAAAGGTCGACTTTTTCTTTTTCAACGAAAGATTCGAGTTCGTCGAGCAAATCGTCTTCTTTCTTTATCAAAGAACAAGAGACCTCATAACCCGCATAATGTTTTTCGAGATAATCTTTCATTCCGGACAACCGGACATCGTCCCACACATCTTTCTGCGACTGGATATGTACAAAATGCACACTGAAACGGAACGCGGCAAAAAGACGCATAAAGGTATCTACCGCCAACAAATCCTGCTGGTCGAAATTGGTGAAAAAGGCTATGCTTTTTACGTTTTCAAATCCCACGAACGGCACATTTTCGGGAATTGCCAAAACCGGTACGCATGCCGATTCAAAAACTTCGGCCGTAACGCTCCCTATCAGATCGCTCTCTTTACGACCTTTCCCCCGAGTACCCATAACGATAAGCAATGGACGATTGATCTTGGCATATCGGTAAATTTCGTCTTCGGGAATACCGTCTTTCCATACCGGCTCTACCTCCACATCGGGCAGACGCCCCAACTTCACTTCTTTATTAAGGGCTTCGAGCAATTTCTTCATATCCTGCTCGGCCTGACGACGTATCTCCTTATACATTTCCATGTCGTTGTCATTGACAGCTTCGATGGAAAATACACTCGTCGCCGAGAGCATACTCATGAAATCGGGTATCAGATAAGTATGCAACAAAACAACTTTCGCTTTAAGCGAACCGGCCACCGTAAACGCCGTGCGGCAGGCCTTTATAGAATAATCGGAGAAATCGACAGGAACCAATATCTGATTCTCTCTATTCTCCGATGTCTTGTTCTGCAACAAATCTTCAAAAACAGGGCTGTTTTCAAGTATTTTAAGGGCAAGCGGCAAATCGTTTTCCCGAATACGAATCCGTACCCCCGATGATACAACCGGCTGTATCAGATTGACATTCTGTATGGCGACAGGAATACCCTCATTCTCCAATATACCTTTGATGATCTGAGCTTTCTCGTAGGTATATATCGCTACTGTTATTAATCTATCTTCACTCATAATTGTAAGGATTTTAATATTAAACCTTTACCGTACAAACAGAAACAAACAGGGGTATATTTCTGTTCAAAATAGAATACGGAAACGATTCCGCCGAATATTTATGCATTCTCTTCTTCCAGAATTTTCATGGCCATATCGTAGATTGTCGTATTATCGAGAACTACAATACCTCCGTCGGGCCCGGGTTCGATATGCAAGCCGCAATTCTTACCGAACTCATAGTTATTGCCGCCGAAATAATTACGCACGGTCTGAACGGTTACATTCAATTCATCGGCAATTCTGTGAATGGAGCCGTCGGGTAAACTATCTTTGATACGACGAAGTTCATTAAAAGTGATTGTCTTTGTCATGGCTATAAAATTTAAGGGGTTAAACTCTTCTTATTTGTTTCTGGCAATAAATATAATTTTAATATTCGGGAAAAGCAAATAAATCGGAGTTTTTTTACGTCTAAATTAATGATCGACTTTATAAGTATTTATCTTATATATGATTAAGCAAACCATATACAATCTGTGCACTTAAAGATCAATGGAACGAGAATTTCAATATCGGCGCCATGAGTAGAATAAAGAGAAACGTTACGTACACAACCGCCGTTATTATCCCTACAAAACGACATCCGGAATAGGGAGACGGAATATCGCCAAAGAAAAAAGGTCGCATTTTCTTATATAAGAAAAAACCACTCCACCCCATAAGGGTTCCCCATAATAGTCCGGCCAAAATATCTCCGGGATAGTGAACTCCCAAATACATGCGGGAGTAGCAAGTAAGCAAGGCCCACAGAACAGCTGTTGCCGCATAAAGTTTATTCCTGAAAATCAATGCCGTGTACACGACGATACCGGCAGCATTGGCCGCATGGCTCGAAAAGAAGCCGAACATTCCACCCCGATAACCGTTCACGATCGTTACCATCGAAGAAAAATCGGGATCGCGAGCCGGACGGTAACGTTCAAAAAAAGGTTTACAGACCGATGACGAGAACTGGTCGCATAAAAGGGCTACCAACCCCGCCACCAAAACAAACCATACTCCCTCTCGCCACCCTCCGCAGCGGAAAGCCACGTATATCATAGAAAGAATGAGCGGAATCCATACCAACTTCCCGGTATAAATCCACATCACCTGATCCCAATACAGCGTATGTCCCTGATTGAAAAACAATAACAGGGAACGATCTAATTCCAATAACGTGTCGAGCATAATGGACAAAGATAACCCTTTTATCCATTATGCACAAGATATGTTAAGACTTTACTTATATGATTTCCAACTTATCGGTAGGTATCCACCCGCGATTTCCGTCTTCAAGACGTATTTCGCTCCACTCTCCCACCCGGTCCATAAGATACACTTTCGTGCCCTCATGCAAAACAAAAAGGTCGGTACCGCTCTCCGACGGAGAACTTTTCACCGTAATGGTAGGAGCAAAAATTATCGCCGAATCGCGATGAATAATCCGTGCCTTCTGCTCCGAAGCAAAATGATTGGCACCTATCGCAACAAGCACAGCCAGCAAACCGGCAAAGAATCCGATTTTACGCAAAACGACCTTCTCGACAAAAAAGTACAGGACGACACCTACGAGAAATAACAAAAAGGCAACGACAGCAATCACGGCCCATACATTCGAAGGAAAAAGATTTCGCACAGCCGTCGACCATTGTACGAGAAAAAAAGTGCCCAATGGTTCGATTTTATCTGCGATGCGGGCTTGCGCCATTTCGAGATTGAAGCGAGTATCGGCGTTGTCGGAATCGAGCAGCAAGGAACGCTCGTAATTCAAAATGGCATCGGGATAACGTCCGCATTTATAATAAGCATTTCCCAGATTATAGAAATAAGCGGCGGATGTCCCGTCCTGTTCTCCCGACTGTTCATACAGCTCGACTGCTTTGGCATAGTCGCCTTTCTGGTACGCCATGCCGGCCTGCTCTGCCAAAGATTGTGCATTGGCCCGAGATACAGACCATACAGAGCATAAAAGTATTGTTAGGATATATATTTTCCGAAGAGACATGGTTTCACTTTTTTATCGTTTCACATTTTCCATTTTTCCTATCACATCGAGCGTTTCGTCATAAAGGCGATCCATTGCTTCATTGCTTTGAGCAGGAGCGTAACGGGCAAATTCGCACGTATCTATCACTTGTATCACCCTACCTATGAGTTCCTCATCGGCTCCATACGCCATCAATTGCGCAGCGACATTATCCCTTGTAAGCTCGGATAGAGGCAAAAGCAACTTGTCGCTGATATATCCCCACACCGCTTTAAGAGTCTCGTCATAGAAACGCTCGCTATTGTGCTCCCGGAGATATTTCCCGGCAATCTTTAAACGCCGTATCGCCACCTTATTGGCTTTCTTAGTTTTGAGACGTGAGGCATTTGCATTCTCGCGGGCTTTCCGATAATTGAACAGAACAAATGCAACCAGCAAAAGCAATGGTACAAGATAACACAATCGGTAAGCCCAAGAGCCGTAAAAGAAAGATTCGGATTTCTTCTGATGCAAATCTCCCGTCTTGATATAACGTATATCCTGATTGAGATGCTTTACGGCTTCTTGGTCCGAGAAATTAGCCAAGACAACCGACCCTTCGCTGGTGTTTCCTTGCTCCACGGTAAGATGATACTCGGGAGTGGCAAGGGTTTTATAACGATTCGTTGAAAAATCGAAATAAGAAAATTCGACAGACGGAATCGTAAATTCTCCGGCTCTGCGGGGAATAATCGTATATTCTACCGTACGAGTTCCGCTTACTCCCACATCGGTATTTTTCAAATCGGTCGAGATTTTCGGATCGTAAACATCAAAATCGACGGGAAACTTCACATCGGGATTTTTCATATATTTCAAATTGGCAGTTCCCGAAAGAGTCAGTTTCAAAGTAACAGCCTCATTCGTTTTCAAAGTCTCTTTGCTTAGCGATGACGAAAGTTTGAGGTTGGAAGCCACGGCATTCATATATGAAGCCGGGCGGGGCATCGGCAACGGCTTCACCTTTACCGTTACAGCCGGTGTCGTGGCCGAACGTATCAATTCTTGTGTCCCACTCATCATACGGAATATCCCGGGCATGGGACGTTCCACAAGTACCGAAAAATCAAATTTTCCCGATGTTATTTCCAAATTGCCAGTACGTTGCGGATACAGCAATACTTGCTTTAATGTCGCTACCTGATAATTGTTCCCCTTAAAGTTTTCAAGTTCTACCTGAGTGTTGCCCAAATCGATCTCTTGTGTAATGAAACCATCGAACCCCGGCATGACAAGATCATGGATACCCAACAAATTTCCACCCCGCAAATAGACTTTGATCGTAGCTAAAATGGGTTCTTGCTCATAAACCGACTTTTTAGATAAGATAAGACGGACAAACAACTCGGGGTCTTCTACCGCCGACTGTACCGATTGCCGCCCCGACATACCGCCATTCGCAGAAGGAGCCGGAGCATTTTTATCGGGAGGCAAAACCTGAACCCTCAGTGAATTGGACGATAGTTGTTTTCCGTCGACCATTATCGTCGCAGCGGCAAATGTATAAGAACCCTCTTTGTCGGCCCTCAGTGTGTAGGTATAAGTATACTCGCTGATTTTTGATGTTTTTCCATTCACCCAAGAAATCGATGTACTCTGTGAAGTAGCAGGGCCGTATAAAACGGAAAAGCCCGAAAAATCAGGAGCTCTAAAACCGTCCCCACCGGCATTCTGCAACGTATAAACAACCTGAAATTGCTGGCCCTGTATGACCTGCTTCGGTGCAGACGCCAAGAATTTCACCTCATCGGCAACTGCCGGTGAAATCGTTATCATACAGGTTATTACCATAAAAACTAATCGCTGTATCATTTCTTTATCGCTTTCTTTATCAAATCATCGAAAATATCGATCTCGACAATCATCGAATTACCATTCTTTGTCGGTTTTGCGTTTTTTCCGCTGTTCGAGCAGAGCCTTCTGCACTTTCTCTTGTGTGGCTTTCTCGTCTTGCTGCATAGCGTCGAGTATCTGCTGAGCATTTTCACGGGACATCTCGCCGGGCTGTGGCTGACCGTTATCGGCCGGCCGGTCTTCCTGCCTACCGGAATTTTGAGGATTTTGGTTCTGTTGTTCTTGCGGCGAATTCTGTTGTTTTTCCTTGTCCTTATCGTTGTCCCGGTTTTGCTGGTTATTCTGATTCTGTTGGTTTTTTTGTTGTTGATTATTCTGATTCTGCTGTTGATTGTCTTGATTTTGCTGCTGTTGTTGCTGTTGCTGCAATTTCAGTTGTGCCATACGTAAATTGTAACGGGCTTCATGATCGTCGGGATTACGCCGCAAAGAGTTTTTATACGCCTCTATACTCTCGACATACTTTTCCTGCATGTACAAGGAATTTCCTAAATTATACCAATTCCCAGCCGACTCGACCTTTCTGTCATCAGGGCGCTCCTTATCGGTCAAGTCTCCATATTGGCGGGCAGCCTCATCATACTTTCCCTGACGAAACAACGCATTGCCTATATTGTAGGCAGCCATCTTCGAAGACGGGTCGGCATCGAGAGCCCTACGGTAATTGACCTCGGCCTCGGTATACTTTTCTTTTTCATAATCCTCGTTACCGGTACGTAACATACGACGTTCCGTCTTGGAATCGACATTCTGCGCAATGCCCTCCATCGGAGTTATCATGCATAACGCCGCACCTATAAAGAGATAACAGATTTTTCGTTTCATGACAACCATTTATTTATCAAAGAAATTGATTTTTTTCATCAGTTTATTTTTCGTATCGAGAACGAAAATATCGAACAGGAGCAATCCGAGTGCGATCCATGCCAACAAAGGAAATTGCTCGTCATACTCGGAATAAACCTTACTCTCGATTTCCGATTTTTTCATTTTACCCACTTCGTTCGACAATGCCCGCAAAGCGCTGTTGGTATTATCGGCCGTTACGTACAACCCCTCTCCGGCTCGGGCTATTTCCTGACCCATCTGTTCGTTGAGTTTCGTAATCACAACATTTCCACTACCGTCTTTGCGGAAATTTCCGTCTTGGCCGTTCATCGGTATGGGAGAACCTTGCGATGAACCGATACCTATAACATCGACCTTTATACCTCGTTTGGCCGCCTCTTTTGCCATAGCCACGGCATCATCTTCATGATTTTCTCCGTCGGTAATAACAATAATCGCTTTATCGGCCGATTCGTCGGGGGTAAAAGAATTCATAGCCAAGCGAATGGCTTCGCCTATGGCTGTTCCCTGAGTCGGCACCATCGACGGAGAGATATTGGCAAGAAACATTTTAGCCGAAACAAAATCGGTCGTAATAGGGAGCTGCATATAAGCATCGCCGGCAAAAACGATAAGTCCCACTTTATCCTCATCGAGGTCATCGAACAATCTCGACAACAACATCTTCGACCGTTCGAGGCGGGAAGGCGCTATGTCTTGGGCCAACATCGAATTGGAGACATCGAGGGCAATCATTATCTCCACCCCCTGACGTTTCACGACTTCGAGTTTGGCACCCATTTGCGGACGGGCTACCAAAAAAACCAATACCAACAAAGCCAACTGTTGCAGGAAAAATTTCGCTCCGGGTTTATATCGGGAAACATCGGGCATCAACCCGCCCAACACATCGGCACGCCCCATACGGGCCATATTGCGGCGATTACGCCATACACCGTAAAAATAGAGAGCCCATACTACCGGCAACAGCAGGAGCAGATAAAGATATTCGGGATTTGCAAATCGAAACATGGCAATGACGTTTATGGTATATTCCGTAACAGAGTATGCCGCAAAAGCATCTCTATGAGAAGCAATACAAGCGCAGCTATACCCCATGTAACAAACAACTCTTCCTTATTGCTGAACTCTTTTACGACCAACTTGGTTTTTTCGAGTTTATCGATTTCGGAAAAAATATTTTTAAGGACATCTTTGCTGGTTGCCCTAAAATATTTTCCCCCGGTCGTATCGGCGATTTTCTGCAACGTAACCTCATCGATTTCGACAGGCATGTTGCGATAGGTTATCCCGTATGGCGACATAACCGGATAAGGAGCCTCACCTTTGGTACCGACACCGATCGTATATACACGAATACCGAATGTTTTTGCTATCTGGGCTGCCGTCTCGGGAGTGATATCTCCGGTATTGTTTGTTCCATCGGTAAGAAGTATAATCGTTTTCGACTTGGCCGGGCCGTCCTTGATACGGCTGATGGCCGTAGCAAGCCCATCGCCGATACCGGTAAGATCGTCGATCATACCGCACTTCACCTCTTTCAGCATATTGAGCAGAACAGTACGATCGGTCGTCATGGGACAAAGGGTGAAACTTTCTCCCGCAAAAATAACCAGACCGATATTATCGGTGGGACGCCCGGAGATAAATTGCGAAGCGACATCTTTTGCCGCCTCAATACGATCGGGCTGAAAATCCCGCGCCAACATACTGCTGGAAATATCGAGCGAAATGACTATGTCTATACCCTCTGTCGCTTGATTGCGCCAATAATTGGTCGATTGCGGACGAGCCAACACAATAATCAGGCAGGCAACAGCTCCCAAACGCAAAAGGAACAACAGATGTCTCAGATACTTCTTATAGCTGTTTCCCATACGGTCGAAAGCATAGGTCGAAGAAATCTGTAAAGAAGCCTCGGCTTTCCTATGCTTGTAGATATACCACACCACAGCCGGGATAAACAACAAGAAAAGCCACAAATATGACGGATGTGCAAAATTCATGATCGACGCTTATTTGAGGGTCCATATTTCTCCCAATCGCTTTCGGCGGATTCTTCTTCGGCGACCGGATTTTCTTCTCCTGTAAACCGACGCTCCGAGGTTTCTGGCTCTTTCGTCCCGTCGGGAGTTTCGGCTCCGGTATCATCGACAGGGATTTCTTCGGGACGTGTCTCCTCTACAAACGCGACGGCATTGCGCATGGCAGCTTCATTGTCATCGGGTGTAGGTTTTACTTTGGCAAACTTCACGAAATCGGCCACTTCGAGAATTTCTTTCATCTGTTTATTCAAGACTTTCGTTTCCTGATTGGAACGCAAAATGGAAAGTATCTGGGACGAGGTCATCTCCATAGCCTGAATGCCGAAACGCCCGAAAAGATATTCGCGCAAAATATCGGTAAGATGCGTGTAATATTCTTTCTCCCGCCCTTCCTGCCATAACTTTTCGTCCCGCAGTTGAGAAAGTGCCAAAAGCGCCTTTTCATGCGGAGGCAAAAGATCTTCGGGCGCTACTTTTTCCCGACTTCGAGAGAAATATCTCCGATATATCCAATAAGCAAGGAGGGCAACTGCCGCTACCGCAATGACGATAAGCACGATCCACCCCCACAGAGGCATATTGTCCCAAAGAAGAAGCCACC
>ENA-UONY01001887-UONY01001887.1-human-gut-metagenome-genome-assembly--contig:-CS9-NODE-1887-length-16085-cov-13.047099_pt1 | contig 16085 bp, 14 predicted proteins | sample MGYA00242465_ERZ724012 | MGnify/ENA metagenome assembly ERZ724012 | reverse complement strand
GCACCGGCAACATGAAGTTCATGCTGAACGGTGCGCTGACGCTGGGCACCATGGACGGTGCCAACGTGGAAATCAGCCAGCAGGTGGGGGAAGAGAACATCTATATCTTCGGCCAGACCTCCGATCAGGTCATCCACCGCTACGCCGTGGGCGATTACGACCCCGCCCAGTGGGTGGAGGGTGATGCCAACATCCGCCGCGCCATCAGCTTCCTCACCGGGCCGGAGATGCTGGCCGCCGGCCATGCCGAAAACCTGACCCGCCTGCACGACGAGCTGATCCACAAGGACTGGTTCCAGACTCTGCCGGACTTCAACGCCTACGTTGTGCGCAAGGGACAGGCGCTCAGCGATTACGCCTGCGACCCCATGGGCTGGCGGCGTAAGTGCCTTGTGAACATTGCCAAGGCTGGCATGTTCTCCTCTGATCGCACCATTGCCGAGTACGACCGCGATATCTGGCATCTGGGCAAATAATCGTTTTTGAACCGGCGTTTCTCCTTTATTTTCTCATAGGCTGCTGCACAAAGCTGTGCGGCAGCTTTTTTGTTTCCGTGCCAACAAGAAACGCCGCTGCACGGCTGTGCAGCGGCGTTTGATTCAGTTGATGAAAACCGGAACGGAAGCGGGATCAGTCCTCGCTCTCCTCTTCTTCCTCGTCCTCGTCGTCCGTATTGTGCGGTTTGTAGAAGATGCCGCTCAGGAAGATGCTGACAAAGTACAGCAGCACCATGGGGAAGGCCACCATGCACTGGGACACGATGTCCGGCGGGGTGACCACGGCAGCGATGAAGAAGATGACCACGATGGCTACGCCGCGCACCTGCTTGAGGATCTGCGGGTTGATGATGCCCATCTTAGAAAGGATGATGGTGATCAGCGGCATCTCGAACACACAGCCAAAGATGATGAACATGGTCAGGCAGAGGTTGACGTAGCTCTCGATACTGGTCGTGGTCTGGATGTACTCTGCACCTTCGATGCCGGTGCTGAGGAACCGCAGCATGAACGGCATCATGAGCTTATAGGCAAACAGCACGCCCACGCAGAACAAAATCAGACCCAGCAGCATGACCAGCTTGAAAAAGGTGCTCTCGCTCTTTTTCAGGCCCGGCTTTGCAAAGGCGTAGATGTTGTAAAAGGCCACAGGCACCGTTACCACCACACCGGCCAGAATGGACACCCGGAAATACTGCATCAGTTTTTCCTGCGGGGCAATGGACACGAACTGGTAATAGTCGCGGCCCATGGCGGTAAGCAGATCGATCAGACGGTCTGCATACGCCAGCGAGACCACCACGCCCACCACAAACACCACCGCGCAGATGATGAGCCGGTTCCGCAGTTCTTTCAGATGGCCGGTCAGCGTCATGCTGCCGTCCTCTGCCATGACTTCGGCTTTCTTTTTGCGCTTTTTGTTTGTAGCCACAATTACTCCTCGTCTTCGTCCTTCTTATCAGCCTTCTTCACGGTCTCCTCGGACTGCTCGGCGTCCTCGTCCTCCATGCCCTTCTTGAAGCCGTTGATGGTCTTACCGAACATCTTGCCCAGCTTCGGCAGGTTCTTGGGTCCGAAGATCAGCAGAACGACAACCAGAATGATCAGCAGCTCATTAGTACCAATACGCATAATAAATATCTCCTTTTTCTTGCCGCGCCGCGTGGCGGGCGTATTACAGAATGTATCTGGCAACCGCGGGCGCGGGTGCATCCATAAATAAGTAGGGGCGCTTACACCTTTGCTTCCTCAGCGGGTGCGGCTTCGGCGGCCTCTTCAGCTGCGGCAGGGGCTTCCTGCACAGGCTCAGTCACCGGCTCAGCGGCGGGCTGTGCGGCCTCGGCAGCGGGCTGCTCCGGCTTTTCAGCGGGAGCTTCAGCCGTTTCGGCAACTTCAGCGGTTTCAGCCGGGGCTTCGGCGGGCTGCTCGGGCAGTTCCTCAACAGCATCCTCGGTCAGGTCGGTGACCTCCTCGGTCTCAGCCAGCTTCTTGGCGGCTTCCTCCTTGCTGGTCTTGCCAATGCCGGTAAAGCTCTTGGTCACATCCCGCATGCTGCTGTCGATATCCTTTTTGATATCGGTCAGGGGGGCAACAGCCTCTTTCAGCGGAGCCTGAATTTCGTTCAGCGGCTCCACCACGTTCTTCTGAATCTCCTCAGAAGCAGCGCCGGTGTATTTCTTCAGCTCGCGGAGCATCTTGCCGATCTTCTTTGCGTAGACAGGCAGCTGGTCCGGGCCGATGAACACAAACGCCACGATGACGATGACGATAAGTTCCCAAAAACCAATTTTCATAAGTAACGTTTCCTTTCCTGTACCAAGGGCATTTCCAAGACCGCCGCACACCACAGCAGTCTGCGCGTTTTTGCCCTTTTTGGCGGGGGTTCGGCGCACTGCGCGCCTTTGTTGCCCTATGTATACCGAAAAGTGGTGTACTGAATGTTAATATATTATTAACATTCTATGAATGAATGCTCGTTCGGCCTGTTTTAATCAACAAAACGAATTTTCACTGTTTGTTATTACAGACTGGATAGGATACAACAGCCCTCTCAGGTCTGCACGCCCTCGAACTGGCTGTTGTAGAGCTTGGCATAGAAGCCGCCCTGTGCCAGCAGCTGGTCGTGGTTGCCCTGCTCCACGATGTGGCCGTCCTTCATCACAAGGATAAGGTCTGCTTCCCGGATGGTGGAAAGGCGGTGTGCCACGATAAAGCTGGTGCGCCCCTGCATCATGCGGGCAAAGGCCTTCTGGATGCGTACCTCAGTGCGGGTATCAATAGAAGAGGTGGCTTCGTCCAGAATCAACATGGGCGGCAGGCAGAGCATCACGCGGGCGATGCAGAGCAGCTGCTTTTGTCCCTGACTGATGTTGCCGCCGTCCTCTGCAATGACGGTATCGTAGCCATCGGGCAGGCGGCGGATAAAGCTGTGGGCGTGGGCAGCCTTGGCGGCGGCGATCACCTCGTCCATGGTTGCGTCCGGCTTGCCGTAGGCAATGTTCTCCCGCACCGTACCGGCACGCAGCCAGGTGTCCTGCAGCACCATGCCGTAGCTGCCGCGCAGAGAAGCGCGGGTCACATCCCGGATATCGGTGCCGGACACCTTGATGCTGCCGCTGTTTACATCATAGAACCGCATGAGCAGGTTGATGAGGGTGGTCTTTCCACAGCCGGTGGGGCCTACGATGGCGATGCGCTGGCCGGGCTGTACGTCCAGCGAAAGCCCTTCGATGAGCGGACGGTCGGGCAGATAGCGGAAGGACACATCCTGCAGCTGCACATGGCCGTCCGGCTGCAATGCGGCGGCGTTTTCAGCCTCCGGTACCTGATCCTCGGCGTCCAGCAGTTCAAACACCCGGGCGGCGCAGGCCAGTGCATTCTGTAACTCGGTGACCACGCCGGAGATCTCGTTGAAGGGTTTGGTGTACTGGTTGGCGTAGCTTAAAAAGACGCTGAGCTGACCGATGGTGATGCCGCCGCGCACGGCGTACAGCGCACCCACAAGCCCTACGCCCGCATACACGATGTTGTTCACAAAGCGGGTGGCGGGGTTGGTCAGGCTGGAGAAGAAGATGGCCTTCAGGCTCACATCCTGTAATTGTCCGTTCACTTCGTCAAAGGCGGCAAGGCTTTCGGCCTCGTGGCCAAAGGCCTGCACCACTTTCTGCCCCTCGATCATCTCGTTGACCAGCGCGGTCTGCTTGCCGCGGACGGTGCTCTGGCTCTGGAAGTAGCCGTAGCTGCGCTTTGCCAGAAAGCCCGCCACCACAAGGCTCAGCGGGGTGATGCACACCACCACCAGCGTGATGGGCACGTTCTCCCGTAGCATGAACAGCAAGGTGCCAAAAATGGTCAGGATACCGGAGAACAGCTGAGTAAAGCCCATCAGCAGGCCGTCCGCAAAGGTGTCCACATCCGCCACCATGCGGCTGACGATATCGCCGGAGGGGTGGCTGTCCAGATAGGACAGCGGCAGGGTCTGGATCTTACGCAGCGCCTCGTTGCGCAGGTCGCGGCTGATCGAGAAGGTGATGCGGTTGTTGCACACGCTCAAAAGCCACTGTGCAAGGGCGGCTACGGCAGCCACCACCAGAATGCTTACGGCAATGCGCAGCACCCCGGCAAGGTCTACATTGCCCTTGCCCAGCATCTTATCAATGGCGTCACCGCACAGGATGGGGATATACAGCTGGGCGGCTACGCTGACTGCCGCCACCAGCAGGCTGCACACCACAAAGGCGCTGTACGGACGGATCTTGTGCAGTACCCGGTTCAGGGTGGCCTTGCGCTGCTGCGGGGTCAGCTTGTTTTTTGCCTTTGCACTCATGCTTCTGCCTCCCCTTTCTTGAACTGGCTCTCGTAGATCTCCTCGTACACCGGGCAGCTGCTGCGCAGGGCGCTGTGGGTGCCGATGCCCACCAGATGGCCGTCATCCAGCACCAGAATCTGGTCGGCGTGCTGCAAACTGGCGGCGCGCTGGCTGACGATGAACACGGTCAGCGCCCCGGGCAGTGCCGCCAGTGCCTTGCGCAGGGCGGCGTCGGTGGCGTAGTCCAGCGCGCTGGCGCTGTCGTCCAAAATCAAAATGTCCGGCTTGCCCACCAGCGCACGGGCGATGGTGAGCCGCTGTTTCTGTCCGCCGGAAAGGTTGCGTCCGCCCTGCTCCACCGGCTCGTCCAGCCCAAGGGGCTTTGCACGCACAAAGTCTGCGGCCTGTGCCGTTTCCAGCGCTGCCCACAGGTCGGCATCGGTGGAATCCTTGTTGCCCCACAGCAGATTGGAGCGGATGGTGCCGCCGAAGAGCTGCGCCTTCTGCATGACCATCGCCACCCTGCCGCGCAAAGCGTCCCGGGGGTAGCTGGCCACAGGGCGGCCAAAGATCTCCACGCTGCCCTCGGTGGCATCGTAAAAGCGCGGGATGAGGTTTACTAAGCTGGATTTGCCGCTGCCGGTGCCGCCGATGACGCCGATGGTCTGACCCTTTTTGGCGGTAAAGCTGATGTCGGTCAGGCTGGGTGCGCCCGCCCCGGCGTAGGTCAGGCCTACATGGTCAAAGCGCACGGCATCGCCGGTCTTGTCGGCGGGCACTTCGCCCAGCAATTCGGCGGGGAAAGTCATGCCGGGCTTTGTATCCAGCACCGCCTGTACGCGGCCTGCACAGGCCAGCGCCTTGCTGATCTGCACGATGAGGTTCGCCAGCTTTACCAGTTCCACAAGGATCTGGTTCATGTAGTTCACCAGCGCAATCACATCACCGGAGGCCATGCCGCCCACGTTGATCTCGATGCTGCCTACGTACAGCAGCGCCACGATGGCAAGGTTGATGAGCACATAGGTCAGCGGGTTCATCAGCGCTGAGAGATGGCCGACATGCAGCTGCATCCCGGTCAGCAGGGCGTTGGCATCCTCAAAGCGGTCGATCTCGCTCTGCTCCTTATCAAAGGCGCGCACCACGCGCACGCCGGTCAGGTTCTCGCGGGTCAGGCCCAGCACCCGGTCCAGCCGGGTCTGCACGGTCTTATACAGCGGCCGGGTGACTACCATCACGCCGAACACCACTACGCTGAGCAGCGGGATGGTGACTACAAAGATCATTGCCGCCCGGGCGTTGACCGTAAAGGCCATGACCATGGCGCCCAGCACCACAAAGGGGCTGCGCAGGAACAGGCGCAAAAACAGGTTAAGCCCGCTTTGCACCTGATTGATATCGCTGGTCATGCGGGTAATGAGGGTGCTGGTGCCCAGCGTATCCATCTCTGAAAAGCTCAGGCTCTGGATATGGGCAAACAGGGCGTGCCGCAGCGCGGTGGAGTAGCCCACCGCCGCCTTGGCGGAAAAATACTGCGCGGTCAGGCTGCAGGTAAGGCCGATGAAAGCCAGCAGCAGCAAAAGGCCGCACCGCACCAGAATATAATGCAGGTCATGTGCTGCAATGCCCACATTGACGATATCCGCCATGACCAGCGGCACAAACAGGTCAAAGGTGGCTTCCAGCATCTTAAAGAGCGGTGCAAGCACGCTTTCGCGCTCGTAGCCCTTCAGGTAGCCAAGCATCCGGTTCAAAAAAATTCCTCCTTCGGAGTCAAAATACACCTTATTATAGCGCGATGTATACTGAAAATCCAGTGCCGCAGCTGTGTTTTGCATTGTACAAGCTGCCAAATCCTGTTATACTATGGTATATCTGAAAAGTCGAAAATTTAGTCTATTTCTACAAACACAGCTGGATTTTGCGTTAAACAGCCTTGAAATCCACAAAGGATTCCTGCGGCTATTTGCCTTAAATCCCGCTTGTGCTTGCGAAATATTCGTCATTTTCTTTGTTTTCAGATACACCTTAGGGCTGAGATTGATAGGGAAGTATGGTGAACACAATGGCAAGACGAACAGACGGCGGGGTACGCTTCCGCCCGGTGGGCAGCCGCCGCAGCCGCACCGCACCGGTGTACAGCCCGCACGGCACCGGCTGCCCGGCCATCGAGCAGGCCGTGCAGGGGCTGTATAAAGGCCAGAACGAGGAAAGCTTCTGGTCTTTGATGAGCGCGTTGAACTATGCGCTGGAGCTGGAGACCCATGTGCTGGTGCCGCTGCAGACGGCGCTTTCGGCGCAGGGTGCGCCCGCCCCGTGGATGGAGCACCCCATCCCGGCAGAAAAGGCCGATGGCCTTGCCTTGTGGACGCTGCGCAACGATAAAGGGCGCTGCTGGCTGCCGCTGTTCACCTCGGTGGCAGCGGCCGGTGCAGACCGCAGCACCGGCAGCCGCCCCATGGCTGACCGTACCTTGGAACAGGCCATGCAGCTGGCGCTGGACACCCCGGGCATCGACGGCGTGGTGCTGGACCCGTGGAGCAATTCCGCCTCGCTGGACGGTGCCCTGCTCAACGGTCTGCTGCACGCAGGCCACACCCCGGAGGGTCCCGGCGCAGAGGAGGCCGAAGCCGGTAAAGAAGCCGCCCGCGCCGGACACTGGGCAGCAGCGGCAGAGTGCTACCAGAAAGCCGCCGAGCAGGGCAGTTCTGCCGGGCTCTCGCTGCTGGGCGAGTGTCTGTATCAGGGGCGCGGCGTACCCAAAAGCGCTGCGCAGGCGCGCAAGGTGTGGAAAGCTGCTGCCGAAAGCGGTGAGCCCATCGCCCTTTTGAACCTTGGCGATGACTGCGCCGCCCGGGGCGACAACGGCAAGGCGCTGTTGTGGTACCGCCGGGCGCGGCAGAACGCGGCAGCGGTGCCGGATATCGAGTATACGCCCCGGGTCTGCCTGCGGCTGGCGCAGTTTGAAACGCGCTACACCTCCCGCAAAAAGGCGCTGGCGCAGGCGGCCGAGGCAAAGCAGGCCTTTACCATTTTGCAGCGGGAGCACGAGCCGGACGCCGACCGCTGGTTACAGGAGGCTGAACAGCTGCTCTACGCGCTGACCCACGAGCCGCCCGCGGCTCCGGCGGCTTATAACATAGAATCTTTACAATTGGACTAAAAAATGGTCACAGCCGTTCTGTAAGATAGACTGGAGAAAAAACAGCCCGCAGACACGGCGGACAAGAAACAGAGGAAACAGTATGAGCAAAGTGATCGGCATTGATCTGGGCACGACCAATTCCTGTGTGGCGGTGGTAGAGGGCGGCAAGCCCGTGGTCATCACCAATGCAGAGGGCGAGCGCACCACCCCCAGTGTGGTGGCCTTTACCAAGGACGGCGAGCGTCTGGTGGGCGGCGCGGCAAAGCGCCAGATCGCCACGAATTCCGGGCGCACGATCTCCAGCATCAAGCGGTACATGGGTTCGGACTACCGGGCGCATATTGACGGCAAGGACCTTGCCCCGCAGGAGATCAGCGCCATGATCCTTGCCAAGATCCGCCGGGACGCCGAGAGCTATCTGGGCGAGCCGGTCACCGAAGCCGTCATCACCGTGCCTGCCTATTTTGACGACAGCCAGCGCAAAGCCACGCAGGATGCAGGCCGCATTGCGGGGCTGAACGTGCTGCGCATCATCAACGAGCCTACCGCCGCCGCGGTGGCCTACGGTCTGGACAACGAAGCCGCGCAGAAGATCCTTGTCTACGACCTTGGCGGCGGCACCTTTGATGTGTCCATCATCGAGATCGAGGACGGCACCTTTACGGTGCTGGCCACCGGCGGCGACACCCATCTGGGCGGCGATGATTTTGACCAGCGCATCGTGGAGTACGCTGTGGCCGAGTTCAAAAAGTCTGACCGCATCGACCTGACCCGCGACCCTGCCGCCATGGGACGGCTGAAGGAGGAGGCCGAAAAGGCCAAGAAGGAGCTTTCCAGTGCGCCCTCTGCTCAGCTGAACCTGCCCTTTATCACGGTGGGCAAGGACGGGCCGCATCATCTGGATATCGCTTTGTCTCGCCCGCAGTTCGAGATGATGACCGGCGATCTGCTGTCCCGCACCGTGACCCCGGTGCAGAACGCTTTGCGGGATGCCGGCATCTCTGCCAGTCAGCTGGGCAAGGTGCTGCTGGTGGGCGGCAGCACCCGGATGCCCGCCGTGGAGCGGCAGGTGCGGGAGCTGCTGGGCAAGGAGCCCAGCCACAGCCTGAACCCGGACGAATGCGTCGCCATGGGTGCAGCGGTGCAGGGTGCACTGCTGCAGGGCGGCGGCAAGCTGGCGGGTGCCACCGGTGCGGCAGCGCAGGGACTGGTGCTGATGGACGTGACCCCGCTGACCTTGTCCATCGAGACGCTGGGCGGTGTCGCCACCCCGCTGATCACCCGCAACAGCATGATCCCCACCCGCAAGAGCCAGATCTTTACCACCGCCCGTCCCATGCAGACCAGCGTGGAGATCAACGTTCTGCAGGGCGAGCGCCACTTTGCGCGGGACAACAAGTCTTTGGGCAAATTCAAGCTGAACGGCATCCGGGCAAGCTTTTCGTCTAAGCCCCAGATCGAGGTCACCTTTGATATCGACGTGAACGGCGTAGTGAAGGTATCTGCGAAAGACCTTGCCACCGGGCGGGAGCAGAATATCACCATCACCGGCAGCACCAACCTTTCCGAAAACGAGATCCAGCGTGCTATGGCAGATGCCGCCGCCTATGAGGCCGAGGACAGCCGCCGCAAGGAGCGCTTGGAGCTGCACAATCAGGCCGAGGTGCTGGCCTACAAGGTGGATGAAGCGCTTTCCAAGTGCAAAAAAGAGCTGGACAAGGACGAAAAGGCCCGCGTGAAGGCCGACCTTGCCAACCTGCGCCGCTGCCTGCGCAAGGATAAGCCCGAAAAGATGAACGAGACCGAGGAAGCCGCCCTGCGGCAGGCTAAGAGCCAGTTGGAAGCCTCGGCCAACCACCTGATGCTGCTGTACTCTGCCGAGCAGACCCCCGGCGATGGAACGGACAGCACGCTGTAATATAATAAGGTTTATGGGTTGCTGCACCCGCCCGGCGCAGCAGCCCTTTTTTGAAGCAAGAGAAGGGAACAGTTATGAAGGAATTGCAATATCCGGTGCGCCCCGGGCGCTACCGCCACTTTAAAGGCAACGAATATCAGGTGCTGGGCGTAGCACGCCACAGCGAGACCGAGGAGGAGATGGTGGTGTACCGCGCCCTGTACGGCGAGGGCGGGCTGTGGGTGCGCCCCGCCGCCATGTGGATGGAAACGGTGACCCGGGACGGCGTTACAAAGCCCCGCTTTACCTATATCGGGGAGTGACGCGCCCTGCTTGAATCCCGTTATTGACCCTAGGATTATTTTGCGGTAAAATGTGGGTATGATGCCAAACAATAAAGGAGGTTTTCGTATGAAGGCCAAACGATGGATCTCGCTGCTGCTTGCGGTCAGCATGATGCTTGGTGTGCTGGCAATGCCCGCCTCGGCGGCAGCGCAGCAGCCGGAAAGCACCGCTGTTGTCAGCGAGGAACTGCCCGATGCCGCAGAGCTGAGCGCGGCAGAGGATGAAAATGATATCGTCAGCATCCGCATCCGGGCGACCGGCAACCTTGTCTATGGTTCCGATTATAAGCTGGAGGTGGAGACCCGGCCCGAAAACACCCAGTATATCGCTGTGGTGCTGGGCACCAGCGGCGAAGCCTACGGCTATGTGACCCTGATGATCTCGGATAAGCTGCGCACTTTGCTTAAACTGATCCCCCTGCCCAAAAAGATGTCCCAGACCCCGGATCAGGCCGAGGAATTCAACGTATACAGCTACCTCAAGCAGCTGATCGATGGCAACGATGTCGGCGTGCTGCTGCGGGTCGCGGACGAGGTGGTGTCGGTAATGGACACCGTCAGCTTCTTTGTCCCCGCCAGCTACTTGACCACCGTGAAGAACGTTTCCAACGGCATGAAGCTGGCGCTGAGCCTGATCCGCAAGTATCTGCCCGAGGGCGCGCTGAGCCGCATCTATCTGGACGAGCAGCCTAAAGACAGCGGCAAGTACTTTGCCGGTGCCATCGCGCTGGAAAGCAGCGACATCAACGCCGCCGGGTTTGCCATGTTCAAAATCAAGCCCAAGACTGAAAACGTCAGCCTGAGCTGGGCAGCCGATGCCCCGTCCAGCATGACCGTCTCTGAGCTGCAAAACGCCGATCTGACCGCCAAGGTCATTTCGGACGGACAGGTGGCTGAAAACGGCAAGGTGAATTACACCTACAAGAAAAAGACCTTCCTGTGCTTCAGCAGCAAAATAAACGGCGTGCCCACCGAGCCCGGCACCTACACCCAGACCGCCAAGGCCGGGGGCAACTACTCCTGCGGCAGCATCAGCCGCACCATTACGGTGATTGCTGACCCCCAGCCCGCGGCAGAGCAGCCAGCCGAACAAGCGGCAGAGCAGCCTGCAGCATAAATCAGCGGAAAAATATTTTTGAATAGGACGATCCCGGAAAGTCTGCGGATTTTCCGGGATCGTTTTTTCACGGGAGAGGCTGCTTTTTGTTTTCTATAAAATGGGCTGCTTTACGCTTGCAAATCGACGCGCCATACGCTATTATAAAAATAAAAGAACCCCTTGCGGTAAAAAAAAGGGGACAAGAAGGAGCGGTTTATCTATGGAAGAGAAAAAAAGCGGCATCAAAAAGTTCCTTGAAGAGTTCAAGGCATTTGCCATGCGCGGCAACGTGCTGGACATGGCAGTGGGCGTTGTCATCGGCGGTGCCTTCACCGCCATCGTCACCGCGCTGGTGGAGGACATCATCAACCCGCTGATCGGCCTGTTCTTCAAGGCAGATTTTTCCGATGTGGTCATTGGTCTGGGCGGCTCCAGCATCAAGATCGGCGAGTTCGTCAACTCCATCATCAACTTCCTCATCGTGGCCTTTGTACTGTTTGTTGTGATCAAGTTTGTCAACTCCCTGCACAAAAAGCCCGAAGAGCCCGCCGCACCGGAGGAGCCCACCACCAAGGTGTGCCCCTACTGCCAGAGTGAGATTTCTATCAAGGCTGTGCGCTGCCCCCACTGCACCTCCAAGCTGGAGGGCTTTCCTGAAATGAAGGTCTGAAGCATTCAGCATTGACAATACAACAAAACCCTCCCCGCCGGGCGCAGTCTTTGCGTTGCCGGCGGGGAGGGTTTTGCACATTTTGCGGCTTGGTTGTGGAAAAGTGGAGCGGAAAAATCAAGATATATTACTTACTGAACCTTGGTCAGCTCAGCCAGCTTGTGGTAGATCTCGGTATTGTCGTACACACCGCCGAACTTCTCGGCGCCGACACCCATGGCGTACACGTTGACCATGGCACCGGTGTGGGCATAGGTGGTATGGTCCATACCGGACTTGTGGTTGATGGTGTGGCAGACAGCCATGCTGAAGGGGATGTAGGTACCGTACAGCTCGTAGTCCTGCTGGCTCATCTTGCTCTGGCTGGAGGAGCCCACCTGCAGGGTGCGCTCGTAGGCCTTGCGCAGGTTCTCCACCTCGTAGTCGGTCAGCAGCAGCTTGCCTGCGCTGGCGGCGGCCGGGTCGGTGGGCAGGGTCAGACCGAAGTTTGCCTTCACGTCAGCCATGGCCGTCTCAAAGGGGGTCTTATTGGCAATGTAGCCCTGCACATAGGTGGAATCGAACTTTGCGTAGGACATCTTCTGATGGGTCAGGTTGGTCAGGAAGGTGTCGTAGTTGGTGGTCTTGTAGCCGATGGCCATGCCGCCGGTCTCGTGGTCGGCGGTGACAAGGATCAGGGTCTCGTTGGGGTGCTCATTATAGAAGTCCACCGCAGCCTGCACGGCGTTGCTCATCTCCAGCACATCGTGGATGGAAGCAGCGGCGTCGTTGGCGTGGCAGGCCCAGTCGATCTTGCCGGACTCGGTCATCATAAAGAAGCCCTTCTTGTTGTTCAGCAGCTCGATGCCCTTCTTGACATAGTCAGTCAGCTGCCACTCGCCGCTGGCAGCGTCCATGGCGTAGTTCATGGCCTTGCCATCGCCCAGATTCTCGGCAATGATCAGGGTCTTGCCTGCACCGGCGGTCAGAGCCGCTGCACCGGCCTGGGTAGTGACCACGTTGTAACCGGCGTTGGCAGCCACGGTATGGTTGTCGGGGCCGGTACCGTCGCCGTTCACCTTCTGGAACTCGCCGCCGGCAAAGTACTCAAAGCCGGAATTTGCCAGCTCCACGCCGATCTCGTAGTAGTTCTTGCGGGTTTTCTGGTGGGCATAGAAGGCAGCGGGGGTGGCGTGGTCGATGTTCACGGTGGAGATGACGCCCACCTTATAGCCCTTCTGGGCGTGCAGCTTTTCGGCGATGGTCTCGTAGGGCACATCGCGGGTCCACGGGCACATATTGATGACACCGCTCTCGGTCTTGTGGCCGGTGGCGATGGAGGTGGCGGTGGAAGCGGAGTCCGGGCAGAAGGAGGTGCTGTCGTAGGTGGTCACGCTGCCCACCTGCGGGAAGCTGGTAAAGCTCAGGTCAGCCTCGGTCACAGCGCCGTTGTTGTCTACGGTGCCCTTGTAGAAGCGTGCAGACTGGATCTGGGCAGTGCCCATGCCGTCGCCAATGAACAGGAAAACGTACTTGGGCTTTTTGAACACGTCCAGCAGACCGTTCTCTTCGTCTGTTGCGGCAGAAGCATCCGTCTCGGCGGCGTGAGCGGCTACGGGGGCAGCCGACAGCATGCCCACTGCCGATGCAACGGCACCGGCCTTCAGGAAGCTGCGGCGGGAAATTTTCGCGTTCTTCATAACAGATATCCTCTCTTTTTCAGCCCGGCTTGGGGCGGTTCTACTATTTCTTGTGGGAACACCTGTATTGTAGCGCACCGCCCGCAGCGGCGAAACCAGCCCCGTGTAACACTTAGGTAAACCTTTGGCGCACGGAAGGGTGGCGGTGTAAAATCCGGGCAAAGCAGGTAAAATCTGCCTGTAACGCCCGCATCTGGGTCACTTTTTGCGCCGAACCGCCCTGCAAGGGTTGCAAGCAGGGGGCTTTTCATTGTACAATAGAAAGAGCAAGCGGAGATACACTTCTATAACGAGAGGATCTTTTAAATATGTCTGATATCAAAGTGCTGGCGCTGGATCTGGATGGCACCCTGACCAACGACCAGAAACTCGTCACCCCGCGCACCCGCGCCGCGCTGGACGCCGCCATTGAAAAAGGCGTGACCGTCGTGCTGGCGTCCGGCCGGCCCACCGCCGGCATCCAGCCGCTGGCTGAGGAGCTGGGTCTGGACAAAAAGGGCGGCTGCATCCTGTCCTACAACGGCGGCAAGATCGTGGACTGCCGCACCGGCGAGACGCTGGTGGAAAAGACGCTGGACCCCACCCTTGTGCCCGAGCTGTGCGATTTTGCCGCCGCGCAGGATATTGCCATCCTGACCTATAACCGCGAGGGCATCGTGTGCGAGCGGGACAAGGACGAGTGGGCCAACAAGGAGTGCTTTACCACCAAGCTGCCCATGATCCATGTGGACGATCTGGCGTCCTATGTAAACTACCCCGTGTGCAAGATGCTTATCACGCTGGACCCCGCCCGCCGGGACACAGTGTGCGCCGCCGGACAGCAGCAGTTTGCGGACCGCGCCGACCTGTACCCTTCCAGCCCCTTCTTTATCGAGGCGGTGCCGCTGGGCGTGGCGAAGGACAGCAGTCTGGCAGAGCTTCTGCGCCGCATGGGGCTGACCCGCGAGAACCTGATGGCCTGCGGCGACGGCCTGAACGACCGCTCCATGATCGCCTACGCCGGGGTGGGCGTGGCCATGCAGAACGCCGAGCAGCCGGTAAAGGACTGCGCCGACTATGTGACCACCGCCGACAACAACCACGACGGCGTGGCCGAGGCCGTGGAGAAGTTTATTTTACGAGAGGACTAACAAAGCAATGCCGCGTAACTTGGTTTTATTTGATCTGGAATGGAACATCGGCTACCAGCCGTATACCTTTAACTACCATGGGGTGCAGCAGACCCTGCGGGGCGAGATCGTGGAGATCGGCGCTGTAAAAATCGACGAGGATGCCAATGTGCTGGACACCTTTTCCATCCATCTGCGTCCCCGCATCTTCCGCAAGCTGCAGCACCATATCGCCAAGGTGACCGGCCTGACGCAGGCCGATCTGGACAAGGGCGAACCCATCGTGCAGGGACTGCGCCGTTTTATGCAGTGGTGTGGCCCGGATGCCGAGTTTGCCGAGTGGGGTCTGGACGATGTGCCGGTGCTCAAGCAGAACCTGTTCCTGTGCAATCTGGACGAGTCCAAGCCCACCGTCTGGTACGACCTGCAGCAGGTCTTTCTGCGGGAGCATCCCCGCAAGGAGGGCGAGGGCATGACGCTGGAAAGCGTGGTCACCCGCATGGGCATCCCCATGGAGCGCCCCTTCCACGATGCACTTTCCGACACCCTGTACACCGCCGATGTCTGCCGTCTGTTGGATCTGCGCACCGGGCTTGCCGTCTACCCCACCGAGGACGAGGCGCTGCGCCAGAGCCTGTGCCAGAACCCCGGCGATTACCGGGACTTTACGGTGTTTCACGGCTATGTGGAGCAGTACGCATGGCGGGCTGACCCCAAGATCAGCCAGATGCCCTGCCCGGAGTGCGGCACCACCTTGCAGCCGGACGAGATCTGGCTGAAAAAGGGCAGCAACAGCTGGTATACCCTGTGTCAGTGCCCCAGCTGCACCGGCAGCAGCAACGCCGCCGGGCAGGGCGTGTTCCAGCGGTACAAGCTGTCCCGCCGGGACGGCCTGCACTGGAGCTTTGCCCGCTGCGCCCAGATGCCGGACGCCGAAAGCCTTGCCCGCTGGGAAAAGCTGCGCACCGCCCAGCTGGAGCGGATGCGCGCCAAGGCCGAAAAGCAGGCTGCGGAAAAGTAAATGCAGGAAAATCCCTTTTCATCTCGTAGTATTGGTAGCAGAGCCTGAAGCGTGTCGAAAAATGCACATTCTGTTCACGGCTCTGTCATAGAGAATGGATATACTAAGCATAATGCAGTCTGCCTGGGAGCGTCCCGGCACCGGCTGCACAGAAAGGGATCGAACAAAGGATGCAAACCACACTGATGGGCTGGGTGCACCAGCTTGGAACACTGGAATACTGGGAAGCGCTGCTGGCGGGCTTTGAGGGACTTGGACCCCTTGTGCCCATTCTGCTGGCTATGGTAGAGTCCTTTTTTCCGCCGCTGCCGCTCATCGCCATTGTAGCGCTGAACGTAGCCGCACACGGCGGCCTGTTGGGCTTTTTGTACAGCTGGGCAGGCGTGGCGCTGGGCGGCATCATCATGTTTTTGTTCTGGCGGCGGCTCATCAAGCGCTTTTTCTGGAAAGTGGCCAGCCGCTCCCCCAAGCTGGAAAAGGCACAGCAGTGGGTGAACCGCTTCGATACCTCGTCCCTGTTTATGCTGTCGCTGCTGCCCTTTACCCCCACCTCCTTCATGCACTTTGCCTTCGGGATGTCGGACTTTGACGAAAAGCGCTATCTGCGCACCGTCCTTTTAGGCAAGGGGCTGATGGTGGCCATGATGGCTGTCTTTGGGCAGTCGCTGGTCAGCTCTCTGAAAAACCCGGTCTACCTTGTGCTCGCAGTCCTGCTGTGGGGCGGGATGTACTGGGTAAGCAAATGGTTCTGCCAGACGCAACATCTGGAATAAAATTATACTGTTCGGGACAGCGGCGCACCTGCGGGTGCGCCGC
>ENA-UONY01001885-UONY01001885.1-human-gut-metagenome-genome-assembly--contig:-CS9-NODE-1885-length-16102-cov-7.177416_pt1 | contig 16102 bp, 17 predicted proteins | sample MGYA00242465_ERZ724012 | MGnify/ENA metagenome assembly ERZ724012 | reverse complement strand
GATTCTTCTTCTAAGTATTATAAAGATAAGTGAAAAGAGTAATGAAATTATTACTACTGGTGATGTCTATAATGAATATAGGGACATCGCGAGTATAATCAATGTACCTATTTTGACTCAAAGAAGGATCGGAGATCTCATCCAAGAATTGGATATGATGGGTCTTATCAATGCAAGTATCAAATCATTAGGTAGGGCTGGAAGAACCAAAGAGATCAAATTGGATATTCAGAAAGAGGTCGTAGAACGTTTCAAGAAGGATTCAATATTCAAAAAATTGGATGATTACAGACCTCCGAATCAAACCAAATTGATGTAAATCGTTTCCAGTGGAAATATAGGGGTGGGGGACTCATCCCTTATTCCTTTCTTTCTTCCATATGTAATAACAATTGGTTATGGTCATTATCATCAGGAAGAAAAATATCACATCGATTATCGCAACGATGAGACAAGGCAGACTGTTATCAGGTATCTTGCTGATGTTCTTATCATTGAGATATAATTTGATACAACCGAACCAAGGGATTTCTATTCCTGCGATCGCTTTGATATGTGAATGATCGATCAATCCAGAAGTCGAGATCCCTTTGTCTTGATCAAAGTAATAATTATTATCTCCACTTGTGAGGTATCCGCTATGTTTCTCCAAACTATCGAGATTGATCGACGCTGTATATCCTTTCCAACCTAGACCTTCGATGATCAACGTCCCTTTCAGATCGTTATAATCCTTATTGATGCCATTATCATCTTTCCATCTTCCATTGTCAAAATATTTCAATGAAGGTGCGGACCATCTTTCAGAAATGGGATCCCAATCCAACCATAGGATCGCACGATGTATCACAGGATTGCCTTGATCGCGATAATAGATGATGACGTCACCATAGTCTCCGAATTTACTATATCCATTATGATATCCTTCGACATATGATGTTATCTTTTTCTTATCGGGTTTGACCATTACGACGATATCACCTGTATCGATGACACCGATCTTCGATTCATTATCAGAATGTTGCATACTTCCGGATTCAACCACTGTTAAGGGTTTGTTCATCCCTGAATACAAGAATAATGCACCGAAGATCAACATGAATGTGATGAATAACGCCACCACGATTTTCATGATGTCTGTGATATCCTCGTCCATTGTCGGTGCATGGTACTAAAGATATATAGCATAATTGTGCATTCTTCGTTCCATGAATAGACCGGATAATGATGAATATTTTATGGAGATGGCTTTCCTTGTCTCCAAGAGATCCACTTGTCTTAGGAGAAGGGTGGGAGCTGTCATAGTCCGGGATAAGCATGTCATATCCACAGGATACAACGGTTCTCCTAGGGGGACCAAACACTGTGAGGAACTTGGATGTATAAGACAACAGATGAATATACCATCTGGCACTAGGCATGAATTATGCAGAGGCGTCCATGCTGAACAGAACGCCATAACACAAGCTGCGTATTTCGGTACGTCCGTTGCTAATGCAACGATCTACACAACAACGTTCCCTTGTTCCATGTGCGCCAAGATATTGATCAATGCCGGCATAACCGAAGTTGTCTACGCCGATGGATATGTCGATGACCTATCGAAGAAGCTCTTCGCTGAGACCAATATCAAAGTGAGGGAGTACAAGCTAGACAAAGCTGATGTCTAAATTTTTACCTTATAAAGGGGCCATATCCTTTAAGTAATGTCTTCACATACCCCACCACAATTAAGGTCGGGGAGGTATATGGGCCGTACTGACATACTTGAGGAAATTAAGAATGCGGAGGTAGCAGCCAATGCCAAGGTCGAACAGGCCGAGGCAGACAAGAAAGCTGCAATAGCCGCAGCACGTAAAGAGTCCGTGCAGAAGATTCAAGATGCTGAAGCACAAGCTCGCAGCAACTATGAATCCGCAATTGCGAAGGAGAAGGACGCTCTCGTTGGAAAGCGTGACGAACTCCTATCTGGCGGTAAGAAAGCAGCAGCAGACATTGATGAAAACATCGATGCTAAGTTAGAGAAAGTCAAGAACTTCTTGAACGAAGAATTTGAGAGGACATTGAATGTTACTTCCTGAGTCGATGAGTAGGATTGTGATTGTGGGCAACAAATCACGTCTGGACGATATGATTGACGTATTGTACAGCATTGATGCAGTCCACCTGATCGATCATACCACCGGCCAGGATGAGGGATTCTCAATTGGTAAACCGCGTCCGTATTCGTCGAAGGCATCCGAAAGGTTGTTGGCGTTGAGGACAACGGAGAAGGATCTGGGCATCAAATTGAAAGGTGTCGAGATGGAACCCATCTCCGTGAAGGATATCGAGGCGGAGATCTCATCGAACGGTGTCGAATCTGTTATGTCAGAGGTCATGGCGGCCATTGACGAGAAGAACAGGATCGTTCAGAATGTCGCAGATTTGAAGGCTCAGGAACTCAGTCTCCAAAAGCTTTCAAAGCTTCCAATTAACTTAGAATTGTACAACGGATACGAATCCATCGCAGTGTTGGTCGGTTCGATCAAAGCCGATCCGAGTAAGGCATTGGATGCACTTCCAGATGCTGAGAGCTTCGTCTCATACAGCAAGGAAGGAGGTATCGTCGCTGTATTCATCAAGAAATCCGAGAAGGATAAGGCCACATCGGTCCTATCCGAGTACGGATACTCTGAGATTCAGGTTCCGGATACATCTGGTTCACCCGTCGACGCACTAGCTACCACACAAGCAGCGATCACAGCTGCAGAGGCTGAATTGGTCAACGTGGAAGCAAGGTTGGCAGAACTCTCAGAGAAGAACAAATCGTTCATCGTCGCATCCGATGAACAACTGACCTTGACGGTCAGGAAGGGAGAATTGCCCATGAGGATCGCAACGAGCGATTATTCGTTCGTTATCGACGGATGGGTACCCGCAAAAGATGTGGATGACGTCATTGCAAAGATCAACGATGCAATGGACAACAACGTTTATATCGAAGTTGAAGAGAGATCCAGAGGAAGGTCACTTCACGAGGAAGAGGAGAATGAACCTCGCTTCCAGAAGGCACCTACCAAGATGAAGAACGGAGCCGTCGGAAAACGTTTCGAGTTCCCGACGAAGTTGATCTCAGTACCTAAGTACCAAGAGATCGACCCGTCAACGATCATCGCTATCTTCTTCCCATTCTTCTTCGGATTCATGGTGGGGGACCTTGGTTACGCCATACCCTTCATCTGTCTGGGAGCATTGGGATTGAGGCACTCCAAGACAAGGGAGTTCCAAGCAATCGGAACCGTCCTGTTCTATGGAGGTATCTGGGCAGCAATCTTCGGATTCTTCTTCTTCGGAGAGATGCTGGGAATGCACTTTGTCACAACGCCTCCAACTGATGAACAGATCACTGAATTGGGTTTTACCGGTATGATGGCGGATGTGCACAACTGGGGTACAGCGGAATACATGGCATTGATGGAGCTCACACATGAGGTCTCCTGGGAACAGCTGTTTATGAAATACAGCGGTAACATCGTTCTCATGCCAGAGTGGTTCACAGATATCTTCTTCGAGAGACACGGAATCAGTAAACTCGGCAAAGCAACGTTCTTACTCAAACTCAGCGTATACATGGGAATAGTGCACCTCTTCATCGCATATCTTATCGGATTCCTTAACGCATCAAGGATGCACGGATTCAAAGAGGGATATCTCGAGAAGGGTGGTTGGATATTCACCTTCATCGGTATGACAGTCTTCTGTTACGCATTGACGACTGTCATGTTCGGCGGAGATGGAATCGAGATGATGAAGCCTTCAACATGGCCTTCATCCACACTGCCTATCCTTGGAGTCGGAGCCCTGATCCTTGTGATCGGAGTAGCATCATGTTTCCCCAAGGAGAAGATGCAGGCGATCCTAGAACTTCCCGGAATCGTTGGAAACATCCTTTCGTACACTCGTCTTGCCGCTATCGGTATGTCGAAAGCAGGTATGGCGTTGGCATTCAACTATATCGCCTTCATCATGTTGGGCGGTGGAGTCTTCGGAATCATCGTCTTTGTGATCGGTCACCTCATGATTTGGGTATTAGCCATCATCTCTGCAGGTCTGCACGGATTGAGGTTGCAGTATGTTGAAATGATGAACAAATTCTTTATCGGTGGCGGAGTCGAGTACACACCGCTCGCAGAGAAGCGTAAACACACCAAAAATACAGAAACAGAGGCATAAAAATGGCAACAGAAGTTGGAGCAGGATTGGCAGTAATTGGAGCAGGAATCGCAGTTGGACTCGCGGGTCTCGGTGCAGGTATGGCCGAGAAGGACGTTGGAGCAGCAGCTGTCGGTGCAATCACAGAGAACGAGGCTCTCTTCGGTAAAGCAATGGTTCTCATGGTTCTCCCTGAGACAATCGTCATCTTCGGTCTTGTTATAGCTATCCTTGCAATCATGATGTAAATCAGGAATCAGGGGCCGTTTCATGGCATTGAATGAAGTGAAGATGGAAATCGGCAGGTCCGCCGAAGCAGCCGCAGCCAAGATAAAGGCAGAGGCTGACGCAGAGATCGCAAAGATCATAGCGGATGCGGACGCGCAGATCTCCGTCATGAATGAAAAAGAGGAAAAGAGGCTCAAAGACGACATCGCGCGTCTGGAACGTCAGGAACTCTCCAGTGCAGATCTGGAGGGTAAGAAGATCGTTCTCGCCAAGAAGAAAGAGGTCCTCGCCAAAGCATTCGATGAGGCTTTGTCATCACTTGAGAATGCGCCAGCAGACAAGAAGTTGGCTCAGTACAAGATGATGGTCGCATCCGCATCGAAGCTCATCACAAACCCCAAGGCTTACCTTGCGGAATGTGATAAGTTCACAGCAAGCGACCTTGGTGTTTCTTCCGTGGCAGTTGACAGCAGGATGACCGGCGGAATCATCTTCGAATCCGAAGATGGAACCCTAGAGGTCGACATGCAGTACAGGACAATCCTTCAGACGATCTGGGACCGTGAGATCAAGAGCATTTCCGATATTCTCTTCGGGTGAAGAGTATGTTCGGGCGCAATAAAGGAAAGAAAGGCAACTATGCGTACGTCGTTGCACGTGTGAAGGCTAAGAAAGCACAGCTCATGAGCGACGATGCATACCAGAAGATGCTCTTGATGAGCCTTCCTGAGATCTCGCGTTTCATCAGCGAATCGGGATATCAGAAGGAGATCACTGATCTCACGGCGAAGTTCGACGGTATAAATCTCGTTGAGCACGCAACATATCAGAACATGGCAAGGATATTCGAAGACATCCTCCACTCAGCAACAGGTGAACTTCACGACATACTCGCGATCGACCTGGAGAGATGGGATATCTGGAATCTCAAGGTCATACTCCGCGGAAAATCATTCGGAGTGGATGCGGACAGCATCAGAGAGGACCTTGTACTTGCCGGAAAGCTGAATGAAGAAGATTTGGAAAAGCTCATTTCGCTCGAATCTCAAGAAGAGATTATTGCACTTTACGGAAGGAAGACGGGCAGGCCAATACCCCAGTCCGTCATCGATGAAGTGAAGGAAAAGAAGAATCTCTCGATAATTGAGGATTTCCTCGACAAAAACCACTACGAAGTACTCCTTGCGAGCATAGACCCTAAGGACAAACCTTACCGTCTGTATCAGGACTACATAAGGATGGAGGTCGACATGAAGAATCTCGAGACCATCCTCAAACTGAAACTCGAAGGAGTCACCGGAGAACAGGTAATGGACTATTACATCTCCGGAGGCAAAGAGATAGACAGGAAGCTGGCCACACAGCTTGCCAACGCAGAGACAATATCTGCAGCGGTCAATGACATGGCGCAATTGAGTTTCTTCGATGAAATCAAAGAAGCGCTGGACAAAGACACCAATACGCTCAGAGAGATTGTGGCCGGATTGAAGAAATGTAAGATGGATGCATCGAAGAACTTCTCGCACCTGTACCCTCTGTCGGTCATCCCGGTGATCGATTTCATGATCCACAAGGAGAATGAGGTCAACAACATCAGGATAGTCGCAAGGGGAATCGAGAGCGGTTTGGATGCTGATACCATCAAAGGTCTGCTGGTGATCTGATGGACATAGCAGTAATTGGAAATGAGGAATTCGTCCTGGGATTCAGGCTTGCTGGACTCAGGCGTGTATTCGTCGCCCATCCAGAGGATTATCAGGAGAGGATCATCGAAGCGATGCAGGATCCCGAGGTCGGAATCCTTGCGGTCGATGGAGAGGATCTTAAGAACCTCACGCCGCAGATGAGGGCAAAGGTGACTGATTCGATCAGTCCTGTCATTGTCACCGTAGGCGGTGCTGGAATGGGCGATCTTCGTGAGAAGATCAAAAGAGCGATTGGCGTTGATTTATACAAAGAGGATGAGTAAATGAGTAATGAAGGAAAGATTTACAGAGTCGCAGGACCTGTAGTTACCGCTGTCGGTATCTCTCCCCGTATGTACGATGTCGTACACGTTGGAAACGAGATGCTGATGGGCGAAGTCATCAAGATCGTTGGTGACTACTCTATCATCCAGGTTTATGAGGATACGTCCGGCGTGAAACCGGGAGAACCGGTTACGAACACCGGCCGTCCGCTCGTTGCGGAACTCGGCCCCGGACTTTTGCACTCCGTTTATGACGGAATTCAGAGGCCGTTGGCAGTTCTTCAGGAGAAAATGGGAGATTTCATCCTTCGTGGTGTCTCCGCACCTGGATTGGACAGAGAGAAGAAATGGGAGTTCAAACCCGTCGTCAGTGTTGGCGATGTAGTTGAACCCGGACAGATAATAGGAACAGTTATGGAAGGAACCATGGAGCACAGGATCCTTTGCCCTGTCGATGTACAGGGTAAGGTCGATGACATCAAAGCTGGTAACTTCACAGTCGAAGAGACCGTGGCGACCATCGGCGGAAAGGATGTCATCATGATGCAGAAATGGCCTGTCCGTGTACCTAGGCCTGTCAAAGAGAAGCACCAGCCGAACATCCCCCTCGTAACTGGTATGAGGGTCTTGGATTCGATGTTCCCCCTCGCAAAAGGAGGAGCAGCAGCTATCCCTGGAGGATTCGGAACTGGAAAGACAGTTACACAGCAGCAGCTTGCAAAATGGTCCGATGCAGAGATCGTCGTTTACATCGGATGCGGTGAGCGTGGAAACGAGATGACAGAGGTTCTTACAGAGTTCCCTGAGTTGGTCGATCCTAAGACAGGAAACCCGCTCATGAACAGGACAGTCCTCATCGCTAACACATCCAACATGCCTGTCGCAGCAAGAGAAGCATCGGTTTACACCGGAATGACCATCGCTGAGTACTACAGGGATATGGGTTACAACGTCGCACTCATGGCTGACTCCACATCAAGGTGGGCAGAGGCTATGCGTGAGATCTCCTCAAGGCTCGAAGAGATGCCTGGAGAAGAGGGATACCCCGCTTACCTTGCAGGAAGGCTCTCAGAGTTCTACGAGCGTGCATGTTACGCAACATCACTCTGCGGAAAGGATGGTTCGATCTCTGTTATCGGAGCCGTCTCACCACCTGGTGGAGATATCTCGGAACCTGTCTCACAGAACACACTCCGTATCGTCCGTGTCTTCTGGGCACTCGATACCAAGTTGAGGGAGAGGCGTCACTTCCCAACAATCAACTGGCTTACATCATACACACTGTATGACAACCAGCTCAAGGATTGGTACGTGAAGAATGTCGATCCTTCATTCCCTGCACTCAGGGAGTGGGCTATGCAGACACTGCAGAAGGAGTCGGAACTTCAGGAGATCGTTCAGTTGGTCGGTTCAGATGCATTGCCTGATGACCAGAAGATCACACTCGAGGTCTCCAAGATGATCCGTGAGATCTTCTTGCAGCAGAACGCGTACGATCCCGTCGACACATACTGTCCCATGTCAAGGCAGTTCATGATGCTCAAACTCATCAAGAAGTTCTCAGACTTGGCACAGAAGGCACTCCTCGCTGGAGCAACAGTCGACAAGATCGTTGGAATCCCTGCAAGGCAGAGATTCATCAGGTCCAAGTACGAAGAGACTATCGATGACGAACTTGCAGCGATCGATGCAGATTTCGATGAGCAGTTCAAACAGCTGGGGGCATAAACATGGCTGAAGTATCAAAAGAGTACAAGACGATCTCACAGATTGCAGGTCCTCTCGTCTTCGTCAAGAAGACAGAGCCCATCGCATACGGTGAGTTGGTCAGCGTCAGGCTTTCTGACGGTTCAATGAAGAGAGGAGAGGTCCTTGATACATCTGACGACATCGTCGTCGTTCAGATCTATGAGGGAACCACCGGTATCGACAGAGATGCATCAGTCCGTTTCCTCGGCGAGACGATGAAGATGCCTGTCTCCAAGGATATGCTTGGAAGGATCCTCACAGGTGCAGGAGAACCCCTCGATGGAGGACCTGCGATCACACCTGAAAAGAAACTCGATATCGTCGGTGCAGCTATCAACCCCTGGGCAAGGGACAACCCATCGGATTTCATCCAGACGGGTATCTCTACAATCGACTGTATGAACACCCTCGTCAGGGGACAGAAGCTTCCTATCTTCTCCGGATCAGGATTGCCCCACAACGATTTGGCTCTCCAGATCGCAAGGCAGGCAAAGGTCAGGGGAGAGAACGAGGAGTTCGCTGTCGTGTTCATCGCTATGGGTATCACCAACGAAGAGAAGCAGACCTTCATGAAAGAGTTCGAGAGAACTGGTGCATTGAAGAACGCTGTGGTCTTCCTCAACCTTGCAGATGACCCTGCAGCAGAGCGTATCATCACACCTAGGCTCGGTCTTACAACAGCCGAGTACATGGCATTCGATCTTGGAATGCAGGTTCTTGTCATCATGACAGATGTTACGAACTACTGTGAGGCTCTCCGTCAGATCGGTGCAGCTCGTGAAGAGGTGCCCGGAAGGCGTGGTTACCCCGGTTACATGTACACTAACCTTGCACAGCTCTACGAGCGTGCAGGAAGGATCAAGGGCAAGAAGGGATCGGTCACACAGATTCCTATCCTTTCAATGCCTGGAGACGATATCACTCACCCGATTCCGGATCTCTCAGGATACATCACTGAGGGTCAGATCGTTATGTCAAGAGAGCTCCACCGTGCAGGTATCTATCCGCCGGTCAACGTTTCCTCATCACTGTCAAGGCTGATGGGTGGAGGAACCGGAGAAGGAAAGACACGTGAGGATCACAAGGGAGTGTCGGATCAGCTCTATGCAGCATATGCAGAGGGTAAGGATCTCCGTGGACTCGTTGCGATCGTCGGTGAGGAATCACTGTCAGAGAAGGACAGGAAACTGTTGCACTTTGCAGATCTGTTCGAGGACAAGTTCGTCCGTCAGGGACACGATGAGGATCGTTCGATCGAGGATTCACTCTCGATCGCATGGGATCTCATCGCAACACTTGATGCAGACCAGATTACAAGGATCAGCAGGAAGTACATCGAGAAGTACCTCCCTAAGAAAGAGTGAGTTCCATGCCTAGCCATGATATCACCCCAACACGCTCAGTACTCATTGAGCTGAAGAACAAGATCAAGACGACCAAGAATGGTTACAAGATCATGAAGATGAAGAGAGACGGTCTCATCATCGAGTTCTTCGACATAATGGAGAAAGCGAAGGAGATGAGGGGATCTGTAGCATCCGACTACCAGGCCGCGATGCTTAAGATCGCCATTGCCAGAGCAGTTGAAGGTGAGATTGCGGTCAAGAGCGCGGCATATGCCCTTAAGACGGAACCCAAAGTCAAGGTCGGAAGTAAGAGTATCATGGGAATGATGGTTCCCAAGGTCGAGGCTGATGTGATACACGTGGACATCCTTAACAAAGGATACGGTGTCATATCGACCTCACCTTACATCGAGGAGGCCTCTGTGGCTTTCGAGAAGTTGTTGGATACCATCATCCGTGCTGCTGAGATCGAGACCACGATGAAGAGGCTTCTTGATGAGATCGAGAAGACCAAGAGAAGGGTTAACGCAATGGAGTTCAAACTCATCCCCGAGTTGGAAGAAGCGATGAAGTTCGTCAAATTCCGTCTCGAAGAAATGGATAGGGAGAACACCATCCGTCTCAAGTTCCTTAAAGGAAAAGGCGAGGCTGCTGAATGAGATCGATAGAGGACATCTATTTCGATATCAAGAACGACCCGGTCAAATTGGCCAGAGCGTTCAAGATAATCTGGATAGTATCCTACTCGATGCTCATGCTAGGCTTCATACTCATCATCTGGGCACTGGTGGACCAAAGGTTCATGTAAACCATGATGGCGGTTCTACCGCCATCATAAACCGTTTATCATTTACATCTCTTAGAATTTTGACAGAATCCAGTCAATATTCCCGTCGTTGGATCAGTTCTTCATGAAATTCTTCATCGTCACACTGCCGGTGCCGAGATGCACCAACGGCATGATCCCAGGGATTGGATTGAAGTTGTGCTGTTTCTGATAATCGGTCTGATCCTGCCAAGTGGATGCGTTGATCATCCTGATTCCCTTGTACTCCATGTATCCGTATCCATGCACATGACCTGATACGAAAATATCGGGGAGGATATCCATAGCGAGATAATCCCTTCTCTCAGGTGCAAGGGCCGTCTTCTGACCATAGATCGGAGCGAGATGGCGTGCATCGGTCATCTCTTTCATGACCCTCAACGGATCATTGTATGTCAGCTGTTGAACACCAGAGACCCAATCGTCTATACTCCTTCCGTGATATGTGAGAATGGTCCTGTCCTCCACTTTGATGTATACAGGATTTCCAGACATCAGGACATTGGAATCGAACGATTCAATGAACACCTTATTGAGAGCAGGCTGCGGTTCAGCAGGTCTGCACGCATCGTGATTTCCGGGGTGGATGACCATCTGGATGTGATCCGGGATGTCCTTGAGATATTCAGCCAGTTTCGTGTATTGATCGTATATGTCCAGAACATCCAATTCCTCTTCCTGACCAGGGAATATCCCGATACCGTCAACGACATCCCCAGGGAAAATGATGTAATTGATCTGCATCTTCTCGCTGTTCTCTTTGAGGTATCTGATCATCCTCTGCCAATTGTTCTCTAGGAACGTCTTACTACCGATATGGACATCGGACAGGAATGCTACGACGGACTGTGAATCCGAATCCTTCCACTGGTGTGATTGAGGTACACCAGGTTTGATTATATCATCGGGTATGAACAATCCTTTCTTGGAATTGCCATCCCTCGGTTTGGTGAATTTGCCTTTGAAACCAAGGACCATGTCGTTGGTGATGATATCATTGAAATGAGGACTATCCTTCGATACGAAGACCATGCAATTGCTCTCTCTGTCACCGCCATCATCCTCGATGCTGAGCATCATATGACCATTCGCGGTGATCCTTCTCTCGCTGACGATACCTACGATCCTGATCTCCCTGTCATAGATCGAATAGGCGTCCTTGATCTTCTTCGAAGGTCCGAAATCACTTCTTCTTTCGATGATCTTCTTCAGGATCTGATATCTGCTTTGGAAATATCTTGTGAAATCGTCCACATTCCCAACGCACAAGGAATTACCGGTTATGTCCGTACCATCGACTATCTTCAGGTTGAGGTTCTTCTTGTTATGGGGGTCGAACGTCTTCGGAGATTCGGAGATCTTCTTGTCGCCTTGAAGGAATGATATGACATCCTCCTTCGTGACGAATATAGGATTGTTAGAAAGGGCGGACAATACCGTGTTGGTGAAGCCTACCGGATCGGTATTGGACATGATCATATCCAAAGCCTCTGGCGACAGGAACATGTTCCTTCTAGCCGCTGCTGTCAACACCTCTGTCTTGCTCATGGTATCCACCTACATGTCTTCATGTCATAATTGATTTGCTCTAATCCTACCGTTCGCTCTCTTATTACTATAGATATATCTAATATGCTCTGGTCATGTGAATAGGATTTCAAATTGTGATGAAGGTATGTGTGCCCGTCACCAACTTAAGTTAGTGGCGGGCATACTCTGTTAAAAACGTTTCAACCGATGGTCACAACGACATCGCCCGACACGGTACACTTCAATGTGATGTACGATGTGGTCTCATCATAACCATAGAGTGCAGGATCCAAAGCTGTTCCACCTATGGTTATCGAGGATATCGTCGCCGTACCATATTTTGCCCGTCGGTCTTGAGGAGTGTGAGGATCCATTCTCCATCAGTCACGGTCCATGACAGTTTGTATGTATCCGCAGCAGTTCCGAATTTGAAACCATCGTGGTATAGTGTGTAGAAGTAGATCGATCCGTCCCTATACCATTTCTCGCTATTCCCATCGAAGTCATCTGATCTCAGAGCATCAGAGATGATCCTTCTAGGCGATTTGAGAAGGGACATGAGAATGATATTGTATATTATCGTATATTTGACTTTATACTATAATGGTGGTTGGTCAATCAATGGATGGTGTGTCAATAGGAATCGGCTATAATCGACAGTATTTCAACCAATGATCTCTCTTCGTAAAAAATGGATTATAATCCAGTTTAAACTGGATTTGTATCCAGAAAAATAATACATCAAATAATTGAAACTCCATATTCGAACATGGCGGAGAAGTATGTGGAACGGCCGTTCTATATGGAACGGATGATGGAATGGTTCGATGATCGGACCATGATCAAGGTACTCACTGGAATACGCAGATGTGGTAAGTCCGTCATCATGGAACAGTTCCGTCAATATCTCATCAACAGAGGCATCTCAGAGAGGGACATCATGCTCATCGATCTGGAGAAGATGAGATATGTCATCGATTCTGAGAGGATGCTTTATGATCACATCTCCTCGAACATCAGATCGGATAGGCCCGTGATACTCATAGATGAGGTCCAGCTCATCAAAGGATGGGAGAGGGCATTGGATAGCATCCGTCTGAAGTATGATGCCAGCATCTACATCACAGGTTCAAATTCGGAGACGGTATCGGAATCCCTTGGCACACATCTTACAGGGAGATACGTGGAGATAGATGTCTATCCATTTTCATTCAAAGAATTCCTCTCCCGTTATCCGATCGATAACGATAACGGATACACTCAGAGGTTCGTGCAATATCTGAGATATGGTGGGATGCCCATAATCGATCTGAAGGATAGTCAAAGAAAGAATAGGGCGATACTCAGAGGGGTGTATGATTCCGTCATCAATAATGATATTCGCCCAGGGATGGATATGGATCAGGCCCTATTGAACAGTATGACATCATTCATGATCTCCAACATAGGCAATCTGACCACTTATGGTAGCATAGCTAACCGTTCATACATGAAGGACCAACGGACCGTGGAGAAATACCTGGGGAAGCTTTGCGGTTGTTTCATCTTCTACAAAGCGGACAAATACGATGTCATCGGCGAGAGACATCTTAAATCCAAAGCCAAGTACTATTTGGCGGATACAGGATTCAAGGACGCTATACTTTTGGGTTCGGAGTATGATGAAGGATCACTGTTGGAGAATGCGGTGTTCATAGAGCTTATGCGCAGAGGATACAGGGTGTCTGTAGGTTCCTTCAAGGACAGAGAGATAGATTTCACCGCATGGTTGGATGGGGCACCCGAGTTCTATCAGGTCGCATGGAGCATCAACGACCCCATGGCGTTGGATAGGGAGGTCCGTTCACTTACCAAGGTAGAGGGGAAACGTGTTCTGATAACGATGGATTTGGATATACCAGAGGTTCCTGATGGTATCGAGGTCGTACGTGCACCCGAATTCTTTCTGGAACGGGATTGAAATCCTCTTCAGATACATCATATCAGGGCCCTAGGCACCCTATCGGCACCACGAGCACACCTTTTTCGGTCACGGATACATATCCCGTCGATATCAGCACCATCATGAATGATGGGCTCTCACCACCATCGTTCACTATCTGATCTCTTAGTTTGATCAGATTGCTTTCGGCTTCAGGAACGTCACCAGCCCCCATCTTGACCTCTATCTCACCCCATCTTCCATCGCGCAGTTCGACGATGATGTCGACTTCAAGATCCTTGCTATCGTGGTAGTGTTTCACCTTTCCTCTCAACAATTCTGAATATACTCTGAGATCCCTTACACAGAGTGATTCGAAGAAGAAACCGAATGTTCTCATATCTGGGATCAATCTCTTACCATCCATATTCAAGGATGCGGCCGCAAGTGATGGATCAGCAAGATGTCTCTTCGGTGTCGTCCTTATAGCGGTTTTAGATTTGACATTGGGGGACCAAGCAGGAACATCTTCGATTATGAAAAGTCTGATCAATGAATCGATGTATTGTTCGACAGTGGATTGTGTGACCAGTCTATCACTAGATATGACGTCGTCGATAATTGATTTCATAGATGCCATCGTGGAGGTGTTCCTAGCATACGAGCGCATCAACCTATCTATCGCTTCTAGGTTCTTCTTCTTGCCATCGACTCTGAAGACATCTATCCCAATCGTTGCGTTATAGTAGTTCATCACTACGTCCTGTGCATATTCCTTGTCGATGCGGACACTTCTCGGCCAACCTCCCCTGATTGTTAGGAATGCGATATCATCGAGTGTATGCGGTGAAGCACCAGAGATATCAAAATCGCCATCAAATAGTGACTTCAGGGAAACACATCCATTCGAATCACCGGATTCGAACAGTGACATCGTACGCATCCTCATCGGCGCTATCCTATCCACGCCGGAATGACTGTATCCATCTTCCTTCGGAACTGAGGAACCAGTGAGCATGAACTCGCCCATCTGATTGCTAAGATCGACCTCATTCCTTACAGCATCCCACAGGGATGGTACTTCCCCCCACTCGTCAAGTAGGATGGGTGTTTTATTCTTGAACAATTCAGAGGGTTTGGTCGCAGCAAGCATTCTTAGGGATGTGTTCTCTGGATCCTGTAGGCGGTATTCTGTATTGCATTTACGGGCACCTGTGGTACTCTTTCCGCATCCTTTTGGCCCTGTTATATGGACTGCACCTGTCGTATGTAGCATCCTTTCTAACACTTCATCGGCTATACGTGGAATGTAGTCCATCTTTGTCATATTGTTATAAATGCAATCATAGTGTTTAATTAAGAATAATTTTAGTCGAATTTTGAATTTTCGATTCTCCAAACCCTTGTTACCTCGATACGCTTTGTGATATATAAAACCTCAGATTTTTGCCGAGATCATTTCCATCGCAGACATCAACGCAGAGCGTTCTCTCTTGACGTAGCGTTCGGTTGTCGATATGTTCGTGTGCCCCATCAATGTCTGAACGACATATAGGTCCGTGCATGATACTGCCGTTGTTGCGAACAGTCTTCTCAACGAATGCGGCGTGAAGTCTATCTTGGATCTCTTGCTGATTCCGCTGACGATGTAGTTCACTTTATCATCCTCGAATGGTAGGATCTCCTTCTTCGTCATCCTGAATAGGAAGTAATCCCCGGGTGTGACCTTCCTTCCAATCTTGCATTCTTCCCTATATAGATTGTACTCGGAGATCTTCTTGATCATCTTCTCCGATAGAGGAATGACACGGATCTTCCCGTCAGAACCGTGTCCTTTCCCGTGGATCGTCATCATCCCGTCCTTTATGTCGCTGGTCTTGAGAACCACCATCTCATGCCTCCTTAATCCGCATCTCGCTCCTAAGAGCATGATCATCTCTTCGGTGGGATTCCTCGCCATAGTGATGGCTATCTTGAACTCGGCCTCGTTGATCCATTTGACGTTGACTTGCGCATTGTCATCCCACAATAGGCCCATGTCATCGATGACGTTATTTCCGTTGAATCTGATCCAACTTCTCAACACTGCGACGTAGGTCCTCTTCGTCGTCGGAGATAGATCGCAATCGAGCATCGTCAGTACTTCCTCCCTTCCGATCTTCGTCGGATCCGTATGCTGACCTTTCTCGCTCATTCTCCTTATGGATCCTATGAGCATGTATCTCATAGTCTCGATGCTGTTCGTTTTACGTCCTCTTTTCGCCAAATAATCGCAATAATCATCGATTTTGCGCATGGCGACCATATATTCCTCTATACTCTTCATTAGATTCCTCCGA
>ENA-UONY01001882-UONY01001882.1-human-gut-metagenome-genome-assembly--contig:-CS9-NODE-1882-length-16141-cov-5.820527_pt1 | contig 16141 bp, 10 predicted proteins | sample MGYA00242465_ERZ724012 | MGnify/ENA metagenome assembly ERZ724012 | reverse complement strand
AAATGCGGAACCGCTCTTCCACATCCCCCTGGCGGGCGGCAGCGCAACTTGAAAATGCATCGCAATGCCGGGGAAAAGAGTGACTTCGCCTCTGTTCGGCAAGTGGCGCAGTTTCACCGCGGCAAGGCAAATCGACCGCCCCAATCCCTGCTTCTTCCCGGATCCACAGAGCTACGACGATGCCCTTTCTCACAAAAAAATTTACTTTTTCTTCTGTGCCGCCCTTGCTTTTTTGATTTTTCTTTGGTATAATATATCCATGATCGATACAATATATATTTACGGTCGATACATTTTAAGGAAATGAATTGACGATATGATCAGATCCAACAAAAGCGAAGAACTTTGCGTCAGGCTGCGGCAGCGGATTGCCACGATGAGGGATGGCGACCCCTTCCCCACCGTGCGGCAGCTGATGGCGGAATACAACGTCAGCCAGTCGACGGTCACGCCGGCGATCAACCTGCTGAAGGAAAAGGGACTGCTCAAGGCATACGTCGGGCGCGGCAGTTTTGTATGCAAGCAGGCGGTTCCGCCGCGCCTTCTTCTGCTTCAGAACAACTGGCCGTCCATCTTCTTCTCCCGGATGGCGGAGATCATCCGGGAGGGGGCGGAGGAAAATGGATTTGAATTTTCGCTCGAACGCTACGATTATGAATATGACATCACGCAGTCTCTGAGCAACTTCGACGCCGATATCATCGTGCTGGACGGAATCGCGAACGACCTGCTGACGCCGGAACAGGTTCTGGCCATCTCCCGCAGTCCGGCGCCGGTGATTCTGAGCCGCAACACCGTTCCGGTCAAAGAGATCAACTACGTGTGCGGTGACAACAGCGCGGCCGGCTTCAACGCGGCAAATTATCTGATCCGCAGAGGGCATCGCAAACTCGCTCTGCTCATCAACGAACCGCACCTCTATACGGTCGAATCATTTCGCCGGGGATTTGCAAGCTGCGCCCGCGCCCACGGCTGTGTGGTGACGATCCTCGACTGCGATATGAAACCGGGCGATCATCCGGACCGGCAGATCAAGGCGTTTGTCGCAGATTACGTCGCAGGGAGGTATGATTTCACCGCACTGGCCTCAGTAAGCTGCAATGGAGCGGTCATCGTCCATCGCCTTTTAACGGAGCATGGAATACGTGTTCCGCAGGATCTCTCCATCATCAGTTCCGGAAGCGTTCCACGCATCGACTGGCTCACGGTGATCGATACCGGTCTGGAGGAATACAAGACCTTCATCCCGCGCATGGCGCGCGAAATTCTCTGTCACGAAAAGAAAACGCCCCGGCAGATCGAATTTCCGCAACGCCTGCTGGAGGGAAAATCGGTCCGGAACCTGAATGAAGTTCTCATGGCAGACCATGCGTGAAATGAAAGAAAATGAACAAACATCCCCGGATACAACAACCAGACAAAAGAGGAGGTCAATTATGACAAAACAAACCATGCGCCATCTCATACGGCCGTCTGCAATACCGGAGTCGACCATGAAATTTACCTTGATTGAACTCCTGATCGTTATTGCGATCATCGCAATTCTGGCGGCCATGATGCTTCCGGCCCTCAACCAGGCGAGAGTCGCGGCACGGAAGACCGCCTGCACCAACAATCTCAAGCAGGTGGGAACCGCGCTGACGATGTACGCCGGAGATCACAGCTATTTCCCGCCGGGCAAAAGCGCGGACATGGGGTACATGAACACACGCGGCTGGCACTGGCTCATCATGCCCTACCTCGGAATGAACAACGTCTATACCGGCAGTGACTGGACGGAAGCGGCCCAGCGGCGCGAATCCGGTGCACTGCGCTGCCCGGAAATCGCCGTCCCAACCAAAGAACTGTGTGATCGGATCAGTTACTCCATGTATGGATTCGGCCCGTTGGTACAGTATTTCGGATTTGCGCCGGCGGCTATAGCGAAAGGAGAAGGGGCCGTCTCCACTTCCATCTTTGCGGCAAAGCCGGGAGCCAAAACCTCCAAGGCGGAACCGGGATGTGCGCCGCGGACCTCCACCATTCCATTCATCGCGGAGCGTGCACTGGATCAAGGGAAAGACGGCACAGACATCGTATTTCAGGATGGAAATCAGCTGGGGTATTCCTCCACTGCGGCCAATTCCATCGGATACATCACCGGCACGACACCGATGGGCTACAGTTATTTCGACTTTGCCTACCGCCACAAGGGGCGCAAAAACATTCTCTGGTTTGACAGCCATGTGGATGACGTCCGCATCGACGAACTCCACTGGACCGGCGTAAAGCCCTGAATCAAACTGCCGTCGGATGAAAACGAGATTTTTCCGAAAGACTTCAATTTCATAACCAATATGGAAACAATAGTTCTATGAAACATCATCTCCTTCTTGCAGTGGCCTTGCTGGCGGTGTTTGTCGCCGGAAGTCCGGCAGCCGTCTCCGCTTCCGCGCTGACGGTCGATCTGAATGCCGGAATCAAAAAGTACGTCCCCGGCGGCGGCGCGCCGACCGATTACTCCTTTGCCGAAAACGGTGTGGAGGTCAGCTGGGAGACTGCGAAGTCCAAGTACATCGAACTGGTGTTCAACCGCGCCCTCACGCTCCCGAAATTCAGTAACGTTTCCATCACCGCGAAGATTGAAGCGCCTGCCGGATGCCCGGTCCGCAGTCTCGGACTCCGCCTCACCGATCGATCCAACGAGACCTTCCAGTTCTCGAAAAACGTCGACTTTTCAAAAGGCGGGGTTCAGGAGATCACCTGGGAAGTCTCCGCCGGAAGCTGGAAGAACAGCTGGGGCGGCAACAACGACAAGAATCTCGACCAGCCGATGAAACTCTACGGCATGGGGGTCGACTATTCGCAGGAGGTTCCCGGCGCGAGCTTCAAAGTTCTGTCGGTTTCGGCGGAGGTCTCCACGGCAAATCATCCGTCCGTCCCCTCTCTCTCGGTCGAATTGAACGCCGGAATCAAAAAGTACATCCCCAACGGCGGCGCGCCGACCGATTACCCCTTTGCCGGAAACGGCGTGGAGGTCAACTGGGAGACTGCGAAGTCCAAGTACATCGAACTGGTGTTCAACCGCGCCCTTCCGCTCCCGGAATTCAACAAGGTCTCCATCACCGCGAAGATTGAGGCGCCCGCCGGATGCCCGGTCCGCAGCCTCGGACTCCGCCTCACCGATCGATCCAACGAGACTTTCCAGTTCTCGAAGAAAGTCGACTTTTCAAAGGGCGGTGTTCAGGAGATCACCTGGGAAATCCCGGCCGGAAGCTGGAAGAACAGCTGGGGCGGCAACAACGACAAGAATCTCGACCAGCCGATGAAAATCTACGGCATGGGGGTTGACTATTCGCAGGCGGTTCCCAACGCGAGCTTCAAGATTCTGTCGGTCACGGCCATGGTTTCTGGCGGAGAGAAAACCGTGGCAACCAGGCCGCTGTACCCGTTCAATTTCTCCAACGCCTTCCACCGCCTCTGGGGAACCGGTCGGCCGAGCCTCAGCGGCGATGGACTTCTGGTCAATGACATTCGCGGGGAGACTGCGTTCAACGACCGCATGAGTTCCCTGTTTTTTTTTCACTCGCGCCCAGTCAGACTCACGCTTGACGCCGTTCTCAATGCGGGAGCTGTCCGCTGTTACTGGGTGTTCCGCGACGCGGCGAACCGGGAGTTCAGAACAGCGGAACTCCCGATCAGACAAAACGGCGCTCCGCTCGTCTACAACCTGGCCGGAACGCTGGCAAACGCCAAACTTCCGATTCGAATCGAGCGGTTCGCGCTGGTCAACTCCGGCGCAACCCCCGGTTCGGTACTGTTGACCGGCAGTACGCTCGGCGTCGAACAGCCGCTGGCGGAAGCGGTGGATTTTGTTCTCCGGACCGGCAACGCCATCCACGTGCTCAAACGCGGCGAAGAAAGCGCGCTGCGTTGCAGTTTCACCAACACGGCCAATCGCGCCGGAACGTTTGCGATTTCGCTTCGTTTCAAAAGTTTCACCGGCAAGACCCATGACGAGAACTTCCAGCTCGCTCTGCAGCCCGGCGAATCCCGCAGCGTCCCCTCCGCCTGGAAACCGGATGTGTTCGGCCACTGGGATGTCACGGCGACGGTTTCGGAGCAATCCGAACCGCAGATGCAGAGCCGGAGCCGCCGCAGTTTCGCCTATCTGAATCCGGCCGGCCCCACACCGGGGCGCGCTCCCGGCTTCCTCTTCGGCGTCTGCACCCACAGCGGCCGCTGGAGCATCGTGGATCAGCTCCGCGAGGTGGAGGCCGCCTCGATCTGCGGCGCCAAGGTCGTGCGGGACAGCATCGAATGGGGAAGCATCCAGCCGCAGCGCGGCGTCTGGAACTTCGAGAAGATGGATTTCCTCGTGAACGCCTACGAAGCGGTCGGCATTGAGCATCAGGCGATGTTCGCCTTCACGGCGCAATGGGCGGCCACTCCGGAACGGCAGAAATCCAGGAACTGGCTCGACTGGAACCGCAGCATGCCGGATCTCGATGCCTGGCGCGAGTACGTCCGCACCGTTGCGGACCGCTATCGCGGCCGCATCCGTTTCTGGGAGGTCTGGAACGAGCCGGATCTCAGCGGCTTCAATCAGATGAGCCTCGAAGAGTATGTCCGGCTTCAGAAGGCGACCTTCGAAGAGCTCTCCCGCCATGTGCCGGAAGCGGTCGTCATGACCGGCGGTTTTGCCACCATGTCGGATCACCCGGGCAAAAAAAGTCCGACCTTCCACCGCGATTACCTGAAGCTCGCCAAAGGAGCCTTCTCCGTTCACGCCTATCATGAACACGGGTCGTTTCAACAGTTCGCCCAGCTGGTGGACGAACGGTTCCTCCCGATGCGCAAAGAGACCGGCACCACCGTGCCGTGGTACTCCAACGAGACCGCGATCCACTCCCTGAACGGGGCGGAACACAATCAGGCTCTCACGCTCTTTAAAAAGCTGTTGTTCGCCTGGAGTCGCGGCGCGATCGGCTACACCTGGTACGACCTGCGCAACGACGGCTTCGATCCCGTCGAAGGAGAACACAATTACGGCATGCTCACCAACGACTTCCAGCCCAAACCGGTTTATTCCGTCTACAACATGCTGGCCGGCCTCTTCCGCGACATGAAATTCATCCGGCAGTTCGATCTCGGCACGAATCTCTGGGCGTTTGAGTTTTCGAACGGGAAAGAGCTCCTGATTCCGGCGTGGGACGAATCCAGCTTCGGCTCTTCCCTCACGCTGGTCGTCAAGTCGGACGCCTTGGCGGCGGCCACCGTCGATCTCATGGGCAATCAGAAATCGCAGGACATCCTCGACGGGATGACCCTCCTGCCGATCTCCACGACGCCGGAAACACTGCGGCTCACCGGGGCGACCAGGGCGGAAATCGCCGGCCGTCTGCTCGAAGTTGCCACCGCCGGCGTGGCGATTCCGAACCGGCCCTTCCGGTTCCGCATCCAACTCTTCAACCCGCTCAACAAGGAGCGGACATTCCGGCTCAATCTGCAGAATCTGCCGGCGTCGTTCCACGCGGAAAAACCGGAACTTTCGCTCACCATTCCCGCCGGAAAAACCGCGGAAGCGGAATTTCAGCTCAAGGTCGATCCGGATTTCAAAGCGGAATACGGCAGCACCACCTCCCTCCGCGTCGCCTACTCGCTTGAGGGTACGCCGTGGCAGGGAACCTTCCCCGTTCCGATCAACTCGGCGGTTGCCATCCCCGCCGGAACGGACTTCAACCGCCGGCCGGATTTCGTTCTTGCCGACCGGTCGCAGGTGGTGTCGCTGACCGCGGCGGACCCGGCGCTGAGTTCCCGGGTCTGGCGGAATGCCGACGACCTCAGTGCCAGGATTTTCCTCGGCCGGCAGGAGGGCGGCCTGCACCTGCGCGTCCTCGTGACCGACGACAAACACTGTCAGCCATTTGACGGCAGCAGCGTCTGGAAGGGCGACAACATTCAATTCGCCTTCCAGCTGCCCGGTCAGATCGGACACTGGGAATTCGGCCTTTCGCTGCTCGACTCCGGCAAGGCGGAAATCCATCCCTTCCAGACCCCCTCCGGATTCGATCCTGACGCGGCGGCGCGCTCCCGCCGCCTCACCGCCAGACGGGAAGGAAACGTCACCATCTACGATTTCCTGCTGCCGAAGGAAACGGCGGGCCTGACGCCGGAGATGTTCCGTCGGGGATTCCGGTTCAATCTGCTCGTCAACGACAATGACGGCGAAGGGCGCGACGGCTGGATTCACATCGCACCCGGAATTGGGGATGCAAAGAACGCGGACCTCTTCCCGTTCATCGTATTCGACTGATTTATGCAACGAAGCGGGGCTGCCGCAGAACCTCAAGGAGGTGTGCGGCAGCCCCGTTTTTTTTCATGAAAAGAGCGCATCCCGGGAAAGATTTGCGATGCAGCAGAGACGGCCCGCCGTCGCGCCGTTTCTCCGCCAGGGAAAACGGCCATGGATTGGCCCATGCGGAAACGTTGAGCCAGGAGCGGACGGCGCTTCGTTTCAGCGAATCAGACGGAAGATCCAGGGGAACCGGAAAACCCGCCCCTCCGACGCCTTCTTCGTGGCAAGGACAATCAAAATCAGCGCCCAGATTCCAAGCATGGCCAGTAGCGGAAACCCGATGACGACGAAGAGCAGGAAACCGCAGACAAAGGAGTAGACGATCAGAGAGATCTGAAAATTGACCACCTCTTTGCCGACCTCGTCAAGAAACGCGGACTCCTTCCGCTTCAGCAGCCAGAGGATCAGCGGCGCAAGCAGATTGCCGAAGGGACAGATCATCCCGGCGAACTGCAACAGCTGACAGAGTACCGCCAGATTGCACTCATCACGCGTCGGAAGCGCTTCTCCCTTCGCCTCTTCTTCAGGAGTTACCGGGCCATTGCTGACGTTTTCCATCCTGCAGCCGCCTTTTGGTTGAGGGGTAAAAAAAATGGCGAGAGAGACGGGACTCGAACCCGCAACATCCACCGTGACAGGGTGGTACTCTAACCAGTTGAGCTACTCCCCCGCGTTCTATTCAGAAACGCAGTACCGCCGCCCGGATGCAGCCATTTGAAAAAATGGCGAGAGAGACGGGACTCGAACCCGCAACATCCACCGTGACAGGGTGGTACTCTAACCAGTTGAGCTACTCCCCCGCATCCATATGCGATCGGCAACGGTCTTTAAAATAACCCATGTTGAGAAAAATTCAAGCTCATTCGACAAAAAAACCGAGGAATTTTCATCTCTTCTGCGGGATTTTCCGGGTTTACGGGAGATTTTCTTTGACTTGGTTCCTGTTACGTGATATATTACATCCCGGTTTGTCCACGACCGGTTTGTTCGCAGAGCCGGTATTTTCGATTTGAAACAGGCAGGAAAGGTACTTTTTATGGCGAAGCGGGAAGATGTGAAGAAGATCCTGATTATCGGTTCCGGACCGATCATCATCGGACAGGCGTGTGAATTCGACTACTCCGGAACCCAGGCGTGCAAGGCGCTGCGCGAAGAGGGGTACGAAGTGGTGCTGGCCAACTCCAACCCCGCCACCATCATGACCGACCCCGGCATGGCCGATCACACCTACATCGAACCCTTGACCGTCGACAGCGTCGAAAAGATCATCGAACGCGAGAGACCCGACGCCCTGCTGCCCAACCTCGGCGGCCAGACCGCGCTCAACCTCGCGATCTCCCTCCAGGATGCCGGAATCCTCGACAAGTACCACGTCAAGGTCATCGGCGTCGACCTCAACGCGATCAAGCGCGGCGAAGACCGCATCGAATTCAAGAAGACCATGGACATGCTCGGCGTGCCGATGGCAAAATCCGAACCGAGCTACTCGGTCGAAGAGGCCGAGAAGATCGCCTCCGAACTCGGCTACCCGGTCGTCCTCCGCCCCGCCTACACCATGGGCGGCACCGGCGGCGGCATCGTCTACAACGTCGAAGAGCTGCGTGAAGTGGTCGCCCGCGGCCTCGCCGCCTCGCTGATCGGCCAGGTGCTGGTCGAAGAGTGCGTGCTCGGCTGGGAGGAGCTCGAACTCGAAGTCGTCCGCGACGAGAAGGGCAACAAGATCACCGTCTGCTTCATCGAAAACGTCGACCCGATGGGCATCCACACCGGCGACAGCTTCTGCGTCGCCCCGATGCTCACCGTGCCGGAATCGGTGCAGAAGAAGCTTCAGGAGTACAGCTACCGGATCATCGACGCCATCGGCGTCACCGGCGGGTGCAACGTCCAGTTCGCCCTCAACCGGGAGGACAACCGGATCATCGTCATCGAATTCAATCCGCGCACCTCGCGCTCCAGCGCCCTCGCCTCCAAGGCGACCGGCTTCCCGATCGCTCAGGTCTCCACCAAGCTCGCCACCGGCGTCACCCTCGACGAGCTGCCCTACTGGCGCGACGGATCGCTCGACAAGTACACCCCCTCCGGCGATTACGTGGTCGTCAAGTTCGCCCGCTGGGCGTTTGAAAAGTTCCCGCAGGCCAAGGACCACCTCGGCACCCAGATGAAGGCGGTCGGCGAGGTCATGAGCATCGGCAAGAGCTTCAAGGAGGCCTTCCAGAAGGCGATCCGTTCGCTGGAGATCGGCCGCAGCGGGCTCGGGCTGGTCAAGAAGATCGAAAAACTTTCGCTCGAAGAGCTGATTCCGCTGGTGGCCACGCCGTCGAGCGAACGCTATTTCCAGCTCTACGAGGCGTTCAAGAAGGGGCTGACCGTCGCCGAGGCGCGCAACCTCACCAAGATCACCGAGTACTTCCTCACTCAGATCAAGGAGCTGGCCGACTTCGAACTCAAACTCGCCGGCTACACCTGGATGGCGCTGCCCGATGAGCTGCTGATCGAAGCGAAAAAGTCCGGCTTCTCCGACAAATATCTCGGCCGTCTCTTCGGCGTGCCGGAGAAAGAGGTCCGCGAGAGCCGCATCGCCCTCGGCTGCGTCGCCACCTACTGCCGGGTTCCGGTCAGCGGCGTCGAAAACGCCGACTACTACTACTCCACCTACTCCGGCGCGCCGGACGAGGTTCCGGTCTCCGGCAACCGCAAGATCATGGTGCTCGGCGGCGGTCCGAACCGGATCGGCCAGGGGATCGAATTCGACTACACCTGCGTCCACGCCGCCTTCGCGCTGCGCGACGCGGGCTACGAATCGGTGCTGGTCAACTGCAACCCCGAAACCGTCTCCACCGACTACGACACCAGCGACAAGCTCTACTTCGAGCCGCTGACCACCGAGGATGTGCTGGCGATCTACGCCAAGGAGAAGCCCGAAGGGGTGATCGTGCAGTTCGGCGGCCAGACCCCGCTCAACATCGCTCAGGAGCTCAAGGACGCCGGCGTCAAGATCATCGGCACCCAGCCGGAAGGAATCCGGCTCGCCGAGGACCGCGAATACTTCCGTGAACGGATGATCGCGCTCGGAATCCGCCAGCCGGAGAGCGGCACCGCCCGTTCGCTCGAAGAGGCGGTCGCCCTCGGCCGCAAGATCGGCTACCCGGTGATGGTCCGTCCCTCGTTCGTGCTGGGCGGCCGCGGCATGGCGGTGCTCTACGATGAGGCGATGCTGACCCGTTACGCGATCGAAGCGATTCAGGTGAGCCCGGAATATCCGATGCTGATCGACCGCTTCCTCGACAACGCGATCGAATGCGAAGTCGACGCCATCTCCGACGGCAAGGACACCTTCGTCGCCTCGGTGATGGAGCACATCGAGCTGGCCGGAATCCACTCCGGCGACTCGGCCTGTTCAATTCCGCCGGTGACGCTGGCGAAGAAGTACCTCGACAAGATCGAGGAGCAGGCGGCGGCCATCGCCCGCGACTTCCGGGTCAAGGGAATTCTGAACGTGCAGTTCGCGGTCTGCGAGGATCAGGTCTGGATCATCGAAGCGAATCCGCGCGCTTCGCGGACGGTTCCGGTGGTCTCCAAGGTGACCGGCATGCCGCTGGCGCGGATCGCCACCTACCTGATGCTCGGCCACTCGCTCTCGGAATACAAGGACATTCTCAAGCCGCATCCGCAGACCTACTTCGGCGTGAAGGAGGCGGTCTTCCCCTTCAACATGTTCCCGGAGGTCGACCCGGTGCTCGGCCCGGAAATGCGTGCCACCGGCGAAGTGATGGGGCTGGCGCCGACCTTCGGCATGGCCTACTTCAAGGCGCAGCAGGCGGCCGGTTCGCGGCTGCCGCTCAAGGGGACGGTGCTGGTCTCGGTTTCGGAGCGGGAGCGCAAGTACCTGCTGCCGATCGTGAAGACGCTGCATGAGCTCGGCTTCAAGCTGGTCGCGACCGAAGGAACCGCGAAGTTCCTCGCCGAAAACGGCATTCCGCACTCGGAGGTCAAGAAGCTCAACGAAGGGCGTCCGAACGTCGCCGACCTGATCAAGAACCGCGAGGTCGCGCTGATCATCAACACGCCGATCGGGCGGCTGGGCAAGATCGATGACAGCTGCATCCGCATGCTGGCGATTCAGTACAAGATCCCGTACATGACGACGATCGCGGCGGCGAAGGCCTCCGCGGCCGGAATCCGCGAAGCGCTCCACGGCGACTCTTCGCCGAAGTCGCTGCAGGAGTATCAGGCCGGCCGGTAAGCTCCGGTTTCAACCAAACCTCCCGGGCGGGCGCGCCGCCTTCCCGGGAGTGAAGGACGGGAAAAATGACAGGTTGGCTCATTGCAATTCTGCTGCTGGTGCTGCTCCCCCTCGGGGGAGTTGCACTGCACTTTTTTCACCGTTCGAAACTGCTGGCGCGCCGGCTCGATGAATCCAACGAGCGGCGGCGAGAGATCACCAACTTCCTGATGCGCTTCTCCACCGGACTGCAGGGGGACGAAGGGGTGGCGGGGGCCATGCACGCGGCCGCCCGCCACGTCAGCGAACAGACCGACGCGGAGGCGGTCGCCATCTACGAACTCGCGGATGACGAACTGCGCGCGGTCGGCGTCTGCGGCACCTATCCGCTGGTTCACAGCACGAACAAGCTGCTTTTCACCCGCCAGCACCACCTGTTCGAGGCGTTGCGGCGCGAACGGATTGCGCCGGGGCAGGGATTTCTCGGCGGAATGATCCTCTCGCGCCAGCCGGAGCTGGTTCCGGATGCCTCGGCCGACGAGCGGTTCAGCGAATATCCGGACAACGCCCACCTGGGCAGCGTCATGGCCATTCCGCTGCTGCGCGACGGCATCATGGTGGGCGCGGTCTGCGCGGCGACCAACCGGCTGCAGCCGGGGCGCCCCTTTTCCGAACAGCAGTTCAGCCGGCTGAAACTGCTCTCCGGGCAGGTGCTGATGGTGCAGAATCTGGTGCAGGTTTACAGCGAGATCAGCCGCCGGGAGCGGATCGACCAGGAGCTGGAGTTCGCCCGTCATCTGCAGCTTTCGCTGCTGCCGCACGCGTTCCCGGCGTGGGACCAGTTCTCCATCGACGCCTACACCCGCTCGGCCAAGGAGGTGAACGGCGACTTCTACGACTTCGTGGAGATCGACGAGAACCGGCTGCTGGTCATCATCGGCGACGCCTGCGGCAAAGGGATTCCCGCCTGCATGCTCACCGCCATGGCCCGCAGTTTCGCCCGGAGTCTGGCGGACAACTTCACCACCCTCAGCGATTTCCTCAAGGAGATCAACAACAAGCTCCACCGCGACACCGATGCGGACCGGTTCATCACCCTCGGCTGCTGCCTGCTGGACCGCAGCAACTCGCTCATCGAATTCGGCCGTGCCGGACACACCGATCTAATCTCCTACATTCACGGCCACATCCGCACGGTTTCGCCGGACGGCACCGCACTCGGCATTCTGCCCGACGAATTCGCCTCATTCGACACCTTCTGCATGAGCTTCGAACCGGGAACGGCGCTGATGATGTTTTCGGACGGCCTCTCCGAAGCGCTGAACCGCGACGCGGAGGAGTTCGGGGTGCACCGTCTCACGGAGGTGTTCCGCCGCTCCTGCGAGCTCGGCGGGACCTCGCAGGCGATCATGGACCGCGTCCTCGACGAAGTCGCCTCGTTCGAGGCGGAACAGAACGACGACCAGACCATCGTGCTCATCCGCCACACCGGGAAAGCATAGGGTTTCCTGAATAAAAATTCACATTTTTCCCCTCTCCTCTCTTGCCGGATTGCGAAAGTGCGCTATATTAACTGATTATCCTTATTCGAGAGCGGCGCCGGACGGGAAACCGGTGCAGTCGTTTTCATACACAGGGAAGGGAATATCATGGCCATCGAGTTATCTTACATTATTATTACCCCCTACAGTCTGCTCAAATCCCGTACCGGCGGCATCATCGCCCGCCTGATGTCCCGCACCGACCTGGAATTCATCGGCGCCCAGATGCTCTCCTTCACCCAGGAGATGGCGGAGAAATACGCGCGCAGTCTGGAGGACGCCGCCAGCCACATCTCCTCGGAGAGCGGCAAACTGCTGGCCAACTATGTTCTGGAAAATTTCCCGCCCCGCGAGGACGGCAGCCGGGAACGGGCGCTGATGCTGCTCTTCCGCGGCGAGGACGCCTGCCGCAAACTCTCGGAGATCACCGGCCGTCTCTCGCCCTATTCGCCGCGCAATCCCGGAGCCGGCGAGACGCTCCGCGACACCTACGCCGACCTGGTCAAGGACAAGGAGAACCCCTCGGTGGTGCGCTACTTCGAACCGGCGGTGCTCACGCCGCCGAACATGAAGGAGGCGCTGGTCAAGCTCCGGCTGTTCGCCGACTTCGCCGCCGCCTCGCCGAACCTCATCGACAACTCCCTCGGTTCGGCACCCGGAGACGAGCGCACGCTGGTCATCATCAAGCCGGACAACTGGCGCTGCCCCTCCAGCCGGCCGGGGAACATCATCGACATGCTCAGCCGCACCGGCCTGCGGATTGTCGGGTGCAAGGTTCACCGCATGAGCGTCAATGACGCGCTCGAATTCTACGGCCCGGTCCAGAATGCGCTCCGCTCGAAGCTCGCGCCGAAGATCGCCGAGCGCGCCCGCCACCTGCTCGAAAAGAATTTCAAGGTCAAGCTGCCCGACGCTTCGCTGCCGGAGCTGGTGGAGTCGGTCGGCATTCCCTACGCCGACGACCAGTTCTCACAGCTGATCGAATTCATGTCCGGCAAACGCCCGGAGAACTGCAACGAAATCGAACGCCAGCAGCAGAACAGTCAGGCCAAATGCCTCGTTCTGATCTACGAAGGCCCCGACGCCATCAGCAAGATCCGTTCGGTGCTCGGGCCGACCGATCCCTCGAAGGCGCCCGGAGGAACCGTCCGCCGGGACTTCGGCAGCAACATCATGGTGAACACCGCGCACGCCTCCGATTCGCCGGAGAGCGTCGAGCGGGAGATGAAGATCATCCGCATCCAGCAGAATTCGCTCTCGGCCCGCATCTACGAATTTCTGGCGGAATCCAGCATCGACCGCTGACCCAAATCATCCGGAAAGGAGCACGCCATGCCGATCCGCGATCAGCAGAAAATCCGCCGGGCGGCCGTCGCCGGCCGCTTCTGCGGGGGAGAGGCGCTGGACCAGCGCCGGAGAATGGCGGAGGCCGAGGCGCAGGTGCCGCCGCCGGCCGCGGACGCCCGGACCACGCCGGTGCGCGGCTGCATTCTGCCGCACGCCGGCTACCTTTTCTCGCTCGGCGTGGCGATGGAGACGATGCGGGAGGCGCGGCACGGGAGCTACCGCAACGTCGTACTGCTCGGCCCCTCGCACTATGTGGGGTTTCACGGAGTGGCGGGTTCGACCTACACCTCGTGGCGGACGCCGTTCGGCGACCTCTCCACCGCGCTCACATTGCAGGAAAAGCTCGAAGAATCCGGCAATCCGCTCTTTCAGATCTCCGACGCGGCGCATACGCAGGAGCATTCGCTCGAAGTGGAGTTCCCGCTGATCCAGTACTTTCTCGGTTCACCGGAGATCCTGCCGCTGGTGGTGGGCGGAATCGCCCCGGCCGATCTGGAACCGCTCGCGAAGATGTTCGCCGCCATCGACTCGCCGGAGACGCTGTGGATCATCAGTTCGGACTTCACCCACTACGGCGAGAACTTCCGCTACACGCCGTTCGGAGAGAGCGCGACGCCGGAGGAGCTGAACCGGCTGGACCGGGAGGCGGCGGAACGGATTGCGGCGCGCGACCTCGACGGATTCTGCCGTTTTCTCGGGCGCACCGGCGCGACGATCTGCGGCGCGAATCCGATCGCGCTCTACCTTGCGCTGCTCGACCGGGTCGACCCGGAGCGGAAGATCTCCGGGGAGATCGTCGCGATGGCCGACTCCGGCGAGGTGACCGGCGACTACTCCCACGTCGTGGACTACGCCGGAATCCTTTTCCGTTGACAACCCGCAACCTTGGAGGCCTCTCATGAAATCGTACCGCAAGGAGCTCTGTTTCAATCTGCCGTATCGCCGCGGCTTTCTCAACATCACCCACGAGGTGGAGGCCGCGCTGAAGGAGTCGGGCATCCGCGAAGGGCTGGTGCTCTGCAACGCCATGCACATCACCGCGTCGGTGTTCATCAACGACGACGAATCGGGGCTGCACGCCGACTTCGAGCGGTGGCTGGAGCGTCTCGCGCCGGAGAAACCCTACGACCAGTACGCTCACAACGGCTATGAGGACAACGCCGACGCGCATATGAAGCGGCAGATCATGGGGCGTGAAGTGGTGGTCGCCGTCACAAACGGCAAACTGGATTTCGGCCCCTGGGAACAGATCTTCTACGGGGAATTCGACGGCAAACGCTCCAAGCGGGTGCTGATCAAGATCATCGGCGAGTGACGCAGTCCCGGGGTCACTCCCGCTTCAACTCCCGGAGCAGTTCCGCCTCCCCGGCCCAGAAGACCGCGCCCGCGTGGCCGCAGTCGGGGAAGTCCATGATCTCCTTTTCCGCCCCGCCGTAGGCGTTGAACGCCGCGTAGACCGAGGAGGGGACGGCGGCGGGATCGGAAAATCCGACCGTGAAATAGGCCTTGGCGCGCGAGCGGCGGGCGAGAGAGACGCCATCGAAAAGGGCGGCGCACCGGTTCGCCTCCGGCGAGACCGGGTGAAAGCTCACCGCGCCCGGCCACGATGCCGCGCGCCCGACCAGCACGCCGAGCTGATCGCATCCGGCGGGTGCGTTGAAGAGCCCGACGGTGACCGCGGGATCGAAGGCGGTCGCCGCCAGCGACTGGAGTCCGCCCTGACTGCCGCCGTGGACGGCGAGATTCTCCCCGTCCCACTCCGGCAGGCTCCTGAGGAACTCGAGTGCGCGCAGCACCCGCAGAAACATGTCGCGGAACGGCGACGCCTCCCCATCGAGCACCGGGCGGCGGGCGTAATCGGCCAGCTCGCCTTTTTCGAGCTCCTGATAGTATTCCGGCGGCTGATTGTTTTCGATGCCATGGGCGTTGACGTTCAGCGCGATCAGGCCGTGAGCGGCCCAGGTGAGCGGCTGAAAGGCGCTGCGCACCCCGGCGCCGTGGAAGAAGGCGTAGCCCGGGCAGCTCCGCGGTGCGGCGTTGCGCGGCATCGCGAGGATGGCCGAGACCGGTTTCGCTCCGGCGCAGGCGATCCGCAGGTCGAAACAGCGAACCCGGTCGGCGTACTCCGGCAGAACCGGCGCGATCTCCTCCATTTTCAGCACCTTCATCGGCACGGAACGGAGCAAAGCGAGCTGCCGCTGCCAGAACTCGTCGAAACCGGGCACATCGGGCAGACCGGCGATCTCAAATGGAGCGACGGCTCCGCCGCCTGCGGCGGAGAGTTCGCCGTACCTCGCCTCGAGCCGGACAAATCCCGGCCGCTCCAGATCGGTCGTCACCTCCACCGGATAGGAGCGGGTCGGCAGCGGAAACTCCACCGGCTCGTGGAATTCACGCTCCATTTTGCATTTGAGACCGATTCCGGAGACCGGTTTCCCGTGCCGCAGAAGCGAGACGCCGAAGGTGACCGGCTCCCCCGGGGCGACCACCGGCGAAGAGAGCGGGACTATGGAGAGGCGCTCTTCCGGCTCCGGAACGGGGGCAAGTTTCCACTCCGGGCAGAGGGCGTCGTACAGCGGCTGAGAATCGACTCTTATCATTGCAACTCCTTCCTGCGTGAATCGGCTCGAACGACGGAGCCGGGCCGGAGATTTTTTGAAAAATTCTCCGGATGATCTTGATTTGTCCAGTCCG
>ENA-UONY01001877-UONY01001877.1-human-gut-metagenome-genome-assembly--contig:-CS9-NODE-1877-length-16188-cov-6.673774_pt1 | contig 16188 bp, 16 predicted proteins | sample MGYA00242465_ERZ724012 | MGnify/ENA metagenome assembly ERZ724012 | reverse complement strand
GACAAGCTGCTGTTCGGCTTCGGCATCCGCAACATCGGCGACAAGGCCGCTGCATTGCTGGCTGAGCACTTCGGCACACTGGAAGCCATCCGGGAGGCAGATATTGAAAAAATCAGCGAGATCGACGGTTTCGGAGGCGTGATGGGCCAGAGCGTGGTAGAGTTCTTCGCCAAGGACGGCACCACAGACCTTATCCATCGTCTGGCCGACGCCGGGGTGAACATGACCTGGAAGGGCGAACCGAAGGGTGACAAGCTGGCGGGAATGACACTGGTCGTCACCGGCACCCTCGAGACGCTCTCCCGCAATGAGGCGGAGGCTCTCATCGTCAAAAACGGCGGCAAAGCCAGCGGCTCAGTCTCCAAAAAGACGGCCTACGTTGTGGCCGGCACAGCGGCAGGCTCCAAGCTGACCAAGGCACAGGCCCTCGGCGTACCTGTGCTGACGGAGGAAGAATTCCTTGCCATGCTGCGGGATGAACCGGAAGCTTAAATAGAATAGACTCAAAAGGCTCATGCAGTGGGTGTCCCCGCTGTGTGGGCCTTTTTTGCGTTCTAAAAACTCTGCCGCCGCATACAGTAGGAGCAAGAAGCCAAAATGACGAGACCGAAGGAGAAACAAGATGGACGAGTATTACCGCGCTGTTCGGGCTCTGCCTGCATGGCTGGCGCGGCCTTTGAGCGCCCTGCCGCCGGACACTGCAGAACAGGTACATGAGATACGCCTCCGGGTCGGCTGCGGAGTACAGCTGACCATCGGCGGAACGCCCTGCTGCCCGGCGGAGCTGCCTGCTTTGCAGACGCTCCGGCTGACGCCCTTGCAGATGGAAGAGATATTCGTTACCCTTTGCGGCGGGTCGGTACACAGCCACGAGACGGAAATTGCGGCGGGCTATGTCACGCTCAGCTGTGGGTGCCGCGCCGGGCTGGCCGGACAGTTTTACTGCGCACCGGGGCAGAGCGCCGTCTTGCAGGAGCTGCGCTCGGTGAATATCCGCGTTGCCCGGAACCGGGAATTTCCTCTGCCACAGAAACTCCGGGATATTCTGCAGCAGCGATTTATCGGGATGCTCCTGATGGGGGAACCCGACAGCGGCAAAACGACCCTTCTGCGAGGTGTCGCCCGGGAACTTGCAAAACAGAACAGGGCCGTGGCCGTCATCGACGAGCGGAGAGAGATATTCCCCTCGGAGGAAAGCGCGGCGCTTCCGCTCGACATCCTCAGCGGCATACCCAAGGGACAGGCGGTGCAGATGGCTCTGCGCACCCTCTCGCCGCAGGTCATCTTGTTGGACGAGCTGGGCGGGATGGACGAGCTTTACGCGCTGGAGCAGGGACTTTTCAGCGGGGTAGAATTTATCGCCACACTTCACGCCGCCAGCTGGGAAGAAGCTGCCCGCCGCCCGCAGGTGCAGTATCTGCAAACGTGCGGTGCGCTCCATGTGGCAGTGCTTCTGAAAGGCCGCACTGCGCCGGGGCAGCTGAAAGAGGTGCGTGTTTCGTGAAAACGCTTCGAGTCGTCTGTGCGCTGTTCTGGCTGGGCTGCGGCTGGTGCGCAGGGGATGCGGCCTGCCAGAATACGCGGCGGCATCTGGCGGCGCTGGAAAAGACGCTTTTGCTTTTGCAGCGCGTCCGGCAGGAGATAAACTATCGTCACACGGACCTCGCCCTGCTTTTCCGCAGACTGAAACAGGAGGGGCTTGTCACGGGCGAAAGCTTCCGGGGCCTTTGTCCGCTGCCCGGTCTGATGCGCCCGGAACGCGACTGTTTCATCGAGTGCTTCTCGGGCCTTGGCCGCACGGAGGCAGAGCAGGAGTGCCAGCGGCTGGCATTTTATCAGGAGCGTTTCACGCTGTTTTTGCAGCAGGCACAGGAACACGCCCGCCCGCAGCTGGAATTGAGTCACAAGCTGGGATTTGCTGCCGGACTGGCGGCGGCCATCCTCTGCCTCTGATGAAAGATAGGGGGAATGTGTATGGACATCGACCTGATTTTCAAGATCGCGGCCATCGGCATCATCGTGGCGGTGCTCAACCAGCTGCTCATCCGCTCAGGCCGGGAAGACCAGGCCATGATGACCACATTGGCGGGGCTGGTGGTGGTGCTGTCCATCCTGGTCAAGCAGATCAGCGTGCTTTTTGTCACCATCAAGTCCCTCTTTGCGCTATGAGCGCCCTCACGATGCTGGGACTTGCGGTGATGGGGGCTGTGCTGTACACCCTGTTCCAGAAAAGCGCCCCGGCTTTCGGGCTGTTCGTCTCGATGGGAGCCGCTGTCCTCGTACTATGGAAAATCAGCACGGCGGCGCAGACCGTGCTTTCCGGGCTGACAAAGCTGGAACAGCGGGCAGGCGGCGACGCCTTTTCCTGTCTGCTGCGGTGTACAGGCATCATCCTGCTGGCCGATTACGCCCACTCGCTCTGCGAGGAGGCGGGAGCTGAATCGCTGGCGTGGTGTACGGCACTGGCCGGACGGGTGCTGGTGCTTGCGGCAGCGTGGCCCCTGCTGGAAGAGATCGGCCAGAAGATAGGGAGCATCGCAGGATGAAAAGAGACAAGCTTTTCCGTTTGAGTCTGGCAATACTGTTCTTGTGGACGAGCTTTGCACTCGCGGCCCCGGCGGCGATGGCCGCTTCGAGCACAGCTCTGCCGGGCAGTTCTCTCTGGGAGCCCTATTTGCAGCAGAGCCGCATCGACCTCGAAAAGGCGGCATCCTCACCGTGGGAAACACTGAAAAGCTTTCTGCCCCAGTCCTTCGGCGCACTGGTGCGCCAGACGGCAAGTCGCTATACGTCAGTGCTCCTGTTCCTGACGCTGACAGCGGTGCTGGGGCTTCTTGCCGGGGAATGCACCGATGGGGCCTTGCTGGATCTGGTGGCGGCAGGCGGCTGCGGCGTCCTGCTCTGGGGGAGTCTGCTGGAAGAAGCCCGGAAGCTTTGTGAACAGGTGGAGAGCTGGCGCAGCTTTCTGTTGGGGTTCCTTCCCGTCTATGCCGGTGTCCTCACGATGGGAGGGGAAGGAGCAGCAGGCAGTGCGGCCAGTGGAGCGCTGCTGACGGCACTCTGCTTTCTGGCTCAGCTGGCAGCGGCCTTCGTTCAGCCGCTGCTCCACTGCTATCTGATGCTCAGCATGGCCTGCTGCGTCAGCTCTGAACCAGCCCTCGGCGTTTTCTGCAAGGGCGTCGGCAGTGCGCTCCGTCAGGCGCTGGGCTGGGCCGGAAAAATTCTGGTGGCTCTGCTGGGCCTGCAGAGGGCTGCGGCATTCCAGCTGGACCGCTTTTCGCTCCGTACCGGCCAGCTTTTGGCAGGGAGCGTTCCCATCATCGGGCAGACTCTCAGCAGTGCATCGGAATCCATCCTCGCGGGGATACAGCTCCTCAAGAGCGGGCTGGGGCTGGCAGCTCTGTCGGTGCTGGGCGCGGAGTTCGTGCCGCTCTATCTGGGACTGATGATACAGCTGGCTCTTCTGATGGGATGCAGCCTGCTCTGCAGCCTCACTGGCATCTCCCGCTGCCGCGCATTATTCGACTGTTTTGCCGAGGCAGTGCGCTGTATGGCAGCGGTGGTGGCGCTTTTCTTCGGGCTGGCGGCGGCAGGGGTGGCCCTGCTGTTCATCGTAGGAGGTGGTTCATGATGCAGGCACTGGAACGGGCAGCGGCAGTCTTCTGTACGGCCTGTATCTGCGCCGAGCTGCTCTCCCGCTTTGTCGGGCAGGGCTGGGGGCAGAAGTGCATAAAAGCGGTGGCGGGGCTATATATTCTAGTAGTCTTTGCGGATGCTCTGCCCGGCGCAAAGGCGCAGTTTGCCGCATTGGAACTGCCGCAGGTGCCGGCGGTCTCGGTAGGCAGTCTGGAGGATGCTGTTCTGGCACAGACGGCAGAAGAACTCTCCCGTACGCTCGAAGAACGCTGTCTCAGCGAGGCGGGCGTTTCGCTCAGGCTGAATATCAGTCTGAGCCGGGCCGCTGAGGGCGTGGAAGCGGCTGAGGTGCAGATCATCCCTCGGGACGCCGTCACTGCCTCGCAGAAGCGGGCAATCGAAGCGCTGCTGGAAGGACAGCTTCAGCTGGGACCGGAATGCATCAAATGGAACAGCCCCAACGGGGAGGATGTGCCATGAACAACGAGCTTTTTTCGCGGCTGAAGGACCTCGCGCAGAAGAAAAACCGCGCCCGGCTGGCGGTCTTGCTGGGCGCGGCGGCCATGCTGCTCATCCTGCTGTCGGAGCTGTTCACCCCTTCAGGGAAGACCGCCGCGGCAAGCGCCGCCCCGGCGGATGACAACATCTACCGCCAGCAGCTCGAGCAGCAGCTTTCCGACCTCATCGCGCAGGTAGAGGGCGCGGGAAAGACCACCGTGATGATAACACTGGAAAGCGGAGAGGAGACCATCTATGCTCTGGACACGCTCTCGGGACAGACCCAGGAACAGCAGACCCATGTGCTGCTGGACGACGGGACCGCGCTGGCACAAACGGTCTGCGCCCCCAGAGTGTGCGGGGTGGCCGTGGTGTGCGAGGGCGGAGGAGATGTCCGGGTCGCCGCCCGCATCACCGAGCTGGTGGGGGCGCTGCTGGATGTCCCGTCCAACCGCATCTGCGTAGAGCAGCGCCGGGAATGATTTTTTGCAGCGATGAAATATAAGTTATGCAAGGAGGAGACACAAATGAGAGCTATCACCAAGAACACACGCAGGGTCACAGCGCTGACCCTTGCGGCCGCGCTGGTCGTGGCGGTATACCTTAACTGGCAGTATGCCCGCACCGGCATCGGCGTGGATGAAGAGGCTGTCAACGTCTCGGCGGTGGCTGTAGAGGGTGAGCCTGTGGCGGCACCCGTTACCGACGGGCTGATGACGGAGGCTGAAGCGGTATCCAGTGCCAACAAGAATTATGGGGAGGCCCAGCTCGTCAGCGTGGCCAACGATGCAGGAGCGAAATTCTTTGAGGAAGCCCGTCTCAAGCGTCAGAAAGCTCACGATGAAGCGATGGACACGATCCAGAAGACCCTCAAGACCTCGGGCCTTTCCGCCGAGGAGAAAAAAGGTTATACCCAGCAGCTGACTTCCAACCTCGAAGACCTCAACGCGGAAAATGAGATAGAAACGCTGGTCAAGGCGAAAGGCTTTGCCGACTGCCTCTGCTTTTTGCAGTCCGGCCGGGCTGACCTGACCGTGATGACCTCCGGCGACGCGCTGACGGCAGCACAGGTGGCCCAGATACGGGACATCGTGCTCAGCAAGAGCGAGGTGACTGCGCAGAATATTACTGTGGTGGAAGTGAAGTAAGGTGTTGTATAAAACCGGAGAAAATGGTATAATGACATCAAAGGTTTTGCAAAGGGATCCTCTCTTTGCATGAAACGCATAAAATAAAATGGGCATTCGCTCATTTTGGATGGAGGGCCATAGAATGGATTTACAGAACATGGATCTTAAAGGCGGCAGTCTGCAGATCTCCACAGAGGTCATCGGCAAGATCGCCCGCTGTGCAGCGCTGGAGATCGAGGGTGTGGCAGAGGTGTCCTGCGGCAAGCAGAACCGGAAGGTGAAAGATCTTCTCGAGCGCGCCAACGTCCAGTCGCCCGTTACCGTAGAGATGCGGGACGGCACGGCAGAGATCACTCTGGAAATTGTAGCAGCCTTTGGCGCACGCATCCCGGCTGTGGCCGAAAAGGTGCAGGAAAACGTCAAGTCTGCCGTCCAGAACATGACCAATGTCACGGTCAGCCGCGTTGACCTCGTCATTGCCGGTCTGGCCCCGGCGGCTGAGCCGCAGGCCTGAGCCGAGAAACAAAACGTAAACGAAAATTGCGGCCGGCCTTCCCGCAAAAGGGAGGGCCTTGCCGCTGTGAGAGGAACATTATGGAAAATATTCTGCCCCGTCGTGAAGCACGCGAAAATGCATTTCTGCTGGCATTTTCTCAGACCTTTGGTGACATTCCCCTGCAGGAGGCTCTGGACAACCACCACGAGTGCGACGAAGAGCATCCGGTGGATGTCTTTGGCCAGCGTCTGCTGCGGGCTTATTATGAGCATTCCGCAGAGGTGGACGACCTCATCAGCGCCCATCTGCGCAACTGGACGATGGAGCGCCTGCCCCGCGTGAGCCTGACGGTGCTCCGTCTGGGCCTGGCCGAGATGCTGTACGGCGACGAGAAAAAGCCTGGTGTCGTCATCAATGAGGCAGTCGAGCTGACCAAAAAGTATGGCGCAGACGAGGATTATCAGTTCGTCAACGGCCTGCTGGGTACGGTGGCACGCGAGCAGGGTCTGGACGCAGAGCCTGAGCAGCTGTGAGCAGCTATACGCTGGGCATCGACACCAGCAATTATGCAACCTCTCTGGCCGTCTTTAATACAGCCGGAGAGGTTGTTTGCGCAAAAAAGTGTTTCCTTCCGGTGAAGGAGGGCCAGCTGGGCCTGCGCCAGAGCGACGCCCTTTTTCATCACACAGTCGCCCTGCCCGAGATGCTGGCAGAACTGGGCAGCGAGTTTGACTTGACCCAAATCAGCGCCGTAGGTGTGTCGGAAAAGCCGCGCCCGGTAGAGGGCAGTTATATGCCCTGTTTTCTGGCGGGCGTCAGCGCTGCCGAGGCCTTCGCGCTGGCCCGGGGCATCCCGCTCGTCCGCACGACCCATCAGCAGGGCCATGCGGCGGCGGCACTGTTTGCGGCCAAGGGTGAAGAGCTCTTCCGCGAGAAAACACTGCTGTTCCACATTTCCGGCGGCACGACTGACCTGCTTCTTTGCGATGAAGTGAAGCATATCGAGACGCTGGGGACCAGCTCCGACCTCTACGCCGGACAGGCTGTGGACCGTGTGGGCGTCAAGCTGGGCTTTAGATTCCCGGCTGGCGTCGAAGTCTCCCGTCTTGCCGCGGAATGTGATGAGACGATAAAACCGAGATCCAGTGTCCGAGGCATGGAATGCAGCCTTTCCGGGCTGGAAAACCAGTGCAATGCTTTGTTGACAGCTGGCAAAAGCCCTGCCTATGTCTGCAAGTACTGCCTGCTCTGCGTGGCAGATACCGTGGTCAAGATGACCAAAGCGGCTCAGAAGGAATATCCCGGGCTTGCTGTGGTCTGTGCAGGCGGCGTGATGAGCAGTGACATCATCCGCAGCTGGGTGCAGCAGCGCCTCCCGCAGGTGTATTTCGTACCCGGCCAGTATTCCAGTGACAACGCCATCGGCGTGTCTATCCTCGCCGCACGGGAGGCCGGGCTATGGCTGAAGTGATCACTGTCTCGGCCCTGAACCAGTATGTCAAGACGCTGCTGGATGCAAATGACATCCTGTTCGATTTGGCGCTGCGGGGCGAGATCGCAAACTTCGTACAGAACGCCCGCAGCGGCCACTGTTATTTCTCTCTCCGGGACGCCAGCGCCAGTGTCAAAGCGGTGATGTTCCGCTCGGATGCGCGGCGGCTGGGCTTCCGCCCGGAAGAGGGCATGAAGGTAGTCGTGCGATGCCGCGCGACTCTTTATGAGCGGGACGGAGCGTTCCAGATCTATGTCAACGAGATGTTCCCGGACGGCATCGGTGCGGCGCAGCTTGCTTTCGAGCAGCTGAAAGCCAAACTCGAGCAGGAGGGACTTTTTGCGGTAGAGCACAAAAAGCCGCTGCCCGCGTATCCCAAATGCATCGGCGTCGTCACCAGCAAGACCGGCGCGGCATTGCAGGACATTCGCAATGTCATTGGCCGGCGCTGGCCTGCGGCAAAGCTCCTGCTCTGCCCGGTCAATGTGCAGGGCTTTGAAGCGGCGCAGCAGATTGCAGATGCCATTGGAAAGCTGGACAAAAGCGGCCGGGCAGACGAGATCATCGTAGCCCGGGGCGGCGGCAGCAGGGAAGACCTCTGGGTCTTCAACGCCGAGGTCATCGCCCGGGCAGCTTACCGCTGCAAAGTGCCGCTCATCAGCGCCATCGGGCATGAGATAGACTTTACCATTTTGGACTTTGTGGCGGACCGCCGTGCGCCGACCCCGTCGGCTGCGGCAGAACTAGCCGTGCCGGACCGTGCAGAGCTTCTGCGGGTGCTGTCCCGGCTGGAACAGAGCTGCCAGAATGCGATGCAGAACCGTCTGGATGCAGCGTCTGGTCGTCTGATGATGGCTGAGCAGCAGCTTTCCTATGACATGACCCGTCGGAAATTGACCGGTGGGCGGGCAGAGCTTGCCGTGAAGCAAGAAAAACTTAAGGCCGCAGCACAGAGTTGCATTCAGCAGCGACAGGCGCAGCTGCGCCATGCCGCTGCGCTGGCCGACTCGCTCAGCCCCTACCGGGTACTGGGGCGCGGCTATGCGATGGTATACGACAGCAAAGGCAGGCTGTGCAGTACAGACGCTCTTGCAGCCGGTGATAAGCTCACCCTGCGCGGTGCAGTACACACAGCAGAATGTACGGTCATGTCCGTGGAGGAACTGAATGAGAGCACCCAAAAGCTTTGAAGACGGCATGGCCCGTCTGGAAACCATCCTGAGCCAGATGCAGAGCGAAGAGACGACCCTTTCCGAGTCGGTCAAGCTCTACGCAGAAGCGGCTTCGCTGATGGAATACTGCCATGCTGCGCTGGAAAAAGCGTCTCTCCAAATGGAGGAGATCGACGCCGCCCGCAGCGAACAGACAGACCCCGAAGCAGAAGAATAAAAGCAACCAGCTTGCAGGGAGGAACCACTATGGAGAGCGCAGAGTATAAAAAACAGTATGGCGAATATCTGGCCCGTGCAGAAAAGGCATTGAATCAGGCGTGCGAGCGCTATCTTCCTGAGGGATCTGACGTCTGCCGCGCAGCACGCTACAGCCTGCTGGGCGGCGGAAAGCGTATTCGCGCTGTGCTGGTGCTGGCCGTGTGTGATATGCTCCACGGCAATGCCGAGGCAGCTGAGCAGTTTGCAGCCGCAGTCGAGATGCTGCACTGCTATTCGCTCATCCACGATGATCTGCCCTGCATGGATAACGACGATATGCGCCGCGGCAAGCCCTCCTGCCACAAGGCATTCGGCGAATCCACCGCGATGCTGGCCGGTGACGTCCTGCTGACCGAGGCTTTCGAGGCAGTCGCCGGTGCGCCTGCTCCCGCTTCTGTCTGTGTCCACGCGGCACAGGCGCTGGGCGCAGGTGCAGGCAGCCGAGGCATGGTGTACGGTCAGGAACTTGATTTGAAATACGAGGCGCTTGCCGCTGCCGAGGGACAGCTCCGTCTCATCCACCGCCACAAGACCGGCGCACTCATCAATGCAGCCATCCAGATGGGCGGTGCTGCAGCACAGGCCGACGAGGTCCAGCGTAAGGCGCTGGAAGCATATGCTTATGGCATCGGTCTCGTGTTCCAGGTCGTGGACGATGTGCTGGACGTGGCCGGGACCGCCGAGCAGCTGGGCAAACCCATTGGCAGCGACAGCGAAAACGGCAAAACGACTTTTGTCACCCTGTTCGGCGTTGACGGTGCCATGCAGCTGGCGGAAAAGCTGAATGACGAGACCTGCACAGCGCTGCGCGACGCATTCGGCGAAAAGAGTGCGTTTTTGGAGCAGCTGGCCCGCACACTGCTGAACCGCCGCAGCTGAGCCGGCCGCATTCTGCGCCGAAATCGTCTCAGAGATCACACAGGACTACTTATCGCAAATGCGCTGCTTTTTGAGACGTCGGCTGTGGGATTGCGATAAAATTCAAGAAGGTGAACAAACTATGCAATTTATCAAAGAATTGTTCTCGGTCAACGAGATATTGACCGTTTCCATCATGAGCTGGTTCGTTGCACAGGTACTCAAGACCATCATCAACTTTATCCTGCTGGGCAAGTTCCAGCTCGAGCGGATGTGGGGCGACGGCGGTATGCCCAGTGCCCACAGCGCGACCGTCTGCGCGATGGTCATTGCCGCAGCCCGCAGCGAGGGAGTCAGCTCGGCTATTTTTGCCGTGGCCAGTGTGGTCGCCATCATCACCATGCACGACGCAATGGGCGTGCGCCACGAGACGGGCGAGCAGGCCAAGGTGCTCAACCAGATGATCGAAGAGTGGATCGACATCAGCGAAAAGAACTCTCCGTTTTTGCAGAATATGCATCTGAAGGAGATGGTCGGCCATACGCCCCTGCAGGTCATGGCCGGCATGGTCGTCGGCATCGTGGTCGGCTGCCTGTATCCCATGCACCTTGTCTAATCAAGAAACATCCGGAATTTGAAATGTGAGGAGGATAGTCATTTTATGCATCCTTCATTGCTTCAGAATATTTCACAGCCTCGTGACCTGAAGCGCTTGAGCAGCGCGCAGATCCAGCAGCTCTGCGGCGAGATCCGTCAGTTTCTGCTGGACAGCGTATCCAAAACAGGCGGTCATCTTGCCTCCAATCTCGGTGCGGTCGAGTTGACGGTAGCACTCCACCGTGTCTTTGAGACTCCTCGGGATGCTTTCGTGTTTGACGTAGGACATCAGTGCTACACTCATAAGCTCCTGACCGGGCGGTATCAGCGCTTTGGCACCTTGCGGAAGCTGGACGGCCTTTCGGGCTTTCCGAATCCCAATGAGAGCGCCCATGATGCTTTTATCGCCGGACACGGCAATACGGCCCTTTCTGTTGCCATCGGCATCGCATGGGCCAAAAAGCTGAAGGGGGAGCCGGGCCATGTGGTGGCCATCATCGGCGACGGTGCATTCACCGGCGGCATGGTCTACGAGGGAATGAACAATATCGGAAAGCTGGACAATCTCCTGGTCATCCTCAACGACAATAAAATGTCCATTTCCCACAATGTCGGTGCGCTGGCAGGCTATCTGGGCCATCTGCGCACCACGAACGGCTATTTTACGGCCAAGGAAAATGTCAGCAGCTTCCTGAACGGTGTGCCTGTCATCGGAGCGCCCATCAAAAGCGCTCTTCAGAACAGCAAAAAAGCGGTCCGCCGGGCCATGTACCATTCCACGATGTTCGAGGATATGGGGTTTCACTATTTTGGACTCATCGACGGCCACGACGAGCCGGAACTGGAGCGCATTTTCCAGACCGTTTGCGCTCAGCCCGGGCCGACGCTGCTCCATGTCGTGACGAAGAAAGGCAAGGGCTATGCGCCTGCTGAGTCGAACCCCGGCAACTACCATGGCGTTTCCAGGTTCGACCCGACCGGCATCCCCGACCCCGAGGTCGCTCCGGCAGAGTCGTTCTCGAGTGCCTTTGGCCGGACGCTCAGCGCCGCCGGAAACACCGACAAGACCCTCTGTGCCATTACTGCCGCCATGAAATACGGCACAGGTCTGCAGTTTTTCAGTCATGCCCATCCGGAGCGCTTCTTCGATGTCGGCATGGCCGAACAGCATGCCGTGACCTTTGCAGCCGGTCTGGCCAGCAAGGGGATGCTGCCGGTGGTCTGCATTTATTCGACCTTCCTGCAGCGCAGCTACGACCAGATCATCCATGACGTCAACCTTCTGCATGAAAATGTCGTCTTCGCGGTGGACCGTGCAGGTTTCGTCCCCGGAGATGGGGAGACACACCAGGGGATCTACGACCCGGCTTTTCTCAGCCAGACCGGAATGCCCATCTATTCGCCTTCAAACTACGAAGAACTGCGGCATTGGCTTCCCATCCTGCTGAGCCATGAGATGCAGGGTCCCCGGGCCATCCGTTACCCCCGCGGCGGAGAGAGCAAAGCTCTGGCAAAATACGGCTGCTCGGGCAAGGAGTACGATAAACTCATTTTCACACCGGGTGCAAAAGCCGCACTGGTGAGCTACGCCGACGAGGTAGAAGATGTTCTCGCTGCCGCAGAACTGCTGGCCAAAGAGGGCATCCCCTGCGATGTTTATAAGCTGGTGCGCATCTTCCCGTTTGAGGAAGAACTGATCCGTGACCTTTCTTCCTATCCCGTCGTTCTGATGGCCGAAGAGTGTGTGGCTTGCGGCGGCATCGGCGAACATCTTGCCCGCGCCCTGCAGGATGCTGGCTGGCAGGGCCGGTATATCCACCGTGCCGTGAGGGAGCTGTGTCTGCCTCATGCGACGGTGCCTCAAATCAAACAGGCGACCGGTCTGGATGCCGCACATCTGGCCGAGGCCGTGCGGGAAGCAGACCCGAAAGGAGAGAAAACACTTTGAAAATTCGTTTGGACCAATATCTGGTGCAGCACGGCATGATCCAGAGCCGTGAGCGCGCCAAAGCCCTCATCATGGCCGGTGTCGTTTTTGTCAACGAGCAGAAGGTGGACAAGGCTGGTGAGATGATAAAGGAAGACGCCAAGGTCGAGGTGCGCGGCCACGACATCGGCTATGTCAGCCGCGGCGGCCTCAAGCTGGAAAAGGCAATGCAGTGCTTTCCTCTGACGCCGAACGGCAAGGTCTGTATGGACATTGGTGCATCCACCGGCGGCTTTACCGATTGTATGCTGCAGAACGGTGCAGTCAAGGTCTATGCCGTGGACGTCGGCTACGGTCAGCTGGCATGGAGCCTGCGCACCGACGAGCGCGTCGTTAACATGGAGCGCACCAACATCCGCAATGTCACGCTGGACATGCTGGCAGAGCTTGTTGAGTTTTTCAGCGTGGATGTGTCGTTTATCTCGCTGCATCATATCTTCCCGGTGGCGCAGGCCATCACGACGCCCGACGCAATGGGCGTCTGCCTCGTCAAGCCTCAGTTCGAGGCTGGCCGCGAGAAGGTGGGCAAAAACGGTGTCGTCCGCGACCCTGCCACCCACCGCGAAGTGCTCCGTAATGCGATGGGCTATGCCGCTGCAAACGGTTTCGTCGTGCGCGGACTGGATTTCAGCCCCGTCAAAGGCCCTGAGGGCAACATCGAGTACCTGATGTTCGTCCAGAAGAGCGAACAGCCCGGTGTACTGGATGACTCTGTTGCCGAGCAGGTCGTAGCGGCAAGCCACAGCTCTCTGGACAAGTAAATCTGCTGGGAGACGGAGGAATAAACCGCCCTATGACTGTTTACATTTCGCCAAACCCCGGAAAGGAACAGGCTGCCGACACTGCCCGCCGGGCAGCGCAGCTCCTGCTGATGCAGGAAGCTGCCGTCCTGATGCGGGATGACCTGAAAGAGTCCTGCTATGTGGAAGGTGTACAGTACCTTCCTTTGGAAGAATGCCTTCCGCGCACCGACGTCATCCTGACCATCGGCGGCGACGGTACCATCCTGCACGAGGCAAATTTTACGCTGCAATATCAAAAACCCATCCTCGGCATTAACATCGGACGCTGCGGCTTCCTCGCCACCTGTGAGGTGGATGAAATGGAAGAAAAACTCGCCGCTCTGGTGCGGGGAGAGTATCTTCTGGACAGCCGGATGCTGCTCTATGTGCGGGTGCTGGGCGAGGATGGCTGGGAAGGCCATGCCCTCAACGATGTGGTCGTGACGAAAGGCCGTCTGCAGCAGGCCATCGACTTCAGCATCTACTGCGACGACATCCTTGTAGAGCATTACCGTGGTGACGGCGTCATCGTGGCGACCCCCACAGGCTCTACAGCCTATTCGCTGGCGGCCGGCGGGCCGATCTTGGACTCGCAGACCAAGGGCATCGTCGTCACGCCCATCTGTCCCCACAGTCTGACCAGCCCCGCAATGGTCTTTGCGCAGGAGCGCAAAATAAACATCTGTGTGGGGCAGGTCATCGACAACGAAGTGTTCCTGAGCTGCGACGGCGCAGCGGAATATCCGCTCAGTGCCGGCTCGACGGCGGAGATACGCCTCTCTGACCAGATCGTACAGCTCGTCACCTTCAGCAGGGCAGACCAGTTTCAGGCCATCGACCAGAAGCTGCGTAGCCGGAGATAATAACAAGAGGAGGCAAGGAATATGGGCCGAAACAATCCAGCTGAGGCAAAAGGCAAGACGGAACGTCAGCAGACGATCCTCCGCCTCATTCAGGAGCATCCCATCAGCCGACAGGAGGTACTTCTCGAGCATCTGCGCCAGGAGGGCTTCGAGGTGACACAGGCTACCATTTCCCGGGACATCCGGGAGCTGTGCCTCGTCAAAGCTGCCACCGCCGACGGCTACCGCTATGTTTCCAGCCACAACGAAAGCCTCAACCCCAAGATGCAGGGCCGATTTGAGACGATATTCCGCGAGTCGGTGCTTGGGGTGGATTTTGCCGGACATGTCGTGCTGGTGAAGTGCTACTCCGGCATGGCAAACGCTGCCTGTGAGGTGTTCGACGCCTTGAAATGGAAGAATGTCGTCGGTACGCTTTCCGGCGACGATACATTCCTTATCGTGGCCCGTTCGGAGCGGGACGCAAAGACCATCTGTTCGGAACTGACCCGTCATATCGGGCAGAAATAAACGCGGGAGTGAAACTATGCTGAGCAGCCTGCAAATCGAAAATGTTGCAGTTATCCAGAAAGCAAACGTCCATTTCGAAAAGGGCCTCAACGTCCTGACCGGTGAGACGGGCGCAGGTAAATCCATCCTCATCGACTCCATCAACGCCATTCTGGGCAACCGCACTTCCAAGGATCTTGTGCGCACCGGTGCGGCCAAGGCCGTCATCCGGGCGGCGTTCGAGGACGTGCCGCCTGCTGTTCTCGACAGCCTCGAAAAGGCAGGCTATGAGCGCTCGGAGGCCCTGCTGCTCAGCCGTGAGATCACCGCCGAGGGCAAGAGCACCTGCCGTATCAACGGGATGCCGGCCACTGCCGCCGTCCTGCGGGAGCTTTGCGGGGGGCTTATCAACATCAACGGTCAGCATGACTCCGTGGGCCTGCTGAACCCGGCCCGCCATGAGGGCATTCTGGATGCTTACGCCCAGAACAGTGCTGAATATCAGGCGTATTATGCTATCTACCGGGAACTGGTCGGCGTCAAAAAGACGCTGGACGCCATGATAACCGACGAGAGCGAAAAGCAGCGCCGTATCGACCTGCTGAGCTATCAGGTGCAGGAGATCGACGATGCCGGCCTGACGGCAGGGGAGGAGCAGACGCTGGAAAGCCGCCGCAAAGTGCTGACGAACGCTTCCATCATCCGGGACCGTATCGCACAGTGTTACGCGCTGCTCTCTGGCGGCGACGAGGCCCCGGGGGCTGTTGACCTTCTGGGCGAAGCCTCCAACGCTGTGGACGCAGCGGCACAGCTCGACGGAGAGCTGTCTGCCGGTGCGGGCCAGCTGCTCGACCTTTATTACACCGCAAAGGACGTCGCCGCAGACCTCATTGGCCGTCTGGATGCCTACGACACCAACGACGCAGAGCTGGACGAGATCGAGCAGCGCATCGACCTTATCTATAAGCTCCGTCGGAAGTACGGAGACACCGTAGAGGACATCCTTGCCTTTGGCGAACGGGCGCGGAAAGAACTTGAGATGATACAGTCCTCGCAGGAGAGGGTAGAGCACTTGCAGAAAGAGCAGCGCCGCCTTTACACCCTCGCGCGGGAAAAGGCCGAAGCTCTGACCCAGACCCGTCTGAAAGCTTTTGATGAGCTGAACAAGCGTATCTCTGGCACGCTGGACTTCCTGAACATGCCGGGTGTGCGGATGACGCTTCGCCATTCGCGCGGCCCGCTGGCCAGCCATGGACAGGACAGCATCGAGTTCTATATCTCCACAAACCCCGGCGAAGCCCCGAAGCCTCTGGCAAAGATCGCCTCGGGCGGTGAGTTGAGCCGTATTACCCTTGCCATTAAAAACGCAATGGCTGATAAGGATGCCGTGCCGACGGTCATCTATGACGAGATCGACAGCGGCGTATCGGGCAAAGCAGCCAGCCGTATCGGCGAGGTATTGCGTCAGAGCGCCGAGGGCCATCAGATCCTCTGCATCACTCATACCGCACAGATCGCTGCGCTGGCCGACTGCCATCTGCTCATTCAGAAAAATATCACGAACGAGCGTACCTATACTGAGATACACCCGCTGGACGAGAATGGCCGTGTAGAGGCGCTGGCCCGCCTCATCTCCGGCGACCATGTCACAGAGCTTTCGCTGGCCAATGCCCGGGAAATGCTGGGCCGGAACGCAGAAAAATAAGAAAAAGCCAGCGCTTGACATTCCGGCAGGGATGTGCTAAACTGAATCTCGTTGAAAGGCGAAGATGGGAACCGAGTACCCTGATGCGCTCTGCCCAGAGAGGCCCCGGCTGGTGAAAGGGGCTGCAGAGACGCAGGCGAAATACGTCCCTGAGCCGCAGGCTGAACGAATAGTAGGCTGTGCCGCGTGCGAGCGTTACAAACGCAGGAGTGTCACTCTACTCTG
>ENA-UONY01001873-UONY01001873.1-human-gut-metagenome-genome-assembly--contig:-CS9-NODE-1873-length-16212-cov-5.183202_pt1 | contig 16212 bp, 18 predicted proteins | sample MGYA00242465_ERZ724012 | MGnify/ENA metagenome assembly ERZ724012 | reverse complement strand
TTCCCGGTGCGTACCGGGCCGACAACGCCGATGTAAATATTCCCGCCGGTACGGGCGGCAATGTCTGCGTAAATTGAAGAATTGTCCATTCTGTCGTCCTCTCCTCATCAGTCTTACCAAAACTGTATGAGGTCCGGGACGAGAATATGCCGCCGGCAGCGTGCCGGCGGCATACGTTATGGACAATATGTCTGTGCGGTCTGATGGAGCACCTGACTGATGGCAAGCGTGACGTTCGGGAACTGCCGCTGAAGCCTCTCCTGCAGGACCGGGATGACCACATTTTCCGTGCAGAAGTGATCGGCGTCGATCAGGTTGATGCCAAGCTCCTCTGCCGCGAGGAAGCGGTCGTACTTTATATCTGCCGTCACGAAGGTGTCGCAGCCCTTCGCAGCCGCCAGCTCCAGCATATTCCCGCCGGAGCCGCCGCAAACCGCGATTCTTTCCACTGGCAGGCCACCGTCCACATACCGCAGCCCGTTGGCGTGCAAACATCCGGCAACATAGGGCAGAAATTCCGCCATGGTCATGGGGTTCGGAAGCTTCCCTACACGTCCGCAGGTAAGCGTGCGCCCGTCGGCCGCTGTACCGGCCGGCTCCAGGCCGCCCGTGACCTCCGCGCCCAGCGCCGCCATGAGCGCATCATTGACGCCGCCGTCGACAATGTCCAGATTCGTGTGCATACAGATGGCGGAAATGCCGTGCCGCGCCATGGTCAGCACCTTGCGTCCGGCGAGATCATCCGTCGTCGCGTGCCGCAGCGGCGTAAAGATGAGCGGGTGGTGCGAAACAATGAGCTGCGCGCGCAGCTCGATCGCTTCTGCGATCACGGCGTCTGTGATGTCCAGCGCCAGCAGTGCTTTTTTTACCGCAGTTCCACCGTCACCGACCAGAAAGCCGGCGTTATCAAAATCCATCTGATACCGCACCGGCGCGATCTCATTTAAGAAAGCGTAGATGTCATGGATGATCACCATGTCTGTACCTCCTTCAGGCAGGTTTGCAGCTGCGAGAGTCGCGCGTCGATCGCTGCCAGTTCCGCCGCCGGCGTCTGCTTTGCAAGCGCCATGCCGGCGCGTGCGCGCGTTTGCCGCCGGATCTCTTCCGTGAGGTGCTCCGGCAGCAGCGGATCGCGGCGGCGAAGCAGCAGCTGCTCCACCGTGTATGTCTGCCCGGCCGGCTGTCCAAGCACGCGCAGGGCAAGATAGCGCTTGCCGGCATCGCGGCAGAGGGTTGCGTCCTCGATCGTAAAACCGTTGTGCCAGAGCCAGTCCGTCAGTTCCTGCACTTTGGTCTGCGGCTGCAAAACGAGCCGTTTTCCCTGCCGCAGCCACGGCGTGGCCGCCAGGATCGCACAGATCGTTTCCCCGCCCATGCCGGCAATGGTGATGACATCCGCTGCCTGCGCGTCCGGAAATTGCAGACCGTCCGCCTGCACGAACCGAACGCGCTCCTCCAAGTCGTAAGCGGCTGCGGACTTCCGCGCATTGGCAAGCGGACCGACATGGATGTCGGCCGCGATGGCCGTTTGAATGACTCCATTTTGCAGCAGCCAGACCGGCAAATATCCGTGATCTGTACCGATATCCGCAGCGCAGGCGCACGGCGGCACGAAGTCCGCGACCATTTGCAGCCGCGGTGATAGACGAATGGAATCCATACATACTCCTCCGGAAACGGCAAAAGCCGGCGGTACGCCGGCTTTTGATCCATGTCTGTATCTTACAGGCTCTCCAGATAGGTGCGCAGCTGCTCGAGGAACTCGTCCGGATCCACGTCGTGTGCAAGGCAAGCCTGCTCCAGCGTCTCGCCACTGGCCATGGCGCAGCCGAGGCAGTGCATGCCGATGTTCTGGAACACGGGCATGGCCTCCGGCGCATTGGACAGGATCTCCGAAATCATCGTATCTCTGGAAATTTCAAACATAATCTTTTTACCTCCGGTAGTTTGCTTGTGAGAAAATGATTGGGTCGCACGAAGCGCCCCAATCATTTTAACCAGTTTATCTGCTGATTAGTGCTGCTCTCTCATCTTCGCGAAGCACTCGCTGCAGTAGACAGGACGGTCAGACTTCGGCTCAAACGGAACTCTGGCCTCGCCGCCGCAGGCAGCGCAGGTAGCAGTGAAGAACTCGCGGGGACCGCGGGCGGCGTTCTTGCGCGCGTCACGGCAGGCCTTGCAGCGCTGGGGCTCATTCTGGAAGCCCTTTTCCGCATAGAATTCCTGCTCACCGGCGGTGAAAACGAACTCTGCGCCGCACTCTTTGCACTTCAACGTTTTGTCTTCGAACATGATAAATCCTCTCTTTTGAAAAACTTGCCTCTCGGCTATATTGCGTTCAGCTCTTGCTGAAGTCGCTGAAATTGGGGAGCCGCGCCAGTTTGCGGCGGATCCGCTGCACGGCATTGTCAATGGATTTTTCGGGTTTGTTCGTCTCGGCCGCCATCTCGGCATAGGAAAGGCCGGACAGATACAGCCGAAGCACCCGCGCTTCAAACGCTGACAAATACCGGGTAAATGCGGACAATAGCTCTTGTTCACTCTCTCTGGCCAGAACCTGCTCCTCAGTAACACGACAATTTGCTTCCGGATAGCTGGACGCCTGGGTCTGTGATTCTTCTGAGAGGATGCTGTCTAGGGAAATGCCGCTGTTGAGCGGAGAATGCTTCTGTCTGGAAGCGGACTTGATGGCACTGTAAATGCGGTTGCTGATACAAACCTCTGCAAACGCTTTGAAAGGCACGTTGGACGCCGGGTCATACTGCCGGATGGCAGAGAGCAGGCCAAGCATTCCTTCCTGAATGAGATCCTCGCTGTCACCGCCGATGAGAAAAAGCGGCCGCGCGCAAATGCGCACCAGGCGGCTGTAGCGCTCTGCGAGCGCTTCCTCCGCGTCGGCATTCCCGGCACTCACCAGTGCCAGCAGCTCTGCATCAGACAGTTTGGAATCATCCTTCATAACCTTCAAAACTCCAATACCACTCAAAACAAATTATAACTAAAAACGTTGAAAAGTCAATACATTTTTGTACAAAATGCACGTTTCGGGGACATTCAGCGCTTTTTTCAGAGATCTATCTCCTGCTGGCCGATGTATTCCAGGCCAAGATGCTCATAAGCACGGCGTGTGACGCAGCGGCCGCGGGGCGTGCGCGTCAAAAAACCCTGCTGCAGCAGATACGGCTCATAGACGTCCTCGAGCGTCACGGCCTCTTCGCCAATCGTCGCCGCGAGCGTTTCCAGGCCGACCGGCCCGCCGTGATAGAATTCGATGATACTGCGCAGCATCCGCCGGTCCGTCGCATCGAGGCCCATCTCGTCCACTTCCAGGCGCAGCAGCGCGGCGTTGGCGACCTCTTTGGTGATGACGCCGTCGGCGCGCACCTGCGCATAGTCGCGCACGCGCTTGAGCAGACGGTTGGCAATGCGCGGCGTGCCGCGCGAGCGCGAGGCGATCTCATACGCGCCGGCACTGTCGATCTCCACCTTGAGGATACCGGCGCTGCGTTCTACGATCTTCTGCAGCTCGGCCGGGCTGTAGAGCTCCAGACGCAGATTGACGCCGAAGCGGTCGCGCAGCGGCGCGGTCAGCTGTCCGGCGCGCGTGGTCGCTCCGATGAGCGTAAAGCGCGGCAGATCCAGCCGGATCGAATTGGCCGACGGCCCTTTGCCGATGATGATGTCGATCGCGTAGTCCTCCATGGCGGGGTAAAGGATCTCCTCGACTGCGCGGTTGAGGCGGTGGATCTCGTCCACGAAGAGAATATCATGTTCCTGCAGGTTGGTCAGCAGCGCCGCCAGATCGCCGGCCTTTTCGATCGCCGGGCCAGAGGTGATGCGCATGTTCACGCCCATCTCGTTTGCGATGACGGCGGCCATCGTCGTCTTGCCAAGCCCCGGAGGGCCGTAGAGCAGCACGTGGTCGAGCGGCTCGCCGCGCAGGCGCGCCGCGTCGATGCAGACCTGCAGGTTCTCTTTCGCTTTTTCCTGACCGGTATAATCCTTCAGCAGCCGCGGGCGCAGAGAGCCCTCGCCGGAATCCTCCGGAAGCACGCGGGAAGAGGTGACGACCTCCTGCTGGGCGTCCTCGGAAAAACTGATACTCATATACGCTCCCTCCCCTGCTTACTGCTGCATCATGGCGCGCAGCGCGGCCTTGATGATCTGATCCGCGCTCATGCCCTCGATGGACGGCAGCGTGCGCAGCGCCGCATTGATCTCCGGCATGCTGTAACCGAGCACGGACAGGCCGGCGATCGCATCGCTGCGCGCGGCCGAGGCCGCGTCCGACGCGGGCACTGCCGGCGTCAGGTCTGCAAAGTCCACGCTCGCGCTCTCTTTGGCCATTTTGTCCTTGAGCTCGAGCAGGATGCGCTGCGCAATGCGCTTACCGATGCCCGGCGCGCTCGTGAGCGCCTTTTCATCGCCGTTGAGCACCGCCAGCGCCAGCCCGTCCGGCGTGTTGGACGAAAGGATCGACAGCGCCGCCTTCGGTCCAACGCCGGAGATGCCGAGCAGCAACTCAAAGCAGTGCTTTTCGCTCTTGCTGGCAAAGCCGTAGAGATCATGTGCATCTTCGCGGATGCACTCATACGTATAGAGCTTGGCGCGCTCGCCCGTTCTGACGCTGCTGATCGTGTTCAGGCTGGCGTTGAGCGCATAGCCCACGCCGCCGCACTCCAGCACGACCAGATTCGGTTCGATATCGGTAACGACTCCGTTTATGTGGTAGAACATGGATCAAATCTCTCCTGTTGATGGATCAAAGATGTGGCGCTGCGCGCATGGCAGAGCGCGATAGCGACGGCGTCCGCCGCGTCGTCCGGCTTCGGCACGGCCTGCAGGGACAGGATGCGGCGCACCATGTCCATGACCTGCTTTTTGTCCGCACGGCCATAACCGACGACCGCCTGCTTGACCTGCAGCGGCGTGTATTCATAGATCTGCAGCCCGGCCTGATAGCCCGAGAGCAGGATGATGCCGCGGCCATGGGCAACGGCGATGCCGGTCGTGATATTCGTATTGAAAAACAGCTCCTCGACCGCCATCACTTCCGGGTGAAACTGCGCGATGAGTTCATTCAGGTCGCGGTAGATCTGGTCGAGCCTGCTGGACAGCTGCGTTTTGGCCGGCGTCGTGATCACGCCGCAGGTCAGCAGACGCTGGCTGCGCTTTTCCGCGTCCAGCACTGCGAAGCCGACCGTGGCAATGCCGGGGTCAACGCCCAGGATCCGCATATGCATCACTCCAATTAAATAAATATAGCATATTTTCGCCCCGTAGGCAACTGCCGGGAAAAGAAAAAGCGCCCCGAATCGTTTCGGAGCGCTTGAAAACACACAGGTCACGCACGCGGGTGCGCTTTGTTGTAGACATCCTTGAGCTGCTTGCTGACAAGGTGCGAATAGATCTGCGTCGAGGAGATGTCCGCATGGCCGAGCATTTCCTGAATGGCGTGGATATCCGCGCCGTTTTCCAGCAGATGCGCCGCGAAGGAATGGCGCAGCGTGTGCGGTGTGATCGTCTTTTCGATGCCGGCCTTGGTCTGATAGTTCTTGATGAGCTTCCAGAAGCCCTGACGCGACATCCGTTCCCCGCTGACGTTGACGAACAGCGCCTGTTCATCCGGTGCTGCGATCATCTGCGGGCGGATGAAGTTGATGTACTCCGTGAGCGCACGGACAGCCGCCGGATACATGGGGATCATGCGCGCTTTATCGCGGCCCTGGCAGCGGATAACACCGGCGGACAGATTTACATCCGTAATGTTGAGCGAGATCAGTTCACTGACACGGATACCGGTCGCATACAGCAGCTCGAGCATGGCGCGGTCACGGTAGCCCTTGGCGTCCGTGCACTCCGGCTGCGCCAGCAGCAGCTCGACCTCTTTGCTCGAGAGGATCTGCGGCAGCTTCTGCTTGGCCTTGTCCGGTACGAGCTTGCCGGTCGGATTGTGCTGCACATAGTGATTGTTGAGCAGGAACCCATAGAAATTTTTCAGCGATGCGATCGCCCGGGAAACCGTGGCAACGGACTTGCCGTTACTGCGCATCCAGTCGATGTATTCACACAGCTCTTCCTCTTCCGCGGAGCCAAGATCGGCATCCGTGTGTGCGTGCAGATATTCGCTGAGTTGGCGGATATCCCGCAGATATGAGGAAATCGTATTTTGCGACGAGCGCTTGACATCGCGCAGGTAGGACTCGAACAATTCCATTCCGTCGGAATCCCGCATGACGACTTCCCCCTTTCCAATCAGATTTCATCCACAGTGACCACAGGTCACAGAATAAGCCGTGTGAAAAACGGTACTGCATAGCACGCGGCGGCCGCAGCCGCCAACAGCAGGCAGAACACAAGCGCCAGCTCCCGGGAATATCGCTCCGATGATACGGGGACTGGCAGGCCGCGCCGCTGCTCGAGCAGACGCACAGACATCTGCGCGCAGAGCGTTCCGAGCAGAAACAGCGCCGGCACAAGAAAAATGCCGGGCAGACCGACTGCGACGCAGGAGAGCCAAAACGCATGGTCGCAGCCGGAATTCAGGAAGGCGGCCGCCGTACAGGCGGACAGAAAGCCTTTGATCCCGAAAACGGCCGGAATCAGCAAAAAACCAAGATACGACGTAGACAGCAGCAAAAACGCGAAACCGTAGGCGCACGAGACGCACAGCTCCGGCAGCAAGCCGCCGTACAGCGTCCCACCCGCGCCGCTGCTGCTCAAAAAGGAAAGAACCGGATTTGACGGCTCCGGCAGCGCAGCATTGGCGCCGAAGCAGCAGCCGATCACATAGCCCACCGCCATACCGACCGCGAGCAGCGGCGGCAGCGGAAAGCGGGAGACGGCCGGTTTCCGGCGCACACGCAATCTGTTATGTCGCACATTCATCACCACTGACAGCCTATGAACACGCGCTCATAACATGACAATTTACATAATGCGTTGTAGACATAATATAATACAAATCGAAAATGTTATCAAGTAGTTCGTCAGAATTTGTTCATTTTTGTTTATTATGACAAGAAATTATGTTAACAATATTATGTAAACCGCGTAACTGAGCAGAAAGAGATGCCCAGTATTTCCAGCGGTATATGACTATATTTCGGTAATCATTGCGTATCTAACGCAATATATAGGTAATCAAACGATGATTATGTAAACCTTCCGCCTGATTACCAACCGTAATATCTCTTCTGTTTCCGTTTTTTCTTCTTTGTTCTATTTCGTAACTTTTTATGAAAAATGCACGAACCGACGATCGCAGCAGCCAGCGCGGTCAGCAGCGTCATGGCGGTAGCGGCGCAGAAAACCTGCGCGCCAACGGCCGCCTTCAGGATGAGATATCCGATCGCCCACACCGCCCATGTCATCGCTCCGCCAAGTGCCCTCCCCTGCTCCGGCCGCGGCGAGAGCGCGCCGGCAGCAAGACACGCAAGCCCGCAGCACACCAACGCAGCAAGGCGCACATCTGTGCCGGGCAGCACATCGTGATTCATGGCCAGCGCAGCCAGCCAGCTCAGCAGCAGCGCGAGTCCAAGTCCGGCCAGGCCGGCCGCCGCCGCGCGCGAGAGCATCGGCAGCCATTTTTGTTCCGTATTCAAAAAAACACCCCCTGCAGAACGTATGCATCACAGCATATTCCTGCAGGGGGTGAATCATTCCGAAAGCAGCGTTACACCTCGGGGCCCTTCGGCTCCTCGTGCTTCGGCTCTTCCTTTTTTGCTTCTTTTGCTTTCTGCTTGGCAGCCTTGCGATCCTGAGCTTCCTTGGCAGCCTGCGCCTCGGCGCGGGCGTTCGTGGAAATGGCCCACTTGGCGACCTGGATGCGAACCTGATCCTCGCTGGTCTCGAAGGTCACGCTGTCGTCCGTGACGTGGACGACTTTGCCCATCATACCGCCGATCGTGACGATATCGTCACCGACTTTCAGATTGGAACGCATTTCATTGAGCTTTTTCTTCTTCTTGTTCTCCGGAAGGATCAGGAACAGATAGAAGATGACAAGCATCAGAATGATCATGATAATGGATGAATATCCGCCAGAGCTTCCCATGGTTTTACCTCCGTATAAAGATAAAGATATTATATCTGCTTTCCTATGCAAATGCAAGCATTAAATGCGCATATCGAGTACGGATGTGTAACTTTTCCGGAACGTCTCATACTCCCCTGCCTCGATCGCCGCGCGGATGCGCTGCATGAGCGTATTATAAAAATACAAATTATGCATCACGGCAAAGCGCATGGCCAGCATTTCCTCCGCTTTGAACAGGTGGCGCAGATAGGCGCGGGAATACCGCCGGCAGACCGGGCAGTCGCACTGCGGGTCGATCGGCTGCTCATCGCGCTGATATTTTTCGTTTTTAATGTTGATGATGCCTGACCACGTGAACAGATGTCCGTGGCGGCCGTTGCGCGCCGGCATGACGCAGTCGAAAAAGTCCACGCCGCGCGCGACGGATTCGATGATGTTCCCCGGTGTGCCGACGCCCATCAGGTAGCGCGGCTTGTCGGCCGGCATATAGGGCTCGACGGCAGCAATGGTATCATACATCTCCTGCGTCGTCTCCCCCACCGCGAGGCCGCCGATCGCATAACCGGCCAGATCGAGGTCTGCGATCTTCTTCATATGCTCAATGCGCAGATCGTGAAAAATGGTGCCCTGATTGATGCCGAAGAGCACCTGGCCGGGATTGACAGCATCGTCACGGCCGGTGTAATCCGTGAGCGCCGCCTTGCAGCGCTGCAGCCAGCGATACGTCCGGTCGCAGGAGTTTTTCACGTAGTCGTACGGCGACGGGATCTTGATGCACTCGTCAAACGCCATCGCAATATCCGAGCCAAGATTGGCCTGAATGCGCATACTCTCTTCCGGCCCCATGAAAATGTGCCGGCCGTCCACATGGCAGTTGAAGGAAACGCCTTCTTCCGTGATCTTCCGAAGCTGCGCCAGCGAAAAGATCTGGAATCCGCCGCTGTCGGTCAGAATCGGTTTTTCCCAGGTCATGAATTTGTGCAGGCCGCCCAGGTCGCGGATCAATTCGTCGCCGGGACGCACGTGCAGGTGGTACGTGTTGGACAGCTCGACCTGGCAGCCGATCGTTTCCAGATCCTCCGCCGAGAGCGCGCCCTTGATGGCCGCTTGCGTGCCGACATTCATGAACACCGGCGTCTGCACCGTACCGTGCGGCGTTGTGAACGCGCCGCGGCGCGCATGGCCGTCTTTGCAAATCAGTTGAAACATAGCTTGCTTGCCTTTCTGTTTGGATTGCCTACTTATTCTAACAGATTGCAGCATCAAGTCAAGCGTTCCCGGAAGATTTGCGTGTCAATGCACCGGCACTTTTTGCGTGTGTTTTTCAGCGCTTCCAGGCCCAGCATCACGGCAATACCGAGCACAAACCAGAGAATGTGAAAATCAGAGAGCCATGACGTGCTGCGGCACCTTCAGCGTCGTCGGGCCGACAACGATCGCATAGAGGGAACCGAGCATCATGCCCAATACGGCATAGGTGACGGCGCCCGGCGCTTTGCGCATCCAGCCGCGGATGCAATGCGGAGCAATGGCAAAGCCCGCGAGCAGGCCCAGCCCAACCGCCGCCAGCAGCCAGAACTGGCCGAACTGAAAGTGCAGCAGGTCTTTCATTGCCGCGATCACGGGCAGGCAGAGTCCGCACGACATCAGCAGAGACGAACCGGAGATGCCCGGCAGCACCATCGCCGAGATCGCCAGCGCCCTGGCCGCAAACGCATACAGCGCCGTGCCGATGCCGAAGCCGAGGTCGTTGACCAGCGCGGACAAACGCAGCGCCGAGAGCCCGACGACCAGCACAAGGCCGCCCAGAAACGGCAGCCAGTTTTCCCGAAACGCGCCAAGCACGGCGCCGCTGAGGTCTACATAGCAGTCATAGCGCATCCAGTCGGTGTGGAACGTGAGCTCGACAAGCGTACCGTCCCGGGTGAAAAGGCGATCCCGTCAGAGCAGAAGTCGGTCGATCTGGAGCATCTGTCGCACTGGCTGGATAAGTACGACGGCAAGTATGCGCTCGGCGCCTGCTCCTGCCGTCGGTCCCGCAGAGTGCGCGATGAGGGCTGCGGCCATCTGGAAGAGGACATATGCATTGCCGTCGGTGACATGGCGACCTACGCCATCGAGACCAACAAAGCGCGCCCTGCAACGCGCGAAGAGGTCATGGAGATCCTGCAGCGCGCCGAGAAAAACGGCTTTGTGCACCAGATCACGAATATTGACGGCGAGGACAAGATCCTCGGCATCTGCAACTGCTGAGTCTGCTCCTGCTACGCGCTGCGCACCAGCCAGCTGTTCAACACGCCGAATATGTCCGCATCCGATTACCGCGCGTATGTCGATCCGGAAAAGTGCGTTGCCTGCGGTCAGTGCGCCGAGGTGTGCCCGGCGGGCGCCGCCAAGCTCTGGCAGAAGCTGTGTACGAAGGAGGGGCCGATCGTCTATCCGAAGCAGGTGCTGCCGGATGAGACCAAATGGGGCCCGGAAATGTGGAACGAAAATTACCGAGACGACAATCCGTCCGCCAATTGCTATGACACCGGCACCGCCCCCTGCAAGAGCAACTGCCCGGCGCATATTGCCGTCCAGGGCTATATCCGCATGGCTGCCGAAGGCCGCTACATGGACACGCTCAAGCTTATCAAAAAAGAGAACCCCTTCCCCGCCGTCTGCGGCAACATCTGCGACGGCCTCACGCTTCAGACCGCACAGCCGGACATCTTTGTTGGCGGCGATGTGGCCACCGGGCCGAAGTTTGCGATCGACGCCATTGCCGCCGGCAAGGAAGCCGCCATTTCCCTGCACCGCTACGTGCACGAGGGCCAGAGCCTGACGATCGGCCGCAACCGCCGCGTGTATCCCGAGCTGGACAAGCGCAATGTTGCCCTGCCGACGGCGTGCTTCGACGCGCCGGTACGGCAGGTGCCTGCGGCGCTCTCCGGCGCGGAAGCGCGCAAGACGTTCCGCGACCCGCGCTGCACGTTCACGGAAGAGCAGGTCAAAAAGGAGGCGCCCCGGCCAAAATGGCCGGGGCGCGCTTGCATTGCTGCATATTATTCGATCGTGATGGTCGTGTGCTTCGGAAGCTCCTTCGGCGCAGCCTTCGGGACGCTGATCTTCAGAATGCCATCCTCGAACTTCGCGGAGACATCTGCGGATTCCACATCGTCACCGACATAGAAGCTGCGGCTCATGGAGCCAGCGTAACGCTCCTGGCGCAGGAACTTGCCCTTCTTATCGGACTCGTCCTTGTCCAGACCCTTGGCAGCGCTGATCGTCAGGTAACCGTCCTGCAGATCAACCGTCACTTCATCCTTCTTGAAGCCCGGCAGGTCTACGTCCAGCTCGTAAGAGCCGTCAAGTTCGCGGACATCGGTCTTCATCAGATTTCTGGCGTGCTTGCCATACAGCTCACTGCTGACCTGCGGCATCATACGGCCGAAATCAAAGAAATCGGACAGCGAATCATCAAACAGGTTTTCACCAAAAATGCTCGGCAACATAAGTCATTCCTCCATTCATACCTTTCGTAGGCGCTGGGGAAAAACTCCACGCGTTGGCGAACTCTGTTACCGTTTGTACAACAATGCCTGATCTCCGGAGGCCCTCTGGAGTTCCTCCCTCATCGATCGTCTTCATCATAGCACGCTTTTTAGCACTGTCAAGCATCGAGTGCTAACGTTCACAAAAGACGCTATGTTTGTTCACAAAATATGCAACAAGGCAGCCGCGGCTAGATTTCCGCCGCCGTCTGGTGTTCCAGCAGCCAGCCGATTTCCCGGTCAATGCAGGAAATCCCCTCCGGGATCTGCTCCAGCGGACAGCCGACATAGCTCAGGCGCAGCAAATGCTGCGCGCGGCCAGATGCTGCCGCAGCGCCTGCGTGTCGGCGGATAGCGCAGGAGCGCATCCGGCCGCTGCTGCGCGAGCTCGTCGGCCAGCGCGACAAATTGCCGCGTCTCCTCCTGCGTCGCCAGCGGCGTGCTGGTGGCAAAATCATAAACCGGCCCGGTCTCCGACTGCCCGGCCTGAAAACTGTCGAGCACCACGCCGTCGGCAAAGAACTCGAAATTATCCAGCGGCAGGACATAACACCCGCTGTCCTGACAGCGGCGGATATAACCGTTGGCCTCCAGCAGATCATACGCCTTTTCCACCGTGGCGACGTTGACCTGGTATTTGCGGCTCATAAACCGATACGACGGCAGCGGCTGTCCGGCCGCGATCTCGCCGGAGAAGATCTGTGCGCGCTGGCCGTCAGCCTCGGCGACTGCGAGACGCTCATCCAGCATCCGGCTTCCATGACGCACTCCATGTGCACGAAAGAAGAGATCGAGGCCGCCGGCTTCTCGGATCCCTGATCCGTCTGGCGGTCGGTCTGGAAGACCCCGATATATCATCGCCGATCTGCAGCAGGCATTTGAAGCTGCGCAAAACTGAACCGATACAGCAAAAAACAGGCTCGCGGCCGCGAGCCTGTTTTTTCATTTTCTTACTCAGCGCCGCCGGCATCGAGGCCATCGGCGATGAACATGGCGTCGCCAAACGAGAAGAACCGATAGCGGTTTTCGACGGCGATCTTGTATGCGTTGAGGATGTGCTCCCGCCCGGCCAGCGCCGACACGAGCATGATGAGCGTGCTCTCTGGCAGGTGGAAATTCGTGACGAGCGCATCCATGCACTTGAATTTGTAGCCGGGGTAGATGAAAATGTCCGTCCAGCCGGACTGCGCGCGGAGCGTTCCGTCCGCATCCGCAAAGCTCTCGACCGTGCGGCAGGATGTCGTGCCGATGCAGACGACGCGGCCGCCATTGGCCTTCGTCTCGTTGACCATGCGCGCCGTTTCCTCCGGGATGATGCAAAACTCCGAGTGCATCGGGTGATCCTCGATCTCGTCCTCCTTGACAGGGCGGAACGTGCCAAGGCCGACGTGCAGCGTGACATAGCCGATCTTCACACCCATGTCCGCGATCTGCTGCAGCAGCTCCTTCGTGAAGTGCAGGCCGGCTGTCGGCGCGGCGGCGCTGCCAAGCTCGCGGGAATAGACCGTCTGGTAGCGCTCCTGATCCTGCAGCTCTGCCTTGATGTACGGCGGCAGCGGCATTTTGCCCAGCCGCTCGAGCACCTCCAGAAAGATGCCGTCATAGTGAAACTGTACGATCTTGTTGCCGTCGGCGATCGCATCGACGACCGTGGCGGTGAGTTCCCCGTCGCCAAACGAGAGCGCGGTGCCGGGCTGGGTCTTGCGGCCCGGCCGGGTCAGGCACTCCCACTTGCCGTCGCCAAGGTCGCGCAGCAGCAGCATCTCGACCGCGCCGCCGGTGCTGCGGTGGCCGAGCAGGCGCGCCGGAAGCACGCGCGAATCGTTGAGCACAAGGCAGTCGTTCGGACGCAGGAACTGCGGCAGCTCGTAAAAGTGATGGTGTGCGACAGCGCCGGTCGTTTTGTCCAGCGTCAGCAGCCGGGAGGCATCGCGGCGCTCGAGCGGCGTCTGCGCGATGAGCTCCTCCGGCAGGTCAAAATAAAAATCCGATTTTTTCATGCTACATAAGCTCCGGTATAGTAGAAACTGATAATCTCTTCATAGGTTTTGCCGTGTTCCTGCGCCATGGCCTTGGCCCCCCACTGACTCATGCCGCAGTTGTGGCCATAGCCGCCGCCGACGACAGAATAAGCATCCGTAGCAGCGTCATACTCCACGGTAAAGTGACGGCTGTTATAGCGCAGGCCGCAGACGCTTGTCAGGAATGTGCGCACGGCGTCCTTGCTGTAGGTCTTACCGCCGACCGTCACGGTCATGGCATTGCCAATGGGCGTATAGGTGATGGAGACATCCCCGACAGCTGCGCGGGAGATGGTCGTTCTCCAGCTTTTGCAGTAGAAGCCGGGATCTGTCGAGGCAGTCTCATACGGATCGACGACACCGCGCAGGTACGGCACCTTGGTCACCCAGACGTTTTCGGAGTCCTCGGTCGCGCCGCCGTCCGCCGCAAAGTAGAACGTTTCGCACAGCTTGCCCTCATAGCGGACGAACTTCCCTGCCGTCTCATCCACGGCGCGGTCACTGTTCGCTGATGCGTCAAGTGTACCGTAATAGACCTGGCTGGTCGTTGTACCTGTCACGTCAAAGCCGTAGGCCGGCGAGCCGTTCATGTGGGAAGCGACATAGGTACGCGCGCAGACCGCCTGCGCCTTGAGCGCCTCGAGCGGCCAGCCGCTGCTCATTTCATACGGCGTGACGCCCTTGACATAGGGCTCCAGACCGACGAAATTCACCAGTGTGAGCTTCTGCGGTTCCTGTGTGCTGAGGCGGGTAAACTGAAAATCGCCGTAATACGTGCACGACCGGCTGCCGTTGCGCTCCTTGCACTCGGCAACCTGCGTGATGGCAGCACCGCTGCCGTTCTGCGGCGCAAGCGAGAGCGAGCGGGTCGAGCCGCAATCGAAACCGAAAAGGATCTGCTCCGTGCCGGCCTTCACGACCAGCACGCTGCGTGCGCCGCCGGAGACAACTGTCCCCTGCCCCGCCGGTACATCGTCCGCGCTCCGGTAACTGCCGATGCGCACGCGGTAGCTGCCGTTATAGTACACCGGATAGCCGCCGCAGCTGTTGGCCGCTGCCTGCGCAGCGTCAAAGCTCGCATAGGTATCGCCGAGCTGGACATGATAAGCGCCGAACGCGCTGTCCCCAACCGTGACGTTCGTATCCGCAATAACGGTGACGGCGCTCTCCGCCGTCGAACCGACGGACTGGAACACACGATCGGAGTCATAGTATCCGAAGGCGAAGCCGGAACCGGTCTTGATCTGCAGATGGACCGCATCCAGCGCCGTCGAGCCAAAGGCCAGACCGACGCGGACGATACCGTTTGGAATGTTCGGCTGCTCATCGTCGTATTCACTGCCGCCGAGCAGCTGCGTGCCGCTCGCCGTGGCGGCATAGACGCCGCGCTCCGGCAGCTTCGCCGTGCTGCCGTCCGCGCCGATGGCATACGCATCCGCCAGCGCCAGCGTGTTTTCTCCGTCATTGACGTAATACTCCTGCGCGCCGAAGGCCGGCACACAGGGGATCGCAGCCAGCATGACGGCGGCAAGCAGCACCGTTATCACTCGTTTCAGGCTTGATTTCATAGCGCACCTCGCTGTTTCGTGAGAGTGGTCATACGCAAAATATGACACTTTATTATAATGATTTTCTGCGCATTATGCAAGTGCTTTTCCATGGCAAAACGCCCCCGGTATCTCCGGGGGCGTTACAGGTATGCAAATTAAAAATGCAGGAACATTTTTGCGATGGAGAAATAGATCAGCAGCGACACGGCGTCCGTGATCGTCGAAATGAGCGGACTTGCCATGACGGCCGGGTCGACGCCGATCTTTTCCGCGATCATCGGCAGCAGACTGCCCACGACCTTTGCGAACATGACCACGAACACGATCGTGCAGCAGACAGTCGCCGCGACCGGCATCGTGACGGCAGTGTTGCCCAGCAGCAGCCGGTCAACGAGCAGCATTTTGATGAAGTTGGCCGCCGCGAGCGAGACGCCGCACAAAAACGCAACGCGCAGCTCCTTCCAGATCACGCGCAGCGCGTCCGAAGGGGATGTATCGCCCAGCGACAGGCTGCGGATGATCGCCGTGGAGGACTGGCTGCCGGAGTTGCCGCCCGTGCCCATGAGCATGGGCATGAACGACGCGAGCGCGACCTGCGTGGCCAGTGCGTCCTCAAAGTGCGTGACGATCATGCCGGTGAACGTCGCCGAGAGCATGAGGAACATCAGCCACGGGATGCGGTTTTTCCAGATATCCACGACGCTCGTGCGGGAGTAGGGCTTATCGGACGGCGTGATACCGGCCATCTTTTCGATGTCTTCCGTCGTCTCCTGCTCCATGACGTCGATGATATCGTCGACCGTGACGATACCGACGAGACAGCCTTCCTTATCCACGACCGGGATCGCGATCAGGTCGTAGTTGGAGATCATCTCCGAGACCTCTTCCTGGTCGTCGGTCGTGGAGGCATAGATGACGTTCGTGTCCATGATGTCTTCCAGGATCACGTCATCGTCTGACAACAGCAGATCCTTGACCGTGACAACGCCTTCGAGCTTGCGCTTGGCCGACGTGACATAGCAGACGTAGATTGTCTCCTTATCCTCGCCGATCTTGCGGATGCGGGC
>ENA-UONY01001871-UONY01001871.1-human-gut-metagenome-genome-assembly--contig:-CS9-NODE-1871-length-16222-cov-4.565658_pt1 | contig 16222 bp, 9 predicted proteins | sample MGYA00242465_ERZ724012 | MGnify/ENA metagenome assembly ERZ724012 | reverse complement strand
GCCGGACGCTTCCCGAAATGCAGGCTCCTGCCCCAGAATTTTTCCGGCGATCATGTCGTCCAATACCGCCCGCTGGGCGTACTCGCAAAGAGCCTCCTGCGCCTGGGCTTCGGGCATCTGGGTCTGGACGGCCTCATAGGGCCGGTAGGTCTCCACCACCAGGGTCACAGGCAGAGAAAAGCCGCCGGGAAGGGACAGAGTTTTCCTCTCCGTCATTTTATCACAACTGACAGCAGAAATTCCACTGTTTCCGGATAAATTTATTCTTTTTCTTCCCACCACCAGGCTATAGTGGTGGATCACCTGGCCGGTGTAGGCCTTCTGCGTTTTGGACTGGGGATAAACCGCCGTCAGAGTCCGTTGGGTCATGGCATAAATCTCTGCGTCCGCGTGGGTATATTGGGTGTGGGTTTCCAGATCTACACATCCTGTCACCAACAGCTCCCCTACCCGAACCGCCTGGCCCACCTGACACAGGGACTGACCGCCCAACACACTCATGGAGACAATCACCCCGTCCCGAGCCGCCACCACATTGGTCACAGAGCGCCGTTCCCGAACCGGCTCCTCCGGCAACCGCTCCCGAACGGAGATGACCGCCACCCCACCGGAGAAATTTACCCCCGCCCATTGCAGCTCCGGCACCAGATTCAAAATTTGATTTTTTACCTGCTCACTTCGGATTTCCCCGGACTTGGCCCAGAATTTCACACCGCATTCCTCTGCCGCCAGGAGAATTCTCTTGACAGGAACCGTTTCATTGCCCTCCACCTCCACAAACCAAACCCGGCTCGGGGCATACAGCACAGCCAGTAGCAACGCAGCAACCGCCACCCAAAAGGGCAGCCGCCGGCGGCTCCGCACCAGGCTCACCGCCAGCCCATGCCGCCGGATACACTGGCACCGGTCTCCCCGGGCTCTGGCCAAAGGCTCCAACCGCCGCCAGGTGCGGGCATCCATGGTCATGGTAAGAGTCAATGGCGCCGTCAGCTCCGGGTTTTGGAGCCGGAGGCCCTGGAGGCTGTAATAGGTAAGAGCGGCCGCCGGGTCCGCACTCACCAGTTCCGCCTCCACGGTTCCAAATACGTACTTCAAAATCCAGTTCAACAGCCGCTCCCCCTTTCCAGGTCCACACCCGCCAAGCTTCCGGATATGACCAGCTGGCACTTGCTCATCCTGGTAATCTTCAGGCGATTTCCCCGGATGACCACCGCCCCAAAGCGCAAGCGCACCCGGATTCGGTCAGTTTCATACTCCGTAACGCCGCCATGATTTTCAATGAGCACTCGTCCGGCCCCGGTGATCTCAATGAGCGGCATTCCGGGCAGCAGCTCCTGGGGCGTGTCTGCTGCCTCCGCCATCAGGCGGAGCATCGATCGGGCCTTTTTCAAAGTCGCATCACATCCTTGGTCGAATCCAGCAGAGAGGGCTTCCTCCCCGTGTCCGTAAAAATATATGCGCCGCTGCAAAAGACTTGACCTTGGCGCATAGATTCTTTTGAGGTGATGGAAGTGAAACAACAATCCTCCCCCTGGGCCGCCGCCATACCGGCCCTTTTGAGCTTTTTTGCCATTCTGGCGCTGATTTTGGACGCCGGAACCGCTGTATCTGCCGCCGGAGACGGGCTGCAGCTGTGCCTGGAGACGGTAGTGCCGTCTCTTTTCCCCTTCCTGGTGGCGGCCCGTCTCTTTACTGGCTCCGGCGCGGCGCAGTGGTGCGCCCGGGTCCTTGGGCCTGTGATGGGTCCTGCCTTTGGGCTGCCGGACAACGGTGCAGCAGCCTTGGTGCTGGGGCTATTGGGCGGCTATCCGGTAGGCGCCCAGACAGCAGCCTCTCTCTACGGCGCCGGGCAGCTCACCCGGGAAGAGACGGAGCGGCTGCTGGCCTTTTGCAGCAACGCCGGCCCCGCCTTCATCTTCGGCATGGTGGGCGGGCTTTTCGGGAGCGGAAAAATTGCCACAGTTTTATTTGGCATTCACGTCATCTCCGCTCTGCTGACGGGTTTGGCCTTCCGGTCCCGAGGGCATGAGGTCCTGGCAGCATCTGGAACCGCGGTCCGAAAACCGGCCAAGCAGCCGGACTTTTCTGCCATCATGGCGGGTGCTGTCAAAACCATGGGACTCATCTGTGGGTGCATCATCCTGTTTCATGTCATTGCAGCCTTTTTGACGCGTGCCCTGGGAACCTGGATGCCGCCGGCGGTGGAAATTGGCCTGGCAGGCCTTTTGGAGCTGACCGGCGGATGCAGCCAGCTTCCTCAGCTGGAAGCCGCCGGGCTCCGGTACTGCATGGCCTCCGGTTTTCTGGCCTTTGGCGGGCTATGCGTATGGCTGCAAACCAAGTCCGTCATTACCCCATACGGTCTCACTGGCCGGCATTATCTCTCCGGCAAGGTGATCCAGGGAACCATCGCGGTCCTACTCACCTGGGGCATTCAGGTCCTTTGTCCCAGCTGGCTGCCCCGCACCTTGCCGGCAGGGGCTTTTCCGAACCACACCGGCCTCCTGCGCGCCACAGCCCTCGTCACTGCCCTGTTTTTGTGCGCCATGGGGATTTGGTGCCTGCAGCTGCGAAAAAAAGCTGGAAAAGAAGAAGCCCTTGATGTATAATAACGAAAGATTCATGTGGGAGGAAATGCATATGCTGTTTCGCAAAAAAATGCCAGGCTCATGCCAATACTGCACCCACGGCGTCCGCCTGGACGGCGGGCAAATCATCTGCGTCAAAAAGGGACTCCTGGAGGGAGACTGCGCCTGCCGCCGCTTCCGCTACGATCCCCTGAAGCGGATTCCTCCCCGAAGAAAAGCGGTGGATTTTTCCAAATATGATCAGGAGGACTTTTCCCTCTGAGCTTTGAAAGGTGGCTGTCTCAAAACGCCTTTGTTTTCAGACAGCCACCTTTTTTCTGCATTTTCTTTCCAGCGGCCTTTTCGATGATCCGAAAAAGTGGTAAAATATCATTATCACGCAAAAGCCTACGGGCAAACGAAACGGGAGGTTCTGCACATGAAACGAATCGGAATGTTAACCAGCGGCGGCGACTGCCAGGCACTGAACGCCGCCATGCGAGGTGTGGCAAAGACCCTGTACCATGCCGCAGAGAAGGTGGAAATCTATGGTTTCCTGGACGGGTATCAGGGGCTCATTTACGGAAAGTTCCGGCTTTTGACTTATGACGATTTCTCCGGAATCCTCACCAAGGGCGGTACCTTCCTGGGCAGCAGCCGCACCCCGTTCAAGACCATTCAGGAGCCGGGGGCAGACGGGGTGGACAAGGTAGCCGCCATGAAGCAGACATACTACAAGCTGCAGCTGGACTGCCTGGTGGTTCTGGGCGGCAACGGGACCCACAAAACCGCCAATCTCCTGCGGACAGAAGGACTCAATGTCATCACCCTGCCCAAGACCATTGACAACGATCTCTGGGGTACCGACATGACCTTTGGCTTCCAAAGCGCCGTGGATGTGGCCACCAATGCCATTGACTGCATTCACACCACCGCTGCCTCCCATGGCCGGGTGTTCATTGTGGAGGTCATGGGCCACAAGGTGGGCTGGCTGACTCTGAACGCTGGCATCGCTGGTGGCGCTGACATCATTCTGATTCCAGAGATTCCTTATGATCTGGACAAGGTGGCAGCCAAAATTCAGGAGCGCCACGACCGGGGCAGCCGCTTTACCATTTTGGCTGTGGCGGAGGGCGCCATTTCCAAGGAGGATGCCAAGCTTTCCAAAAAGGATTACAAGAAGAAGCTGGCAAATACCAAATATCCTTCCGTCTCTTACGAGATTGCGGAAGGTCTGTCTAAAAAATGTGGCTTCGACGTCCGGGTCACCGTACCGGGTCACACCCAGAGAGGCGGCAGCCCCTGCCCCTATGACCGGGTCTTTGCCAGCCGCTTAGGCTCCGAAGCAGGCAAGTTGATCCTGGACGGGGAATACGGCTTTATGGTGGGCTATAAAAACCGGGAAATCGTCCGGGTCCCCCTGGAAGAGGTGGCGGGCAAGCTGAAAATGGTGGACCCCAACGCCTCCATTGTACAAGAGGCCAAAATGCTGGGCATCAGCTTCGGAGATTGATAAAGGGAGCTGCTCTGCGCCCCGCTTCCGAAAGCTGCGAAACTGTTTCTGGCAGGAAACCGGAACGATTCCGGATTTCCTGCCAGATTTTCAGCGATTCATCATGTTTTGGAAAGGGTTATTCTGTCTTCAGGATGTTCACACAAAAACGGGTCAGGAACGCAGCGGTCTGTACGCGGGTTGCGGAGGCCTGGGGAGCCAAGCGCCCGTCAATGCCCTGAATCAAACCTGTCTGTACTGCCCACACCATCGGCGTTTGCGCATACTCACTGACACGGGAAGCATCCGGGAAGCTGCTCAAGGACCCGGTCGCGGTGGTGTCCGCTCCATTCATACCGGCATACCGGTACAGGAATGTGACCAGCTGCTCGCGGGTAATGGGGGCGTCCGGGGCAAACCGGGTTTCCGTCACACCCTTAGCCAGACCCTGCTCCGCCGCCCAAATGACCGCGTCCGTGTAGTACTGTCCCGCCCTCACATCGGTGAAGGGATTGGCTCCAGCGGGCGAGGGACTGCCAGCCAGGCGGTGCAGAATGGTCACCAGCTGGCCCCGGGTCAGGGTACCGTTGGGGTCGAACTTCTCTTGGCTCACGCCAAGCATGAGGCCCCGGGCAATCACGTAATCGGTGTATTCGTGGTACCACTGGCGGCTGTCCAAATCGCGGAAATCTTGGGAGAAGCAGTGGGCCGGGAGTGCCTCTCCCTGCTTCAAAACCTCGCCGCAAACGGTGCAAACCTCGTCGCCGGTGTAGCCCGCTTCTGTGCAGGTCGCTTCCTTGGCGTTGCGTAGCTCAACTTTGTGTCCCAAAGCGGGGATGGTCTCGCCCTGTGCAACCAGTTGGCCGCAGTCCGTGCAGTAGACGTCGCCGGTATAGCCTTCCTCGGTGCAGGTGGCCTCCTTCCCGTTGCGGACTTCGGTATGGGCGTGCTCGTAGGAGATCTCCAAGGTCTCACGGTAACGAGGAGCCAGCGCATTGACCTCCTCTGTCAGGATCGAGACCGTAGTCTTTACCGCAGACCGGACCTGGAAAATCAAGGTTGCCACTGAGGACCCAGCCGGAATTCCTTGGGTGTCTGCATAGGCAAACTTTACCGTGCCATCGCTCTGCGCAACAGCCTGATAGCCTGCATGGACCACAACGGATTGGAGAGTCAGACGGGCGGGATCATAGCTGGCTGTGAGAAGGCCGTTGGTGGACGCCACATCCTTGCCCTCTGCATCCTTGGCGGTGACTTCCACGGTAACAGTCTTCTCATCCGCGGCGGTTTCACCAAGAGAAGCAATTTGGACGGTGCCGGTGGAGTTTGCGGAACCGCCAGGCACGTTGGCAGATTCCGGCATGGCATTCACAGCAGCCGCCTCCTGTCCGGTCAGATACGGGAGCCCAAGTGAAACCAAGCTGGAAGAAACCGTACCGGTACCCATGCGGAGCTCTGGAGCCACATGCCCGTCATTCTCCTGCGCGCCGGTATACAGGCCGGTCACAGCGGCAGCACCGGGGATGTTGCCGATTTTACCGGCGGAGAGAGGCTCTGCCTTGGGGTCCACACAATACAGCTCCGCGCTGCCGTTGGGATTGCTGTAGGAAATGAGCAGCAAATTCTGGACACAGGTCATGGACAGCGCCGTCATATCCTCAAACGCAATGCCAATGTTGCCCACCACACCGGTGCTCAGCTGATAAGAAAGGGGATCTTCCGCACTTGCATCGTACTCGGCGTACACCGCAAAGGTGTGCAGCGTACCATCTGCGCCAAGTACGTAATACGCAGATGCATCGTGGCTGACGCCTGCCTCATCCGTGTACGGCGCATCTCCGGCGTAAGCAATTGCCGCCAGATCTGTATAGTAATCGGACAGATTCCAGCCTGTGATGGCGCCCTCCACATAATCCAGCAGCATATACAGCCCCTGGGAATGTGCCAGGTAGAGCGGCGCACCGAAGGTGTCCAGGGTGAGGGACTCGCCGCTGGCGCTTGTGGCCGCCAATGTTTTGGCTGGAGCAGCTGTCAGGTCATGAATCGCATAATCCGCAGAGCAGTTGCTGCCAATCGTCTCGGCAAAACCGTTTGCAGGATCAATTTGATAGAGGTGACCTGCGCTGGTGAAATCACTGTTTGTGCCATAGAGCTTGCCCTCGTATGCGCCTGCACCGGTCAAAACCGTAGTGGCGTCACCCTGGACGGTGGCACCCATGGTTGCGGTGCTCATGGAAACCCATTTTGCGCCATCTGCTGTGACAATTTGCACGCTTACCTCTGCATCGACTGCAGTCAGCCCTTTGACCGTGACGTCGCAAGTCGCCGTTGCGGCCATGCCGGTGGCATTTTTATCAACGGAGGTCGCGGTAATGACGGCATTCCCCTCGGCCACAGCCGTCACCACGCCGTTTGCATCCACTGTCGCCACATTGGGGTTACTGGTGGACCATGTGACCTCGTTCTGGTATGCTGCCGGTACCACCTTTGCTGTCAGGCTCACCGAATCGTTCACATACATGCCTGCAGCCGTCATATTGAGCTTGACGGTGAGCTCTGTGATGCGTTCATACTGGTACATACTGACAACCGGCCAGACCTTTTCACCAAAGCTGCCAAGGTGGGTAGCAAGCAATGTTTCGGGATTGATGGCGTAAAGCTGATTTTCTTCCCCCTCCTGGTAAGAAGACAGCATCAGATAACCGGTGTCCGGATCGTATACCATAGAGGCATACTGACCGGCCGTGATTCCGGAGACGCCTGTCAGCCGGATGCCTGGCACGGAGCCCAAGCAGTCGTAGTCTACCACATAGGACTCGCCGTCGTTAAAGGTGAGCACCACAATCGTCCAAAGTGCGCCGTCCTCGGTCATCACGTAGTAGAAGTTTGCGGGGCAGTCGTTGTACTCCTTTGCGTAATACACATAATCATAGGTACCACTGCCAGCGTAGGCGATGGCGGCCATAGGGCTGGTGATATCCCAGGACATATCCCAATAGCTCAGCTTGCTCTCCTCGGGATAGACCATTTCGAGATACATGCCCTCATTGCAAACGCCAACGATGGCATCAAAGAGATCGCCAATGGCAGGCGCCGGCGCGGCATCGGACCACTGCCAGGCAGCGGCCACCGGACCGCAGTTTTGTACCGTCTGGAACAAGTCGGCATCCACCTTAAACATGTTGCTGCCGTCGTGGGCGTAGAGGTACTCGCCCTTTAACGCGCCGCCTATGAACTCCGTGGTCTTCTCACTGGCAGCCTTCCACGCAGACGGATTGTCCGTATGGAAGTCGGCCCAGTAAGCGTTTTCATCCCTGTCGTAAACCAGAGCGGAAAGGGAAACGGCATCTAGCTTCTTCACCCGCACAACGCAATCCGCCGTCAGGTTTGGCTTCGCGTTGGTGGTGGCGGTGATCACTGCCTCGCCGCTGTTGACCATTGTGACCTTGCCGTTCTGATCCACCGTGGCGACCTCCTCATTGGAGGTTGTCCATGTGACCGTCTGATCCTCCAGATTCCAGGGCGCTACTTTCTCATTCAGTGTAAATTCCGTGCCAATCAGGCCCTCAATCTCCGTTCTGTCCAGTGTAATCCCGCTGGAATCTGTAGCCGGATGGATGATGCTGGTCTTGGAGGGAACGATGTACAGGCCGTAAATGGTATTCTGCACTCTGGAACCATAGCGGGTAACATCCTGGCCATTGGCCTCTGTGGTATTTGTCCTGGTGCCCTTGCCTGTCTGCGTATCGATGGTGATACAAATCGATGCGCTGCTGGACAGGACGGAGCTGCTGCCGATCATGTACAGCACATCTTTGTCATGGTCCCAGGCCAGAGAGCCAAAGGTTCCATAGAACCCAATCCGGTTGTTGGCATCCGGGACAACCGGCTCCATATCCTCAATCTTGCCATCCACAATCTCTTTCAATGTGAACCGGTAAAGGAAGGTATAGCCCGTGCCGCCGGAGTTGACCGCATAGAAATTGCCGTCATCATCAATGGTCAGCATGGTGAGCTTTTGATACGACGCGGAGTTGTTTCTGGGATTGACAATGGTAATATTGGCAACCTGCTCCATCTCCCCGGAATACAGGTCGATGGTGTAGAGGTTGTTGTGCTTGTCCAGCGCATACAGCTTTTTGTCCGCGTAGTTGAAGGCCATGTCATCGATTTCATCGTCGCCGGTATACTGGAAGTAATGGCTGATCAGCTCATAGCTCTCCCATTCGCCGTGGGGGGCGACATAGAGGTCTCCGTCCATGGTAGCCATATAGACATAGCCGTCTACATACTCGGCCGCCACAATCTGCATGTTGATGGCGCTGTAATCCTCCGTCCCGCCGTAGTCGCTCTCGTTGTAGTAATAGACCGTTTCCGGGTCAATGGTCATCCACCGGTTCTGATCGGAACCGCGGGTGTCGGTGCTCAGGCCGGAGTAATGAAGGAAGGTAAAGCCGAACATCATACCGGCGTATTCTTCTCCGTCACTGCCATTGTCCACCTCATAAACAGCCTCATTCCCAGCATAATCGGCAACGAGAATCCGGCATTTCCTGCCCAGCTTGGCTCCCTCCAGAGGGATGCGGGTTGTCACTGCCTGGCCAGGCTCGGACTGCTCCGGCAATTTTGCACCGTAGCTCCTGGTACCGCTGGCATTCGTCACGGCATTCACTGCCATGTACTGATTGTCCCTTGCCGTCACAATCAGGTCTCCATTGGACATGTCTTTATAAACCCCCAGGATCTCAGGCGCTGTGCTATCCACCGTCATGGTGGTGACCTGGAAAGCGCCTGCTCCCAGCTTGCCGGACTCCACAAGCTCGGTCAACTGTGCTTTTGTAAGATCGCCGCTGATTTCGTAATATTCAGGAACTGCTACCAGACCGACTGTCACCTTCTCCCCCTCGGCAAGGTCAAGGGATGCAAGCCGCTTGTTCCAGGACAGGCCGGCTGTCGTATTTTGCCAGGAACCACCGTTGACGTAGTAATATGCACTGGGAAGACTGTTGGTTACCGTGGACATCTCAATCACCTTGCCCGTATCATCGGCGACGAAAGCCGCGATGGCGGCAGCATTTCGAATGAGGGACGTCTGGAACCGGATCAATGTGGCGTTGCCGCTAATGGCAAGGCGGTCTACCGGATATTCCTGTTCCAGGCCATAGGGATTGCCAACCTGATAGTGGGTTGTCCCGCTGCCCTCCACACCATAGGTGAAGAAATTGGTGGCGGTCACACCCGTATAGGTGGGCGTTTCATCGCCATATAGACGGCTGGCGTAGGTTCCCTTATCATACATGGAAGCATCCGTCCAGTTCCCATAGAACGCCAGAACCGGAATGGAATGCTCCGGAGCAACAGCCCCCTCCTCCCCTGTGACAGGCGTTACATAGACATAGCCCTCTATATACGCCCCATGCACATACTTGGCGTCCAACTGCTCCTTCACTGCCTCAGGCAGTGTAACCTGAACCGTTACATGGGCCGTCTCTCCAGCAGGTACTGTAAAAGCGCCGGTTTCAAGACCGTTCAGCAGGAGGTAAGCATCATACGTGTTGATCATTCCGTCGGCATTGACATCTGCCTTGGGATCGATCGCATCCAGTTCTCCCACTGCATAGTCCAGAATCATCTGCGCGTCGCTGGCATCGGTATCCCCGTCATGATCCAGGTCGCAATCCACTCTGGACGAAGGCTTGAATGCCTCGCCGTTGACCGCAAAGGTCACGTTGGCTGCCAACGCAGCCGTCTGCGTGTCCAGCCAAGTGTAGCCCAGATCTTCAAACAGATCCTGGGTGAAGAAGTCTGCGCGCATGGTGTAGGACTGCGGGCCGCCGGACATATTGTTCACCGTGAAGGAGAAGCGATATTCCCCCTTCTTTTCCGGATCATCCCCCAGTTCAGCCTTGATCTTCCCATCGGCATAGGATGCGGTGGCGTCTTGCTCCATCAGCAGATAGGTATCTGCCGCAAGGGCATTTCCGATGTTGGCAAGCCCGGAGCCTTGGCGCAGGACGGGATAGTAGCCGTCCCCATCGCCAAAGTCCTCCATCACAGGAATCGCCGTGGACATCAAAAGGCTCTGGCCCAGCTGACGGGCAGACAAGCCGGTTGTTTTATCCAGATGATTTTCTTTGATGTACTGTAAAAGTAACGCAGCCATGCCTGCCACCTGAGGGGAGGCCATAGAGGTGCCGGACATGGTCTCATAGGCCTTGCCGCCGGGCACGACACCGTTGACGGAATAGATCGAACCGCCGGGGGCTGTAATTTCGGGCTTGATGCCCAGAGTTCCCAAACACCCCAGGAGGAAAAATCGCTCATGGTATGATACGCCGCATCGTAGATCACAGAGTCAATTTCGACAGAAACGTTCATCCTCCCAGTATCATACAGGACGGTTTCACCGTCCCCGGCATATACCGGCGTGGAATTGGCCTGAATCATGGCTCCATCAGCCTGGGTAATGGAGACACAGGGAATGATGGCGGAGCTGCTGGACAGATCCATGTTGATGGTGCCAGCCTGGTTGTTGCAAACAATGCAGGCCAGGGCGCCGGCATCTGCGGCTGCCTCATGCTTCTGATAGAAGGAAGTGTTGCCCCGAGAGACGAAGACAATCTTTCCTTTTACAGCATCGCCGAGGGCCGCAAAATCCTCCGCCGTGCCAAAGCCGTCGATCCAGACATAGTCATAGTCGCCGGAGAGGGTGGTAAAGGGTGCATTGGAATAGCCGTTGGCAGAGGAATCCGAATAGAACACAGGATTTCCAGCAACTGAAAAATAGTTGCCGGTAAAGCCGATGTTGTCCACAGAGGCCACATTCAGGGCATTGGTGTAAGTGCCGGGGCTGCCGGAAGTCGCAAAGTTGACGTCATCTCCATAGAGGTAGCCGGTGCCAACCTTGGAGTTCTCCGCCCAATGACCGGAGTTGCCGGCAGACATCACCACCATGGTTTCGCTGTCAGCCAGACTGTCCAGGATATCCTGATAGGTCGTGTTGCGTGCAAAACCGGGATTTCCGGAGCCAAGGGACAAATTGATCGAATCGCAGCCCAAAATAATCGCATCTTCAATGGCTGCCATATAGTCGGAGTCGTAGGCGCCGCCGCCTTTGCCAAAGACCTTCATGGTGATAATCTGTGCATCCGGAGCAACGCCCCGAACCTTGACCGTCTCCAGGGCACGGGAGAACGAGCCGTCCCCGTTGGAAATGAAAGCATTTGCAGCCGCAATGCCCTCCACATGGGAACCGTGCTCCCCTGCACTGTCATGATCATGGGTAATATCCAGATCCTTGTCAATGTAATTGTAGCCAAAGGGGATCTTGGCATTGACATAGAGCTGCCCGGCATTCACGCCGGAAATGTTGAGAAGCTCCAGCTTCTCGGAAAGCTCCCCTTGGTCCAGGAGCTTCAGACCGCTGGTATACTCGTCTACCGGAATTTGATGCAGTCCGGCTTGGTAAGCAAGGCTGTACTGGTAGGCGTCTGAAGCAAAGCTCTGATGGTCCGTGTCAATTCCGGTATCAATGACCGCAATCCGGGCGCCTGCGCCGGTATAACCAGCCGCCCAAGCGTTGCTGCTGCCAATCTGCAGGTGAGACGTCGCCATGTTGGGATCTGCCGCTTCCTCCGTCTCCACAACGCAGGGCTCATAGCGAGTCTCAATCACAACTTCTTTTACGCCAGGCAGGTTCTGGATGGTTTCAATCTGGCCGTAGGAAACATTGGCGGAAATGAGATTTGCCGTCAAGGTCAGGTTCCAGACAACATCCAGCTTTTTCTTTGTGGCGCGCTCAATGTTGGCAGTCACATCAGCCTGTTTGCTGCGCAAGCCGGCGCGATAGGACATGGCTGACGCGTTTCCCGCAATCTCCATGGTGGAAAATCCCTCATCCAGGGTGGATTTTTGGTCCAGAACAATCGAAACACGCACCATATCGGCGTCCGCGTATTCCGGTTCGTCCTGGATTTCAGCTGCCACATCCTGCCGCAGCTCTGCAGAAATAGAACTGCTGTCAACCCTTTGAAAGCGCAGGGCCTGATACTCCGCCTCTGCTCCATGGGCAGGAAGCGCCAAGCTCAGAAGCAGCACAGCAGTCAGAGCCAGGGAAAGCAGGCGTTTGATTCGATTTGTTTGTTTCATACGGTCCTCCTCCAATTCTTGATTCATGTTTGAAAGCCGGTCTCAGCTGCAAACTGAGCGCCAACCAATCCGTCCAAATGCGGACGTCCTTATGATCCTTCTCATACTTCTCAGATCCTTTCCTTTTTTTGACACCGAAGCAACACCTCACTTCAAGTGTTTGCTATTTCATTTTACCATAGGTCAAAAAGAGAGTCAAAAGTCCCGTTCGAGACCCTATGTCGTTTGTGTTTAGATAATATCGTTTCGCTAGCACTTACAGGAAAATAATATAGCCAGATGAGAAGGCCGCCGACGCATTGCATGCTTACCGACTGCCGTTTCCAGAATTGGCAACCCACCATTCCTACAAAAAACAGGAGACTACTCAAGCTCATTGAGATAGCCTCCTGCATGGTCACAATCTATGCCTTTTCATGCTAAAGTTTTCCGTAGAGTCCAGGTTTTGTGTTCCCTCCACTCCCCTGGCTTTTGGTTCCCCACTCTGTGCCAGCGCCATTCGTACCCAGGGGCGCAGAGAAGAATGCCCGCTCTCTGGTATCGTACCGCAGCCAGGAAGTGCCTTGGGAAACCATCAACTCCGATCCAAAATATAAAAACGGTATCAGCGCATAACTGGCGCTTGGCTTATATACCTTGAGCTGTCCGTCCGCAGATGAAAATTTCATAACCTTCAAGAAGTTCAGGTCATGCAGTTCCTCCAAGATTTCCTCCGCCTGTTCCTCAGAAATTCCCAACTCCTTGGCGGCCTTGGAGGTGGTAAATCCCTCCCGGCTGTCCCCGTAAAGGAACAAAAGCATATCCAGCCTGTACTCCCGGCTGAGGAGCTCAAACAGCCGCATATATGCGGCCCTGTCCTTCATAATGGAAGCAAAACCATCCTCCGGCTCCGGCATCACCAGCAAATAGTGCAAGTCTTTGGCAAAAGAGGCGGACATGATACCAAGATCCGAGGATACATGCACCAGATAGGGCGGCGGCAATGCCGCTCCGCGCCGGTTCACGTTCTCGTGGGTATCCAGCATCTTGTGAAATTCCTCTCCAGGCTGCTCATAGGAGTCCAGCGTAGCCTTCAAAATGGCATAGGCATAATGATATGCTGCCTCAAACAGGCGATCCTGGGGAATGTTTTGAAAGGCCTCTGTCAAAAGCTGTGGGATATCCGTGTTCTGACCGCTGGGAATGCCATACAGCTGGTCAATGGTCACATGCAGGGCATTGGCCAAAGTGGGCAGGATTGCCGCATCCGGCGCACCGCCCCGCTCCCACCGGGAAACTGCTTGGGTGGAGACGCTGATTTTCTCGGCCAAAGCGCTCTGGGTCAAGCCAGCCTTCTTCCGATAGTATGCAATTTGATTTCCCAACTGCTGAATTACTTCTGGCATATCATTCTCCCATCCAATTCCCGGTCACAGCAATCCCCTTGCCATCAGCTTCTTCCGCACGGAGGGATACCGGGACAGGTCTGTGTGGGGGATGGCTTTGGCTGCGGCCATGCGGTCGATGAAGTTGGCCACCTCGCCGAATTGCACATACTCCATGGTGTCCAGAATCCGGTCCAGGCTGTCCCAGATTCCACGGTCACACAGCAGCCGGTGAGCTCCCTCCAAAGAAGTGTTGCCTGCGCTCACAATCCGGTCCCTGGGCAGGTCCGGATACAGTCCGATGGTCACGGCGGACTCCTTGTCCAGATAGGTGCCGAAGGCCCCGGCTACAAAGAACTTTCCCACCTGGTCCAAGGGAACGCCCAAGGCATCCAGCATATATTCCACCATGGTGTTGGCAGCCGCCTTGGTCTGGAGGAAAGCATCGATGTCGCTTTGATAAAAATACAGGCCGGGGGCATAGCAAACGGCCCATTCCCCTTCCCGCTGCTCCAGGCAGCCTGACTCGGGGATCAGTTTCCCCCGCAGGTCCACCCAGCCGTTCAGATACAGCTGGGCAATCAGATCCACAATGCCGCTGCCGCACAAGCCCTTGGGCTCCCCGCCTCCGATCACCGTCAGGTAGAACCGCCCCTTCTCCAGGCGGACGTAGCTCGCCGCGCCTTCCACCGCCCGCATGCCGGTTTTCACAACGCCGCCTTCCAGAGCGGGGCCTGCCGCGCCGGCTCCTGCCATGAGAAACTCCCGGTTTCCCACCACCAACTCGCCGTTGGTGCCAATATCCAAAAAGACGCAAATCTCCGACTCCTGAGTTAAATTCGTCGCCACCAGGCCGCTGACAAGGTCACCCCCCAGATAATTGGCCCGGCAGGGGTAGCAATACACATCGCCGTCCAAAGGAAGTCCCAGATCCCGGGCCGGGTAGGGGTCAAAGCGCATAGCCCGTGGGGCATAGGGAGAAGCAAAGACCCCGAATGCATCCAAGCCCAGAAGGAAGTGCATCATGGTTGTGTTCCCTGCCACAGTCATGGCGCCGCAGCGGGCCACGGGATAGCCGCTTTTCCGCTCCAGGCCTTCCATCACCTCCCGGAAGGAGGCCAGGGTGGCCTGGCGGATTTCCTCCAAGGCTGCGGCGTTGTCTTTGCTGTAGAACACCCGAGTCAGGATATCCTCTCCAAAAGCAATCTGCCGGTTGTAGGCGCTGTCCTGGCAGACGGTTTCGCCGGTAGACAAATCCACCAGCCGCATGCAGACCGTGGTGCTCCCCAGGTCCACACAGACGCCGTAATTCTGCCCCGCCGTGTCGCCGGGCGCAAGCCCCACCACCTCCCAGCACAGGCCGGTCCAGGCCAGGGTGGCCGTAACCTGCCAACCGGCGTCCCGGAGGATGGGATGCAGCTGTCTCATCACAGCCAAAGACATCCGAACCTTCCCCAGGGCCGGCGGAAGCGCATCCAAAATCCGCTGCTTTTCCGCCCGGGGGTCCGCCTCTGTAGGTGGACAAAGCCTCAGAAACAGCTTTTGACACAGGGCTTCCATCACAATTCCTCCTGCCTTTCCGGCTCTTGTTGTTCTTCCATCAGCTGCGGGATAAACTGGCTGGCCAGCTTCCCCTTTCCCTGGGACTTCACATAGAAAAAGCCGATGACGGAGAAAACCACCGCACCGATGAAATTGACCAGCAGGTCGCTCATGGTATCGATGAGGCCAATATCCAGATAGCCACCCACCCCAAGAGGCGTCTGGGAGCCATCGGAGTGAACCAGAAGCACATCGGCAATGTCCTTCACATGCACCGGGATGTTCCGCCCCTCCGGATGGAGAGACACAGAGTGAATGGCCTGCACAATCGTGTCCTTCTGCATGTCCTTGGCCATGAGGCTATCCACGCCCCACTCAAAGAACTCCCACAGAACGCCGATGGTCATGGAAAAGCAAAAGGCCATAACCGCCATGTAAAAAGGGGACAGGCGCAGCATCACCCGCTTGTCCCGGTTCAGGATATTCACCAGAGAGAAGCCCACGGCGGCAAACAGGAAGCCGTTGAGGGTGTGTAAGATATCGTCCCAGAAGGGAATGATCACATAATACTCCTGGATCTCCCCCAGAATCTCAGCGGCATAAATAAAGAAGAGAATGATAATCTCCAAAGTATCCGGCAGGTCAATGTGCAGCCGCCGTTCAATGAGGGAGGGAATGGAGAAGAGGATCAAAGCCAGAATGCAGGTATACACATTTTCGAAGTTGCCATTGAAGGCCTGAGCCACCAGCATCCCCACCACCGACAGCCGCAGCAGCACATACACCGTCACCACCAGCTTTTTGTTCTGGATATGGCGGTATTCGATGTTAAACCAGTTCCGGGATTTCCTGAATTCTTTCATGGGGTACCTCCATGGTAATCAAAAGCCAAATTGATTGAGCAGCTGGATCAAGAAGGGCAGAGCCAGGGTAATCACGGAAATGAGCCATGGATAGAATACCTTTCTGGAAGCAGCCATGAAAATGAGACTGAGGCCAGTCACCAACAGAGGACCGAACACCGCCTGCTGCCTGCTCACCAGCAGAGAAAAGGTCCCTTCCGTAGACAAAATCAGGCCCACCTGCTCCGGCAGAGCGGATGCATTCCG
>ENA-UONY01001864-UONY01001864.1-human-gut-metagenome-genome-assembly--contig:-CS9-NODE-1864-length-16281-cov-14.280353_pt1 | contig 16281 bp, 11 predicted proteins | sample MGYA00242465_ERZ724012 | MGnify/ENA metagenome assembly ERZ724012 | reverse complement strand
GGCCGCCAGAAGAAGGGCGACCCGCTGGACTTTGCCGCCGGCATCACCCTGCACAAAAAGCGCGGTGACTATGTGCACAAGGGCGAGAGCCTTGCCACCTTCTACGGCGCGGCGGATAAGTTTGCCGCAGCCGCCGAGGAGTACCGCAGCGGCCTTGTCTACGGCAGCGAAAAGCCGGAGGAAGCCCCGCTGGTGTACGCGCTGGTGACCAAAGACGGCGTGGAACGCTACTGATTTTGAACAAAAAGGTTCCGGGGCCGTCCTGCTCCGGGGCTTTTTTGCATCTTTTGCCAGTTTTTTGTTGCTTATCGTGGAAAAGAGTGGAACTTTGTCTCTTGATGTGATATACTAGATTGCATTCATGCGGTCCCGGCGAAGGGACACGGAAGGAGAAAGGACTTGTTATGAAGATCATTCTGGTGGGCGGCGGCAAGGTCGGCACGGCGCTGGCGCGGCAGCTCAGCGAGGAAGGCCACAATGTGACCATCGTGGACACCAACAAAGCCCGCGTGGAACATTTGACGGAAAGCTACGATGTGCTGGGCATCGTGGGTAACGGTTCTTCCATCACCACGCTGGCGGAAGCGGGCATTGAGGATGCGGACGTGTTCATTGCGGTGACCGGCTCGGACGAGCTGAACCTGCTGTGCTGCATGTTCGCAAAAAAGGCGGGCCACTGCCACGCCATTGCCCGCGTGCGCAACCCGTCCTACAGCCATGAGCTGGACTTTATCAAAAAGCAGATCGGCATCTCGGCCATCATCAACCCGGAAATGGCGGCCGCCAAGGAGATCTCCCATCTGCTGCGGTTCCCGGGGGCCAGCAAGATCGACACCTTTGCGGGCGGGCGCGTGCGCCTGATCAAGTTTGCCCTGAACGGCACCCAGGCGCTGGACGGCGTGGCCATCCGCGAGATCCCCACCCGGCTGAAAAGCGATATCCTGGTGTGCGCGGTGGAGCGCAGCGGCGACGTGATCATCCCCAACGGCAACTTCGTGCTGCGCAGCGGAGATCAGGTCACCTTCCTTGCCACGCAGGAGAACGCCCATGAGTTCTTCCAGCGCATCGGTCTGCCGGTGCGCCCGGTGCGCAACGCCCTCATCGTGGGCGGCGGTGCCATCGCGTTCTACCTGAGCCAGGAACTGCTGGAAAACCACGTCCGCGTGCGCATCGTGGAGCGCGACGCCGACCGCTGCACCGAGCTGGCGGAACAGCTGCCCGGCGCGCAAATTCTGAACGAAGACGGCTCCAACCGCGAATTCCTGCTCTCCGAGGGTATGGAGTCCACCGAAGCCTTTGTGGCCCTGACCAACATCGACGAGGAGAACGTGCTGCTGACCCTGTTTGCCAAAAAGCACTCTCACGGCAAGCTGGTCACCAAGGTGAACCGTCTGGAGTTCGACGACATTCTGGCCGGGCTGGACCTGGGCAGCGTGGTCTACCCCAAGTACATGACCTGCGATTACATCGTGCAGTATGTGCGCGCACTGCAGAACGAGGCGGGCAGCAACATCAAGACCCTGTACCGCATCCTGGACGACCGCGTGGAAGCGCTGGAGTTCACCGTCCACGAGGAGAGCGCGGCCACCGGTGTGCCGCTGAGCCAGCTGCACCTGAAGAAAAACCTGCTGCTGTGCTGCATCACCCGCGGCGACCGGATCTTGATCCCCCGCGGCGGCGACCAGATCCAGGTGGGCGATAACGTCATCGTGGTCACGCTGGAGCATGGCCTGCACGACCTGCGCGACATCGTGGACCATGCCGCCCAGAACTGACGGAGGCAGGCTATGAATTATGCGATCGTTTTCCGCCTGCTGGGCTATGTGCTCATGATCGAAGGCGCGCTGCTGCTGCTTCCGGCGGCGGCCAGCGGGTTCTACGGCGAGTGGTCTGTGCTGGGCGTGTTCCTGGTCACGGCGGCGGTCAGTGCTGCTGTGGGCTATGCGCTGCGCGGCATCAAACCCCGCAGCAAGGTGTTCTATATGCGCGAGGGCTTTGCTGCCACCTCACTGAGCTGGATCGTCATCTCCATCGTGGGCGCGGTGCCTTTCGTGGTCACCGGCTGTATCCCGAACCCGGTGGATGCCCTGTTTGAGACGGTGTCCGGCTTTACCACCACCGGTGCCAGCATCCTGCCCGGGGTGGAGGATCTGCCCAAGGGCATCCTGTTCTGGCGCAGCTTCACCCACTGGATCGGCGGCATGGGCGTTCTGGTGTTCCTGCTCTCCCTGCTGCCCCTGACCGGCGGCTCCCACGTCAACCTGATGAAGGCAGAAAGCCCCGGCCCGCAGGTGGATAAGCTGGTGCCCAAGGTGCAGTCTACCGCAAAGATCCTGTACGGCATCTATTTTGCACTCACCGTGCTGGAGGTGGTATTCCTGCTGCTGGGCGGCATGCCGGTGTTTGAAAGCCTGCTCACGGCCTTCGGCACGGCGGGCACCGGCGGCTTCGGCTTCAAGAACGACAGCTTTACCAGCTTTTCTCCCTACATCCAGTGGGTCGTGACCATCTTCATGATCCTGTTTGGTGTCAACTTCAATGCCTACTTTCTGCTGTTGCTGCGCAAATTCAACCGCGTCATCAGCGAGGAGGTGCGCGGCTACTTTGTGGTGATCCTGGCAGCGGTGGGTCTCATCACGGCCAACATCTACAGCATCTACAACAACTTTGGCGAAGCGCTGCGTCAGGCAGCCTTTCAGGTGGGCTCCATCATCACGACCACTGGCTTTTCCAGCTGTGACTTTGACCTGTGGCCCACCCTCTCCAAAGAAATTCTGGTGGTGCTCATGTTCATTGGTGCCTGCGCAGGCAGCACCGGCGGCGGCATCAAGGTGAGCCGCCTCCTCATTCTGGGCAAGACCTTGGGCAAGGAGCTCAAGCAGGCACTGCACCCGCAGGTGGTGGCCCCCGTCCGCATGGACGGCAAGCTGCTCAACCACGAGACCATCCGCACCACCAATGTGTTTATGGGCGCGTATTTCTTCATCTTCGTGGTATCCTTCCTGCTCATCAGCCTGGACGGCTTCGACATGGTGACGAACTTCACCGCCATTGCCGCAACCCTGAACAACATCGGCCCCGGCCTTGCACAGGTGGGCCCGATGATGAACTTCGGCAGCTTCACGAACCCGGCAAAGCTGGTCATGATCTTCGATATGCTGGCCGGTCGTCTGGAAATTTTCCCGATGCTGGTGCTGTTCCTGCCGGATACCTGGCGCAAGTTCTAAATAATTTACTGGTCTGTAAGCCGGAAAGCCGTTTTGGTTTTCCGGCTTACTTCTTTCTCGTGAAAAAGAGTTCCAGAAAAATCCGCAGATTTTTCTGGAACTCAAAATAAAAAAGATATTATTCCACTAAAGAAGCCCAGAGCGTCAGCGGAGGGCATTCAAAATCGTTTTATACTTCTACTTTCTCCTGTGCCCGGTACTGCAGCGCTTCCAGCAGAGCGTCTTCGTCCAGCAGCTGCTTGCCGGAAAGGTCCGCCACCGTGCGGGCCACCCGCAGGATGCGGTCGTGGGCGCGGGCAGAAAGGCCCAGTGCATCGTAAGAGGCCCGCAGCAGCCGCTCGGCGGCGGGGGTCATGCGGCAGATGCGCCGTACCTGCCCGGCAGTGAGCTGGGCGTTGCAGTGGATGCCCTCGAATCCGGGCGCTGCATACCGCTTGGCCTGAATGGCACGGGCCGCCAGAACCTGTTTGCGCAGCTCGGCGCTGCTCTCGGAAGGGGCAGCGGTGTGCAGCTCGTCAAAGGCGATGGGGTCCATCTCCACGCACAGGTCGATGCGGTCCAGCAGCGGGCCGGACACCCGGCTGCGGTACTGCCGCACCGCGCTGGGGGAGCAGGTGCACTGCCGAGTGGGGTGGCCGTAGTAGCCGCACTTGCAGGGGTTCATGGCGGCCACCAGCTGGAACCGGCTGGGATAGGTGGCGCTGCCTGCCGCGCGGCTGACCGTGATCTGGCCGTCCTCCAGCGGCTGGCGAAGCACTTCCAGACTTTCGCGGGAGAACTCCGGCAGCTCGTCCAGGAACAGCACGCCGCAGTTGGCAAGGCTGCACTCGCCGGGGCGGAACTGTGCCCCGCCGCCTGCCAGCGCGGCCGAACTGGCCGAGTGGTGCGGACTGCGGAAGGGCCGGGCCGACACAAGGCCCCGCCCCTGGGGCAGCTGGCCTGCGATGGAATAAATTTTGGTGGTCTCCACGGCTTCCTCTCGGGTGAGAGGCGGCAGGATGCCGGGCAGGCGCTTTGCCAGCATGGATTTGCCGGTGCCGGGCGCGCCGATGAGCAGCACGTTGTGCCCGCCGGCGGCCGCGATCACCATGGCCCGCCGCGCCAGCGACTGGCCCATAACATCCGCAAAATCCGGCACCTGGGCCCAGGCGTCTTCGGGGTCAAAGGGGATGACGGCTGCCGGGGCGATGGGCGCGATGCCGCGCAAAGCGTCCACCACTTCCCGGGCCGTGCGGGCAGGGTAGACCGTCATGCCGTCACCGCAGGCTTCGGCGGCCTCGGCAGCGTTTTCAGCGGGCACATACAGCGCACGGATGCCGCTTTCGGCCGCCGCCAGCGCCATGGGCAGCACGCCGGACACCGGCCGCAGGGTGCCGTCCAGCGCCAGCTCGCCCAGAAAGGCGGTGTCGGAGGAGACTTCCTCGATCTGGCCGCTGGCCGTCAGCAGGGCCAGCAGCAGCGGCAGGTCGTAGACCGGGCCGGTCTTGCGCACATCCGCCGGGGCCAGATTGACCGTGATGCGCCGGTCCGGGAACTTGAAGCCCAGGTTTTTGATGGCGGCGCGCACGCGGTCTGCACTTTCCCGCACGGCGGAATCCGGCAGACCTACGATGGAAAATGCGGGCAGCCCGCCGGAGACGTCCGCTTCCACAGCCACGGCAAAGCCGCTCAGGCCCCGCAGGCCGAAACTTCTGGTGACAGAATACATGATGCTTTTCCTCATTCCAGCAGATGATGTGTCGGAAAAGAACTGGCAAAAGTGGAAAATATTGGATAAAAACGCCAGACTTCGACACAAAAATATGTTCAAGTTCATTATAGTAAAGGGCAGGAAAGTTGTCAATGTGATAGAGAGGAGAGAGTTTTTTCATGTTCACCAGAGAATACTGCCGTTACATCCGTACATATTCCGAGTTGGACGGCCTGCAGCACGCCCACACATTTATTTATTGCGCTTCTGCCACCCCGCAGGGCGCACTGCTGGAACTGCGCAGCGAACAGGGCGGCCGGGTGGAGCGCCGCACGGCGCTGGCCCGGTGCAGCTTTGCCCGGGCCATGCAGCTGATGCGCTATCTGTGCGAGAACGGCGTGGAGCCGGAGCAGTGGCTGGAAGTGCTGGCCGACGCGGGCGAAGCCTGCCAGCCGCTGCAAAACCCGGCAGCAGAACCGGAATTTGCGGGATTTGCGGGCGAAAATCTGGATTTTTGTGCCATATGCCCGGTTTGAAGGGAAAATCTTGTGGCAGATTACGCAATTGACACGATGGACACAAGAGTTTATATTATAAGTAGGTTTAACCAAACCTGTTCTTTTTGCGTTCTTTTTGCGGAAAAATTTACAAAAGGTAAGGTGTGCAAGATGTATTTGGATGAATATAAGCGCTGGCTGGCGGCTGAACTGGAAGACGCCGATCTGAAGCCCGAGCTGGCAAAGATCGAGGGCAATGACGATGAGATCAAGGACCGCTTTGCTGTGGCCCTGAAGTTTGGCACCGCGGGCCTGCGCGGCGTTCTGGGCGCCGGTACCAACCGGATGAACATCTATGTCGTGCGTCAGGCCACCCAGGGTCTGGCAAACTGGGTCAAGACCCAGGGCGGCACCCAGACCGTGGCCATCAGCTACGACAGCCGCCTCAAGAGCGATATCTTTGCCAAGACCGCCGCAGGCGTTCTGGCGGCCAACGGCATCAAGGTGCGCATCTACGATGCTCTGATGCCGGTTCCGGCCCTGAGCTTTGCCACCCGTTACTACAACTGCAACGCAGGCATCATGGTCACCGCTTCCCACAACCCGGCCAAGTACAACGGCTACAAGGCCTACGGCCCGGACGGCTGCCAGATGACCGATGACGCCGCTGCCATCGTTTACGATGAGATCCAGAAGACCGATGTGCTCACCGGCGCAAAGTACATCTCCTTCGCCGAGGGCGTGGAGCAGGGCCTCATCCGCTTTGTGGGCGACGACTGCAAGAAGGCCCTGTATGATGCCATTGAGGCACGTCAGGTGCGCCCGGGCCTGTGCAAGACCGCCGGCCTGAAGCTGGTGTACAGCCCGCTGAACGGTTCTGGTCTGGTGCCGGTCACCCATGTGCTGAACGACATGGGCATCACCGATATCACCATCGTGCCCGAGCAGGAGTACCCCAACGGCTACTTTACCACCTGCTCCTACCCGAACCCCGAAATTTTCGAGGCCCTGAAGCTGGGCCTGAATCTGGCCACCGAGACCGGTGCCGACCTGATGCTGGCCACCGACCCCGATGCCGACCGCGTGGGCATCGCCATGAAGTGCCCGGACGGCAGCTATGAGCTGGTCTCCGGCAACGAGATGGGCGTGCTGCTGCTGGACTACATCTGCGCCGGCCGCATCGAGAAGGGCACCATGCCCAAGAACCCGGTCGCTGTCAAGTCCATCGTGTCCACCCCGCTGGCCGACGCTGTGGCAAAGCACTACGGCGTGGAGATGCGCAATGTGCTGACCGGCTTCAAGTGGATCGGCGATCAGATCGCCAACCTGGAAGCTGCCGGTGAGGTCGATCGCTTCATCTTCGGCTTCGAGGAGAGCTACGGCTACCTGGCTGGCCCCTATGTCCGCGACAAGGATGCCATCATCGGCTCCATGCTCATCTGCGAGATGGCCGCTTACTACCGCAGCATCGGCTCCTCCATCAAGCAGCGTCTGGAGGAAATTTATGCCCAGTATGGCCGTTACCTGAACAAGGTGGACAGCTTTGAGTTCCCCGGCCTGACCGGCATGGAGAAGATGGCTTCCATCATGCAGAAGCTGCGTGACGAGCCCCTCACCGAGCTGGCCGGCCACAAGGTGGTCAAGGTCACCGACTACAAGAAGCCCGAGGAGACCGGCCTGCCTGCTGCCAACGTGCTGATCTACACGCTGGAAAATGGCGCTACCGTCGTGGTGCGTCCATCCGGCACTGAGCCGAAGATCAAGACCTACTTCACCACCCTGGGCAAGGACCTGGCTGAAGCACAGGCCCAGAAGGATGCTCTGGCCGCTGCCATCGAGCCCATCCTGAAGTAATTCCCGAAGCAAAACCAAAGCATGACTCATTTGTGCCCCTCTGCCGTGTGCGGAGGGGCATTTTTGCTGTAGATTTTCGGTTGCAGTTTGGGGCGTGATACGCTATAATAAAATATGGCTTATTCTATCCAGCTGCCGGAAAAGTGGAAAACGGCGGTGTGTGATAAGGCAGGTGCAGAAAATGGAAAAGAGAGTATCGGCGGTGCTGGTGGCGGCAGGGTCTTCTACCCGGATGGGCTTTGATAAGCTCAGCTTTGATCTGGGCGGTGAGACGGTGCTGCGCCGCAGCATCCGTGCGTTTGAGCAGTGCCCGCTGGTGACGGAGATCGTTCTGGTGGCGGGCAAAAACCGTGCGTTTGTGGAGCAGCAGGCTGCGGACTGCACAAAGCCTGTGCAGATCGTGGCCGGCGGTGCCACCCGCGCCGAGAGTGCGAAAAATGGCGTTCTGGCGGCAAAAGGGGACATCGTGGCGGTGCACGACGCGGCCCGGCCCTTCGTGAGCCAGCCGGTCATCACGGCGGCATTGGAAGCCGCCGCCCGCAGCGGGGCCGCTGCCCCTGCCGTGCCGGTGAAGGATACCATCAAAACGGCGGTGCGCGGTGACGGCAAGACCGTGCCGGAGGCCTGCCTTGTGCAGACCACGCCTGACCGCAGCACCCTGTATGCGGTGCAGACGCCCCAGTGCTTTGACCGCGCCGAATATCTGGCAGCACTGGGGGAGCTGGACGCTGAGAAGGCCCGGCGCGTCACCGACGACTGCAGCCTGTTCGAGCTGACCGGCCGCGCCGTGCAGCTGACCCAGGGCGATTACGCCAACCTGAAGATCACCACCCGGGAGGACCTGCCCCGCCCGGCACAGAAAGAGGAACCGAAAATGCGCATTGGACACGGTTATGATGTACACCGCCTGGTGGAAGGCCGCAGGCTCATTCTGGGCGGCGTGGACGTCCCGTTCGAGAAGGGGCTGCTGGGCCACTCCGACGCCGATGTGCTGACCCACGCGGTGATGGATGCCGTGCTGGGCGCGGCGGCGCTGGGGGATATCGGCCAGCATTTCCCGGACAATGACCCGGCTTACTCCGGTGCCGACAGCCTCAAGCTGGCCCGCCGCGTGGCCGAAATTTTAAAGGAGCACGGCTGGCGCATTGAAAACATCGACGCAACGCTGCTGTGCCAGCGGCCCAAGCTGGCACCCCACATCCCGGCCATGCGCCGGAACCTGGCGGATGCCTTCGGCCTGCCGGTGGACGCCGTGAGCGTGAAGGCCACCACCGAGGAACATCTGGGCTTTACCGGCGAAGGCCTGGGCATCGCCGCCCATGCCGTTGCCCTCATCGAAACGCTGTAACGGGAGTGTGCACCAATGACTCTGAATGCGATCATTGCAAATTTCCAGACCTTCAAGATCGTGGATCTGCTTGATATCATCATCATTGCGTTCCTGATCTATCAGGTGCTGGGCATCATCAACCGCACCCGCGCCGGGCAGCTGGCCAAGGGCGCGCTGATCGTGCTGGCCGTTTATCTGGTGGCCAACACTTTGAACATGCGCACCGTCACCTGGCTGCTGAACTCACTGCTGCAGGTGGGCCTGCTGACGCTGGTGGTACTGTTCCAGCCGGAGATCCGCCGCGCGCTGGAGCGCATGGGCCAGACCGACCAGTGGACGGCAAAGCTGTTCAACGTGAAGGGCCGCTACAACGACCCCAGCCTGAAGGGCGCATGGCGCAGCGCCATCATTGCCATCTGCGACGCGGCCGAGCGCTTCTCGGAGACCAAGACCGGCGCCCTGATCGTGCTGGAACGCCACACGAACCTTTCTGAGATCGTGCGCACCGGCACCCCGGTGAACAGCGCGGTCAATCTGGAAGTGCTGGGCACCATCTTCTATGAGGGCACGCCGCTGCACGACGGCGCGGCCATCATCGAAAACGGACGCATCAAGGCGGCAGGCTGTGTGCTGCCCCTTTCCAATAATCTTGATCTCGGCAAGGACATGGGCACCCGCCACCGCGCCTGCCTGGGCATTGCCGAAAACTCGGACGCCATCGCCATCGTGGTAAGCGAGGAGACCGGCATCATCTCCATGGCGAAGAACGGCGTGCTGATCCGCCATTTTGACCGCCAGACCCTCTACACCCGCCTGATCGACGAGATGATCCCCAAGGAGACCGCCGCCGAGAAGACGACCGCCAGCGGCTGGAAGGGCCAGCTCAGCCGTCTGTGGAACTGGGCCAGCCAGAAGGAGGACGAGCAGCAATGAGCAACACGCCCAACAAGGCGAACGGCACGAAGCAGGCCGTCGCACACAAGAAAAACATTCTGGATGACCGCCGCATCCGGCTGGCTCTTTCGATCCTGCTGGCTGTCATTGCGTGGATGGTGGTCACCATCATCGTCCAGCCCGGCACCACCAACACCATCTACAATGTGCCGGTGGATTATTCCTACGATTCCGCAGCCTACACTTCCCGCGGCCTGAGCATCGTCAGCGTCGAGGACAAGACCGTGAATCTGAAAATTTCCGGCGACGGCTACACCATCGGCGGGCTGACCGCTTCGGATTTCGTGGTCTACCCGGATTTTTCCAGCGTGCGTGACAGCGGCGAGAAGAACCTGCGCCTGCTGGTGCGCGGGGCCAACGGCCTGCTGAACGGTGTCACCGTGACGATGGAGGGCAGCGACAACACGGTGGATGTGGTGTTCGATGTGGTGGAGGAGAAGACCCTGCCCGTGACCATCACCACCAACTATCTGACCATCGCGGACGGCTACATCCTTTACAGCACCGATGTCTCCAAGGAGACCGTGACCCTGTCCGGCCCCAGCAGCGAGCTGGACAAAGTGGCCACCTGCACCGCCGAGGTGACCTACACCGGCGAGCTGAACGAATCGGTCACGCTGAGCACGCCGCTGCGGTTCTACACCGCCGGAGGCAAGGAAGTGACCTTCGAGTACACCCAGCTGGAGGAAAGCAGTGTGGACGTGACCTTGCAGGTCTACAAGATGGCCACTCTGCCGGTGAATGTGAATTTCATCAATGCACCGAAGGATTTTGACGATTCTGTGCTGGTGTACGCCCTCAGCCGCAAAGAGCTCAAGGTGGCGGGCCCCACGGCAAAGATCGACCAGCTTTCCACCCTGCCCATCGGCAGCATCGACCTTTCTACCTTTGCGCTGAACAAGAGCTACGAGATGCCCATTGAGCTGCCGACGGATATCTACCTGCTGGATAACATCTCCACCATCACGGTCAGCTTCGACTGCTCGAACCTGGAGACCAAGACCATGAACCTGCCCAGCAGCTGCGTGCAGGTGGTGAACCTGCCCTCCACCTATCAGCTCACAGTGGAGACGGACCGGCTCATGAACGTGACTCTCTGCGGCCCGAAGGGCGCGATGGAAACGCTGACGCCGGAGCAGGTCGTGGTGGAGATCGACGCCGAGGACTTCTCGGTGGCTACCGGCCAGCAGAACATCGCCTGCCGCCTGTATGTGCCCTCCAACGGCAAAATTTTCGCACTGGGCAGCTATGTGCTGCAGTGCCGCATCGACAGCAACTGAAAAGGATAGCATAACAACATGATTCTGGTTCGCAACATCCGTCTGCCGCTCTCCGCCGGGGAACCGCAGGCATTTGAAAAAGCCCTGCACACCGCCCGCATCCCGCGCGGCAGGGTGCAGCACCTGGGCGTGGCAAAGCTCTCGGTGGACGCCCGCCATGGCCAGCCCAAGCTGGTGTACACCGTGGCCGTCACCCTGAAGGACCCGGCAGACGAAGCGGCCTTTGCCGCCCGGGGCGGGGACGTGACCCTGCACGAGAAAGCTGATTTCTCGGTGCAGAACGGCACCCTGCTGCTGGGCCACCGGCCGGTGGTCTGCGGTCTGGGCCCGGCGGGCCTGTTTGCAGCGCTGCTGCTGGCCCGGCAGGGCTATAAGCCCATCGTGCTGGAACGCGGCCCGGCGCTGGATGACCGCGTGAAGGCTGTGGAGCATTTTTCCGCCACCGGTGAGCTGGACGTGAACGCGAACATCCAGTTCGGCGAGGGCGGTGCGGGCACCTTCTCGGACGGCAAGCTGACCACCCGCATCGGCGACGAGCTGTGCGGCTTTGTCACCGAAGTGTTCCTGCAGCACGGTGCACCGGCAGAGATCGCCTGGAAGCAGAAGCCCCATGTTGGCACGGACCTGCTGAGGGGCGTCATCACCTCCATCCGCAGGGAGATCGAGGCTTTGGGCGGCGAGGTGCACTTCAACACGGCCCTGACCGGCTTTGAACAGAAAAACGGACAGCTGACCGGAATTTTTACCACAAATGGCACCTTCCCCTGTGAAGCGCTGGTGTTCGCGGTGGGCCACTCGGCCCGGGACACCTTCGGGATGCTGATGGACAGCGGCCTGCAGCTGGAGTGCAAGCCCTTCAGCGTGGGATTCCGTGCCGAGCACCTGCAGAGCGAGATCGAAAAGAGCCTGTACCACGAGGCGGCAGGCCACCCGGCTCTGCCCCGGGGCGAATACCAGCTCTCCCAGCATGTGGGTGAGCGGTGCGTCTATACCTTCTGCATGTGCCCCGGCGGGCAGGTGGTGGCTTCGGCCAGCGAAGAAGGGCGCGTGGTCACCAACGGCATGAGCTACCACGCCCGCAACGGCAAAAACGCCAACGCGGCGGTTGTGGTGAGCGTAGGTGCGTCTGATTTTGCAAACGACCCGCGCCGGGCCATCGCGTTCCAGCGGGAGCTGGAAGCCAAAGCCTATGCGGCAGGCCATGCCGCCGGGCCCTATGCCGCCCCGGCCGAGAACATCCAGAGCTTTCTGGAAGGACGCGGCCAGCTGCGCATCGGCAGCGTGCAGCCTACCTATGACCGCGGCGTGACGGCGGCGGACCTGGGGGCCCTGCTGCCCGGGGAGCTGGCCGACACCCTGCGGGCGGGCCTGCGCGCCTACGAGCGCAAAATCGCAGGCTACACCGCGCCGGACGCCATCCTCACCGGCCTTGAGACCCGCACCAGCAGCCCGGTGCGGCTGAAGCGGGAGGAGAATTTTGAGTGTTCCCAGCTGGCAGGGCTGTACCCCTGCGGCGAGGGTGCGGGATATGCGGGCGGCATCATGAGCGCCGCCGTGGATGGCCTGCGGGTGGCCCGCGCCATCATCAGCCGGTATGCACCGGCAGAAGGGTGAGAAAAATTGATGAACGATCGTGAAAACGATACAATGCAGGAAAACGAGGGCCGCCGGGTGCAGCAGGAGCTGGAAAGCCAGCTGCGCGCCTTTGGCGACACCGTATCGGACGCTTTTGCCCACGGCTTTGAGGGCCGCGGCATGGACATTGGCGACCGGGCCTACGGTGTGGGCAAGGCAGCGGTGCACGCGGCCAATTATGGCATCGGCGAAGCAGCCAAGGCCTTCCAGCAGGGGCGCGGCGGGGACGCCGCCGGGATGCCCGGCTGGCTGCGGCAGATCTTTGCAAAGCCGCAGCCGACCCCGGTGGAAAGCATCCGCATCAGCGCCAAAAAACGGTACAGTGCAGGCTGCACCCTGCTGGCTGTGGGCATCACCGTTGCAGCCGCCTTTGGCATCGCTGGCATCAGCTGCCTTGGTGTTGCAGCGGCGGCGACCCCCATTCTGGTGCAGGGAATCACTTCCTACACCTTGGGGGGCGAGCTGCTGACCGCTGCGGCCATGACGGCGCTGCGGGTCTGCGGCGTTCTGTTCACGCTGGCGGCCTGCGGCTTTGGTGCCATGATCCCTGCCGGTACAAGCCGTATTTCGGCCTCCAAAAAGCTGGGCCTGCTGGCAGATGCAGCTGAAAAGCTGAACGCACAAAAGGGGCTTTCGGTGGAGATGCTGGCAGACCTGACCCATCAGACCGAGAAGAAAGTGCTGAAAAAACTGCGCAGCTACATCCGGAATGGCTGGCTGAATGTCTGGCTGGACAACGAGACCGAAACGCTCTACCTGACGGCAGAGGACTACCGTGCCGCCAAGGAAGCCGCCGCCGCTGCCGCAGCGCAGCCGCAGCCGGAAAAGCCGGAAGCGGACGAAACACCGCTGAATCTGGAAACCGCCCGCCGCTTTGCCGCCGTGCTGGCGCAGGAAAAGCAGGTCATGCAGGATGCCCAGGGCCGCGAAGAACTGGAGCATATGCAGAAGACCACCACCGCCATCTGCGACTGGCTGGAAGCCCACCCGGAGAGCCTGCCCAAGGCCCGCCGCTTTGCGGAATATTATATCCCCACCACCCTCAAGCTGCTGCACACCTACAACGATGTGCAGGGTCAGAAGGGCGAGAATGCCGAGACCATCCGCCGGGATATCGCGGGCATCCTGCACACCCTCAACCAGGCGTATGACACCCTTTACAACACACTGCTCTCGGATATGGCCATGGATGTCTCCTCGGAGATCGCGGCGCTGCAGGGGATGCTGGCCAACGACGGCCTGACGGGAGGGGACTTTCAATGACCTACCGTGCATGGGAGCTCAAGCCGCTGGACCGCGCGGCCCTGAAGGAGCTGACGCAGGCCATCGCCGAGCAGGCCGTGGAAGAACTGGAACAGCAGGCTATGGAAGAAGAACCCTGGTCTGACGCAAAATACAGCAGCGTGCTTTCCGCCCAGCAGAAGGAGAACGCCCTGCTGGCGGGCATCCTGACCGCCCGGGGCATCACCGACCCTGCCGAAGCCCTCACCCTGCTGGCCGGGGAGGAAGACCTCAGCGACCCGTTTTTGCTGACGGATATGCAAAAAGCCTGCGAGCGCATCTGGCAGGCCATCGACAACGGCGAGACCATCGTGGTCTTTGGCGATTACGACGTGGATGGCGTGACCGCCACGGCCCTGCTCTACCAGCACCTCAAGGGTATGGGGGCCACGGTGAAATGCATGCTGCCCAGCCGCGAGGGCGACGGCTACGGCCTTTCCCGCAACGCCATCCAGTCCATCCGCGACAAGGGCTATCAGCTCATCGTGACCGTGGACAACGGCATCTCTGCTGTGGAAGAAGCGGAGTTTGCCGCAGAACTGGGCATCGACCTCATCATCACCGACCACCATCTGCCGCCGGAAACGCTGCCCAAAGCCGTTGCCGTGGTGGACCCCCGCCGGCTGGACGACACCAGCCCCTTCAAGGGCCTGTGCGGCGCGGGTGTGGCTTTTAAGCTGTGCGCCGCGCTGGACGGCTGCCCGCCGGAAGAAATGCTGGATTACTGCGGCGACCTTGCCGCCGTGGGCACTGTGGCCGACGTGATGCCGCTGACCGGCGAGAACCGCACGCTGGTAAAATCCGGCCTGCGCCAGCTGCAGAACACCGACCGCCCGGGCCTGGAAGCTCTGCTGGAAGAAGTGGGCCTTGCGGGCCGCCCCATCACGGCCGAGAACATCAGCTATGCCATCGCGCCCCGCATCAATGCGGCGGGCCGCATGGACAGTGCCGTCACGGCCCTGCAGCTGGTGCTGTGCGAGGACCCGGACCGGGCCGAAGAACTGGCCCACAAGCTGAACGAGATCAACGTCAAGCGGCAGGAAACGGAACTGGAGATCTTCAAGGCCGCGCAGGTGCTGCTGGAACAACAGCCCGAACGGCTGGAAGACCGGGTGATGCTGCTGTGGGGCCGCGACTGGCACCCCGGCGTCATCGGCATCGTGGCGTCCCGGCTGGTGGAGCGCACCGGCCGCCCGGTGATCGTGGTCACAGTGGACGAGCATGGCGAGTGCAAGGGCAGCGGCCGCAGCGTGCCGGGCTTCAACCTGCACGCCTGCATCGGCTCCTGCGCCGACCTGCTCATCCGTTATGGCGGCCACGCCATGGCAGCGGGCCTTTCGGTGCGGGAAGAAAATCTGCCCGAGCTGCGCCGCCGCCTGAACGAGTGGGCCGCCCGGGAATGCCCGGTGCTGCACACCGCCCCGCTGGAATGCGACCTGCCCATCCATCTGGACCGGGTCACGGTGGACAGCGTGCGCCGCATCGACGCGCTGGCCCCCTTCGGGGCCGAGAACCCGACGCCGGTGTTCCTGCTGCAGAGCGCCGTGGTGGATGGAGTCTATCCGGTGTCCGAGGGCAGGCACAGCCGCCTGCGCCTGCGGCAGGGCAATGCCAGCGTATATGCGGTCTGGTTCGGTATGCCGCCGGAACAGCTGCCCTACACCATGGGCGACGTGGTGGATGCCGCGCTGAACCTCTCGGTCTACGAGTCGGCCCGGGGCGCACAGCTTTCCGGACGCATTTTGGACCTGCACCCGGCGGGCCTTGGCACCAAACTGTCCGAACAGGCAGCCCTTGTGGCCGCCCTGCGCCGCGGCACGCCCCTGACGGCCGAACAGAAAACGCTGATCACGCCTGATCGCAGCCACATTATCACGGTGTACCGTGAGCTGCAGGCCCGCCGCTGGCACGCAGAAGACCTGCAGCCGCTGTGCGCGAAGCTGGGCGAAGAAAATACAGGCAAAACGCTGGTGGCGGTCACGGCCCTGGAACAGGTGGGCCTCATTGCCACAGTGGAAAAGGGCGGGGCAAAGTATCTGGAGCTTGTGCCCGCACAGGGCAAGAAAAACCTTGCCGACGCCCCGATCCTGAAATGTTTGGAGGGAATGTAAATGCCAGAGGGAAAGAAAAACGCAGTCCCGGCCCCCGTCTCGGTGCGGGACGAGGACTCCTACTCGGCGAAGACCCATCTGCACCAGCCTGTGCCGGTGCAGGAGACGGCCACCGTCTCGGCCACAGCCCAGCTGGCCGATGCCCCGGAGGGCGCACTGCCTTCTGAGGTGCGGCCCGAGATCGTCACCTGGGACAAGCTGTGCGAGGCCATCAAGGCCAGCGGCCGCTCCTACAATATGGAGATGATCGAAAAGGCCTACAACCTTGCCAACGACGCCCACAAGGGCGTGTGCCGCCGCAGCGGTGAACCTTATATCTGCCACCCGCTGGCCGTGGCCCGGCTGGTGCTGGACCTGGGCATGGACACCGAGAGCATCGCCGCCGCCCTGCTGCATGACGTGGTGGAGGACACCCCCACCAC
>ENA-UONY01001862-UONY01001862.1-human-gut-metagenome-genome-assembly--contig:-CS9-NODE-1862-length-16288-cov-10.337892_pt1 | contig 16288 bp, 24 predicted proteins | sample MGYA00242465_ERZ724012 | MGnify/ENA metagenome assembly ERZ724012 | reverse complement strand
TTTGGTAACAAAAAATGCCGTATTTATGCGGTCTGTGGCGTTTCGCAAACGCCTAAATAGCATATATAACAAAAAGAGGGGTTAAAATATTCTTCGGTGAATACTATGTACTGTCTGGACAGTTATCAAACGGCCAGTATCTTCGTGCGTACGGGGATAAGAAAACAAACTACCCGGCAAAGAAATGCCGGATCATAAGACACAACGAGGGGCTTGTATTTGTTGCGTAGAAAGTGCGGCTTTGCACAATTCATCTCGTATATTGAATAGATGGAGCGGAGAAAAATATGAACACAAAAGAAATCAAGACAGAATTTAACAATTTCCTGAAAACGGAAGAGGGTAGGAGCTGGCAAAAAGAGAAAGCCGATCAGAATATGTCCGGGGATTTCGGAGATTACCTTTACGATTTTTACCCGGAATATCTTGCATAATCTTTGAAAAAGAAAAGGACGGCTCGCAGAGACCGTCTTTTCTGTGTTATAAGTTTTGTTTATTTTGGCATTTAAAAACCAATGCCCTGCAAAATTAATATATACCTTTTCGGTGCAGAAAGCAAAGGAAAACCGTGTTTCATCTGCAAATATTTTTCAGTTTGCTCATTATTTTTTCCTTTTTTCTTTTGAAACCTTATAAGATAGGTTAAAAGCACGGCTTCTCGGTCGTATCTTTTTTTGTTTCATATTCCTGATGTAAACATTGATGCATCGAAAGGAGAAAATAAGATGAGTGGAAAAATTGAATTAGGAAAAGAGTACAAATTCGCGGGATATGACTGGATTGCTGTCTTATGCGATGATAGCAACGGAGTCATTCTGCAGTCCCTCGGGATCACATCTGGTCCATGGCCGGGATATAAAATGGAAGAATATGGCAATAGCCAGTATTACAGCAGTGATATCTCAAGTATTAACGACTACGATGAGAAGACCCGGAAATTGTATGAGAGAATCAAGGGTGTGGAAAAGAAGTATTCCTCCCGGGAAGAAGGCTTATATTTTCCGGCCGGATATGTTGCTGGCACAAATAAGGTATGGCGGAAGGCACTTGTTACCTTGGCGGAACGTGCAATGGATTACGTCTGGCTTGGTACTGTCCGCGGAAAAGCTGCTTTGTATATCAGCCCGTGCGCCGGAGCAGACTATTACCTCAAAAGCTACTGCAACCAGGAGAAATCCTGTGTCATTGCTCCCGCTTTTTACCTCGATTTATCCAAGGTTACCGTAGAAGGTGATGAAATCCTGATTGGTGGAGAATCCGCTGCGAGAAACATGGAAGAGTCGAGAAAATACGGGATTGTCTTAAGAGAAAAACCTGGTGCATGGGGACTGACGAAGAAGGATGTAATGGAATTGTATGACATGCTTGACGGAGAGGAAGCATTTCCTCTGGAACTGGAACCGGATTTTGTGGAAAGTTCCGCAATGGGATTTATTACACCGGAAGCCGCAGAAGCTCTGGAATATGAGTACCAGACCGGGCTCAGGGAGTTTGTCGCAAATATCCTCGATGACATGGAAAATGAGTCAGAGGATGGCACCTATGAGTACAAAGGCATCCGGATCCATCTGAGCAGATAGGAGAAGAAGAAAGAATCCTGGGAGGGAATACGAATGTATTTCCCTGCGGGGTTCTTTTTTTGAGTGCATACAGAAATCCCCTGGATTTCCTTCGGAGCTTTTTTGGGATGTGAAGGATGACGTGGCATTCGATGTTCTGATCCGCGTCATGCAGAAAGAGGTACCAAGGCGAAAACCGGTCGGGTACTGCGAGGAAGGTGTCCGGATGCTCAAAAAATACTGGACGAAGGATTAATTACTTTTTTTGTTTCATATTGAAGGTGTAAAGCAGACATATTTTGTTGTGGAGGAAAGATATGAGTACAAAGGTATTGTGGTTCAGCCGGCACGATATGACACCGGATCAGAGAGCAGCGCTGGGAGACAGCGAGATCACACAGATCGACAAAACGATCAAGCACGCAAGCGAGGTGGCGGATGAGATCAGCCAGTGTGACGTTCTTGCTGTAGTTGCACCTGTTGAGCTTCAGAAGGAATTCTTGGAGCAGGCGGGGAATAAGCCCGTCATTACGGCGGTCAACGACCGTATTCTGGTTCCGACAGAAAACGGGGAGTCGAAAGTCCAGTTCAGCTTCGTCAAGTGGGAACAGGTCAAGAAGATCGATATCGTCAAGGAAGATTTCGATATCGGGAAATACGAGAAGGACAGGGAAGAAAAAGAAAATAGCTTTTTCTCCGAACCGTCCGAAGAAGACCTCGAAGCATTCAGACACGAAGAAGAACAGGGGGATACTTATGAGATGGTGTCCGGCGACCGCCTGGAAGACCTTGAGGATGAGCATGAGGCGGCCGCCCCGGAGGTAGCGGACCACGAAGCGGGAACAGAAGACCGCGAGACCGATGGGTACGATGCGGGCGATGATTTTGAAGACCGGTAATTTTATTGAAAATAGTTATAACATATTGTATACTTTATATATGGATAAAGATACTATACTAAGTATACTAGTATTAAGTAAAGGAGGTACTTATGATGAATGAAGGTGGAGGAACAGCATTTTAATTACTTCTACAAATAAGAGGGTAAGAGCTAACAACTCCTGCTCTTTTATTATGCACAAAATTATGGAGAGGTGAAATATCCTCTCCTTTTTGATTGGAGGAAATATATGCCAGAATTTTGCAAGCTGCATATGATAATTACCGCACAGGAGGTAGAACGGGGAAATGCTTATGAGATGGTAAACAGCGACCACATGGAAGGCTTCGAGGATAAGCATGAGACGGCCGCCCCGGATTTTTTTTCACCACGAGACCGATGGAACTGGAGACTTCCCTTACGATTTTGCAGAATCGTGCGGCCTGCCTCCTGCATCATGCCTCCTGCGCCCGTATTTCCTTCCTTTCCTCTTTCCTCTCCCATGCATCCTCCTTGTCCCCCAGTTATCCCCCCACTGGATACAGATACCCAAAATACCCTCAGATATGCCATCACCAGAAAATGAGAAAGTGCATCCGCAGATAACCAGGTTTGGCTGTAAACCAGCCACCAGAGCGGCTTTGAAGAGTGTGGCATGTGCTGTCTTTGACCTGTCCGCAGTAAGACGCATACGGTTTTCGGATGGCAGAGACGAAAAAAAAAGAGGAAAACAAAGCAGGAAAATGTTTCCATAAGACAGTAATTTTAACGCAAAATGTACTTCAGACACGAAAATAAGACCGTCAGAGGCGGCCGGAAGGAAAAAGTATGAAATTTTAAGCGGGGACAGCCTGACCGCAAAGTCTGTCGCAGTCAGCGGCATACTGAGTGAAATCATAAAAGAACAGGTTATCCTGTTTTTTAATATGTAGCGTAAACATCTCCGAGAATGTCTGATTCCGGATAGCTTTATCAATCATTCCTTTGAGATATTCCAAAAGGGCTGACGTCTTTTTTCCGCCCTTTACGGTCTCACCCATGGATTTTAAGAGACGGTAAACCGAGGACTTTGCCATTCCTGTTTTTTCACAGGTTTCCCGGACACTTCCAGTTTCTTTGATGGTGCGAAAAATCATGCTGATCTGTCTGGCAGACCGTCTGGTTTTTCTGTCGGCGCGTGCTTTTCTTGCTTCCTGGTTACGGCAGTCGAGTGTTTCCTTCCGGTGTTGCGCTTTTGCTTCCGGAGTGTAGGTGTTGCGCATATGGGAAAGTTCTTCTTCCCCCATGTCCAGCAGGCAGAACAGGTCGAAATCTGACTTAACCTTAACCTGTCCACTGTTATGCAGGACGTACCGCAGGAGGGTGTCTACCTGACGCTCACGGAGAGGAGAGATAAAAGAGCGGTTCAGTTCTTTTGTCTTCTGGATCAGGTCTTCCTTGTCTATATTCATGAAACTTAAGTTGGTGGCGTAGTTGTATAGAATAAGATCGCGGTATCCGGTAACGTCGAAGTTTCTCAGCGCGACAAGTGTTTTAACGTCGTGGTCACGGTTCTTGTGGAACGCTTTCATTTTATCCTTTTCAACAGCAGAACGTGTTCCTGAAGTTTTTGCGCCGGTATTGCCTTTCCCCCGCTTCCGGTGTGCCTTCGGTGCGTCATCGAAGAGTATGTGGGACAGCGAGATCATCTCGTCGGTAACCTCGGTATTACCGTATGCTGTTGGATTGGCATTGCATTTTTCTGTATTTTCCTGGTTTACCCGTTTCCGATTTGCCTGCGGTGCATGACCCTGTCTGTTGTCTGACGCGGTGGTACCGTTTGTATCACCGCATCCTGTCTGACCGTGTCCAGATGGTGGGTTGCTGCCAGAGCCATCATCCGAATCATCATCTGGATTGTTATCCGGACCATTGTCTGGATCATTGTCAAGACCATAGCCGATGGCGTCCAGATAGGCAGACAATATCATGGAGCCGTCCGGATTCCATGTCTTTTTGTCCGGGTTCCATTTCTGTTCCACATATTCCCGGTCGAACTTGCTGGAGTAGCGGTATTCCATATTCTTTGAGTCTTTGTAAATTACCGTATGTCTTGCGACGTCTTCCATGGCATCGCAGAAAGAATCGAAATCATAAATCTTGTCTGTCTGGCACAGGATCTCCGGCTGTCCGACAGATACACCAGATCCGGAACTTAACCGGCTGCTGTATGGAACACGCACGATGGAAAACAAGGAACCAACAGCAGGGTCGGCATGAAAAAGATGCACAAGTGTCTGATGGAGACGTTCGAAGCGCCGTTTCTCGTCCCGGACATTTTTATTGAAAAAGAAGTACACCTGTGCACCCTTTTTCCCGGTCCGGACGATTATGGATGGCGGGAGCATCTTGAAAAATCTGCAGAACCGTGGGTACAGCAGAAGATATGTGGCTGCCATTTCCGTGGACATTACATAGTTCCCATTTTTATCCAATTTGTTGATCTCTGGAAGGTAGTCGAGATCCATCACAGCTGTGTAGCAGGCGGCAATATTCCTTGAAGTGGTGTCGATTTCTTTCCGGTTGTTGCACAAACAGGTGTGTGCGTACACGCTGTCAGAATGTGCAGTCTGCTTGAAGATCTCTTCGGCAGTGGTAAGGGTGCTTTCCCTGACAGGCGCCATCTTTGCGAGCGGAAACATCTTCTGTCTCATATGGTTTCCCTGCTCCCATGCGAATACCATGTTTGTGTTTTTCATGGCATCCGGGCTGACGGAATCCTGCCCCGGGAGAAGCCCCTGGATGCCCTTGTACCAGTAATCAAGCTTCGGAAGACGGCTTTCGTATTCTGCGATTTCGTCATCTGAAAAACAGGTATGTATTTGGTCTTCTACTTCTTCCGGAAGTGTTTCCTGTGGCATGAGTGACTGCAGGTAATATTGTAAAGTTCGGTTTTCCATTCTGATTCCCTCCTCGTATAATTTTTGTCTTTATATGGGATATTGCGCCATCTGGGGAATCGTCAAAGAAATATGGAAAAATTTTATGAAAAATATGAAAAACCTGCTGTTTTGCTTAATGCAAATGTTGCAGATGAGATTTACATGGCAAACCTATGAGTTTTTCGTCATAAATTTGTAACGTGTACTTATGCAGGACTTGGGAGTATCGGGTTCTGCGTTTTTTATCTCATATTACTGATGTAACGAAAAACATACATCGAAAGGAGAAAATAATACGATGGGAGAAAATGTATATCAGCTTGTAAGACCGGGTATCGATGAAATTGTTAATTATTGCAAAGACCTGCTTTCAGACGAAAAACTGGAGGTGTATGAATTCGGAGAAAACTGTGATCTTGTTCTGCACATATACAAGGATGAAGATTACAACCCGGATAAAGACAGGGATTACTGCAATATCGTGACAATCAGCACTGCGAGAGATGGAAAATTTGTGGATGACACGGACGATGTGTATGTTACGGATGGCAGCCTTGTGCGGGAGCTGAAAAGAATTAATGAATACAGGGATTTTGCCACAAAGTAATATGAGAAAGAAAGAGATACAGAGGTTGTGTCTCTTTTTTTTGTTTCATATTTAAGATGTAAATAAAAATCATCATTGAAAGGAGAAAAGAGACTATGAAGGAAATAATCGATTTAGAAAAACTTTATGACATCTTAACTAATAAGCTGACATGGCTGACGGAATATGGGGAAGAGGTATATCTTTTAGCTAGAGAGAATATCCGTAATTCAATTCAAGAGGCAAAGAAAACATTTGATGCGGACAAAGCCTTAATACAGCTGGAAATACTTGAGGAAGAGGAGCCGCTACTGGCCAGCCTTGGATTCGGTAAAATGGTAAATATTTTCCGGAGGGATGCCGTATTGGATATCATGCGCAGATGTGGAGCTGGAAATGAACTGATGAATCAGTTGAAAAAGTTGAAAACAATTTCTGTTTTCAAACGCGAGGAAACCTTTGAGGCACTTCGGAAAGATGTTGTGTTAGACATTGTGAAAGGCGGTGGAACAGATGAAGAGTAAGTCAATTTTTATTGCTGCTGATCTGATCCCGGCGTTGCTGGATGGAAGAAAAAAATGTATGCGACGTATAATGAAGCCTCAGCCTACAGGAGAATATGCAAGGACTTTTTCAGAAATTGCAATGTATCAGCCTGGAGATATCTTGTATGTTCGAGAAACATGGCATAAGTACATCAAACGAGTAGGCAAAGGCGAAAGTTGTCATTTAGCAGAATTTTACGGATACAAAGCAAGTATCGCTAACTCAGAGGATGCAAATGAGCCGTGGAAATCGCCGGTATGTATGCCAAAAGAAGCCGCGCGTATCTGGCTTAAAGTTACAAATGTGAGAGTAGAGCGGCTGCAGGAAATTACAGAAGATGGATGTATTGCAGAGGGCGTGTATCCATCAAATTGCAGAGGATGTAACGCTACATTTGGATGTGATACATGTCCAGACGAAGGTTACAACGAAATCGATGAATTTTCGGAAATCTGGGATAGCACCGTGAAAAAATCTGATCTTGATCGTTACAGTTGGGACGCGAATCCTTATGTATTCGTGATAGAATTTATTAGAATTGATAAGCCGGAGGAAAAATAAGAAGAACAAAGAAAAAGAATGCAGGACTTGGGAGATTGGGTGCTGTGTTCTTTTTTTTTTGTGTGACTGGTTTACATATTAAAAAGGTCGCTATGAGTACCAGTGCGGGCAAGAGTAAGGATTAAAACATTATCTTCGTAACGGTAAATTAAAAGCCAATCGGGTTGAAGATGACATTCACGATGCCCGGCCCAGTTGCCAGCCAACGGATGGTCTTTGTATTTTGGGTCTAAAGGAATCCCATTTGCCAATTTGAAAACTATTTCCTTTAAAAGAGAAAGGTTTAATCCACGGCGCTTGGCAAGTTTGTAATCTTTTTTGAATTGGGAAGTGTTTTTAATTTCATATTTTGTCATGAGTCGAGATCAGCAAAAAATTCATCTACATCGTGGTATCCTTTGATGTTGGGATCCTTCGCAATCCTTTCCGCCTCAAGCATCGCTGAAACAGTTTCTTTGTTAGGAGTCCCTTCTGTGATTTTGAAAGGAATTCCTCTTTCGCGAAGGGATTGACGAACAAAAATATTAAAAGCTGTGCTGAGATTCATACCGAGTTCTTCATAAAGAGCTTCTGCAGCAGCTTTAAGATTACTGTCCATACGAATACTAACATTGCTTGTTGTTGATTTAGCCATACTAATCACTCCTTTCATCTGATAATTATATTATATGGCTTATGTACTAAAATATCAATACATTGCACGAAAAAGTAACAAAAAAGTAGTGAATAATGTGATGGGGAGGTAAACTGACATGTTTCGAAAAGTATAAATTTCATGATTCCAAAACTATGTTAGATTTTATATTGTGTAAATTAGGGTACACTTGTGTACCCTAAAGTGTAGTGAGAGAGTGCGGCAGTCATGTTTCCCTGTAGGACACGCAGTATGCCGGTTTCCTGTACTTCCTTATTTTTTCTGTCAAAGTGTTGTGTGCCTGCCCCGCTGGTGCAAAAATACTGTGCCGGAGGCGGGGCGGGGGAAGACAGAGATTAACCGTATGGGATTCCATACGGTTTGCTGCTGAATGAAATTACAGATTCCTTCCCAATTTTTCAAGTTCTTTCTTTGTGATGATGCAGTCCCCTGCATCCATTATGTATATTTCAAGGATGAGATTGATAACTGAAAGTGCAATAAAACATAGCAAGATAAGCCACTTTTCTTGCAGTAATAAATATAATGTACCAATCGCAATACATATAATATATCCATTTACTGAGCTTCGCTGATTTTCGTCATATATATCATCATATTGTATTGGTGGAACATCAAACAATTCTGGATGAATGTTAGCAAAAAATCGCTTCCAGTGAATTTTAAATAATTCTGCTGAAAACAACAACATAAAACCAAACTGGAAGCCGATTGTAGCCCATTCAGATTTAATGGTGTAAAAAAATACAATAAATGAAGAGGCGATAAATAACATTGAAACTGTAAAAAGCACAAATTTGTAGCAGTAGTAAGATAAAGAAAATTTGGTTTTATCGTGCATATATACCATTCCTTTCTAAATAACTGATCATGTAAACTTTTCCGTTTTTGAACTTAATTTCATAATCTTTTAACCGGATACCATCCAGATCGAAGCCATCGCCAGCCGGCTTGCCATCAATGACAATATCTGCTTTTTCGGAAGCCACCAGTTGCTGTAATTTTTCCTCCTGACTTGCACGGGTTTCTCTTTCCGTGGATATTTCTTCTTTGAAATTTTTGACGTTATTTTGGAGTTTAAAACTCCAGGCAAGCGTAAGTATTCCCATGATGATGCATATGACACCGCCTATGACGGTAAAATCTTCTCCTATTACACTGATTAATTCGTATGCAATGTAAAACAAAATACATGCAGCTACACAGCCAAGTAAAATACACATTGTAATTCCCTCCTCTTTCTAATAACTGATCAGGTAAACTTTCCCATTTTTGAACTTAATCTCGTAGTCTTTCAACCGGATGCCGTCCAGATCAAAGTCATCACTGGCTGGTTCGCCGTTAATGAAAATGTCTGTTTTCCCGGAATCCACTAGCTTGCGTAGTTTCTTTTCTTGAATTTTGCGGGTTTCTTTTTGGCTTTCTGAGTATTCTTTTGTATGATTTTTCTTCTTTTAAATCGTCCTTTTGAGTTTCTTGAGATTCTGTTTTCTGAGCAGGTTGTTCGGAAAATACTTCAGACTTGATGAATCCGTAAACGCTATAAATATAAAGGCATACAGCAATTATCATTATGGCGATACCTGTATTAACATCATCATCCATAACGGATTTTGCAAACCAGCCTAGGACCCATGCGCACATGCAAAAAATAAAAAATTCATTTTTCTTACCTCCAAAAACTTCCTATTTCCGCTTTCATCATACATATTGCGCCTTTTTGAATTTCGTCAAAGAAAAAGGGAAACTTTTTAAAATTCCAGATCAGTAATCTGAATTTTTTTGTGCGAAACCAAGGTTACACAAGTGTAACCTTGGTTTGTTTGTTAACAAATTGTTTATTGCGCCACCGCAGCTTTCCGGCGGGAAATATTTTTCCATCTCATATTAATGGATGTAAATAAAAATTCATTAACGAAGGGAGAAAAACTATGAGCAAAAGATTAAACAATGAAAACGCTTATGCAATCTTAGAGGCTGGCGAAACATACAGATTTGCCGGGTATAGCTGGACAGCCTGTGAGCTTGTTAACGATGGAAGGGTAGCTGTAATCCAGTCCCATGGTGTAACCCATGGTGCATGGCCAGGATTTGTAATGTCTCAATTTGGAAATGGCAATTACTATTCCAAATCCATTGATGGACAGGATATCAGCGGTTATGACAACAAGATGAAAGAACTGTACGTTACCATCAAGGATGCAGAAAATACATCTGCTTCTTATGGCAAGGGTCTGTACCTTATCTCCGAAGAAAAAGCTGGTTTTACGGAATGGGGTCATCCTGGCTCTGGCAACTACTGGCAGGCATTGGAGGCAGCAGCGGAAAACGCCTGTTCGTTCGGGTCTCCCGACAACTATGCGTGGCTTGGTACCGTCTACGGTAGCGGCGGCGCGTGGTATGTCAACTCGAATGGCGGCGTCTCCTACAACGATCAGAGCGACGACTATGTGGTCGCCCCCGTTTTCAACCTCGACTTATCCAAAGTTGAAATTATTGGTGATGAAATTATTAAAAAGGCACAGCCTGCGTCTTCACCATTTGATATTGATAATTTAAACAAAATAAAGAAAGAGATTGTAACATCCATGAAAATCATGGATGTTACAATTAAAGGCATTAAGGAATCTGATGAATATAAAATGGCTCAGGCTTATAATCAAGGATTACGAGATGCTATGAGTATCTTTGAAAGAGAAAGTGACCACATCGATTAGTCTGAAAATCAGCCAAATTCAGCCCCATACCGTTCCATCTGGGAATACGGCATGGATTTTACAAAAGATGGTGAAACATTTCATCTTAATCCGGAGATGGTAAGTAAAATTTATGATTCCATTAAGGAAGATTTTGGCCGGGATTATTTTTCAGAGTTTACAGACAAGGAATTTACCCGTAAGCAATATATTGCTGTTTATGAAGAGTGTGCGAGCTGGTTCGCGACCCAATCTGAAGAGACAAAACACCTTGCATGTGAAAAGGTACTGGGAGATGATTTCGACAAAGTAGAGACTTGGGTCATTAAAACTATGTTTACTGCAAACCATGAATCGCGTACCGTAGAACATCCAGAAAAATTTTCATCCGAACAGGAAGCATGGAATAAAGTTAAATCACTTGTCCTTGCAGACCAGGATGGAAACGAAATTACGGAGGTTAAATATGACCGGGATGCATGCCAGGTTACAATGATCCATGCAAACAAAACTGTTTGCTGGATTTCCGCAGAAAAGAAGTAATATTTATCATCCCGATGCACCGGGAACTAAAAATTGAGGTTCCCGTGCATGGGAGCTTCCGAATGGAGGAATCATGGCAAAATATTTGGATAAATCAAAAGAGAAGTGGGACGAATTGGTGGATCAATGGCATAGTGATTCATCATTAACATGTTCACTTCAAGAATATCTTGAGTTGGATGATATCGAGTATCTCAAATTTGCACATGGCATTGACGATCCGGATATATCTGATACGGAAGTATTAGAAAAATCAGCAGGGATTGCGCGAGATGTGGTTACAGAACTTGTTATAAAACCAGCTCTTAAAAAAGCAATACAGGTGTTAAACCCCGATGTACCGGGAACCAATAGTTGAGGTTCCCATGCATGGGAACCTCTAAATATAGAGGAGGAATAATAAAATGCCTGAGAACATACGAAAACAGTTAAAGGATTTCAAAGAAGACGGAAAACCCTTAAAGTATCTTATCAATTATATTCCTGATGATTATTTTGATGGACAGAGAATAATCGCTGAACTGACAGAATTGGGATATGATGTGGAAGAGATCGTAAAGTGTTTGGAACACGACTTTGGATTAGACATGACGCGGCAGTATTAAGAGAATGGGATTGTAATACTCCATAGGCGATCAGAAAATGTATTTATGGAAAAGTGTGGCGCATGCCGCACTTTTTTCGTTTCATATTGGTGTTGTAAACAAAACATCATCGAAAGGAGAAAATAACTTATGGAAGAAAAGAAAATTAAACAGAAAGATATGTGCAGAACAGTTGATTGCGACAAGCTTGCGGTTACAATCTTTGATGCATTCAAGGAAGATCGGGAAGAATCTGGAATCAATGAGATAGCAAAAGGGATGGATACTGTTTTGCAGGACTATGTAGATCTGGAGAAGAAACAGGCAATTGATCATGTATTTATGGCACTGACGGGATATATGCTGGAAACACTTATTTCTATGAGTGTGTAGGAGGGATGGATATGAGTAAATCAAGAAGCTTATACGACAACCCATACAAATACGCCTGTGTATGCAGCGTGCCATTAAAACTGGCGAAAATTGCCTGTAAGAAACAGAGGCATCTGGAGAAGGAACAGAAGAAACATCCATGCCGGTGTCCAGCCTGCGGTTCTAAGCATCTGTATTACGAACATGGATCCTATGAGGAAGGCTATGGAGATTTTGTGGAATGTACTGACTGCGGAGAGACTTACGATCCGGGCGAAATTCCAAACATTGAATACGGCAGCCTTACACCATTTGAGGACTTTGATCCCGTCATTTACTTTTCCCTTACGGAAAATAAATTAGAGGGTTGGAAGGAAGCCTGCGGAGCAGAAACACATGAGGAGTGGATTCATTTCGCAGAAAAGATGATTGCCGGGCGGATTTTGTCGGAGGATGCTTCTGGATCAGAAGTGGATACTGCTAACTGATCTGCACGCGAAGACGCGGCAGCTTCCAGCTTAGTTTTTTGTGATATAAGACAGAAGTCAGACGAAGTCTCTGTAGGTTTCCCGTCCGGAAATGAAGGTATCAAGGATTGCCAGACGCAGTGCGTGGACAAATTGGAACAGGCAATGCAGAGTGCAGACTTTTGGGTCGAACTTGCGGATACATCTTTTGGTAAAGTTGTGCTCCATGGGAAGAATGCAGATCGCGATACTGGAGAGTATTACGAGGTTTCAAGCGAAATTAACACGGATGGAGATTTCGCTATCACATTCTTCAAAACGTATAACAAAATGAAGAAATGGTTTAATGACTGGCAGGGCGAGGGCTTTTATGAGTACCTTGTTGAATTGTATGAAAAGCAATTAACCCAGTAATATCGCTATTTCTCCAAACTGATCGCTTAAAGGCACGGCTTCGGCTGTGTCTTTTTTTATCTCATATTACTGTTGTAAACAAAATTCATTCATGAAGGGAGAACATTACTATGAAAAAAACAAACAGTGAAAAAACTTATGCAACTCTTAAACCTGGTAAGACCTATAAATTTGCTGGGTATAGCTGGACAGCGTGTGAGGTGAATAATGACCGTCATGTTGCTGTGATCCAATCACACGGCATAACCCATGGTATGTGGCCGGGGTTTGTAATACCGAAATTCGGTAATGGAAACTATTACGGAAGAAGTATTGATGGTCAGGATATCAGCGATTATGATGAAAAAATGTCTGCATTGTACAATGCCATCAAAGATGTTGAAGATAAATCTGCATCTTACGGCAAAGGTTTGTATTTGGTTTCCAAGGAAAAAGCTGGTTTTACGGAATGGTGTGAACCGGGTTCTGGCGATTACTGGCAGGCTTTGAAAAAAGCAGCGGGAAACGCCAGTTCGTTCGGGTGTCCCTATTATTATGCGTGGCTTGGTGCTGTCGGCGGTAGCGACGGCGCGTGGTATGTCAGCTCGAATGGCAACGTCTACAACTACTATCAGGACAGCGACTGTGTTGTTGCCCCCGCTTATAATCTCGATTTATCCAAAGTTGAGGTTGTTGGTGATGAGATTATCATTAAAGACATTTGTAACGCCAACCAAAGAAAAATCACGACTGATAAGCAGAAATCGACGGCGAAAATTGAGAAGCAGAGAGAAAATGCAAGAAAATTAAATGAGTTGGTATGTCATTTAGGTGAACTACTCGGCAATTGAATAACCGAGCATCTGATGTGCGATCCTTGTGGATCGTAGATTCAGGGTGCGTCCATGACACCGATACTGCTATTAAACAGCTACTTTTATTACATATGGATCTGCTATCTTAAGTGGGTCCATTTGTTTTTCTATTCCATTCGTCTGAAAGTACAGTCGCAGGATATTAAAAGCCCCGACACAGTCGGCATTCCATCTTTTGTCACCATCTGTATAAAGACCCCGCTTGATACGGTTGGACTTTTCAGCGTTCTCTTTACAGACCTCCGACATAAGCGGACTAGTCTGGCTGGAATAAGCTTCATTCTGTTTTACAAACCGTATACCATACATCGCAAGCTTGTATTCCAGAAGGATATACAGTTTTCGGTATGGCAGTGAATGTAATTTCTGGTTTGTCACAGAACCTTTGTTATTATCTTTACGGATGTTTGTGACATCACCGATCACTACAGTATTGATACCGTTATCATGACAGTATTCAGCGATAAACCGTGTTACTTTATGCAGGTAATCGCTGATGCAGTCATTTTTCTTTTTATACAGTTTCTGCACATGCTTTGACATCTTTGGATATTTTACACCGGCTTTTGTCTGTGTTTTGTACCACTGGGACTGCACACGGGCAATCTCTTTGTCAAAGTAATGGCAGACGGAAAGATATTTCCTGCCGGCAATAAAAGACTTCCCTGTGGATGGGGCATAGCAGGTCATAAGGTTATGGAGTCCGATATCAACAGACAAGTATCTTCCGTTATCAGAAAGCATAACGGCATCATTTACTTCATACACAACAATCACCGTGCAGGTTCCGTTTTCCGGAGGATAGATCTGGATCTGTTTGATAACATCAGTATCCTTAAAAATCTTATTTTTAAGGTAAAGAAAGTTGTTTGTGATGTCATACTGCCCGGACATGAACTGTTTCAGCTGTTTCGACAGCGTAAGTCGTACGGTACTGTCACCTTCGGAATGAACGATGCCGTTCTGCATGTAAGTGATTGCAATATTCTCCTGTTTGAATCTTGGAGGGTTTGGATTTGTAACACCATGTGTTCTCTGCAGCTGATAAAAAGATTTCCACGCCTTATCAAGAAGTTTGCATATTTCCTGTGCAGTCTGTGATGGCAGCTGCTTATACCACAAGTCGTCCTTATGTGCTTTTTTCTGGTAGTACCAGTCAGGATATTCATCAGGTTCCGTCTTTTTGTAATGAAGTCTTTCATAATTGCAGACGTTCCAGAGCTTGGATGCTGCATAACACATATGCCCTATGATATTTGCCTGGTCTTCTGTTACTTTTACAGATGTCTTATGTGACAGCAGCATAAACATTTCTCCTTTCAGTAAGATTTGCTCTGGTGTTCAATATACCGGCGGATGTTTTCTTCCGATACAGAACCGATCGTCTCGCAATAATAGGAATGGTTCCAGAGTTCCCCTTTCCACAGTTTAGAACGCAGGTCAGGAAACTGCTCAAAAAGTTTCCGCCCTGTGATACCCTTCAAGTATTTCACAATGGTTGTCACAGACAGTTTCGGTGGTGCAGTAACAAAACAATGTACATGATCACATTCACCACATTCAAAAAGCTGGACGGTAAATCCTTTTTCTTTTGCGATCTGCTGGATGAGTTCTTTCATATAAGATTCCACTTCGGATGTCAGGACCTTCCTGCGGTATTTGACAGACCATACCACATGGTAGTTGATGCTGCATACCGAAGTACGGTAATGTATAAGGTTTTCTTTCATACACATAGTATAGCATAAAGTGCTGATAAAAGCAACCTGATGTTCGGTTGCTTTTATTATAATGCTTTCATCTCGGCAATTAAATAACCGAGGATTCCAGCTTGATTTCCTAAACTTCTTGAATCTGATGACAAACGATATTCATTCGAATTTGCAGCTGGGGGAACAATGGAAATTTTCGACAAAATTGATAAAATCGGATATGCGGTTCATATTGAACCAATTGAATATGATGCAGACGGAAACGCAACAAATTTATAAAAAGACAATTCTATTGCGAATTTAATTCAAAGACATGGCTTCGGCTGTGTCTTTTTTTTTATTTCATATTGAGAATGTAGACAAAACATTTTTGAAAGGAGAAAAAGAGAAATGACAAAAATTGAAAATGAAAGAGAATTGGAAAAAAGATTACAGCAAAGATATATGAGCCAGGGCATGGATTTTCCCACAGCGTTACACAAAGCATCAGACGGTGTGTGGAAGTTGAGGCAGAAAAAATATACAAAAGAGTATTTTCTTCAGAAAATACACGAACATGATTACATTCTGCAAAGACTCTGCGAACATATTGTTTTGCGACCAAACGACAATAAGCGTTGTTTTGGAGAAAAAGGCTTCAAAAACATGGTCGATGCAGTGGAAGAAACACTGGAGACTCAAAAGGATACCGAATTGTATAAGTATTACTATGACATGAAAAATAACGAACATGACTTCCACGACTTTGAAAGATGGCAGATATGGGGAAGAAAAGTCGGTATTAAGTAATGGAAAGTCCCTTCCAGAATTATTACGCTTAAGACATGGCTCCGGCTGTGTCTTTTTTTTCATCTCATATTGTAAGTGTAAATAAAACACAATCGAAAGCTTCCTGTATAATTTAAATAGGTCAAGAGATTGACGAAAAAAATACCTCA
>ENA-UONY01001861-UONY01001861.1-human-gut-metagenome-genome-assembly--contig:-CS9-NODE-1861-length-16298-cov-223.454965_pt1 | contig 16298 bp, 10 predicted proteins | sample MGYA00242465_ERZ724012 | MGnify/ENA metagenome assembly ERZ724012 | reverse complement strand
TAGACCGAAAAGATTCCTTAAGATGATGCAGGTTATTTTTTGAAGGTTACTTAATCAAAAGAAATGCGTATATTGATCCGGCAAATGTTTATTATGGAGATATGTTGATAACATTTATCCATTAATCTGACAAGGATTCAGGGAAGATTAATAAAGTATTTAATAAAGTATCCAAATCATGAGTAATACTGGCCGTTGTATTTTGTGGCTTGCCACATGTGTTTTATTGTTGTCATGTTCTCAAAACAGTAGAAATGACGAGGTTGTCACCATTCCATTGGGCGCTTCGGTTGACAAGGAGAATCAGCAGATGGATCCAGCGGTGCTTAAAGTCGTGGATGTCACCAGAATTGAATCCGCCGAGGGTTGCTACTTGAGCAGGACTTATTTCTTTGACATCGATGATGAAAGTGCCGGAGTGTACGATGGTGAAAGAATCATGAGAGTTGGTGTCGGGCAAGGTAATATTCTTCTGAACATGTCGAGAGTCGGCAGGGGACCCGGTGAGTATTTGGGTGTGAATGATTGCCGCTACGATCCGGATAACAAGTGGTATGTTGTGACAAGCCTTTTGGACGGCAAGGCTATATGGTACGATGAGAATGGCCGTTTGGTCAAAGAGAAGACATTTGGAGACCGAGGGGCATTCTGCCCTATGGATGGTGGCCGCTATGCCTATGTCAAGCCATATAATGCGGATGAGGATTTTGAAATATATGATTCAGAAGACAATCTTATCCGCAGGTCTGTGCTCGGATCCAAAGGTGTACCCACTCAAATGTTTTATCTCCAGTCGTTCCATTGTTTTAACGGACAGTCCTATTTTCTTCCGACATTTTCCGACACTCTCTATCATGTCACTGCGGAGAAGGATATTCCATTTCTTGTCTTTGACAAAGGAAACAAGAAAATTCCGGATGAATATTATTCCAACATTTCCTCTCATGATCTGAGTGACTACATAGACGCCCTCTCGTTTTATATTTGCGGCGACATGCTTTTCGCGAAATTCTGGTATGGAAAGAAAATGTTCCTGGAAATATGGAACCTGACGGGCGGGCGTTTGGCCTTTAAGTCGGAATTGTCCTCAGAGTCTGATAATTATGGCTTCCCGGTGCAGGTGAATGGAGTGACCGTGTATGTCTGGCCGAATGATGTGTCGGGGAACATCCTATATTGTGCTCTGCTCCCACGTGAGGCTGTAAAGTTATTCCCGGATCGTTCGGAGGATGCTAATCCTGTGTTTCTGCGTATTCGTGTAAATTAAGAAGCTGTTTTGAATTGTTTGTTTGAAGGTTTGAGAGTGAAAAACTTCAGTTTCGACCGCTTCTTCCAAGGAAGATAGCGGTGCTATCTGACTGAAGAAGCGGGAAGAAAATGAAGATTTTTCACCTCAAAGAACATTTCAAACAATTCAAAACAGCTTCTAAGTGATCACGCTTAAGATGCGGCAGTCAATGTCCGCATCTGTTGTTAGGTTGCAACGTTGTCTGACGGGGGGGTAAAAAATCCCCGAGGAACACAAGTCAAAAAAATTTGCAGTCTGAAAGGTTTTGCGTAAATTTACAAGTTTTGTTTTTAACAGGTTTCGGAACGACTATGAGAGGCGGAAAGAAAGTGATAATATTTGCTGGCCTTGGTGGGCTGGCGATCGGTGTGTGCGCCATGCTGGCGGTCGGAGGGGCGATGAGCCGCACTTCCACCAATGAGTATTGCATGAGTTGCCACTACCACGAGCAGGCTGACGCGGACTGGAAGAAGTCCGAGCACTACAACAGCGAGAGCGGTGTGGTGACGGATTGCGCCTCCTGCCATCTTCCTCCGAAAGAGAACGGCTACTTTCGGTACTACATGATCAAGGCCAGGATGGGAGCCAAGGATCTGTGGGCCAAGATGACCAAGGATAAGGACGAAATCAATTGGGACTCAAAAAGAACCCTTGAGCACGGATCAAAAATCGTTTACAACGAATCCTGCGAGAAATGTCACGTCAATCTTTTCCCGACCGGAATCACGGATGACGGCATCACTGCTCATCTCTACTATGAGGAGAACGCCAGGAAACTGAATCTCCAGTGCATCAGCTGCCATCTGAACACTGGCCACGACATGCCGGGCTACGAACATAAGAGGCTGGAAGGCAAGGTGATGGACACGGGAGGCGGTGAAAAGTACGACAGCGTGGCTGTGGTGGCTTCATTCGCGAACTTCACGGAAACGGTTCCCGGTACGACAGCCGCGATCAGGATGGTCGCTGTTCCGGGAGGCGAGTTCACGATCGGGAGTCCGGACAACGAGCCGTTCCGCTCGGCGGACGAAGGGCCTCGGAAAAAAGTAAGAATATCTCCGTTCTTCATGGGCGAGGTCGAGGTGACCTGGCATCAGTTCTGGGCTTTTTACAACGAAACAATGTCAGAGGGCAGAACCCCGCCGGAGAAAATCTTCGCCAACAACAACCGTCCGGATGTGGACGCGGTCAGCGGTCCGACCCCACCGTTCGGATTTCCGGACCAGGGCTGGGGAATGGGCGAAAGGCCGGCGATCACGATGACCCACTATGCGGCGGAAACCTTCTGCCAGTGGCTTTCCCTCAAAACCGGACGAAACTACCGTCTCCCGACCGAGGCGGAATGGGAATATGCGGCCCGTGGCGGCACCCAGACCCCGTACTTCTTCGAAGGAAGTCCGAAAAAATATTCAAAAGAAACATTCTGGAACAGGCTGTTCGGGGCTGACACCACCTCGATCGCAAGTTATGTGGTCTATTCGGAGGACAGTTTCGGCAAGACTCAGGAACCTTCCGAGGTGAAGGCCAATCCGTTCGGGCTTAAGAATATGCTGGGCAACGTTATGGAATATTGCTCCGACCGTTATGCCGCGGATGCATATTCAAGGATCGCCGACGGCGCGCTTGATCCGAAGGGGCCGGAGAGCGGCGATGAGTTCGTGGTCCGCGGCGGGGCATATTCAGATGACGCCTCGCTTGTCCGCTGCGCCGCCAGAGCCCACACCAAGACTGATGACTGGCTCCGCACTGACCCGCAGAATCCGAAGAGCATCTGGTGGTACTCTGACATCAAGGGTATCGGTTTCAGAGTTGTGTGCGATGTCCCAGAAGGAATTTTATAATAAATAACATAAAGACTATCAATAAAATGAGCAACAAAATGGACAGAAGATCCTTTCTTGGCAAGAGCGCCAAGATCGGTGTAGGTCTGGTAGGCGGCAGTGTCCTGCTGTCCGCCTGCGCAAGTGGTGACAAATCCGGCAAGATGACACCCCTCAGACAGCCGGGCGAGTACTATGTTCCTGAACTTCCTGACAAGGCCATAGACGGAAAGGAACTTAAGGTCGGCGTGATCGGTTGCGGCGGCCGTGGAAGCGGTGCCGTTGAGGATCTGCTGAATGCCGCCGACGGGATCAAGGTCACGGCCTTGGGCGATGTCTTTGCTGATCGTCTGACCGGCCTTCGCGAAAACCTCAAGACCAAATGGAATCAGGAAGTTCCTGAAGATCACTGCTTCACAGGCTTCGATGCCTACAAGCAGGTCATTGATTCCGGTGTGGACATGGTGATTGTCGCCACTCCGCCGGTCTTCCGTCCGACGCATTTCCAGTACGCTACCGAGAAGGGGGTTCACTCCTTCCTTGAGAAGCCTATCGCTGTGGACGCCAAGGGCTATCGTCAGATCATGGCAACGGCGAAACAGGCTGAGGCCAAGGGACTTAGCGTGGTGACCGGAACCCAGCGCCACCATCAGAGACCTTACGTGGAGTCTTTCAAGAAGATCCAGGAAGGAATGATCGGCGAGATCACCGGCGGCAACGTCTATTGGAATCAGGGAATGCTTTGGTACAAGGAGCGTCAGCAGGGCTGGAGCGACATGGAGTGGATGATCCGTGACTGGGTCAACTGGAAGTGGCTCTCAGGCGACCACATCGTCGAGCAGCATGTCCACAACATCGACGTGTTCAACTGGATGATCGGTAAGCACCCTATCAAGGCGACCGGTTTCGGCAGCCGTCAGCGCCGTGTCACCGGCGACCAGTACGACAACTTCAGCATTGACTTTGAATATGAGAACGGCGTCCATCTGCACAGTATGTCGCGTCAGATCGACGGTTGCTCGACCAACATCGGCGAATGTGTCCACGGAACGAAGGGCTACTGGAGCTCGGTGGATTTCGCCATCCGTGATCTTCAGGGCAATGTCCTCTGGCAGTTTGACTTCGAGGCGGAGAAGGCTCAGTACAAGCAGACCAATCCGTACGTGCTTGAGCATGTGGATTGGGTGAACCACATCCGTAAGGGTGAGGCTCATGTGGAGGCCGGAGAGTGTGGCGTCTCTTCTCTCTGCGGCGTTATGGGCCGTGAGTCTGCCTACACCGGCAACACCATCACCTGGGACGAGATCAGCGCCGCCGCTCTGGATTACCTTCCGGAGAAGCTTGAACTCGGCAAGATGGACATGAGCAAGTACACTGTCCCGGTCCCGGGAGCTGAAAAGTAATTGATTATGGACAGAAGACATTTTCTTTCGTCAGCGGCGATCGGATCAGCTGCCTTGGCCGCGGCCTCTATGCTGCCGGGATGTGCCACTGCATTGGACAAGAAGAAGTGCGTGCCACGTCTTGAGCTGAAGCTCTCGTTTCAGGAAGGAATTGCCCCGGGAAAGAATCTGGGCGAGCAGCTGGATTTCATGGAAGACCTGGAGGTGCGTGGTTTCGAGCCGAACGGACGGAACCTTCCTGCCCGCGTCAATGAGATTCGTAACGCCCTCAGCGGACGTGACATCGAGGTCTCTGCCATCTGCGCCGGATTCGACGGCTTCATCCTGGCCGAAGACCCGGCGGTCAAGGCGTCGTTCGACAAATCGATGCGCGAGATCGTGGCCGCTGCAGGTGAACTCGGCTCGGTGGGAGTCATAATGGTTCCGGCTTTCAACGGCCAGACTCCGTGCAGACCCCACACCCTGGACACCCGCAACTACCTCTGCGAGCAGCTCCACGACCTCGGAGAGTTCGCCCTTGAGCACGGCATGACCGTGATTCTTGAGCCATTGAACAGGAGGGAGGCCTTCTATCTCCGTCAGGTTGCCGACGCCGCCGCGATCGCCCGCGATTCCGACAGCAAGGGCGTGAAGGTGATGGGTGATTTCTGGCACATGTCCGAGGAGACCTCCGACTACGGCGCGCTGACATCAGCCGGCATCGAGTACCTCCAGCACGTCCACATCGCCAGCCGTGGCCGCAGACTGATGCCTGGAGAGGACGGCGCGAAGGATGACTACAAGTCCGGATTCCGGGCGCTCCAGCACATGGACTACAAGAACTATGTCAGTTTCGAGTGCGGCACTGCCGGAGACCGTGCCAAGACCGTGAGGGAAGCCGTCAAACTCCTGTCGGATCAATGGTATAGTCTTTAATGGTTGTCGCAGGTCATACGTTCGGGCTGTTGGCGGCCCTGCTCTATGTCTGTCTTCTGGTGGTCATCTATGTTTTGCGTGACCGCTGGCCGCTGTTCAGGCATCTGGCCGGACGGAAAGCCTGCCTGACCTCGATCTCAATCGTGCTGTTCCTGCTGCTCGTCTTCGGGCTTGTACCGCAGGACGGGGGCAGGGACGGTTTTTTCGGCGTTCTCGGTTTCAGGAATATGAGCCGGTCGCCGATCTTCATCCTCGCGTTGCTTCTTTTGGCGACAAGCGTCACACTGAACACGATCGAGGATATTCATAGATTCAGCAAGCATCGCCTCGGGGTGACCTGCGCCCATCTGGGCCTGTCGGTGATTCTGATCGCCGGACTTTTCGGCTCCGGCGGCACCGTCCGGACGGTTATGATCGCGATGCCGAATGTCCCGGACCATCAAGCGCGGAACGAAGTCACTTATGAATATGTCAAACTCCCTTTCGAGTTGACACTCAGGGATTTCTCTGTTTATGAATATTCTTCCGAGGTCACATTGACCCTTCCTGACGGCCGCTCATCAGAGATCAAAATCGCTGTGAACCACCCTGCAAAGGTCGGTTCGTGGTGGATTTATCAGTCGGACTACCTGTCGGACACGGAACGAGGAGAGTTCGCAAGCATATTCAAGTGTGTCTGTTCGCCTTTGTCGGAGGTTTTCCGCATTGCATTGTGGCTGCTGCTTGTCTCAGCCGCGGCGATGGTGTTCTTTGCTGGCTTCAAACCGTCTTTTGGAAAGAAAGGACCATTGTCTGTAAAACTACAAGATGGCGCCGCTCCCTTAGGATGTGAAACTTTCAATGAAAAGGAGGAACGGTTATGAGTTGGGATTCGTTTGTCTGGTTCGCCTTGGCAGCGTCACTGTTCTGGATTTCAGGAGCGATTGTCTCCGTGATTTCCAAACGTAGGCTCCCGGCCGCCGTTCTGACCGGATGCGGCTCTGCCATATTCATGACATTCATTGTCGGGGTCTGGATTTCGCTTGGGCGTCCGCCTCTCCGCACTATGGGGGAGACCCGCCTTTGGTTCAGCCTGTTCCTTTCGCTGATCGGGCTCGTGGTGTATCTTCGTTGGCGTTACCGCTGGGTACTTCCGTTCGGATGCCTGATGGCCGTGATGTTCGCCGGCATCAACATATTCAAGCCAGAGATTCACACTGAAGAACTTATGCCGGCTCTCCGCAGCCCGTGGTTCGTCCCGCACGTCATCGTCTATATGTTTTCCTACGCCGTGATGGGCATCGCCACCATCCTGGCCCTCCGTATTCTCTGGCTGACCCGCCGTTCAGCCGCGGGATCCGCTCCGGCCCCGGGGGCAACAACTCCTGCCACTGTCGATGCGACCGCAAGTCCCCTGTCACCGTCCCTTCAAGGCGACCTGCGCCTCTGCGACACCCTGGTGCGCATGGGCTGGGGATTCATCACAATGGGTATAGTGATGGGCGCCCTCTGGGCCAAACAGGCCTGGGGTGACTACTGGACCTGGGATCCTAAGGAAACCTGGGCCGCCGCCACCTGGCTCAGCTATCTTCTGTACATGCATCTCCGCCAAGGCTCTGCTTTATCTTCGGTCACTTCGGCGGGTTCAGAGGCCATAGCTCGACAGAACTCGCCAGCCATTGAAGTGGCATCACACTCCAACAAAGCTCTCCATCGCACCCTTTTCCTCCTGATATTCTCCTTCCTTCTCCTCCAGATGTGCTGGTGGGGCGTAAACTACCTCCCCTCAGCCCAAGGCTTCAGCCTGCACACCTATTAGTATTCCTGTTAGTATTCCTGACCTTGAAATGTTACTAGTGTGCCTTGGAATGAAATGAGGCCTCCGTTCAGAGGCCTGTAGAAAATACTATGGAGGGCAACATGTTGAATATTAATAATTTAATGGATGCTATTCCTCCCTCATCAGGCGTGGAGTAACTCTGTGTTCTGTCTTGATAACAAAGGCTTTGCCCTCCACGAAGGAAAGAGGGTAGTCTATGGTGCCAGAATGTGGGCTGAATGAAAATCAGGCATATTCAATCATTCTTGGGGAGAATTTGCTAACTTTGCAGATTGCGGGGCCGGGGGAAAGACGCGGGCCGCGGAAAGAAGAATATTCAAAACATATCAATATGTACAGAACACACACGTGCGGGGAACTCCGCATTGAGAATGTCGGGCAGAAGGTGACCCTCGCCGGTTGGGTGCAGAGGTCCAGGAAGCTCGGCGGAATGACTTTCATTGACTTGCGTGACCGCTATGGCATCACGCAGCTCGTGCTTGAGGCGGACGCAGACGCAGCTTTGGTGGAGACAGCGACCTCTTTGGGCCGTGAATATGTCATCCAGGCCACCGGTGAGGTAGTCGAGCGTCAGAGCAGGAACGCCAGGATGGACACAGGTGACATCGAGATCAAACTTGAGGCGATCAACATCCTCAACAAGTCCGTCACCCCTCCGTTCACGATCGAGGACGAGAGCGACGGCGGCGAGGATCTCCGTGCCAAGTTCCGCTATCTGGATCTGAGAAGGAATCCGCTCCAGAAGGCGCTGGCGTTGAGGCACAAGCTTGCCCACGAGGTGCGCAACTACCTTGATGGCCAGGGATTTATGGAGATTGAGACTCCGTACTTGATCAAGTCCACCCCGGAGGGCGCCCGTGACTTCGTGGTCCCTTCAAGGATGAATCAGGGGCAGTTCTACGCCCTGCCGCAGTCTCCTCAGACCTTCAAGCAGCTCCTGATGGTGGCCGGCTACGACCGCTATTTCCAGATCGTCCGCTGCTTCCGTGACGAGGATCTGCGCGCCGACCGTCAGCCAGAGTTCACCCAGATAGACTGCGAGATGTCCTTCGTCGAGCAGGAGGATGTCCTGAATATGTTCGAGGGAATGATGAGGACGATGTTCAAGAATGTCCTCGGGGTTGATATTCCTAACCCTATGCCTCGAATGAGCTGGTACGACGCAATGGACAAGTACGGTTCTGACAAGCCGGATGTCCGTTTCGGAATGACCATTCACGAGATTACAGACAAGGTGAAAGGCAAAGGCTTCTCCGTTCTTGAGGATGCTGCCTACGTCGGAGCCATCGCGGTTCCGGGCGGCGCTGAATACACCCGCAAGCAGATCGATGAGCTGACCGAGTGGGTCAAGAGACCTCAGGTCGGAGCCAAGGGCTTGATCTACATCAAGCTCAACGCCGACGGCTCCGTCAAGTCCTCGATCGACAAGTTCTACACGCCTGATGAGCTGAAGGCCATCGCCGAGGCCGTCGAGGCCAAGACCGGCGACATGGTGCTTGTGATGTCCGGCGACAGCAACCGCAAGGTGCAGACAATGCTTGGCGTTCTGCGTATCGAGATGGGCAACAGGCTCGGCCTTCGTGACCCTAAGGTCTTCGCGCCGCTTTGGATCGTGGACTTCCCGCTTCTTGAGTGGAGCGAGGAGGACGGACGATTCTACGCGATGCACCACCCGTTCACCGCGCCGAAGCCTGAGCACATGAACCTGTTCTACAGCGACAAGAAAGAGGATCTCGAAAGGGTTTGCGCCAATGCCTACGACTTCGTGCTGAACGGCACAGAACTCGGTGGCGGTTCCATCCGAATCCATGATGCGGAGGTTCAGAAGAGAATGTTCGAGGTTCTGGGCATCGGTCCTGAGGAGGCTGAATATAAGTTCGGATTCATCATCCACGCCTTCCAGTACGGTGCTCCGCCTCACGGAGGTCTGGCATTTGGTTTCGACCGTGTCTGCACACTGTTCGCCGGCAAGGAGTCCATCCGTGACTTCATCGCCTTCCCGAAGAACAACCAGGGCCGTGACGTGATGATCGACGCTCCGTCCAAGATCGACCAGACCCAACTCGACGAGCTCAGTCTGGATCTCCGTCCGCAGCAGGAGAAGTAGTTCCCGTCCTGTCGCCGGGTCTGTCGAAGCGACGTGAGACAAAGCATGAAAGTGTGACCGGATTGTCATTCGGCCACACTTTCATTTCTATCACACTCGCGCGGTTCATCCCCAAAAGTGTCAACCATTCTCAGGGAAGGTCAAAGGGAAGGTCACGCGCAGTACAAAGATTAATATTAAATTTGTTTGTTTGGTGCGATAATGCTATCTCAAAAATCTCGTTTTGGTGCATAATGTGGTGATCAAATTTGTTTGTTCGGTGCAGAGGTGTTATATTTGTCTTTGAAAAACAGTGATTTATGAAAAGGAAAATATATAATTCCCTTTTGAGATGGAAAAACGAGGAGAAAGGCAAGGTCGCCCTCCTCGTGGAAGGAGCAAGGCGGGTGGGAAAGAGCTTCATAGTGGAGGAGTTCGCCAAGAATGAGTACAAGTCATATATTCTTGTGGACTTCGCGCACATCGGTAAAGCGATGAAGGAAGTTTTTGATGAGTATCTGAATGAAACTGACACATTTCTTATCTTTTTGCAGAATGTCGCTGGTGTCCAGCTGTACGAGAGAGAGTCATTGATTATTTTCGATGAGGTTCAGAAATATCCAATGGCGCGTCAGGCCATCAAGCATCTTGTAGCGGACGGAAGGTATGATTACATAGAGACCGGGTCATTGGTAAGCATCAATGAGAACACCGAGGATATTCTTTTGCCTTCCGAGGAGAGATCTCTTCAAATGTACCCTATGGATTTTGAGGAGTTTTTATGGGCGTTGGGCGATGAGATGACCATGCCGTTCGTCAAGACGTGTTTTGAGAATCGATGTCAGCTTGGCCCGATGCACCGTAAGGCAATGACCCTGTTCCGGCAGTATCTGATTGTCGGAGGAATGCCGCAGGCGGTTAAAGAATTTGTTGAAACGGGGATATTCCGTAAAGTGGACACGGTGAAGCGGGATATTCTGGCATTGTACCGTCGTAGCATTGACAAGCACGTCAATGGGTACACGGAAAAGGTTAAGGCGGTGTGGGATCGGATACCGGGCGAGCTTCAGAAACATGAGAAGAAGTTCCGCCTTGCAAGTTTGGGTGAAGGCGCGAGATACAGAAGCTATGAGTCATCGTTCCTTTGGCTGAAGGACGCTCGTTTTGTGAATATCTGCAATGGTGTTACGGAACCTCAGGTAGGCATGAGACTGAAACGAGATGACCGGACTTTCAAATGTTATATGGGAGACACTGGGCTCCTGATTTCTCACGCGTTCGATGAGAAGACTATCCAAGGCGAGGAGCTGTATCAGAAACTTCTTCTTGGCAAGTTGGAAATCAATGAAGGGATGCTCATGGAAAACATTGTCGCCCAGATGTTTGTTGCAAGCGGTCACTCTTTGTGTTTCTATAGCAATTATTCAACGGTCTCAGAGGACAGGATGGAGGTTGACTTTCTTGTAGAAAAGCCGACATTGACAAACGCCCATAACATTTGCCCGGTTGAGGTGAAATCTGGCAAGTATTCCAGCTTCTCATCCTTGTCAAAATTCCGTGAAAAGTTCAAAAAACAACTTCATGTTCCTTACGTAATTTATACCCAGGATTATAAAGAAGAAAACGGATATGTGTTCCTTCCGATCTATATGACACCACTGCTATAGAAGTGGCGACAAATCCAAATTATTTTTTAAGGATTACTAAGTGTCAATTTACATATCAATTTTGTATATTTGTAATTGAGGCCTTGGCTGTCACGGAGGTTCTGTGGCCGCAGACAGGGCTTGCCGAAGTTCAATCACATAAAGACCTAAGAATATGTTCGCAAAAGAGATCTACATCGCTAGACGCAAGGCTCTGTTGGAGAAGATGGCGCAGACCGCTCCGCAGGGGAAGCGTGGAATAGCCCTGTTCGTGGGCAACGTCGAAGCGGCCGCCCAGTACAAGGACAACGCCTATAAATTCCGTCAGGACTCATCCTGGCTGTACTTTTTCGGACTCGACGAGCCACGCTATGCGGCCATCCTGGACCTTGACAGCGGAGAGGAGACCATCTTCGCCGACGATGTGGAGATCGGAGACATCATCTGGATGGGACCTCAGCCATCGGTCGCCTCCAAGGCCGCCGAGGTTGGCGTAAATCATTCAGCATCTTACGGTTCTCTGAACATCGCCGTCACTAAGGCTTTGGCCACAGGCAGGAATATTCATTTCCTTCCTCCGAGCCGCTACTACAACACGATGAAACTCGCCGCCCTTGTGGGAATCTCAAACGAGGATGTGGCCCGTGTCGCTCCGATTGACGAGGATGGCGGAAAGCACGCCTCCAAGGAACTCGTGCAGGCTGTCATCTCGATGAGGCTTGTCAAGGAACAGTGCGAGATCGAGCAGATCGACGATGCCGGAGCTCTCGGACAGAGGATGCACACTGTGGCCCGCAACAGCGTCAAGGTCGGGATCATCGAGCAGGAGATTGTCGGCAAGATGGAGGGTGTGACCCTCAGCGAAGGTTGGGGCGTGTCGTTCCCGACAATCCTTACCCAGCATGGTGAGACTCTGCACAATCATCTGCACGACAAGGTCATCGAGCCTGGCAAGCTGATGGTAATCGACGCCGGTGCCGAGAATAATATGCACTACGCCTCTGATTTCACCCGCACCCTGCCGACCAGCGGCAAGTTCACCCAGAAGCAGAGGGACATCTATCAGATAGTCTGCGACTGCAACGAGTTGGCGTTCAATCTGACAAAGCCGGGAGTCGCCTATAGGGACGTTCATCTGGCCGTCGCCAAGCTGATGCTGGAGGATCTCAGATCTCTGGACATCGTGCGCGGCAATCTGGACAATATGCTTCACGAAGGCATCGCCGGACTGTTCCAGCCTCACGGACTCGGCCACAATATGGGACTTGACGTTCACGACATGGAGGACCTCGGAGAGGATCTCGTGGGTTACGATCCGGATCAGAAACGCTCCACGCAGCTCGGCCTCGGCAGCCTCAGAATGGCCCGCCGACTTGTTCCGGGCAATGTCATCACAGATGAGCCGGGAATATACTTCATTCCGGCCCTCATCGAGAAATGGAAGAGCGAGAAGCGCGACAAGGGCTTCGTGAACTATTACAAGCTGGAGCACGACTACCTCGACTTCGGTGGCATCCGTCTGGAGGACGATGTGCTTGTGACAGAGGACGGCGCGCGCCGCACAGGCCCGAACCGCCTTCCGATCCAGCCGGACGATGTCGAGGCCGCTATGGCTTAGCCGGTAACCTCGCGGATTTAAACAATGAGCGTTTTGGTCATCATCCTTGCCGTGCTGGCAGGAGTGGTCGGCATCATCGGGAGCGTTGTTCCCGCGTTGCCCGGTCCTCCTGTCAGCTGGGTCGGGCTGATGATTCTCTATTTCTGGGGCAAAGGCACGAACGGGGCCGGCGACCCGATGTCGCTGAAATTTCTGCTCGTCTGGCTGGGAATCACTGCGGCCGTGACGATCATCGACTACATTGTGCCGTCCTGGTTCACCAAGGTCACGGGCGGAACTAAAGCCGCTGGCCGGGGAGCCATAGCCGGGATGCTTGTCGGCCTCTTCGTCCCGCCGGTCGGAATCATTCTCGGCACTCTTCTTGGAGCGTTTCTCGCCGAGTTGGTTTTCGCTGACAAGAACGGATGGGAGTCCGCCAAATCCGCCCTCGGAGCCTTTATGGGATTCCTTTGCGGAACCGGCATCAAGTTGATTGCCAGCGGAATGATGATGTATTACATAGTAGTGTATCTTACTTGAATATGGAAGAGAAATATTCACGTTTCCTTGAGGAAGTAGGGAAATTCGTGCCCAAGAACGCACTCTACACCGATGAGATAAGGCGCTTCGCCTGGGGCACCGACGCTGGTTTCTACAGGCTTGTGCCGAAGATTGTCATCCGGTCGTCCAATGAGAAAGAAGTCTCGAAGATCCTTGAGGCGGCATCGAAGTTTGATGTCCCGGTGACTTTTCGTGCCGCCGGAACCAGCCTTTCGGGTCAGGCTGTCAGCGATTCCGTGCTGATCGTGGCGGGAAAGAACTGGGAAAGATACATGGTTTCGGAGGACGCTTCCGAGATAACCCTCGAACCGGGAATCGTAGGGGCGAGGGTGAACGCTATCCTGAAGCCTTATGGTCGGAAATTCGGCCCGGATCCGGCCTCGATCGGAAGCTGTATGGTCGGCGGAATCGTGATGAACAACGCTTCCGGAATGAGCTGCGGAACCCACGCCAACAGCGACAAGGAACTGGAGAGCGTGCGGATGGTTCTGATTGACGGAACTGTTCTGGACACGGGCGATAAGGATTCCAAGGAGGCTTTCCGTGCCGGACATCCGGAATTCATCCGAAAGATAGAGGAACTGAGGGACGGAATCCTTGCCGACAAGGAACTCTCCGAACGCATAAGGTACAAATACTCAATAAAGAACGTCACCGGACTCAACATATTCCCTTTCATCAGGTTTGAAGATCCGTTCGACATAATCGCCCATTTGCTGGTCGGCTCCGAGGGTACGCTGGCGTTTATGAGCCAGGTCACGATGAAGACTCTGCCGCTGCCGGCGAAGGAAGCCTCGGCGATGGTCTATTTCGGGACGATAAGGGAGGCGGCGGAAGCGGTGGTGGCGCTGCGGAAGGACATTGACCCTGCTGTGCTTGATGCCGCTGAACTGCTTGACAAACGGTCGCTTGCGTCAGTAGATGACCCGATGCTTAATGAATATCCCGACAAGGATCTGACCGCTCTCCTGCTTCGCGTCACGGGTGCTGACCAGACGGACTTGGATGCCAACATCGGCAAACTCTCCGAGGTTCTGCGCCGTTTTGCCGTACTGAATGACGCGGAGGGCAACTCGTTCATATTCAGTAGCGATCCTGCTGTGGCCGGAAAGTACTGGGCCATCCGTTCGGGAATATTCCCGTCCGTCGGAGGAATGCGCCGCGAAGGGACGACCTGCCTTATCGAGGACATCGCCTTCCACATCGAGGATCTGCCTGACGCGACGGTGGATCTTTCGGCGCTGCTGGACAGGCATGGCTACGACGATTCCTGCATCTACGGCCACGCCCTTGAGGGCAACTTCCATTTCATCATCAACCAGTCGTTTGATTCCGAGGCGGAGGTGAGGCGCTATGAGGCGATGATCCGCGACGTGGCGGAGATGGTGGTCGGGAAATATGACGGCTCCTTGAAGGCCGAGCACGGAACGGGCAGGAATATGGCTCCGTTCGTGAAGTACGAGTGGGGCGAGAAGGCGTTCGGGATAATGAAGCGGGTGAAGGAACTGTTTGACCCTCACGGGCTTCTGAATCCTGGTGTGATCTTCAACGATGATCCGGAGTGCTTCTTGAAGAATTTCAAGGCGTTGCCGGTGCTGAAACCGTGGGCGGATGACAGCAAGGCTGTCGAGCCTGAGTTGGCGGAGATCTACAAGAAACTGAACAAATGCATCGAGTGCGGATTCTGCGAGGTGAACTGCCTTTCCTGCGGCTTCACGCTTTCGTCCCGGACCAGGATCGCCACGCAACGTGAGATCACCGCCCTGCGGGAGTTGCCGGATCCGACCGCCTCGGAACAGACTCGTCTGCGGACGCTTGAGAAGGAATATTCCTACACGGGGGAGCAGACTTGCGCCGGGGACGGCCTCTGCTCGACTTCGTGTCCGATGGGCATCAATGTCGCCGACCTGACTCATCAGCTGAGGAGGGTGAATATGCCCGCGGGCTCTTTCGGCCACGGTTTCTGGAACTTCGTCGCCGGTCATTACGCCGGAGTCAAGAGTGGCCTTCGCGGTGCTTTGAGGATGGCCACGGCCGGCGAGACCGTGCTTGGTGACCTTGCCATGAGCGGCCTATGCCGCTGGCTGCACAACGCCATACGTATTCCGCTTTGGACTCCAGCCACCCCTAAGGCCTACAATATTCCTAAATCGCTCAGGGCTTTGGTAAGTTCCGCCGCCTTTGGCCACGATGGCGCTTCGACTGTCGAAGCGGCCACGGGACCTGCCAGGTTGGGGAGCCTGTCCATGAGCCCGGAATCGCAAACATCCGAAGCGGCCACAGGAACACCGACCGTCTGCAAGGTGGTCTATTTCCCGAGCTGCATCAACCAGATGATGGGCCTTCCGAAGCATCACCACGCCGTGGACAAGCCTCTTGTCGAGGAGATGGTGTCGCTGTTGGGCAAAGCAGGCTACGAGGTCATATTCCCGGAGAATATGTCGTCCCTTTGCTGCGGCACGATCTGGGAAAGCAAAGGAATGCCCGAAATCGCCGACAGAAAGACCAAGGAACTCGAGGATGCACTTTGGAAAGCCAGCGAGGAAGGCCGCTACCCTATCCTTTGCGACCAAAGCCCCTGCCTTCATCGTATGGAGCACAAGATCAAGAAGATGCGGCTCTACGAACCGTCCGAATTCATCCTTGGTTTCCTGACCGACAGGCTGGACTTCCACCAGACCGACATCCCGGTAGCCATTCATCTCACCTGCTCGATGCGTCTGATGCACAAGACCGGCAAGATGCTTGAACTTGCCCGCATGTGCTCCACCAACGTGATTGTTCCAGAAGGCGTAGGCTGCTGCGGTTTCGCCGGCGACAAAGGAATGACCCACCCGGAACTCAACAAGTACGCCCTTCGCAAGCTAAAAGCCCAGGTCAAAGGCGTCCCGGTGGGCTACTCCAACAGCCGCACTTGCGAGATCGGCCTTGCCGCCAACTCCGGCATCCCGTACGTCTCCATAGCATACCTTGTCAACCGCAGCACCACCGCCAAAAATGTTTGACGGATCAGTGGACAATCTTGACATCTGACACAGAAACTCCTTTTTGTACACTGAGCGATCATCTCGGTCGCATACAATCACCTTTTCGGTCGCAGAGCAATCACCTCGGCGTTCACTGAGCGATCAACCTTTTCGGTCGCAGAGCGATCACCTCGGCG
>ENA-UONY01001855-UONY01001855.1-human-gut-metagenome-genome-assembly--contig:-CS9-NODE-1855-length-16340-cov-6.156831_pt1 | contig 16340 bp, 17 predicted proteins | sample MGYA00242465_ERZ724012 | MGnify/ENA metagenome assembly ERZ724012 | reverse complement strand
AGCAGAAAATCTGTCGGTTGCTTGTAGGGATAAATTCTTTCTGACAATGCGGACATACTTTTGTTTTGACGATTTCGCCACCGTTTTCAGCAAGTTTTTTCGCCTTTCGCTTCTCTCGATAGGCTTTTTCACGCTGACGCTGTTTCTCCAATCGCTTCTTTTCTGCTTGTTCTTCTTGCTCTTTTATCTCGGCAAGTTCTTCCTCGGTGTAGGCAATATCGACTTGTCCGACATAATTGAAATAAATGTCAACCTTTTGCGTTCTTGCTTTACCTACACCCTCGGATTCATACACCACAATCTTGTCAATGAGTTCGGTAAACATCAAATCGGAAACTTCCGTAGGATTTTTATACTTGCGTATCAGCGAAACAAAATGCTGAATATCCATAGTGCTGTCTTTTTCTTCGGAAAGTTCCTTTTTCATCATTTCCATTTTCGCTTCCAATTCAGCCTGTTCATCGTCATACTGCTTCATCAGTTGCTTGTATTGTCTTTCGGGTAGCAATCCCGATATAAGATTTTCATACAAGCCACGAATGAGCGTAGAGAGTTCGTCATAGCGTTTCTGACAGCGTTTCAACTCCGATTGATTGTGCTTCGGCTTTTCCTCCTGCTTGTCTTTCCAAAGGGATTGCAGTTCCAAAGCAAACTGTCTAACAAATGGGGTGCAGTTCAAGCCCGCCGGAGTGCGGGCTTTTTGCATGAGCGCGCCGCTCGGCGCGCTCACCGTGTCCGGCAGCACTTCCCGGCTCTGTTATATGTGCATAATTATTCCGGCGATTTTATCAATGTAAAGAGATAAAATGCGGAAAATGCTGCGACAGTATTGACAGAAGGGGAACACCGCCGTATAATCCGTGCATAAAATAAGAAAGCACCTGATAGAGGTTGCGGAAACGAAGAGTACCTTGCAGCACACGCCGGCAGGCGGCGGCAGGGGACAGGCAATTCCGCCGAAGCACCGCATGGCTGCCGCCGTGCCGCTGCTGGGACGACGCTAAATAAGCGCCGGACTGTCACAGTTACTGTGGAGAGCTATCAAAGGAAACCGGTTTTGATTTTCTTTTTTTGAATTTCATTTTTCGGAAAGCCTGCGATACCACATCGGGTCGCAGGCTTATTTAATTTTTCCGAAAAGGAGACAGAAATCATGAGAAGAAGAAACATCCTTGCGCTGCTGATGGCAGTCGCCCTTTGCCTTGGACTGCTCGCCGGGTGCGGCAGCACGGAAACGACCGAGAGCACCGGCAAGAGCATCACGGAAGCCACGACAATCGCCGATCTCCAGGGCATGAAGATCGCCGCGCAGGCCGGAACGTTCCACGCCGACGCGCTGAGCCAGATCGAGAATGTACAGGGCTCTACGTATCCCGAATTTGCCGATCTCCTGACCGCGCTCAAGAGCGGCGCGATCGACGGCTACATCGCTGAAGAGCCGACGGCCTTCTCCGTCTGCCAGAGCGACGATACGCTCACGTTCCTTCCCTTTAAGAACAATGAGACCGGCTTTACCGCCACGGCGTCTGATGTCGGTATTGCCGTTGGGCTGAAGAAGGGCTCGGAACTGCGTGAGCAGATCAACGCCATTCTCGCGGAAATTACCGATGAACAGCGCAGCGCGCTCATGGAAGAGATCGTCTCGCTCAGCTCCGGCGGGGAAGTGAGCGAATTTTCGGTGAGCGCCGCGGAGCCGGAGAACCCGGTCGGCACGCTCCGCGTCGGCATGGAGTGCGCGTATGAACCCTACAACTGGACGGATATTTCCGGCGCGTCCTTCGGCGCAGTGCCCATCTCCGGCGAGGGCAAGGACGGCCTTTACGCCAACGGCTACGACGTGCAGATCGCCAAGTACATTGCCGCGCGGCTCAACATGAATCTGGAAATCTACTCCATCGAATGGGATTCGCTGCTGCCCGCGCTGGAATCCGGCGCGATCGACGCCATTGCCGCCGGCATGAGTCCCACGGCGGAACGCGCCGAGCAGATCGACTTCACCGATACCTACTACGAATCCAACCTCGTTGTCATCATCCGCAAGTAATTGACCGAAAGGGCCGGTAAACAGCCATGAGCTTTTTTCAGGACGTAATCAACATAGCTGTCAAATACTACCCGCAGCTCCTCAGCGGCGTGGGCAATACGATGCTCATCGCGCTTACCGGCACCGTAGCCGGTCTTGCCATCGGTCTTCTGACCGGCATCGTCCGCACCGCGCCGTACTCCCGCAACGGCTTCGTGCGTGTGCTCCACAGGATTTTAAATGCCGTCATCGCCGTATACGTGGAGATTTTCCGCGGTACGCCCATGATGGTGCAGGCGATGGTCATCTACTGGGGCTACGCCTTCGCCTCGGGCGGCAACACGCTGCCGCTCATTCCCTCCGGCATTTTGATCGTTTCGGTCAATACCGGCGCTTATATGGCCGAGATCGTCCGCGGCGGCATCATCTCTATCGACAAAGGGCAGTTTGAGGGAGCTATGAGCATCGGCATGACGCATTCGCAGACAATGTTCAAGGTCATCATTCCGCAGGTCATGCGAAATATCCTCCCCACGGTGAGCAACGAGTTTGTCATCAACATCAAGGACACCTCGGTGCTGAACGTCATCGGCGTAACGGAGCTTTACTACTTTGCCGGCATCATCAAGCGCCAGAGCTTTGAAACGTTCCAGACGTATCTCGTCGTATGCGTGCTGTATTTCATTTTGACATTCACGGTCACGCGCCTGCTGCGCTTTGTGGAGCGCAAGCTCGACGGGAACGACAGCTATGTGATTTTCGGCTCGCAGAGCGACAGCGCCGCCGAGATCCACATCAAGAATTCGAGGGAGGGCTGAGCCATGGGCGAAAAGATTCTGGAGCTTGTGCATCTGCAAAAGCAGTTCGGCGACCATACCGTTCTGCGCGATATCCATCTCAGCGTGGAAAAGGGCGAGGTGCTCAGCATCATCGGCGCATCCGGCTCAGGAAAAAGCACGATGCTCCGGTGCATCAACCTTCTCGAAACGCCGACATCCGGCCAGGTGCTCTACCACGGGCAGGACATCACCGCGCGGGAAATGAATCTCTCGCAGTACCGCGCGAAGGTCGGCATGGTGTTCCAGAGCTTCAATCTCTTCAACAACATGACCGCCCTTCAAAACTGCGTCACCGGCCAGATGTCGGTGCTCCGGCGCAGCCGCGCGGAGGCGGAGAAGATCGCCATGGAATATCTTGGGCGCGTCGGCATGACGCCCTACATCCACGCCCGTCCGGCACAGCTCTCCGGCGGACAGAAGCAGCGCGTGGCCATCGCCCGCGCGCTTGCGATGGAGCCGGAGGTGCTGCTCTTTGATGAGCCGACGAGCGCGCTTGATCCGCAGATGGTCGGCGAGGTGCTCGACGTTATGCGCGCTCTCGCAAAGGATGGGCTCACCATGATCGTTGTGACGCACGAAATGGCGTTCGCGCGCGACGTTTCCACCAACGTCGTATTCATGGCCGACGGCGTCATCTGCGAAGAGGGGCGCCCGAAGGACATTTTTGAAAACCCGCAGAATCCGAAAACGCGCGAATTCCTCTCGCGTTTCCTTGTCGGGTGACACCAGAGACCGCAGCGAAAGAATCGCTGCGGTCTTTTCTGTATCTGGGCTGCGAAGAAAACCGATCGTGCGCGCACTTGACCGGGATTGACGGGGTTTGTATAATATAAAATACCGTGCGGTCCGGCGAAGGGATGCCGGAAGAAGGCAGAAACAAATATGATCGATACTTACGGAAGAAACATCCATTATCTCCGTCTGTCGGTAACGGACCGGTGCAACCTTCGCTGCCGGTACTGCATGCCGGCGGAGGGCGTATGCAAAAAGCGTCACGACGATATGCTGACCGAGGAGAAGATGATCGCCGCGGTGCGCGCGGCGGCGTCGCTTGGCATCGATAAGCTTCGTCTCACCGGCGGCGAGCCGCTGGTGAAGCAGAACATCCTCTCGCTCTGCGAAAAGAGCGCCGCCGTACCCGGTATCCGCAAGGTATGTCTCACGACGAATGGCACGCTGCTCCCAACCCTTGCCAAGCCGCTGCGCGCGGCGGGCGTCCAGCGCCTGAACATCAGCCTTGACACGCTCAATGCCGAAAAATATGCCTACATCACGCGCGTCGGCACGCTCGATGCGGCACTGCGCGGCATGGAAGCGGCGCTCGACGCCGGGTTTTCGCATCTCAAAATTAACGCCGTGCTCATTGGCGGCTTTAACGACGACGAGATCCCCGCTCTTGCCGGGCTGATACGGCGATACCCCACGGACGTGCGCTTCATCGAGCTCATGCCGATGACGGAAAACGAGGCGTTCGGCGCACGTGCCTATGTTTCCGGCGACGCGGTGCTCCAGGCGCTGCCGGAACTGGCGGAGACAGAGCAGGACGATGGCGTCGCGAAGCTCTACCGTCTCCCCGGCGCGCAGGGAAACATTGGCCTCATCCGCGCGGTGAGCCGCCGCTTCTGTGCCGCGTGCAACCGCATCCGGCTCACCTCGGACGGAAAGCTCAAGCCGTGTCTCCACTCGAACGCGGAGTATCCGATCAAGGGACTGGACGAGGACGGTATGCGCCGCGTTATGCGCGAGGTGATCCTTGCCAAGCCCGCGTGCCACGACCCGCTCTCCGCCTTGAAGCGCAGCCGCGCCGGGCGCGGCATGAACGAAATCGGCGGATAAATCACGGATGGGAGAAAAAACCAATGGATCATGCAAAAGATTTTACGCACTTTAACGACGAAGGCCGTGCGAAAATGGTCAATGTCGGTGAAAAGCCGGAGAGCCGCCGCGCCGCGACGGCCGCGGCGCGCGTGCTTGTGAACCGGACGACGTTTGATCTCATCCGCTCCGGCGGCATGAAAAAGGGAGATGTGCTTACCGTGGCGCAGATCGCGGGCGTTATGGGCGCAAAGCGCACGCCGGACATCATTCCGATGTGTCACCCCATTCTGCTCGACGGCATCGACCTTTCCCTCCGGCTTGACGAGAGCCGGTGCAGCGTGGAGATCGAGGCCGCGGTCTCCTGCGACGGGCGCACCGGAGTGGAGATGGAGGCGCTCACGGCGGCGTCTACGGCGGCGCTGACCGTATACGATATGTGCAAGGCCGTACAAAAGGATATGGTTATCTCCGATATCCGTCTGCTGCGCAAGAGCGGCGGCGTCCACGGGGATTTCGAGCGAAAGGAAGAGTAATTTGGATCATACTGTCGCGAGCAAAGAACCGGCGGATTCCCTCTGCTGCGGAAAGAAATGCCCCTCGATGGACGAGTGGCTGCGTGAGGCGAAGAAGGATCCGTCCGCCGGGAAAATCGGCATGTATTTAACGCACAACGGCGTTGTGCGCGCCACGGCGCGCTCCGCTGCGCGCGATGGCGCGCCGGACACCGCACCCGTTACCGGCATGGAGTTTTCGTATGACCGTGCAAAAGTGGAGACGGCGATCGCCGATACATATCGTCTCCATGGCGTACACTATATCCGCGTTTGGCTCAACGAAGGCGAGCTCTCCGTAGGCGACGACATTATGTACGTTCTCGTCGGCGGCGACATACGCCCGCACGTGATCGACGCGCTGCAATATCTGGTCGGGCGCATCAAAACCGAGTGCGTCACGGAGACCGAAACGTTCTGAAAACCCGGCGCAAAGGAGCAAGCTATGGAACACCGCATTTTTCTCGTTGAGGACGACCGCAGCCTTGCCGACGCCATCTGCACGCAGATGAAGCTGTGGGCGATGGACTGCACGTGTGCTGTTGATTTTCGCGCCGTTATGGCGGAGTTCGCGCGCGTGCAGCCGCATCTTGTGCTGATGGATGTGTCGCTTCCGTACATGAGCGGGTACCATTGGTGCGCGGAGATCCGCAAGGTGAGCTCCGTGCCGGTCATATTCATCTCCTCGGCGAGCGATAATATGAACATCATCATGGCGATGAACATGGGCGGCGACGATTTTGTCGCCAAGCCCTTTGATACGAACGTGCTCATTGCCAAGGTGCGCTCGCTCCTCCGAAGAACGTATGAGTTCGGCGCGACGGCGCCTGTGCTCGAGCACGCCGGGGCGATCCTCAATACCGGCGACAACACGCTTACCTATGGAGACAAGCACATTGAGCTCACCAAAAACGAATACCGCATTCTGCTCACACTGATGCAGAATAAGGGAAAGATCGTCAGCCGTGAAAAGCTCATGGAAGCACTCTGGCAGACGGACTCTTTTGTGGACGAGAACACGCTCACTGTGAACGTCGGCCGCCTCCGCAAAAAGCTCGAAAACGCAGGGCTGCACGATTTTATCACGACGAAGTTCGGCGTGGGCTACGCCGTGGGGGACAAATGAAGCTGTTCGGAGATTATCTGAAAAGCCGCCGCGGTGTGCTGCTGTTCTTTGCACTGGCGGCGGTGCTGCTCGGCGTATCTTTCGCCCTCTTCCATCTGCCGCTGCGCGCCGTGGCGTATCCCTGCGCGCTCGCACTGCTGCTCGGTCTTGCGGCGCTCGCGCTCGATTTCCGGCGCGTATATAAGCTCCACCGCGAGCTCTCGCAGCTGGAAAGCACGGCGGCGGAGCTCATCGGCGTGCTGCCGGGCGCGGAGAGCGTGCCGGAGACGGACTATCAGACGATCGTGCAGAGTCTCTGCCGCCAGAGCGCGGACGCCGCAGCAAAGGCCGCCGCCGACCGGGCGGACATGCTCGAATACTACACGCTCTGGGCGCACCAGATCAAAACGCCCATCGCCGCCATGCGTCTTCGTCTCCAGAGCGAGGACAGCGACTTTGCCCGCCGGCTGCTCTCCGATCTCGGGCGCATTGAGCAGTATGTGGAAATGGTGCTCACCTATCTCCGGCTGGAGGGCGAGGGGACGGACTATGTATTCCGCGAAGCGAGGCTCGATGATATCGTCCGTCCGGCGCTCCGGCGTTTCGCCGGGGAGTTCATCGCGCGCCGCCTGACGCTCGACTATACGCCCACGGACGTGCGCGTGCTCACAGACGAGAAGTGGCTCTCGTTCGTCATTGAGCAGGTGCTCTCGAACGCTTTGAAGTATACGCCGCAGGGCGGCGTTTCCGTGTACGTTGAAGAGCCGAAAACGCTCTGCATCCGCGATACCGGCATCGGCATTGCGCCGGAGGATCTGCCGCGCGTCTTTGAGCGCGGCTACACCGGCTTGCAGGGGCGCGCGGACAAACGCGCGAGCGGCATCGGGCTCTATCTCTGCCGCCGCATCTGCCGGAATCTCGGCCACACGATCACGGCGGAGTCGCGCCCCGGCGAGGGGACGACAGTCCGGATCAAATTGGAAGAAAAGAAGATCACGGTAGAGTAAATGTGACAGAAATGTTGGATTTGCCGCGCGAGTGTAAGCCGATCCGATGGAACGGGTCGGCTTTTTCGCTTATACTGATGCCAGAAAACGAAAGGAGTCCATATCTCATGAGTTTACTGGAAGTTTCCGGGCTGAAAAAAGTATATAAGACCCGCTTCGGCGGCAATGCGGTCGAGGCGCTCCGCAACGTCAATTTCTCCGTGAACGAGGGCGAGAATGTCGCCATCATGGGCGAGAGCGGCAGCGGCAAAACGACGCTTTTGAACATCCTCGCCGCGCTCGACAAGCCCACCGCCGGCACGGTGATGCTCGACGGGCGGGACTTTACCAAGATCCGCGAGAGCGAGGCCGCCACGTTCCGCCGCGACCATCTCGGGTTCGTGTTTCAGGAGTTCAACCTGCTCGACACGTTCACGCTCGAGGACAACATCTATCTCCCGCTCGTCCTCGCGGGCAAGAGCTACGATGAGATGCGCACCCGCCTCATCGATATTGCGGAAACGCTCGGCATCCGCGAGCTTTTGAAAAAGTACCCCTACGAGGTCTCCGGCGGCCAGAAGCAGCGCGCCGCCGTTGCCCGCGCGCTCATCACAAAGCCGCGCATCCTGCTCGCCGACGAGCCGACCGGCGCGCTCGACAGCAAATCCACGGACGAGCTGCTCCGTCTCTTCGGCGAGGTGAACTGCGGCGGGCAGACGATCCTCATGGTCACGCATTCCGTCAAGGCTGCGAGCTGCGCCGGGCGCGTCCTCTTCATCCGCGACGGCGAGGTGTTCCACCAGCTCTACCGCGGCGACGCCACGAACGAGCTCTTCTACCAGCGCATCTCCGAAACGCTCACGATGCTCGCGGGAGGCGGTGAGGCGCGATGAAAACCGCTCTCTATCCACGTCTCGCGTGGGACGGCCTGCGCAAGAACAAGCGGCTCTTTACCCCGTATTTGCTCACGTGCATCTGCATGGTGATGATGTTCTATATCCTCTCGTTCCTCGGCTCGCCGGAGACGTGCGCGCTGCTGCCGCGCGGCTCCAACACCACCGGAAAGATCCTCAATCTCGGCAGCTTTGTGATCTTTGTGTTCTCCGCGATCTTTCTCTACTATACCAACTCGTTCCTTGTCCGCCGCCGCGAGCGGGAATTCGGACTCTATAACGTCCTTGGCATGAATAAGCGCAATCTTGCGCGCATCGTTACCTGGGAGAGCCTCATTACCGCCGCGCTCTCGCTCGTGCTCGGTCTTGCGCTCGGCATCGTCCTCTCGAAGCTCGCGGAGCTTGGACTGGTCAATATGCTCGGCGGCGATATCAATTACCGCATCCGCATCGACGTTGATTCCCTGACGCGCGCGCTGGGACTGTACGCGATCATCTTCGCGGTCATCTGGCTCTCCACGGTCGTCCTCGTCGGGCGCAGCAGCGCCGTGGCGCTGCTGCGCAGCGAGTCCGTCGGCGAAAAGCCGCCGAAGGCAAACTGGCTGCTCGGCCTTGCGGGCGTCGTGATCCTCGCCGCGGCGTATTACCTTGCCGTGAGCATCACCAACCCGCTTGACGCGATCGTATGGTTCTTCGTGGCTGTGATCCTCGTCATCATCGGCACATATCTTCTGCTTGTCGCAGGCAGTGTGCTGCTCTGCCGCGTGCTGCAGAAGAATAAGAAATACTACTACCGGCCGGAGCATTTCGTGTCTGTCTCCTCCATGGCCTACCGCATGAAGCGCAACGGCGCGGGCCTTGCGAGCGTGTGCATCATCGCCACAATGATCCTCGTGATGATCTCCTCTTCCTCGTGCCTTTATTTCGGCGCGGAGGACGCCGCGAATATGCGCTATCCGAGAGATATAAACATCACTCTCGCCGGAGAGACGCCGGAGCAGATCACGGACGGCAATATCGAGCGCTACCGCCGTGCCATCGCCGATTATATGTCAGAGCGGGGCGTTCCGCCGAAGGATGTGCAGAACTACCGCTATATCAATACCAGCGGTCTTTTCTCCGGCGACACGGTGCAGTGCTGGTATTCGCGGGAGGGCGTCTCGGCCTCATATTCGGAGCTTCGTGACATCTATATCGTTTCTACTGCGGACTATGCTGCCCGAACCGGAGAGAATGTTTCGCTTGCGCCGGACGAGGTGCTGCTGCTGACCTACAAATGCTCCTATGAGCGTCCTACGCTGACGCTTGCCATGGACGACGTCTCCCACACGTGGCGCGTTGCCGATGTGCGAAACGGTTATTTTCTCCCGCCGACGGTCGGTGGATTTATCGCGCAAATGACCCTCATCGTGAACGACACGGCCTCCGCCGTTCAGGATTTCCGCACATATAACGGGCATGTGGTTACGATGCAGTATAAATGGGTCTACAATTTCAATACCGACCTCGGCGATGAGGAGTGCGTGGCGCTCACACAGGGCGTCATGCGCACCCTCGGCGAGGTGGAGCCGGAGCAGGGCTATATGTACCTCCTAGCTGAGTGCCGTGCGGAGGGAAGCGCCGATTTCTACGGCAGCAACGGCGCGCTCTTCTTCATCGGCATCATGCTCACGCTTGTGTTCATGCTCGCGGCGGTGCTGATCCTCTACTATAAGCAGATCTCCGAGGGCTACGAGGATCAGAAACGCTTTGAGATCATGCAGAAGGTCGGCATGACGAAAAAGGAGATCCGCCGCAGCATCAATTCCCAGCTGCTGACCGTGTTCTTCCTGCCGCTGCTTTTGGCGGGTGTGCACCTTGCGTTCGCCTTCCCGATGATCCGGCGGCTGCTCGAGCTGTTCTCGCTTTACAACGTCGGTCTCTTCGTTACCACGACGCTCGTGAGCTTCGGCGCTTTTGCGCTGCTTTATACGATCGTCTACCGCCTGACGGCAAAGGCGTACTACAACATCGTAAGCGCATAAAACTTTTGGAAGGGCGGAGAAAACTCCGCTCTTTCCGTTTTAAACAAACCTTAAAGACCCCTTAATGGCTTTTGCTCTGCGGTGCGTGATATCCTTGGCATCACAGGGAAAGGAGAAACCGCCATGCAAACCGTAAAAATGATGAACTTCATCCTGATGTGCCTGTTTTTCGCCTGCTATATGTATCAGTTTCTGTACATACCCGTGTCGTGGCTGCCGCGCAGGCGGCGGGCGCAGGAAGTGCCGCTGCACCGCTTCGCGATCCTCATCGCCGCGTGCAACGAGGAGGCCGTCATCGGTAATCTTCTGGACAGTATCGCCGCGCAGAGCTACCCCGAACGGTTTCTGAAAGTTTTCGTTGTGGCCGACAACTGCCGCGACAAAACCGCCGAGACGGCGCGCGCCCACGGCGCGGAGGTCTATGAGCGGCACAACGCCTCGCTCCGCGGCAAGGGCTACGCGCTGGACTTCCTCCTGCGAGAGATGGAGCGCCACGCGCACAACGATTTTGACGGCTACATCGTCCTCGATGCGGACAACGTGCTCGACCGCGATTTCGTCTCGCATATGAACGAGACGTTCTCCGAGGGCAAGGACATCGTCACCTGCTACCGCGACTCGAAAAACTACGGCGACAACTGGATCTCTGCGGGCTACGGCCTCTGGTTCCTGCGTGAGTCGCGCTATCTGAACGGCGCGAGATCGCGCATCGGCTCAAGCTGCGGCGTGTCCGGCACGGGCTTTCTCTTCTCGCGCACCGTGCTCGAAGAGCAGGGCGGCGGCTGGCCTTTCCACCTGCTGACCGAGGATATCGAGTTTACCATCGAGAACGTGACGGCGGGCCGCCGCGTCGGCTACTGCCCGGAGGCCGTGCTCTACGATGAGCAGCCTGTCCGCTTCAAGCAGTCCTGGGCACAGCGCCTGCGCTGGTCGCGCGGATATCTGCAGGTGTTCCGCAAATACGGCGGAAAGCTTCTCTCCGGCATGTTCCGCGGCAGCTTCTCCTGCTACGATATGGCAATGAGCATCATGCCCGCCGCGGTGCTCACGGGGCTGAGCATCGTGGTAAACCTTGGCGCGGCAGCGATCAATGTATTCCATTACCATGAGTGGGACGTGCTTGCCATATCGGCGCTGCAAACGGTGATGAATCTTTATCTCACGCTCTTCGTCCTCGGCGCGATCACGACCGCAACGGAGTGGCGCAGCATCCATTGCGCCGTCTGGAAGAAGATCGCCTATGTGTTCACATTCCCGGTATTCATGCTCACGTATGTGCCGATCGTGGTACAGTCGCTCTTTGTAACGCCGGAGTGGACGCACATCGACCATACCCGCGCCGTTACGGTGCAGCAGATCTGCGCGCCCAATTACCGCGACGCCGTTTAAAAACGCTTTAACTCTTTTTTATTTCCGTTTTAACCCGATATACGAAAATGGCATCGTCCGAAAGAGTATCGGACGATGTCATTTTTTCCATAGGAGACGGTAGTATGAATTCTCTTGCTTATACAATTTTTGGCGGCTTTGCCATGGCGCTCACGGACAGCGTCCCCGGCGTTTCCGGCGGGACGATCGCGTTCCTGCTGGGGTTTTATGACCGGTTTGTCGGCGCGCTCGACGCGCTTGTCCACGGCGCACGGAGTGAGAAAAAGCGCGCGCTTTTCTATCTTTTGAAGCTTGGCCTCGGCTGGGTCGCGGGCATGGCACTCGCCGTAACGGCGATCGCTTCGGCATTTACGACCGGCATTTATAAGCTGAGCCCGCTCTTCCTCGGCTTCGTGATCGCGTCGCTGCCGCTTGCGGTCGCCGAGCAGCGCGCCGTGATGGGCTCTCTCCGGCGCGGCGTGCTTCCCTTTGCGTTCGGCGCGGCGCTCGTCGTGCTCCTTGCCGCGCTCAATCTCTCCTCCGTGGCAAACTCGTCCGGCACGGGTGTGGACAAAAAAGGGCTTTTGCGGTAAACTGTATCCAGAAAACGCGAAGAGGAGTTACCGTATGAAGCTCTATTTCAAGCAGCGGTTTTTCTCGTGGTTCGATAGCTACGATATCTACGATACCGCCACCGGCGCGGTGGCCTTCACCGTCGAGGGAAAGCTTGCGTGGGGGCATTGCCTGCACATTCTTGATCCGCAGGGACGGCACATCGCCACTGTGAAGGAGCGCGTGCTGACATTCCTGCCGAAGTTTGAGCTGTACATCGGCGAACGGTACGTTGGCGAGATACGCAAGGAGCTCACGCTCTTTCGCCCCGCATTTGCGCTGGATTTCAACGGCTGGCGCGTGCAGGGCAGCTTTCTGGAGTGGGACTACACGATCGAGGACGCAGCGGGACGCACCGTTGCGTGCATATCCAAGGAGCTCCTCCATTGGACGGATACCTACACCATCGATGTGCCGGACGCGAGGGACGCGCTGTGCGCGCTCATGGTGGTGCTTGCCATCGACGCCGAAAAGTGCTCGCGCAACGGCTGATCAAGATCAAAAAGCCTGTGCCCGCGGAGGCTTCTCCGCGGGCACAGGCTTTTTGGGATTATTCCGTGAAAACTTTTTTCACCATGACGACCTTGTCCGTCCGGTAGTCGACCGTAAAGCCCGCGCGGAGGAAGAGCGCGGCGGACGGATTGTCCGCGGCAATATCGTCATAGAGCGTATCGACGCCGTTTTCTTTCGCTGCGGCGCACAGCAGGGAAAGCCCCGCCGCGCCATAGCCGCGGCGGCGGTATGGCGCGTACACGATCACATCCGCAAGGTGCTTTTCCCCGTCAAAGTGGTACGCGATCTCCCCGACAAAATCGCCGGAAACGCTCTCGCGGAGATAGCGGTAATACCGCCCCTCCGGGTGCGCGACCCAGCGGTCGTACCAGCCCGGCCATTTTTCCTCCGGGAAATCGATTGTGCCGCCCCAACCGCAGTTATAAGCCATCGTGGCCTCGTCCGCGAGCATCTTCTGCCGGAACCACAGCTCATCGGGACGGGGGAGATATGCTTCGATCATTCTTTCGTTTCAAACTCCTTCGCCACATCCTCCAGCAGCTTTCGGATGGGCAGATGCTGCGGGCAGACATGCTCGCATTTGCCGCACTTGACGCAGTCGGACGCCTTGCGCCCGTCCATGGTGTGGATATCATAGTAGTAACCGGCGTTCCAGTCGTGATAGAGCTGCCGGGTGTTCATCGTGGCGAACAGGTCGGGAATGGCGATGTGCTTCGGGCAGCCGTCCGTGCAGTAGCGGCAGGAGGTGCAGGGGATGAGGTGCTTGCCGCGGAAAATGGCCTGTACGCGCGCGACGGCGGCGAGCTCGGTATCGTTGAGCGGCCGGAAGTCCGCCATGAACGAGAGATTGTCGCACATCTGCTCCATGCTGCTCATGCCGGAGAGCACCATCATCATGCCGGGAAACCCTGCGGCAAACCGGAGCGCGTAGCTGGCCGGACTGCCGCCGTGCAGTTCATCGAGAACGGCCTTTGCTTCCTCCGGGAGATTGACGAGATTGCCGCCCTTGACCGGCTCCATGACGATGACGGGTTTTCCGTGCTTCACACAGACCTCATAGCACTTGCGGCTCTGCACCGCGGGGTCATCGTAGTCCAAGTAGTTGAACTGGATCTGCACGACCTCGATCTCCGGATACTCAGTCAGGATCTGCTCGAGCACCTCGGCGCGGTCGTGGAACGAAATGCCGACGTGACGCACCTTACCCTCGGCCTTGAGCGCGAATGCGGTCTCATACGCGCGGCACGCCTTGAAGTGCGGATAGTTGAGCGCGCACTGCGAGTGCATCAGATAGAAATCGAAATACTCCACGCCGCAGGCGGTGAGCTGCTCTTCCAATACGGGACGAATGTCTGCCTCTGTCTTAAAATAGTTTTCGGTCAGCTTGTCCGCAAGAACGTAGCTCTCGCGCGGATAGCGGCTCGTGAGACACTCGCGCAGCGCGATTTCGCTCTTCTCCTTGAGATAGCCGTGGGCGGTGTCAAAATAATTGAATCCGGCGTCGAGAAACGCATCCACCATGCGCTTGGTTTCTTCGGTGTCGATCTCGCCGTCCTTCATCGGCAGGCGCATAAAGCCAAAGCCGAAATTCTTTTTGATTTTCTCCATATCCGCTCTCCTTTTCCAATCCTGCGCTGGAATATACCTATTGTAGCATTGATGACGAGAATAAATCAAGGGCGTGGCTTTAGCTGCGCCTCTTGTCCTTTGTCTTCCGGCGTGGTATTCTGATTTCTGAACAAGACTGCCGCAAAGAAAAAGAAGGGTGTATTCATGAAGTTTCCTGAGCTCCGCAGCGCGGAGGATATTATAGAGCTCACGACGGAGGCGGGCTTTCTGCCGCTGTTCGCCGGAGACATTCCCGGCTTCTCCGTGGAGGATTGCTGCCCGCCGGAGCTGTGGTTTTCCGATGAAGCGGACGGCCCATGGGAGTGGAAAGGCCCCATTGCCCGGAGCGGGACGTGCATTTACGGAAAGTTTTTCGGCACCAGAGCCGGGTTTGTCAGCCGGGAATGGCTCCCGGACTTTGCAAACCTCCGCCGGGACGGCTACGATTTTGACGCCCGCTACGACGACGGCCTTGCCTCCCGCAAGGACAAAGATGTCTATGATACGGTCGCGGAGCACGGCGCGATCCTCTCGCGGGAGCTCAAGCGCCTGCGCAATTACCGCAAGGGCGGCAACACGGGCTTCGATACGGTGATCACGCGCCTCCAGATGCAGACCTATATCACCATCGGCGACTTTGTCTACATGAAGGATAAGTTCGGCCGCCCCTACGGCTGGGGTGTGGCGGAGTACACGACGCCGGAGGCGCTCTTCGGCTACGACTTCGTCGCCTCGGCCTACCGCAGAAAACCGGAGGAATCGAAGGAGCGTATCCTTGCCCATCTGCGCGGCATCCTGCCGGAAGCGGGCGAGGAACAGCTCTTGAAGCTGCTCCGGTGAACGCGCCGGGCGGTTACTGAAGAGAAAAAAAGCCATTGCGGCGCAAAGGGGGAGATACCATGCCGGTCTCGGTGGAAAAGAAGCCGTTTGGCGTGACAAAGGGCGGGGAAGCCGTCAATATCTACTGCATAAAAAACGATATGCTGGCCGTGGAGATTATGGAGTACGGCGCGGCGATCCGCTCGCTGCTGGTGCAGCGCGGCGGCGCATGGACGGATGTGGTGCTGGGGTATGATACGCTCCGGGAATACGAGGAGAACGACGGCTATCTCGGCGCGTGTGTCGGGCGCGTGGGAAACCGCATCGGCGGTGCGGGCTTTACGCTGAACGGGAAAACCTATACGCTTGCAAGGAACGACGGCGAGAACCATCTGCACGGCGGCGTGCGCGGATTTGACAAATATGTCTGGACGGCGGAAGAACTGCCGGACGGCGTCCGCTTTGCGCGCGTATCGCCGGACGGGGAAGAGGGGTATCCCGGCACGCTGCACGCCGCCGTGAGCTATCGTCTGCAAGGGAATACTCTGGTAATTGAATATGAAGCGTCTGCCGATCAGGATACTCTTTGCAGTTTGACAAATCACAGCTATTTTAATCTCAATGGAAGCGGTTCCGTGCTCGGCCATACGCTGCAGATCAACGCCGACGAGTTTCTGGAAAACAGCGCGGCGACGCTGCCGACCGGGAGACGGCTGCCGGTCGCCGGGACGCCCTTTGACTTCCGCGTGCCGAAGCGCGTCGGGCAGGACATTGGTACGGACGATATCCAGCTTCAAAACTGCGGCGGGTACGACCATAACTTCTGCTTGACCGGAGAAACAGCAGCGGTGCTGCGCGGCGACGTATCCGGTATTACGATGACGGTGCGGACAACACTTCCGGGCATGCAGCTCTATGCCGCAAACTTTCTGACCGAACGGCGCGGAAAGAATGGCGCTGTCTACGTGCCGCGCGCCGCCCTGTGTCTCGAAACGCAGTTTTTCCCCAACGCCATGGCGTGCGAGGACTTTGAAAAACCCATTCTGCGCGCCGGGGAACTCTGGCGGGAGCATACAGCTTTGATATTTTCGTAAGAAAGCTGGCGCTTTTTAAGCGCCAGCTTTCAGAGCGTGTCAAAAAAGTATTTTTGACACGCTCTCAAACGAGACCCACTGCGTTGG
>ENA-UONY01001853-UONY01001853.1-human-gut-metagenome-genome-assembly--contig:-CS9-NODE-1853-length-16346-cov-4.644528_pt1 | contig 16346 bp, 17 predicted proteins | sample MGYA00242465_ERZ724012 | MGnify/ENA metagenome assembly ERZ724012 | reverse complement strand
CTGAACGGCGTCTACAGCAACCAGCAACACGGATAGACGATTTTCTACCTGGCGCCGTGTTTTTACCCAAGGAAAGGCGCGTGCAGCAACCCCCTCTTATCACATCGAATGAACAAAGAGTATGCGCGTCTTGTAAAAAGAGGCTGACAGCAATCATTGGATATCCTGCCCGGCCCACCCGCCGGACCTTGGGAGGGGTTCCTTCCCATTTTTCCAAACGCCTCTTGTTTCACATAGGAACCTGCTAGGAGGGATTTTTATGAGCCAACCCTTTCTCACTTCCATGAAAGATACGCTGCTGGAAGAGCACAACCTCTCCCGGACGGAAAACGGGGCCTTTGGCTACCGCACCACCGGGAAAGAACTGCTGGACTTAAACTTCGCCGTTTCCTCCCTCCGGTGGGAGACACCCCAGGAAATGCAAAATCGGTTTTGGAAAGCCTATTATGAGGATCCGGCTCTGGCCGTGAAGTGGCTGTTCTTCGCCCGGGATATACGGGGCGGCATGGGGGAGCGCCGGCTGTTCCGGGTACTTCTCTCTGCTCTGGCATGTAACAAACCGGAGGTGGTTCGGCCCCTGCTGCCCTTGGTTCCAGAATACGGCCGATGGGATGACCTGTGGTCCTTGTTGGGAACACCCCTGCATCAAGACGTACTAAATCTGGTTTCTACCCAATGGAAAGAGGACTTGTCCCACCTGACCACGGGGGACTCCGTATCTCTATTGGCCAAATGGCTGCCCTCTCCCAACGCTTCCGCCAAGGAGACAAAATATCGGGCAAAACAGATTTACACCGCCCTGGGCCTTTCGGAGCGGGACTACCGGAAAAATCTCTCCACCCTCCGTGGAAAACTGGACGTGGTAGAGAAACGGATGTCCCGAAAGGATTGGGGCGGCATCCGGTATGAAGAAGTGCCCTCTCAGGCAAATCTCTTGTATAACGGCGCTTTTTTCCGCCACGATGAGGAGCGCCGCCGGGCCTACCTGGAAGCCTTGGCTCAGGGAAAGACGAAAATCCACGCCGGGACCTTATTTCCCCACGACATTGTGGCCCGCTACATCCGCGGCCGGAGCATCCTGTCCCCACTGAACCCAACCCTGGAACAATTGTGGAAAGCCCTGCCGGATACCGTCCAAGGAACCGGCGGAACCTTAGTCATGGCGGACGGAAGCGGCAGCATGATGCTCCCTGTAAGCAATGGCGCACGGGCTTTGGAAGTAGCCAATGCTTTGGCCATTTACTTTGGGGAGCGGTGCGCCGGACCCTTCCATAACACCTACCTGACATTTTCAGAGCGTCCCCAACTCGTGGATCTGGACCCCGGCAAAACCCTACGAGACAAGCTGCAAATCGCCCTCTCCCACGCTGAGGTGGCCAACACCAATGTAGAGGCCGCATTCCAGCTGATTCTGGACACAGCGGTAAAGCACCACCTCTCCCAAGAGGAGCTGCCTCAAACGCTGCTGATTCTCTCCGATATGGAGTTTGACCGCTGCGTTCGTGGCAAGGAGGAATCCCCTGTCACCCGGCGGTTGTTCGATGTTCTGCAAGAGCGGTATGAAAAGGCGGGGTACCACCTGTCCCGGCTGGTATTCTGGAACATTTCCGGTCGCACCCTTACGATCCCGATGAAGGAAAATCAGCTGGGTGTGACTTTGGTCAGCGGGTTCAGCCCCAATGTGGTCCAGATGATCTTTGATGGGGAATTAGACCCCTACGCCTGCCTGCGCAAAACTTTGGATAGTTCCCGTTACGCCCCGGTAGAGCAGGCTCTGGCCGATTTGTACGGTGAAAAATGATGGGTTAAAAACGCCCCATTCCATTTGCTATCTTAAAGCCAGAAACGAAAGGAGTGAAGGGTTATGTGGTTTTACAAGATTGACGGTGTCTTAGATGGGTATTCCTTTCCAGAAGACCGGGGGATCCGCAGCCGGGCTGCTCAGGAGTTTCAGTCCAAGCAGACCTTGTTTTCAAAAAAATTGCAGGGCAAGTGCTATATCACCGTATCGCAGATCAAGGGCGGAAGAATCACTTTGGCGGCGGTGAGCCTGGAATCCTACAACATTCTTGCCCGGTGCCGGGAATTCCTCCGGGAAGCGGAAGTGCCGGTAAAAAACCTGATTGCCCAGGAGATCACCTACGATGTGCTCCGCTCTCTGCTGCAGGCCGCTGAACGCTGGGGGTTTTTAGAGGACGATCGAGACGTATACAACCTGTTCCATTTGGAGGAACTTCAGCACAATATTTACGATTTTCAAGAATTTCTGCTACCGGAGCGAGCGACCTTGGGGCAGCAAAAGAAGGAAACAGCCCAGCTGTTTTGTCAAGACGCATTTGACCCGGAACTGGAGCGCATCTACCAAGGTCCCGTGCAACTGGTGAACAGTGGCCATCCTGTCCATTACCTACTGGTGTGCGATGAGGGAAAAGCCAGGGACAAGCAGGTGGAGCTGCTGCTTTCGGCCCTGTACCAAAACGGCCGGATCTGCAGCCAACGGTACACCTACATGGATTTTGACAGCGATGAGAGGGTGGATGACAGCCTGCTAGAAACCCTATACAGTGCCAGCGCGGGAGGCGCCATGGTGCTGGGCTACACCCCGAAGACAGCCGGAGGAGGGGAGTTCGCCTCAGGAGACATGGGCGTAATCACGGATCTGTGTCGGCCCGCCAAAAAACATCACGACCAAGTGCTCACCGTACTATGCTTGCCCCAAAAAGGGGAAAGCGCCAAGAAATATTTCTACGAAAACCTGGGGACAATGACCTTTGTGGAGCTGACCCAGGATGTCATCCATGGAGAACGAGCCAAGACGGCGCTCCTCTCCATGGCGGAAAGAAGCGGCCTGGAAGCGGACAATGGGCTATTCCAAAATTGGCAGGAGGACAGGGGCTACCGCTTTGGGGAACTGCGCCAACTTTTCGAAGAATGGCAGTCCAACAAACTAAAGACTGAGGTCTACCCCCAGTACGCGTCCGAAACCGCCGCCAACAAACTTGTTCAGAAACCCAAGCCCCAGGGCAGCGCCAACGACAAACTGGAAGAAATGATTGGCCTGACCAAAGCAAAAGCGGTCATCGCCCAGGCGCTGGACTACTACAAGGCCCAGAAGCTGTTCCGGGAGAAGGGCATCTCCTTGGAGCGGCCCGCCATGCACATGGTGTTCACCGGCAACCCCGGCACTGCCAAAACCACTGTGGCCCGGCTGTTCGCCCAAATCATGAAAGAGAATGGTCTGCTGCCTGTGGGAGATTTGATTGAGGTGGGCCGCGCTGATCTGGTGGGCAAGTATGTAGGCTGGACCGCTCCCACGGTAAAGGCAAAATTTGCAGCAGCCAAGGGTTCGGTCCTGTTCATCGACGAGGCCTACTCCCTTGTGGATGACAAGGACGGGCTCTTTGGAGATGAAGCTATCAACACCATTGTCCAGGAGATGGAGAACCAGCGGGACGACACCGTGGTGATCTTTGCGGGCTACCCGGACAAGATGGAGCAGTTTTTGAAAAAGAACCCGGGCCTGCGCTCCCGCATCGCCTTCCATATTCCCTTTGAGGATTACAAGCCGGCGGAGCTGCTGGACATTTTCACCCTGATGGCAAAGAAGCAAAAGCTGGAGCTGGCCCCTCTGGTGCGGGAGCGGCTGCTGCCTATTTTTAGTCTGGCGACGAAGCAGCCGGACTTCGGCAATGGACGCTTTGTCCGGAATCTGCTGGAAAAATCCCGGATGAAACAGGCCAGCCGCCTGGTGCGCTTGGATCCGGACACAGTGACTATGGAGATGGTTTCCACCTTGATTCCGGAGGATATTGACGAGCCCCAGCTTCCCCAGAAGGAGGAGCGCCGGGTGCTGGGCTTTTGCGCCTGACGAAAAGAGCGGAGGATGTATCCTCCGCCTTTTTCGTTTCAGGAACTTGACAGGATGGGGTGTTTTCAGTCCATCCTTTTTGCTAAGATAGAGGCACAAAGGAGGGAGACAGATGGAACCGTGCAAAGGATTGTTTTGGTGGACGGGAGAAAGGCTGCTCTGTGTGCAATTTCCCTGTGGAGCCGATGGCAATACCCTGGGGGCCGCCGCTCCCCTGGCGGATTGGAACAACCATCGCCGGGCCTGGGCCAGGCTGCCCAAGGACGTCACACAGGGGAAAGCCTTTGACTACTACCCCCGAGGCCGGGTGGAATTGCGGCAGGGACGAGCCTATTTGTTTCTCTCCCCTCTTCTGTGCAGGGAGGAAGTGGTGCTGCAAGTCAAAGACGCCTTTGGGTTGGATCAGCTGCCGGTCCTCCTCAAAGCGGACGGCAGCCGTCATTACCGCTGTTATTTGGACGAGTAAGAAGGGAGGATAAATCGTGAATTACTACCGCTTTCTAGATTCCCGGGATATCCGCAACTACTTGGAGAACATGGAGTATCCCCTCTCCACGCCAGAGGCCGCCTACCTGGTGTGGCAGTGCCGGAGGGCAACCCTAAGTGAAAAAATCCAAGCCTGGGAAACTATTCAGAAAACCATGCCCGACTGCTCCATGGAGGAACGGATGAATATGATGGCGATCCCCAGCTTTCATCGGTTTCTTCAGGAGTACCTAGAGGTAGTACGCAAGCTGCTGAAACTCCTTCAAACGCCAGACCTGTCCTACACATACCAGTGGTTTTACCTGGAAGAATCCAACCCCGCTAGGTACAATCACTTTTATGGCGGCCAATATACAACATATAAGGGCTGTGTAAAAGCCGCTATGGACGCAGTGTGTAACCAGCAGTGGATGCCTGAGAACATTCCTCTGACTGTAGAAATCATTAAGTGTGAGTCTGACAACGCTCTCATTCGTGCGTTTCTAAACAGGAAAGGGACTCTGCTTTCCATGGATTGCTCCGGCACGATTCTTTCTGAACAGGAACAAGAGGTGTTGTGGGCCTTCGCGGGGATGTGGTTTGATTTTCCCACGCCGTTTCAGAGGGGCGACATTTTAATCCAGAAAGCCCCGCCTTATCTCCACGTGCAACGACCCTGTGCCAGCTTACGCCGTTATTTTGTGTTGGAGAGCCTCTCCACCTGGGATAACAGCCAGATGGCAGAGCATGGTTTTTCGGCTGGAGAGCTTTCCGGATATGACTATCATCGCATTGTAAAACGTCTTCAAAACCATGGGGATTACACGGACATGTCATTTCTGGCGTACTTTCTGGAGGATGGAAAGCTGGTCTGGGATAACCGAAGCTGGTACCTGTCTTTGGAGAGATACACCGGTTCTTTGCCGGAAAACCAGCGGCTGCTCCAATCTATCAGCGACACCATTCAAGGGCGGACCGGACTCATGGCTCTTCTAAAAGACTTGAGGGCTTGGGAAGCCCACCGCCTCATCCGGCAATGGGGAATGAATCCAGAAGAGCTTTTCACAGGAGGCACGTGATTTACAGGAGGAAATTTGCCATGGATGTATATCGCTATATCGACTCCCCCGATATTCGGAGTTATTTGCAGGAGATCCGTTACAAATTTACCATCGAGGAAGTCGCCTACCTGGTGTGGCAGTGCCGCCGCGTCACCTTAGAGGAGAAATTCGCCGCTTGGGAGGAGATCGTGGATACCATGCCGGACAGCGCCATCATCGGAAGGCCCTTTGGAGGAAGGGAGCGGGTGGACAGCGTCCACCAATTTCTCCGGGATTACATAGCGTTTCAAAAGCAGCGTCTGGTGGAGTTTTCACAGCCGGGCCGATGGGTGTACACCGCCCAGTTCTTCCACGAGAAATCCGCACAGTGGTCTGACCTGGGGCACTTCTTTACCATTTACCAAGACTGTCTGGACGCCTGCCGGGAGGCAATCCAGGAAAATAGCCACTGGCTGGGGAAGATCGCGAAGTTGAAACTTTCTCGTTATCCCTTGGACGACCCCAAGCACAGGCCTTGGGAGCTGGAGCAGAACCGGGAATTGCGCCCTCTCTCCATCAAAGCCAACGCATACGAAGAAATAGAAGAGGTGTTCCCCAGCTTCTGGCTGAATATTCCCACCCCTTTCCGCCGGGGGGATATTGTGTGGGACCCATCCGGACAGCTGGGATTCCCCCATGATGGGAAATCGGTGCCCTTCGTGCTGAGCGAGTGTATCAATTGGGACAAAAAGGCTATGCTGGAAAACGGATTTTCCCCTGAGGCGGCCCAGCAGCAGGAGGAAAATTTATTTGACTACGATGAAGGCGCGGACACCAGCGACATGCACGCCTGGGGATACAGCTATCACCTGAGAACGGGTTTGCACCTGGAATACGACCGCTACGGCAACTATTTGAATTTGGAGTACTACCGCCAGCCCTTGCGGGGTATTTACCAGACTTTGCAGCCTTTGAGCCAGTACGTGAAGCACTGTGTGGAGAGAAACCGCCTGGCTGTCCGTATGGAGGGCGACCTGCAAAAGGCCTTGTCCCGGGAGATCCACAACATCTGCCGTGAAATGTGAGATAGGAGGAACCGTATGGATATCACAAAATTTCTCAATTCCAAAGACATTCGAGAACATCTGCAAGCAATGGACTATTCGTTCGACGCAGTGACCTCCGCCTACCTGGTGTGGCAGTGCCATAACGCCACCCTGGAGGAAAAGTTTACCGCCTGGGAGGAGATTGCCAAGGCCATGCCCGATTGCCCCATCCCCCGCAGGCCTGGGATGGCGGACGATGTACCCAGCGTGCACCAATTTCTTCGGGACTATATCGGCTTGGAGAAGAACCGGTTGGAAAGTTTTACACAGGGAGAAAACTGCGTCTTTGGGGTGGACTTTTTCCTCCTGCCCAACCAGGAGTGGAGAAAAGAGCCTATTTGGTCAGATTGCGGCCGCCTATTCTTGGACTATACAAGCTGTCTCGCCTATTGTAGTCAAGAACTCTCCGAGGAAATTGGAAAGGTGCGGATTTGGAAGCAGACACTGGACGGAAACAACTCCCACAGGGACAGTCTGACTTTGACCGCCAAACTGGAACCCCTCTGTTTGGATGTGTCTCCTACCTGCGATTTGGACGATGTGTTCCCCGGCCTGTGGGTAGACCTTCCCATGCCGTTCCGCCGGGGGGACATTGTATGGGACCCCAGCGGAAAGCCAGGATTTCCCCATTGTGATAAGTCTGTCCCCTTTGTGCTGGATTTCTGCGACAACTGGAACACATCGCAGATGATGGAAAATGGCGTCCGGCCGGAATTGGCTCTGCGGGGGGACAAGCTGGTGGAAAAGCACCGTCTCCATGGAGACACCAGCGATATGGGCGCCCAGGGCTTTGCCTTCCATAGGGAGAAAGGCTTTTGGAGCGAGTTTGGTGGGTTCGCCAAGTATTTAAATTTGGAGTACTACCCCGGCCCCTTGGAAGGGGACGACCAGGTGTTGGCGCCCTTGAGCCAGTTTCTGAAAGGAGAGCTGGGGGTGCGCTCCCTGGTGGAACGGGTGGAGAACATTCTTCATCAGGAGCCCTACGAAAGTATCCGCGGCTTCTGCCGGCAGGAATACACAAAAGAGGCCCAGGAATTGGCCGGTTTAGTTGAAAAGGAGGAGGAGCAGGAATGAGCAGGGATTTTGTGGAGTTCATCAACTCGGAGGACGTGAAAAAATATGTGCGGGAATCAGGCTATCAGCTCTCGTCTCAGGAGGCGGCCTTTGTGGTGTGGCAGAGTAAAGACACCCCTCTGGAGGAGCGCTTCGCCGCCTGGGAAGAAATCATCGAAACCATGCCGGACAGTTCTTTCACGGGCTACAGACATTTCAACTTTAAGACGAAACAAATGGAACCCGCCCCGGTGTATGGCCTCCACGATTTTCTGCGGCAGTACATCCAGCGGCAGAAGGAACTGTTAGACGCTTTCACCAAGGAAGAGGATGGCACCTACACACTGGAGAAGCGGGAAGGCCCCTGGATGGGCGGCGAAATCAACGACTGGTTCTCGTCAGAAGGCCGGTACGGACGCTATGGGGACGTGATGGAAGATATGGAGATGGAAAAAGGCTGGGGCTGCTTTAACCGGATGCGGGTACAGAAAATCACAAATTGCGGCTCTATGCGGACAAGGACTTCCACGCCCAACATCCTCACCCTGGATTACGACATGGACGCCAGGCCCCTGCGGTTTGTCTATCTGAAAGATTTCCGGCACCGGGCCCAGCGCCCGGACGATCTGGAAAAGCTCTTCTCTAAGCTGGAGGTCCACATCCCCACCCCCTTCCGCCGGGGTGACATCCTCTGGGATCCCAGCGAGGAACCCGGCATCCCCTACGAGGAGGACAGCACCCTCTTTGTGCTGGACTACATCCCCAACTGGAACGAGGCGGAACAGGCGGCCAACGGGTTTGTTCCGGGGGAGAAATTCTACCAGCGGAAAGGGGAGAACGGAAAGTACGAGAGTCGTTTCCAGGACCCGCCCCAGGACTATGGCGCCTACGGCGTCACAGTGGCAGCAGGCGGCCAGCTCCACCAAGCTTATGACGGCTTTGCCTGCTATCTGGATCTGGAAACCTATAACGGCCCCCTGGAAGGGACTTTCGCCGCCCTGAAGCCCATCAGCGAATACATCAAGGGGAACCTGCCGGAAGACCTGTTCCTCAACAGCGTGCTGGCGCTGCTCCACCAGCCCAGGCGGGAACGCACCCTGTCCATCTCTCTCACCACTGCTGTGAGGAAGTCGCCAACGGAATCGTAAGTTGCGAAAAAGCCTGTTCTGTGATACGCTTTTCTAAGAAAATCCTGCTGAAAGAGGCGCATAGCCATGTATGTGAAACAGCCCAAGAAACTGCTCATTTTGAATATTCTGGACATCCTCCGCAAGTACAGCGACGAAGACCATCGGCTCTCCCAGCGGGAGATCGGAGAGATTTTGAAAACAGAGTACGGCATGACCGCCGACCGGAAGGCCATCCGCCGGAATCTCTCGGAACTGTTGGAGTGCGGCTATCCCATCGAGTACAGCGAAACACTTCGCAGCGCACCGGTAAAGGGCCCGGACGGCAGGGGGAAGCTGGGGTCAGACGGCAAGCCGCTGCGGGAGGAAACCACCATCCTCTCTGACTTCTACCTGGAGCGCCAGTTCACCGATGGGGAACTGCGGCTGCTTATCGATGGCCTGCTGTTTTCCCGTCACGTCCCCTACAGCCAATGCCGGGAGCTGGTGGAAAAGCTGGAAGGGTTGTCCAACATCTATTTCCGTTCCCGGGTGGGTCACATTGCCCGGCTTCCGGTGGACCAGTCCGACAACAAGCAGCTGTTTCTCAACATTGAGATGCTGGACGAAGCCATCTCCAAAGGGAGGAAGGTGCGGTTTCATTACACGGAGTACGGTCTGGACAAAAAGCTGCACCTGCGTGCCCGGCCGGACGGCTCCCCGCGGGAGTACGTGATCTCTCCCTATCAGATGGCCGCCCAGGAGGGCAAATACTACCTGATCTGCAACTACGACAAGTACGATGACATCTCCAATTACCGGGTGGACCGCATCAAGGATTTGGAGATTCTAGACGAGCCGGCAAAGCCTTTTGAGTCCCTGCCCTGGGCCCATGGCCGCTCCCTGGACCTGGCCGCCTATATGCGGGAGCACCCTTACATGTACTCCAGCGAGAATGTTCGAGCCAAACTGAAGACCGTCCCGGCCATGGTCAGCGATGTGATCGATATGTTCGGCAAGGAGGTGCGGTTGGAACAGGAGGGCGATGCCGTTGCCGTCACCCTCACCGCCAACGAGATGGCCCTCAAGCAATTCGCCAAGAACTTCGCCCCTGACGTGGTGGTGCTGGAACCACAAACCTTGCGTGACCAGGTGCGAGAGGAGCTGGAGCGTGGCGCGACGGCCTATCGTCTATGATTTCGCCTCACTTTCCCGCTGTGGATTTAGAAAATTTGTGTATTGTGCTTACGGCTTAAGGGGAGTATGATAGAGGTGTAGGAATGCTTCCGGCCGTGAGGATTCTTGCAATTTTATGAAAGGTGGATTCGAAAATGAGTGAAAAGAAATTTCTGGCGTACATGCCCAGCGGTGCGGAGATTACCTGCCCGGAAAAATTTATCGATTTCTACAGTGAAGCCTATTTCTACGACCCCGCTACCAGAGATTTGAAACTGGAAAGCAGAATGGAAGAAATTTTAAAAAGCGACACTTGGAGCCGCCACGATGTGATGGATATCCTCCGCTGGAAAGTGGGGGCTACCTCCTGGGATTATGAGTCGGAGATGGTGTATCATCGCTGGGGAGCCATCGATGCCCACGACCTGAATGATTGTATCTTTGGGCAAGGAAAGGACACTGTTTCAAAGTCTTTCAGCCAAGAAAAACCGGAAAAACTCTTTGAGAAGTACCTTGGCGCCAGCGGCATCGGGCCTGTTTACGCCATTACCCTACTTTACTTCCAATCGCAAAGCGAATATCCCATTTATGACAAGTACGCTCATATCGCCCTGTTACAGTTGGAGAATCCGAAGCCTTTCTGCTGTGAGGAATCTCTCATAACGGACAAAGCGCTCAACGTAAAATTTCACAGCGGTTCTGTAAATGCAGAGACTATTTGGAAAGAGTATCTCACCAATTACGTGGGACCCTTGAAATCTCTCTTTGACTTCGAAACCATTTACAGAAAAGACCGGCGGCTAGATCGCGCTTTATGGGCGTATGGACACCTGTTTAACGATACGGAATCCAACAAAAAGAGAGCGAAATAATGTCCCCTTTTCACCCCATCCCTCCTGTTACAATAGTGGCAGGAGGGATAAGTATGAAAGTGGAAATTCTCAGCCAATGGGACTTACGGCGCAAAGTGGCAAGAGGATTTGAACCGGGAACAGCTCTCATCAGCCTGGGAGACTGGGGGAGCGAGCCTTTCACGCTGCCGCGGCAGCCAGAGCACACCCTGCGCCTGCTGTGCAACGACATCACCCCTGCCCTCGTAAACCTTAGCGACCCAAAAGACATGTTCCGACTGTTTTCCCGGGAGCAGGCGGGGCAGGTGGCCCAGTTCGTCTACAACCACCAGGGCTGCCTTTTCCTCTGCCAGTGCTGCTACGGTTCCTCCCGCAGCGCGGCGGTAGCGGCGGCTCTGCTGGAACACTTTGAAAAGCGGGGCATGGCGATTTTCCGAGACGACCGATACTACCCCAACCTGTACATTTTCCGGCTGACGCTCCAAGCCCTGGAACAGGAGGAGAGAATACGTGCCCATGATTAAATCCCCTACCGCCTGGATGCTGCGCCAGGACGGTGAAGCATTCCCGGTGATTCAGCATTTGTACGGCAGCTTAGAGTGTGTGGAGGAAACCCTCTATGCCGGGGAGTGGCTATACAAGTATACAAGCATTCCCACTACGCAGCAGCTAGTTCTAAAACTGGTGGCTGCCTACGGAAAGTCGCTCTATCCCCATGGAGATGTGGTGGACAACCTGCGGCAATCTATCCAGGAGAAGCCCTACATCTTTCTCACCCTGGACTTTGTGGAGAAAATAGCTGCCCAGCTGCCGATGGCGGAGCCGTCTTCCCTGGAGAAATTGAACTGCCAGGTGACAGAGAAGCTCAACCAGGAATTTCTCCGCTGCCGCCTGGGCGGGCCGTACAACACCACACCGGGCTGTCGGGACATGTACTTTCGCATTTCCAATCCTATCTTCGACTGGGAACCGGCTATCCGACGTTTTTTGGAAACCCACAAGGAAGAACTGGAAACCGTGACGGTGGTGTGGGACGAGGAGAGTACCGGTCGCTCCGGCTTTGCCTTGGACGAACAAGGCAAGCCGGTAGACCACAGACTCTGGAAAGAAATAGTTTTATCCCATTGAACGAGGAGGGTTTCCCCGATGAAAGAAACAAGACTTCCCCACGGCGGGCAGATTTTGACCACAAAACGGGGAATACGAGACTTTTGCAGGAACAATGTGGAGTCGCTTGCCTGTGACGCCCTAGTTTTCTGCATCGCCGCTGGGCCAGATCATCCCGACTATGCAGACGTGCTGTATGCTGTTTCTTCCCGCCTGTACACGCTTGATCTGCTGGTATACCAATCAAAAGACGGCATTATCAAACCAGACCCCAAATGGTATTGGAAACAGCTGTTTGAAAGCTTTTTGGAAACGCCGGAAGAAGCGGTGGAGAGGGCGGAACACCGTGGATTTCCTGGGGAGGATCCAGACCTTCTGTTCCGGCAGGTGGAGCGCGTTGCAACTCTGTGGTGCAATATGCTCTCCAAATATGGTGAGATCACCTTTACCTATGAGTTTGCTTACGCGGCGGACTATGTGATCCGCCGGCAAGGGAACTTGCCTATGCCGGAGTTTTCCAATTTTCCCGCTGCCATCTTTCCCAACAATTATCCAGACTACAACTACTGGGAGGGTATAGGAGATTATATTTGCAAGCATTTTCTATTTGACAGCATCTAGGAGGGATCTAACCATGAAACGTGATAAAGCCCGCATCAAGCCTTTTTGCGACCAGCTGGCGCAGTTATGGGAAACCCACGGTCCTGACCTGCGCTTTGGGCAGATCATATCCTGCTTGCCCTTGTCCATCGACAGGCCAGGGCATGACCCGTTTTTTGTGGAAGAGGATGAAATGTTGGAGGCCCTCCAGCGCACGTTCAGCCAAGAGGGAAAAGCCGTGCGCACCCTGGACGCGGAACAGCTGGACAGTCTAAAAGACCGTTGGGAGGACATGATGTTCAATCTCTATGGCACCAAGTTTCAGACGGAGGAGTTCAAGTCCCTTTTTCTTGACACCTGGAGTTATTTGAGGGATGCGGTGGATTGCTACGGCGTGCCTCATAAGGTGGTGTCCCTGGTGGCTTATTTGGGAAAGTTTAACGGGAACAATCAGTACCCCGCACATACCCCACCCTGGGAGGTTGACGTCTGCGGGAAATTCGTGGATGCCCTGTTGTATGGGCTGGAAAATCCTCTGCGTCCCTACCCCAGCCTGGATTTTTACGGGGGCAGCTTGGTATTGGAGCCCTATATGCACCAGCAGCTCCGCGTTACGCCGAAGACTTTTGAAAAAGTATTTACCGAGCTTGCTGAGGAATACCGGAAAAACGACTATGAGGGCGGTTACGACTATTATGAGCAAGAAAAACTCCCCTTCCCTTATGAGGAAGAGGAGTGAATCCGCAAGATGGGAATGTCCTTTGCCCGGGCCATTTGAACCGTGCGGGCTGTTCCTCCAAAGACGAAGCTTTCCACGGCGATAAGCAAGCCGCTGTGATCCACCAGGTACCGATCTCGCTGATAGAACGCCGCCCGGCGGCATTTGGCGTTCCCCACCACATGAACCCAGTCGGCCAGCTGGCATACGGCGCAGCAGGCAAATTCCCTTTCGTTGTGGCTGGCAAAGGGCAGGGCAATCTCCAAGAAAAGCTCAGGGTGCTGTTTCTTTTGGCGGATGAGCAGTTCCGCCGCCCAGGTGTCCACACCAATGGCATTTCCGCAGAGAAAGTGGGTGGCGCCCAACTCTATAGCTTGGAGAATGGCAGCGTCCAACTGACGCAATACGTCCCGGTGCTGAGAGCTTTCCTCCTTCCAGGGAAAAGCCCGGGGACCAGTAAAACAGCAGATCATAGGGTTCCCTCCTCTCAATCGTGAAGCCACCAGTAATCAAAACACTTATGGAAGCTGTTGTCCCGCAGTGGCAGGTCTTTGGTGTGGCGAAGTTTCTTCCGGGACAGGCGTTTCAGCGTCCGCCGCAGCTGTTCCCAATAGCAGCTTTTGATGTAGGTATGGGAAACATGGCTTTTCTTCCGTTCCTGGATCGTCCGGGAGCCGGATGCAAAATACCGCTCCCGCTGGATGATTTGCCGCATTTTCTTGTCCTTTTTCCAGGCGGTGAACCGCCGCCATGCCCTATCGCGCACGGATATCTCCTCCTTTGCAAGGAGATTGTAGCAGAAGGGATGGGTTGAAACCACCCCATCCCGTTTGATAGAATAAACCCAGAAAAAAAGAAGGGGGCAAGGCTGATGAAATACAACAAAGAATGGGCCGTGGAGGCCGCGAAGCAGGGTGTCCAGGTGATGGCCTTTTACGGCCACGTACAAACAGGGGAGACTGTGGACGCCTCCTGCCTGAGCCAGTGGTTTCCATGCTCCTTTGTGGTAGAGGAGGCGACTTACACCACCGCCGAACAGTACATGATGGCGGAGAAAGCCAAGTTGTTTGGGGACGAGGAGATCCGGCAGCAGATCCTCCGGGAGCGGGATCCCATGACCTGCAAGCGCCTGGGGCGCAAGGTGAGAGATTTTGAGAAAGAGGTGTGGGACGCCCGCTGCGGGGACATTGTCGTGGCGGGCAACATCGCCAAATTTTCCCAGAACCCGGAAATGAAAGCGTTCCTGATGGCCACTGGGAATGCCATCCTGGCGGAGGCGGCACCCCGGGACAGAATTTGGGGCATCGGCATGGGAAAGAACAACCCCCTGGCCCAGGACCCCGCCAACTGGAAAGGGAAAAACCTGCTGGGCTTCGCCCTGATGGAGGCAAGAGACGCCTTGCGGGAACGGTAACAGCTATTTGAGAGAGATTGTTAAATTTGGCCACTACAGAAAATCCCCTTAATGTTCAAAACTTAATTCGTTTCCCTGTGCACATTGCCTTCTCCATCGTTATTATAGGCAAAAGAAAACCTCAAAAGGAGCAATCCCTTTGGAGGTTTTGGTGCGCCCGACTGGATTCGAACCAGCGGCCTACAGAGTCGGAGTCTGTCACTCTATCCAGCTGAGCTACGAGCGCAAATATATATGAGAACCGCAGAAGCGGTAGTCAACCTTTTGAAAAATAGTAGTCAAACAGTAGTCAACGGCGGGATTTTTTCTTTCCGCCAAACCCGCAAAGCCCGATAAACACTGGCTTTTTCGGAATGTCTCAACTGGAACGGCCTGAACCGTCGGAGTCTGTCACTCTATCCAGCTGAGCTACGAGCGCAAATATTTATGAGAACCGCGGAAGCGGTAGTCAACGTTTTGAAAAATAGTAGTCAAACAGTAGTCAACGGCGGGATTTTTCCGTTCCGCCGAACCTGCAAAGCCCGGTAAACACTGGCTTTTTCGGGATGTCTCAACTGAATCGGCCTGAACCGTGGTCGTCTACCGGTCACCCTATCCAGCTGAGCTACGAGCGCATATTCACTTTGCCCATTCCCTAGTATAGCACATCCAAACGAAAAAGGAAAGCCGAATTTTGTCGAAAGCCTTATTTTTTCTGCGAGGTGCCCGGGCCGGGGCCAAAATGGCGCCGCATCTCGTCCAGCAGGTCCGCCGCGGAAAGGTCGCGGTCCCGCAAAAAGGCGATGACATCCCGCTCGCTGGAGGTGAGCTCCCCAATCCTGGTGGGATCGGGCCGCGTCTTTTTCGGCGAGCGCTTGGGGCCCTCGTCCGAATCCCGCAGCATGGCGACGGTGGGTTCCTCGGGGAAAAACTCGGCCAGCGGCACCCCGAAGATCTTGGCGATCCGGTTCAGGGTCATGGGGTCCGGCGTGGTCTTGCCCGTCTCGTAATAGGTGTAGGTCGAGCGGTTCACATTCAGCAGGTCCGCCACATTTTTCTGGGAGTACCCCACCTGCAGCCGCAGCTCCCGCAGCCGCGCCGCCAGTGAGATGTTATACCATCCCGACATATCCCTTAACATGGCTGCCTCCTTTTCCCCTTCGGCCTCCCTGTTCCGGGAGCCCGCGCCAGGTGAAAACAGCGAACGGGGCTGTGCCTCTAAAAACGAGCAAAATATATTATAGACGAGATGCGCCAAAAAAGCCAGCAATTTCTCTCAACTTTCCTGTTAACGGGAATTATATTCACATTTCACCCCCGGCGCGGCCCGCATTTTTTTCAATTCGCGATTGACTTTTCCCTTCCCAGGGGGTATAATATACCACGCAATATGATTCGCGGGCGTAGTTCAATGGTAGAACATCAGCTTCCCAAGCTGAATACGAGGGTTCGATTCCCTTCGCCCGCTCCAGGGGTTGCACCCCAAGCAATTCGCGACTACTACTTTGGTGGTGGTCGCGACTTTTTTGCCCGCGTTTTTGCCTCGCTCGAATTAGAGGATGGATGTTTGATTCGCAGTCACCCCCTTAAAATTCCGGAGCACCCTTCAGCGGAGGGATTTTCCTGTCCCCACGAGTTATCCTCGCTCCCGCTCGGCTAACTCGGCCAAGAACCGCTTGGGAGTTTGCAAAACTCCCATTTTGCTCCGCAAAACCGCGCTTCTTGCAGTTGGGAGAAAGAGGGGCCACCCGCCCGAGCAAGTCGAACGTAAGTAAGACTTGACTCGTGCGATCCATTACTTCGGTGGCGGTCGCGACTTTTTTGCCCGCGTTTTTGCCTCGCTCGAATTAGAGGATGGATGTT
>ENA-UONY01001848-UONY01001848.1-human-gut-metagenome-genome-assembly--contig:-CS9-NODE-1848-length-16373-cov-6.940556_pt1 | contig 16373 bp, 15 predicted proteins | sample MGYA00242465_ERZ724012 | MGnify/ENA metagenome assembly ERZ724012 | reverse complement strand
CGGCAAAAACATCGACTGCATCTGGTCGGGTCTGACGATGACCCCGGAGCGCATCGAGCAGATGACCTTCTCCATCCCGTATCTGGCCAACGAGCAGATTCTCGTCGTTCGTTCCGATTCCGGCATCGCCTCTGAGGCGGATCTTTCCGGCAAGGTGCTCGGCACGCAGGCCGGTTCCAGCTCCGTGGACGTGCTGAACGCGAACCCCGATCTGATGGCGGCCATCGGCGAGCCGCAGCTGTACGATGATTTCGTGACCGCGCTGATGGATCTCAAGCTCGGCGGCATCGACGTGCTGCTGATCGACTCCGTGGTCGGCAATTACTACATCGCCCAGCAGGACGATCCGACCCAGTTCACCGTGCTGCCCGAGGTGCTGGAAGCCGAGGAATACGGCATTGCCTTCCGCAAGGGCGAACAGACCCTCGCCGACGCGGTGAGCCAGCAGCTCATCGACATGTTCAAAGACGGCACGCTGGATACCATCCGCGCCAAGTGGTTCGCCAACGACATCACGCTGGTTGCCCAATACGCGAACTGATACATAAGAGCTGTCAAGCTCGATCCTGATCGTTCAAGAGTCAAAAACAAGTATTCTCAGAATATGGGGCTTTGCCCCATCGCCCCACCAAAGGGCTTTCCGATCGCCCTTTGGAAACCTTCGGGCCCAAATACTTGATTCTTCTTGAAATATCAGCGTTGTTGGCTTGACAGCCTTCTTTCCGTCCATATCACCTTTTCGGAGGCCTTCATGCGATACTTCAACAATTTCGACGCGTTTATGAAGCTCGTGCTTTCCATGACGGGCGGCTTTTATAACACGCTGATTATTTTCTTCTTCACGCTGCTGTTTTCCCTGCCGCTCGGTCTGGCCGTGGCGCTGCTGCGCATGAGCAGGCGCAAGATCGTCAGCGTGCCGACGTCGCTGTATATTCTGGTGATGCGCGGCACGCCGCTGATGCTGCAAATCTTCGCCATCTATTTCGCCATTCCGACACTGACGGGCGTGAACCTCGACCGCATGAACGCCACCATCCTCGCCTTTTCCATCAACTACGCCGCCTATTTCGCCGAAATCTTCCGCGGTGGGATTCAGTCCATCCCCGTCGGGCAGCGCGAGGCCGGTCAGGTGCTGGGCATGACGCGCGGACAGACGTTTTTTCACGTCATCCTGCCGCAGATGGCAAAGCGCGTGCTGCTGCCTGTCAGCAACGAGGTGATTACGCTGGTCAAGGATACGTCGCTGGCGAACGTGATCGCCGTCGCCGAACTGTTCCGCGCGGCGAAGAACGAGGCCAGCCGCACCGCTTCCGTCGAGCCGCTCTTTGTCGCGGGGCTTTTCTATCTGCTGATGAACGGCGCGGTCTCGCTCGTGTTTAGCTGTCTCAACCGCCGCATGGCGTATTACAAGGATTGACAAGCGCTCCGGCGCGGAAACGGAAAGGGAGAACAAGGGTCATGCTTCAGGCGATTGACATCAGAAAAAAATACGGCGACAACGAAATTTTGAAGGGCGTGACCGTGCGCGTGGACAAGGGCGAGGTCGTCGCCGTCATCGGCCGCAGCGGCTCGGGCAAGAGCACCCTCCTGCGCTGCCTCAACCACCTTGAAACCATCGACAGCGGCGAAATCCGCATCGACGGTCAGGCAATGGTCACCACCGGCGCGGACGGCGCGGCGCGCTATCGGACGGAAAAAGACTTGCGTGGGCTCTGCCTCAAGATGGGGCTCGTCTTTCAGGATTACAACCTCTTTCCGCATTACACGGTGCTGCGTAACATCGTCGCGCCGCAGCAGCTGGTGCTCCATCGAAGCCGTCAGGAGGCCGAGCAGAAGGCCATGCTCCTGCTGGAAAAGGTCGGCCTCGCGGATAAGGCGGGCGCGTATCCCTGCAATCTTTCCGGCGGGCAGTGTCAGCGCGTCGCCATCGCCCGCGCGCTGGCCATGGATCCGGAAATTCTCTGCTTTGACGAGCCGACCAGCGCGCTTGACCCGCAGCTCACGCAGGAGGTGCTCTGCGTCATCCGTCAACTGGCCGCCGAAAAGCGCACGATGATCGTCGTCACCCACGAAATGAACTTCGCCCGCGACGTGGCGGATCGCGTGATTTATATGGAAAACGGCCTCGTCGCGGAGGATGGCCCCGCCAAAGAGGTGCTCGGCAGCGCCCGCAGCGCGGCCATCCGCGCGTTCGCCGGGGAATGCAGCGATTGAGCAGCCATTTCTGCGCCCTCTTGCGCGTTTTTGCGCAAAGAGGGTCTTTTTCCCGCCGGAAGTTTAGCTGCATTAAACCTGCACATTTTTCCCGCTGAACTTTATGGTTGACACGGCGCTTTTTCTAGCATATAATCATGCTGTTTTTATGGGTTGCGGCGCTAAGCCCCGCCCGCACAGGCTTGATGACTCAGGGAGGAAACCATGCAGGATACCCTTCTTTCTTTACAGCACATTTCCAAGAATTTCGGCGAGGGCGACGTTTTGCGCGATATCTCGCTGGACGTCGCCAGGGGCGAGTTCGTCACGCTGCTGGGCGCGTCCGGCTGCGGCAAGACGACGACCCTGCGCATTATCTCCGGCCTGGAAACGCCGGACGAGGGCACGGTGCTGCTGGACGGCCGGGACGTCACCGCGCTGCCGCCGGAGCGCCGCCCCGTCAACACGGTCTTTCAGAGCTACGCGCTCTTTCCGCATATGAACGTCGAAAAGAACGTGGCCTACGGCCTGCGCGTGCGCAGGATGGATAAAGCCTCCATCGAAAAGCGCGTGCGCGAGATGCTTGAACTGGTGCAGATGGCGGATTTTGCCAAACGCATGCCCAGCCAGCTTTCCGGCGGCCAGCGCCAGCGCATCGCCATCGCCCGCGCGCTCGCGCCCGAACCGGAGCTGCTGCTGCTGGATGAACCGCTGGGCGCGCTGGATTTGCAGCTCCGCCGCCAGATGCAGCTTGAACTCAAGCGCCTGCAAAAGAAGCTGGGCATCACCTTCATCTACATCACCCACGACCAGGAAGAGGCCATGAACATGTCCGACCGCATCGCGGTCATGCGCGGCGGGCGCTTTGAGCAGCTCGGCACACCGGAAGAAATCTACGACGAGCCGAAGACGCACTACGTCGCGCAGTTCATCGGCCGCTCCACCATTCTTAGCGGCAGGGTGGAAGCCGTCGGAAAGGATACGGCGGTCATCCGCGGCGCATGCGGCAGCTTCACGGCGGACGCTTCCCGCGCGCGGCTTTCCGCGGGCGAGGACTGCGAAATCTGCGTGCGCACGGAGCGGATGCGCGTCTCCCCCGTGCCGGTTGAGGGCTTCCAACTGCCCGTCACCGTGCGCGAGGCGCGCTACGCGGGCGGCAGCGTGCTGACCTATGCCATCCTCCCCGACGGCGAGGAAGCCGTCGCGACGAGCGAAGGCCGCCTCAGCGACGCGCTCACGCCCGGCAGCACCGCCTATCTGTATTGGAATCCCGCGCAGGCCGCGGTCATTGGGGGGACGTCCCATGGCGCGTAAAAACACCCTTCAGGCGCACGAGCGGCGCACCCGCGCGCTGATGACCGCGCCGATGGCGGCCTTCGGCGTGCTGCTGGTCGCCCTGCCGCTGATCTACGTGCTCTGCACGTCGCTGGTGACGGGCGGCAAATTCCAATTCGGCATGCCGCTGACGCTCGCCAACTACAAGGCGCTGCTGCGCGAGGATTATCTCAAGGTCTTCGCCAACAGCCTCCAGCTCGCGTTCTTTACGACGGTCATCTCCCTGCTGGTGGGCTATCCCTTCGGCTACTGCATGGCGCGCGCCCCGCGCAAATGGAAGGCGCTGCTGATGATGCTGGTCATCATCCCGTTCTGGACGAGCGCGCTGGTGCGCATCTACGGCTGGAAGATCCTCCTGCAGGCCAACGGCCCGGTCAACGGCGTGCTCCGCTCGCTGGGGCTGATTCAGAAGAACATCAAGTTCCTCGGTTCCTACGGCTCGGTGCTGCTGGCAATGGTCTACTGCCTGATTTCCTTTATGATCCTGCCGTGCCACAACGCGGTGGATAAGATGGATTTCACGCTGGTGGAGGCCTCGCGCGATCTGGGCGCAAGCCCCGTTCGGGCGTTCCTCACCGTCACGCTGCCGCTGACCATGCCGGGCATTCTCGCCGGCTGCGTGCTGGTGTTCGTGCCCAGCGTCGGCCTGTTCTATCTGTCGGATATCATGGGCGGCGGTCTGGTGCTGGTGGGCAACCTCATCCGCGACCAGCTTCTCAAGGTGCGCGACTGGAACGTCGGCTCGGCCATGAGCATGGTGCTCATCGCGCTTTCCGCCGGCATCTATCTGCTGTATCGCAAGGTCGGCGGCGATGATCTGGGGGTGATGTGATGGCGCAGGCAAAGCGGCGCAGAAAGCGCAAAATCTTTTCCCCCGTCTATCTGACGCTGGTGCTGATCGTCCTCTATCTGCCGATTCTGATGGTTGTCATCTATTCCTTCAACAGCGGGCGCACCATCGGAAGCTGGCAGGGCTTCACGACCGATTGGTACAGCCGCCTGTTTTCCAACGCCCTGATGGCCGACGCACTCAAAAATTCGCTGGTTCTGGCTGTCGTCTCCAGCCTGCTGGCGGGCGGCATCGGCACGCTGGGCGCAATCGGGCTGGCGCGGTCGCACCTGAAGCTCGGCGGCGCGGTCGAAACCATCGCCACCCTGCCGATGATGATCCCCGAGCTGGTGCTGGGCATGGCGTATCTCTCCGTGTTCACCGCCGTGGGCTTTAAGCTCGGCATGGGCGCGCTGGTGCTGACGCACACGACCTTCTGCATCCCCTATGTGTTCATCAACGTCAAATCCCGCCTGATCGGCATGGATCCTTCGCTGTCGGAGGCCGCGCGTGACCTCGGCGCGAGCCCGGCGCGCGTTTTGAAGGACATCACCCTGCCGCTGGTCTTCCCGGCGGTGCTCTCCGGCATGATGCTTTCCGCCGCGATGAGCCTTGACGACGTGGTGATCTCCTTCTTCGTCACCAGCGCGGAGACGACCACCCTGCCGCTCAAGGTCTACACCGGCCTGCGTTCCGGCGGCACGCCGGAGATCAACGCGCTCTCCACCCTGATGCTCGGCGTGATCTTTATCTGCGTGGCCGTCAGCCAACTGGTGACCGCCCGGAGCAACGCGAGATTAAAATAAATCAATCCGACTCCTTCAGTCATTCTCACCGACAGACCTTCGGTATTCCGCTTGCCTGCCTCCCTCGTTGAGGGAGGTGGCACGCCGCAGGCGTGACGGAAGGAGTTAAAGGGCAAAGCCCAAAGAAACCGCATCAAACGCATCCCGCGTTTGAGATAGATCAACCATTCCTGATTAAGGAGGGACATGGACATGAAGAAACTGTTTTGCCTGCTGCTTGCGCTGCTGACCATCGGCGGCTGCGCCCTGGCGGAGACCGAGAACAAGACCGACGAGGCCGTGCTCAACATCTTCACCTGGGAAGGTTACATCGACTACTCGACCGTCATCAAGCCGTTTGAGGAGGAGACGGGCATCAAGGTCAACTATGCGACCTTCTCCAGCAACGAGGAGATGTATGAAAAGCTCTCTGCGGTAAACGGCGGCGATTACGACGTGGTGCTGGCCAGCGACTACATGCTCAACGCCACCCGCGAAGCCGGGCTGATGCAGCCGTTCGACCCCGCCATCGTGGATAACTATTCCAACCTGAACGAGGGCTTCACCCATCAGTTCTTCGATCCGGACGACCAGTTTGTCGTGCCGTATGTGAGCGGCATTCCGCTGATCGTCTACGATCCGTCCGCGGTGGAGATCGATATCAAGGGCTTCAACGACCTGTGGGATCCGTCCCTTGAGGACAGCCTCGGCCTGATCGACGACGCGCGCGTGACCATCGGCATGGTGCTGCTCTCCATGCACCAGAGCATGAACACCACCGACGACGCGGTGCTCGCGGAGGCGGCGGAAAAGCTCGACGCGCTGCGCAGCAACATCCACGTGCTCGAATATGAGAACCTGCACAACTATCTGGTTTCCGGCGATATTTCCGTGGCCTACACCTTCACCCCGTTCGTCGCGCTGGCGCTGGACGCCAACCCGGATTTGAAGGTCGTCTGGCCGGAAGAGGGTCTGGGCTTCGGCATCGACGGCTGCTTCATCCCGGTGAATGCGCCGCACGCCAAGAACGCGAACCTCTTCCTCCAGTACCTGCTGCGCCCGGAAGTCGCGGCGACCTGCGCCGAGTGGCAGTATTATTGCAGCCCGAACGAGGCGGCGAAGGCCTGCCTTTCCGAAAGCTACCTGAACAACCCGGTGTTCAACGGCATTTATGACCGCATCGACGACACGGAGTATGTGCGCAACCTGTCCAGCGAGGACGAGCAGAAATACCAGGATATCTGGACGACGTTCAAGCTGAGCATGCAGTGACTCCTTCCGGCCGCTGGCGCGGCCACCTCCCTCAAGGAGGGAGGTTTTGTTCCCACGTAAATGTAACCGATGCAAAAGGGCTCCCTTTTTGAGCGCGTTTTGCCTAAACAGGCAGACAAAAGCCGAATTTCGGCGCGCGTCGGCGAGACCAAAGGAAGGGCGGGGCGGCTTTGCCGCCCCGTCCTGAAATGCCCGTCCGATTTCGGGCGGGTTTTTCAGGACGGATGAACCGCCATATTTTTCTGTTCGTAAGATGGAGTATGGAGGAGAAAACCATGTCAAAGCTGTTCATTTCCGGCGGCACGGTCATCGACCCGGAGACCCTGTCGCGCTTTCAGGCCGATGTGCTCTGCGAGGACGGGCGCATCGCCGCCGTCCAACCGGCGCAGTCTGGCGCACCGAAGGACGCGCGGGTAATCGACGCTTCCGGCTGCTTCGTCTGTCCCGGCTTTATTGACCCGCACGGCCATATCGACGGCTGTAAATACACCGGCACGCTCTCCCTGCTTCAGGGCATCACGACGACGGTGGGCGGCAACTGCGGCTTTTCCCCGCTGGATATAGACGCATTTCTGCGCAGCCAGACGGCATTTCCGATTCATCAGGCGGAGATGATCGGCCTGTGCGCGCTGCGCGAGGCGGCGGGCGTCACCGATCTGTTCGCCCCCGCCAAACGCGCGCAGGTACACACGATGGAAGCCCTCTGCGAGCGCGCGCTGCAAAGCGGCGCGGCCGGCGTTTCCCTCGGGCCGGGCTACGCGCCGGGCACGTCGCTTGAGGAGATGGAAGCGCTGTGCGCGATGGCACGCCGCTACGGCAGACCCGCCGCCATCGACACGCGCATGTTCGCCATGACCGACCTCAACTCGCTCAGCGAGGCCATCGAGCTGGCCGAGGTCACGGGCTGCCGGATGATCGTCTCGCACTTTGAATATCAATACGGCGTGGGCGTCGAATACAAGGCGCTGGAGATGCTGGAGCTGGCACGCGCGCGCGGCGTGGATATGCGTCTGGACAGCGGCATGTACAAGGATTGGTGTTCTTCCATCGGCTCGGCGCTCTTTGAGCCCGTGACCATGCGCGACAACGGCATCGAGCTGCGCCACCTGCGGGTCATCACGGGCGAGCACATCGGCCTCGTGCCGGATCAGGCGCTCTATGAACACCTGCGCGCGGCGCACCCGTGCGACGCGGTGGTGGTCAACACGGGCAGCGAGGAGGCCGTCTACACCATTCAGCGCTACCCGATGACGATGGTTTCCACCGACACGGGCAGCTACGCCCCCGGCGAAGGGCACCCGCAGATCGCGGGCAGCTTCCCGCGCTATCTGCGCAAAATGGTGATCGAGCGCGGCGAGCTGAGCTGGGAGCAGGCGATTGCGCATACGACGCTCCTCCCCGCGCAGACGATGGGACTCGGGCGCAAGGGGCGCATCCGCGCGGGCATGGACGCCGATCTGCTCGTCTTCGACCCCGAAACGATTTGCGACCGCGCGGATTTCCCCGGTCTCGGCCGCCCGGACGCCGCGCCGGAGGGCATTCGTTTTGTCATCGTATCCGGCGAAATCGCCGCCGAAAACGGCCGCGCAACCGGCGTGATGGCCGGTAAAACCCTGGATTCGTTTGATTTCATCCATTCGAGCCGCCGCGCCATGGCGGGGGATTGATTTCCATACTTGACAACTTGTCACATTCGGATTACAATAATACGCAAATCGCACATCGCTTTTAAGCGAAAGGCGGCTTTCAGCCGCAAAAGCAATGACGGAACAAAGACGCGCCCCTGACCTTCAGAGAGTCGGCGCCCGGTGCAAGCCGACGGCGGGGACGCGGGATAACTCACTCCCGAGCTGCCTCTGTGCCGAGCAGAGGACGAACCGGCCGCGTTAAGGCAAAAGAGGGCTTCCGCGCTTGAGTGAAAGCCGAATCAGGGTGGTACCGTGTGGCATTCTCGCCTCGCCCCTGCGAAAAGCAGGTGTGCGAGGCTTTTTCATTTTCTTGAGGGAGGTTTTTCCGCTATGGGCATGACCATGACACAAAAAATCCTCGCGCGCGCCGCTGGCGTTGAGCGCTGCCGCGCGGGCGAGCTGCTCATGTGCAAGCTTGACCTTGTGCTGGGCAACGACATCACCGCCCCCGTGGCCATCAACGAGTTTCACCGGATGGGCGCGGTCAAGGTGTTCGACCCCGCGAAGATCGCGCTGATCCCGGATCACTTCGTCCCCAACAAGGACATCAAGGCCGCGACGCTCGCCAAGCAGATGCGCGAATTCGCGCGCGCGCAGCACATCGTCCACTATTACGAGGTCGGCCGCGTGGGCATCGAGCACGCGCTGCTGCCGGAGCAGGGCATCGTCGCCCCCGGCGAGGTCATCATCGGTGCGGACAGCCACACCTGCACCTACGGCGCGGTGGGCGCGTTCTCCACGGGCGTGGGCTCGACGGATATGGCCGTGGGCATGGCGACGGGCGAATGCTGGTTCAAGGTGCCGGAGGCCGTCAAGGTCGTGCTGACCGGCAAAATGAAGCCGTGGGTCAGCGGCAAGGACGTGATTCTGCACCTCATCGGCGAAATCGGCGTGGACGGCGCGCTGTATCAGTCCCTCGAATTCACCGGCGACGGCGTGAAGGAAATCCCGATGGACGGCCGCCTGACCATCGCGAACATGGCCATCGAGGCGGGCGCGAAGAACGGCATTTTCCCGGTGGACGACGTCTGCCGCGAATACCTCAGGGGGCGCGTGACGCGCGAATGGACAGCGTTTGAGGCCGACCCGGACGCGGAATACAGCCGCACCGTGACCATCAACCTCGACGAGCTGGATATGACCGTCTCCCTGCCGCATCTGCCGGAAAACACCCGTCCGGCGCGCGAGTGCAGACAGACCATCGATCAGGTCGTCATCGGAAGCTGCACCAATGGCCGCATCAGCGATATGCGCGTCGCCGCGCAGATTCTCAAAGGGCACAAGGTCAGCGACCACGTGCGCTGCATCGTCATCCCCGGCACCCAGCAGGTCGTCAAGGATTGCCTGAAGGAGGGGCTGGTGGATATCTTCATCGACGCGGGCGCGATTTTCACCATGCCGACCTGCGGCCCGTGTCTGGGCGGCTTCTGCGGCGTTCTGGCCGACGGCGAGCGCGCCGTTTCCACCACCAACCGCAACTTTGTCGGCCGCATGGGGCACACCGGCAGCGAAATCATTCTGGCCAGCCCGGCGGTCGCCGCGGCTTCCGCCATCATGGGCCGCGTCGCCACGCCTGAGGAGGTGCTCTAACATGTTCGTTCAATCTACCGTCATTCGATACGGCGATCACGTCGATACGGACGTCATCATCCCCGCCCGCTACCTCAACACCACCGACCCCGCCGAGCTGGCCGCGCACTGCATGGAGGATCTGGACAGCGATTTCAAGCGCAAGAGCGAAACGAGCCGCATCATCGTCGCGGGGCGCAACTTCGGCTGCGGCTCCTCTCGCGAGCACGCGCCCATCGCCATCAAGGCCAGCGGCATTCAGCTCGTCATCGCGGACAGCTTCGCCCGCATCTTCTACCGCAACTCGATTGATATCGGCCTGCCGATCATCGAGTGTCCGGCGGCGGCCAAGGCCATCCGCGACGGCGACGAGGTGGCCGTCCAGCTGGATACCGGCGTGATCGAGGATCGAACCACCGGCGAGCGCTTCACCGCCGCGCCGTTCCCCCCGTTCATCCAGAAGATCATCGCCGTCGGCGGCATTGAAAACTTCGTTCGCGAAAAGATCGCGGGAAAGGCGTGAACCATGAAAGCCCATATCGTCACTCTGCCGGGCGACTACATCGGCCCGGAGATCGTCGCGCAGGCGGTCAAGGTGTTAAACGCCGTCGCGGAAAAATACGGCCACACGTTCTGCTTTGACGAGCGCAGGCTCGGCGGCGCGTCCATCGACGCTTTCGGCGTGCCGCTGACAGACGAGACGCTGGCGGCCTGCAACGCGGCGGACGCGGTGCTGATGGGCAGCGTCGGCGGCCCGAAGTGGGACGCGGTCGAGCCGGCCCGCCGCCCGGAAAAGGGGCTGCTCGCCCTGCGCAAGGGCATGCAGGTGTTCGCCAATCTGCGCCCGTGCACGATTCACCCGCAGCTTTCCGGCGCGTGTCCGCTCCGCCCGGACATCATCGCCAAGCCGATTGACATTATGATCCTGCGCGAGCTGACCGGCGACATCTACTTCGGCAAGCGCTGGCGCAGCGAGGATCGCGCGGCGGCGACGGACGAGATGGCCTATTCCGTGCCGGAGGTCGAGCGTCTGGCGCGCATCGGCTTTGAAATGGCGAAAAAGCGCCGCGGCAGGCTCTGCTCGGTGGACAAGGCCAACGTGCTGGAATGCAGCCGCCTGTGGCGCGAGACGGTCGAGCGCCTGAGCCGCGAATACCCGGAGGTCGAAGTCAGCTTCATGTACGTGGACAACGCCGCCATGCAGCTCATTTTGAACCCGGCGCAGTTTGACGTGATGATAACCGGCAACCTGTTCGGCGACATCCTCTCGGATGAGAGCGCCGCCATCGCGGGCAGTCTGGGCATGATGCCCTCCGCCAGTCTGGGCAGCACGACGCGCGGCCTGTATGAGCCGATTCACGGCAGCGCCCCGGACATCGCGGGGCGCGACATCGCCAATCCGCTGGGCACGATTCTCTCCGGCGCGCTGCTGCTGCGCCACAGCCTCGGCCTCGAGCAGGAAGCCGCCGCGATTGAGCGCGCGGTTTCGCAGGTGCTCGACGAGGGCTACCGCACCGGCGATATTTTTGCCGCGGGCTGCACGAAGGTCGGCTGCACACAGATGGGCGACCTCGTCGCGGAACGGGTATAACGCGGGCTGAGCCCGCCTGCCCCTCCGCCGAAGTCTGCAAAAACATCAAATTTTTGCTCACGCGGGCGATTTTATGCAATTTCCGATTCGCTAAAAAGAGCGCACGGCCACGCGGCCATGCGCTCTTTCTGTTCTTTTATACTAATTCGCAGTTAAAATGCTTAACAGAGCGCATCAGATTTTTTGTTCTGACGAAGCCAAGTGAAGTGAGGCGTACTGGAGGTACGTTGAACGGAACGAGGCAAAGTCAGAGCGAAAAAGATGGTGCGCGGATTAAGCCATTTTAACAAGAATTAGTATTACAGCGCCATCAGCGCGGAAACCACGCTCTCCGACCATTCGTTAAAATGCTCGGGGTTCAGGTCATACAGCAGCCCCGCGCAAGCGGTCGCCGAAGCGGTCATCTGCGCCACGCTCTTCCCCAGCGCGGTCGTATACGCGGGCGCGCCAATCATCGCCGCACCGTCGCCGCCCAGCAGCTTTTGAACCAGAGACAGGGCGGCCTCGCGGCGCGCGCTGTCCTGCCAGCAGGCGCGGGTGAGCGCCAGCCCATAGCTCGGCGTGCCGACCAACGCGGTGCGCGCCTGCCCGTCCATGCCCGCGAGGGCGACGGCGACGACGTGCTCCTGCCGCGCCTCGGGCACCAGCTCGGCCAAATCGCTGCCGTCAAAGCGCATCGCCGCCGCGCCCTCCATGAATGCCTGCTTCGCCTGCTCGTCCGTCAGATTCCACGGATCGAGGCCGAACGCGCCGACCTGCGTGAGCGCCGTCGTCACGGCCTTCGCGCCGTCCAGCGAGGTCTGCTGGCCGTATTGATCGGCAGGCGCGCCGATCATCGCCGTGCAGTCCAGCACGATCTCCGGCCATTCGCACATGGCGTTGGCGAGCGGCAGAATCCCCTTCTGCGCCAGCGACGCGCAGGCGATGATCAATTCGTCGTAATTCGTCGGCACGGCGACGCCGTTCGCCTCCAGCACGTCGGTGTTGACGTACAGCGCTTCCCAGTTGAAGCGCACCGGCGCGAGCAGCACGCTGCCGTCGCGCTCCGCCATCGCGTCCATCCGCCTCGCGCCGCAATCCGGCGCGGCGGCCAGCAGCTCGTCCACGCTGACCAGCTGATCCTTCGTCAGCCCGCTGCCCAGCGGCACGATGACCAGATCTGCGCGGCCTGCGGTCACCATCTCCTGCATCTGCTCCATGAACAGGTCGTCCTCCAGGCCGGAATAATCCTCCACCATGTTGCCGGTTTCGTCTTCCCACGCGGTAATCAAATCCATGTACCCCTGCGCGGCGAAATCCATATCCGCAAACGGCGTGAACGTCGTCACCGTCGTGCCCGCCGCCAGCGCCGAAGCCGCCGCCACCAACAGACAAACCAACGCCATCAAACCCGAAATCCTCTTGCGCATCGCTTAAAACCTCCTTGATTATAATCCCAGATGAATCGCCTTTTGCAGCGTCTTCCGCGCCAGCGGCGCGGCCACGCCGCCGCCGCTTCCGCCGTTTTCCACGAGGACGCAGATCGCGTAAGGCGCGCTGTCATTGGTGATATAGCCAACGAACCACGCATGTGATTCGATGCTTTTGTCGTTGCTGGCCTCCGCCGAGCCGGTTTTTCCCGCGACGGTATAGCCGTTATCCAGCGCGGCGCGCTTGCCCGTGCCGGATTTGACCACGCGGATCATCTCTTTTTCCAGCCGCGCCGCCACGTCCTCACCGAGCACACGCCTGCCGCCCGCATGGCTGAGCAGCGCGCGATTCCCGCCCTGCGCGGTCGTGATCTGCGCGACGAGGCGCGGCTCGTTCATCACGCCGCGGTTGGCGATCGTCGCGGCGATCAGCGCCATGTGCATCGGCGTGGCGAGCACGCGCCCCTGACCGATGGCCGACCACGCCAGATCCTCGGCGCTCAGGTCGTCGATGGGGTAGCTGGAATTGTAGACGATCAAATCGCTGAACATGAAGTTCCGGTTGAAACCCATCTCCTCCGCCGTATTGCCCAGCATCTCATAGCCGAGATCCTGCGAGAGCGCGGCGAAGGTCGTGTTGCAGGAACGCGCGAATGCGTCGGACAGGGTTTGCACCCCGTGCGCGCTGCCGTCTGTGACGGCGTAATTGCCCACGGGATAATAGCCCGTGCAGTCAAACGCGAAATCGTTCAGATCGGGCAGATTTTCCAGCGCGGAAGCCAGCGTCACGATTTTGAACGTCGAGCCGGGCGGATACAGCCCCTGCGTCGCGCGGTTGATGAGCGCGCCCGCCGCCTCGTCCGACAGCGCCGAATCCATGTTCGTCGGGTCGAACTGCGGCATGGAGACCATCGCCAGAATCTCGTTCGTCTTGTAATTGAGCACGACGACCGCGCCGCGCTTGCCCGCAGGGAACTGCTCGCTGATGTAGCGGGAGAGCCGCTCGGAGATCGTCAGCCGAACGTCGTCGCCGCGCTGGGTCGTGCCGGTAAAGGCGTCGGCCAGCCGCTCGAAGATGCTGGAGCGGAAGCCCAGCAGAAACTGCGCGTGGAACGTGTCCGCGCCGGTGGAGACCTTGCCGCCGCTGTCGCCGACCACCTGACAGACCGCCTTGCGCGTCGCCGCGCTGCCGTTGTAGCGCCGCCTGCCGTCCTCATCCGTATAGGCCAGCACCGTGCCGTCCCTGTCGGTCAGCGTGCCCATGACGACATGCTGCTTCCGGCTGCTGATGCGCGGATTATAGGGGTTCGCGACCCAGCGCCCGCCGTAGAAATAGACGCAGTAGCAGAAATACGCGATCACCAGCGCAAACATCAGCACCAGCAGCAGCGTCAGCAGGTGCATGCGCCGCTTGATAACCTTGATAAAATCACCCTCTCACGCACAGAATATCTTCTTCCAGATTTTCCTGCGCCCTTGCGCTCGCCCCGTGCAGAATCCCGATCATCGCCATGCACGAGAGCAGCGACGAGCCGCCGTAGCTGAGGAAGGGCATCGTCACGCCCGTCAGCGGAATCATCTTGATGACGCCCGCGACGATCATAAACGTCTGAATCCCCAGCATGGTCAGCACGCCGCAGCCCAGCAGCATCTCAAACGAGCGCCGCGCGCGGGCAACCACCGTCACCCCGCGCAGAATCAGCAGCACATAGACCGCCAGCAGCAGCACGCCGAACGCCTGCCCAAGCTGCTCGCAGACCACGGCGAAGATAAAGTCGTTGTAATAGGCGGGGATTTTCTCCGGCGTCCCCTGCCCCAGCCCCACGCCGAACAGCCCGCCCGAGCCGATGGCCAGCAGCGCCTGAATGATCTGATAGCCCTTGTCCGTCGGGTCGCTCCACGGGTTGCGCCACATCGCCACGCGCACCTTGACGTGCGCGAACATCTGATAGCCCAGCACCGCCGCGCCCGCGCCGCCGCCGAGGCCGAGAATCGTCAGCGGCACGTTGCCGCAGGCGACGTAGAACAGCACCAGCGTCGTCAGGTAATAGATCAGCGCCGTGCCGAGGTCGCGCTGCATCATCAGCAGCAGAAGGCAGGCCGCCGCGAACAGGAGCGCGGGCATCATCTGCCAGACGGTTCGATGCGCGCTGAAGAAATACGCCAGCGCCAGCACCACCGAGAGCTTCACGATTTCGCTGGGCTGAAACGAGCCGAGCAGCGGCACGGACACCCAGTTCTTCGCGCCGTTGTTCCATTCGCCGAAGGCCAGCGGCAGGATCAGCGCGCCGATGCCCAGCGCCATGCCCAGCAGCGTCAGCCCCCGGAAATGGCGCACATGGAAGACGATTTCGCTCATCACGAGCATCGCCGCCAGCCCCATCGCGTAGAACATCGCCTGCCGCGCGCCGCGTTCGGGCGAGACCGTATAGAGCACCACCACGCCCACGCCGCAGAGGAAATTCGTCAGCGCCATCACCAGCGAATCCATCGGCAGAAGCCGCGGCAGCGCCAGCGTGGTGAGCAGCCCCAGCGGCGCCATGACCATGCACAGCCTGACCGCCTGCGTATCCCACGCGCCCTCCGCCTTGGCCGCGCAGAGCAGCAGCCCGAGCACCTCGAACACCGCCGTCAGCAGCGCGATCATCGTCACGCATCCGTCCCCCGCGCGGCTGACCGCCCTGCGCCTGTCGCGGGCGACGGCGGCGGCGCGCGCCTTTTCCTTTTTCTCCCGCCCGGTCAGCTTCTGCTCCGGCTCGTAGCGCCGGGGCGGGGTTTTTTCCGGCGTTTTTTGTTGTTTCTCCGCTTCGGGGTTGAGCCTGCCCGTTTTCGTCCGCGCCGGCTTGAGGCGGACGGGCTTTTTGTCCTCCGGTTCTTCCTTCACGACGGTTTTCGCTTTCTTTGCGGGTTTATAGACGGTCTGCCCGTCTTCCTGCACCTGTGTATCGCGCTTGCGTGGAGCCATGCCGTCACCTCCGCATCTTTTTATCCTTCTGCGCGGCGGAGGCTCGTTCGGTCTCGTCCGCTTCGCTCTGATTCATCCGTTTTTTCTCCCTGCGGATCGCGCCGCGCGTCGGCGCGCCCAGCCCGTCGCCGCGCCCCTGTCCGGCCTTGCTGCGGCGGGCGCGGGTCACATACGGCTCGTCCGCGCCGACTACGCCTTCGCCGCGGTCATACATCCGCAGCACCAGCTTCAATTCGCCGACGCGCAGCATCGCGCCGTCGCGCATGATGGCCTCGTCGCCCGGTTCAATCGGCGTTTCATCCGCCAGAAATCCGTCCTTATGCAGCGGCACGAGGTGCAGCGCCTCGCCCTCGACCCAGAAAAACGCCGAGCGCATGTGCACCCTTTTATACGGCACGCAGACGTCGCAGCCCATCGAGCCGCCCAGCGTCCCCTCAAACGGCACGCGCAGCTCCGTTCCCGCCGGAAGCCGCCGATTCCCCGCGGAAAGCACAACCAGGCGGCCCGCCGCGCCTGTCCGCGGCAGGTTCTTTTTGACCCGCCGCCAGAGCGCGCGGTCTTTCGTATATTTCCGAAAGGCCAGCAGCACGATCAGCGCGATGATCGCCGCGCTGAGATACCCAAAGCCCATGGACGCCACCTGATACCAAGCCTGATTCAATCGTGCCAGCCTCCTGCCTGCCGCCGGGCAGACGGCCTCGGCGGGAAAATCTTCCCTCCGATTATACCATAGAAAC